>ENA-UOTX01000207-UOTX01000207.1-compost-metagenome-genome-assembly--contig:-NODE-207-length-65728-cov-9.173752_pt1 | contig 65728 bp, 41 predicted proteins | sample MGYA00238143_ERZ746982 | MGnify/ENA primary metagenome ERZ746982 (study PRJEB28758, sample SAMN06268862) | compost metagenome | isolation source: single cell | place: USA: California, Emeryville, Joint... | reverse complement strand
TTTCCACACAACACATCCTTCCAAGGTTGGTTGGTTTCTGGGTCGGTTCCGGAAATACCGTTGCAGTTGTAGTCAGCGTCACTGCTATCTGGGTTGACTTTTCTTCCTGGGTAGACATTTGCGTTGTTGTCATTGCAGTCTTTTCCTCTCCAGCTAGAGCCTCTGAGCCAGGCGATATCACTAAAGCCGTCATTGTCGAGATCGAAGAGAGGAAGATGCTTGCTGGCGACCTTCTGGATTAAATCTTGAATCCATTGCCATGGGTCGAACTTTGGCTTGACGAAAGGACCTCTATATTTCCAATAGCCTTCAGGTGAAATAGTGAGCTCTGGATAAGCGTGATCTTTTGGTCTCAAGCGGCATTTGCCATCGCAAAGGCCGACTCCAGCGCAGATATCGTCTGAGGAAACTTTGCTCATTAGGCCTGTGATGATGGCATCACCATAAACTTTGATGATTTCGATGCAAGTGTCTTTGATCAACTCTTCTTCGAAGAGGGTGCAGAGCTTATTTTCTATGAAGCTGTCCACATGCTCTGAGTGGATAGTGATGTACTGCCTCAGAACATCTATCCCGACAGAGCAGACAATACATTTGGTATTGACGCCATAATTATTGAGAGAGAGTTGCGAGTCCTTGTAACGGAAGAGGGGAGAGCTCGCACTCAAGCCGAGTACAGCAAAGATTAAAAATACTGAAAGTACTTTCATCGAAGTTGATCCTGGATTATCTTGGTTTTTATTAAAAAGTTTTAAGTAGGATTAAAATAAGGCTCCGATCTGCCTCAAGAGTTGCCGAGTAATATCCCTCTTTGCGTATGAAATAATATGAATTTAAAGAATTAGATATCAGCACACACTGATCTTCTTCCTTGTTTTATGTTGCGAGTAGTATCTTCGAGAGAGTTTGTAGGAATCCTGGTCAAATTTCGAGGTAGTTTCAAAGAGGTGGAGGCATCATGGAGTTAAATCTGACTTTTGGTGTTTTGCTTGGAGAAAAATGAGATATCGATAGCTCTTTCTGAGAAGGCGGAATATATTACCAGAAGAATGAAAGAAAATGTGATTTAAATAATAAAGACCTTTTAACATACCTTAGATTTGTCGCTTTCAATAAAGTTTCCCTGGAAATATAGCAAGATAACCAGCTTTGAAGGTCTTCGTCAGAGGACGCTGTACATTTATCGATATCTTTTCAATTTCAAAAAAACCGCTCGTTTTTTCCGGTTTTTTTGGGATGATTTTTCCTTCCATAGCGTGGAGGTGGCCAACATAAGTATCAGGTGGATACAATGAACCTAACTAAGTCGCATTCAAATTTGAAAATACTTAATGATCGATACGACACGAGATGAATGCTAATAGTCAAACTTTCTATGAAAACAGCTGATCAAAGGATTTGGGAAGGAATGCTCAAGCGAGAAACCCGAATAAAAGGAAATATGTTGATAATGCGGCGTAAAAACATAAATTGCTATTTCAAACTGTTTTTTAAGAGCAAATTTTATAGAAAAAGTTTGTTTTGGGGTCCTTTTCTAATTAGAACCCTATCAGTGTCCACGAACTCTCAGTTTCAAATACTGCGCATCCTGCTTCTAAAGCGAATATGAAGCTCTCATGCGATTTATAATTTTGAGTTGGAGAAGCCAAATTTGGAAGAAAATTATAAAATTTGCATTTAATCAAGTTTGCTAAATTTTCAGTACAATATTGATAGAGCAGGTGTGATTCTGCAAGATTTTTTTTAAAATAAATTTGCCTCTTTCAGGTTATGAATCGAGATTTCTGTTGCTTAAAGTACTGAGAAATTGCTAATGACTTAAAGATTTCTTCAGGTCCGTGATACTTTCTCCCTCTCTAGACTAATAAAGCTCCATTGAATTTCCTTTATCGTAGTGAATTGCTTAATCTCTTGAAAAATACAATAGTTTCCTCTGACTAAAGTTCGATTCGATTGTTAGTTGCTTCATTTTTCATAAAAAACCCCTCTCTTGAGACTAGATAAAATTCTTGAATTTCAATAGTTTGCATCAAGCGCAAAATTTTCATAACACAAGTTGCCGTTGTCGCTCAGATAGTTGTATTTCTACCGAAAGGATCTAACCAATTGATCTTCCTTTTTTTTCGTGATAGAAAAATCAGTAAGTTACAATGTGTTCGAATTCTCCATTAAATCGAAAAGGTATTTAGATTTATTTGCAGGGTGCATCTGATCAATCTATCAAGCTAATTAATTTGTACTGGTTGACTCAAGTTCTCGAAATATATTCCCGATTTGCGGCTTCAAAGCACCATTCTTTCGAACCAAATGAATAAGCTTCATGAGAGCATCAGAATTCTATCATCTTTTCATTTCCTGCATGAAATATAGCATGTAATTATTACTTTTCACTTCACCAGTAACTGCGACTCTATAACACTCATATTCTGAGTTTTGGTCCTAATTCTATTTAGAAATTGCATAAATTTAGGAAAATTAGTCGAATTACACTAACGATATATTTTTTTATTCCATTTGCGCATCAAGAAATCGATTTTCCAAAATTTTCTTTCAGTTTAGAAAATCCAATGCTGGTCCAGGCGAGTGATTCCGTTAGAAAGTTGCCTTAGGTCCAAATCCCATTCCGATTGTTAAATTGTAATTAGAAAATCAAGATATGAGAACTACGACGAAACCATTCCAGGTTACCACTGGCCCATCAGTTTACTGGAACCCATTAGATCAAAACAATGAAGCAATGATGGAAACGGCAGATTATTACTTGTGTGCCAGCCAAGAGTTTCATTCTAAAAAATCACAGCAAAGACATCTAGCTGATGACCTCGGCCTTTCTCCTGGAAAAAAGAGCAAATCTTTAATCAATCCACAAGAAGAAGCTGTCTATACCCATGAGTATACACAGCAACGTTATCTAGAAGGCGAGGGAGCCCTTAGCATTGACCAATGGATGATTGTTGGTGGGCCTCAGGTCGATATGAGTCAAAAACATAATTCTCAGAGCCAGACGTCAAGTCTGCTAGGCCAAGGGGTATTTGATGATGCTGTGGAAATAAAAGCTGCGATTTCCAACTCTTTAAACATCCTTTCTGGCAGCGACAGTGAAGACGAGGTGGATATGTCGCAATTGACCCAACCAAGCCCAAACATCGATAAAGCTGAAGAACCTAGTACAACAGTACAGGAAGAGAAGAAAGCTAAGAAAAGGACCAGTCTTGTTGCAAAAACTGTGAATTTTGCGAACAAAAAAGTGAACGCTTTTAAAAACCTATTCAAAGCCAATAAGAAAGGTAAGAAAGGAACCAAGACGGAAGAGTATGCCGAAAGCTTCAAGCCTACTCTCTCCGAAATGGTGCTCAATACTCCTACAAATCAAAAAAGCGTCTCTGAAAGAAAGAGTTTTGACAATAAAACGAGCCTCAAAGCTAAACTGACAATTACCAAGAAAAAATCTAAAAGTCTGAGTACTCTTGACCTCGCATCTGAGTTGACTCTCACACACCAGAGCAGCCCTGGTACGTCTGAGAAAACAACTGATAGCTATTCTAATTCCCCTGAATACAAAGACCTCTATGCAGCTTATTGTGAGCATAATAATACTTCTGATAAACATAACTTAAGCCCAATTAATGCGAACACTGAAGATGTCAGGACTGATATAGCTGAAATCGCTTGCTCTTTAAAAACTTTGGAAAGCAAGTCAAAGAAAGCTGGGACTCTTCAAAAAATAAAGAGTTTATTTGCAATGAAAAAGAATTCTTCAAAAAAGAAACCTTTAGATGCCAAAGAGAATAAAGAAGAACCTAAACGCGGGTCTCGTCTTTTCCGCTCAACCAAGAGATCGAGGACTCTGACCAGACTTGATAAGGAAACCATGGAAAATAATCCTGAAGGAGCTATAAGTGCGACTACGCGAGGAGAAGGAGATATGATGGAGGGAGCAAATGCGAGCGAAATGAAGAAATCCTCTCAAAAAAGGAAAATTAGCTTCACTTTTTCATTTACAAAGAAGAAAAGAAATAGCCCCAGTGTGGAGCCGGAAGCTAGAAGCAGAGAGGCGAAGAAAAAAACGGAAACTGAGTATTTTGATGAAGAGAATAAAAAAGTGAGAAGTGGATATTTCCCAATCGGGGAAACGAATGGCAAGAGTGACAAGAAATCCAAAAAACAAGTGTAATGGGAAGAAGTCATCAAAATGTGAATAAATCGATTAATTAAAAACTACTGCGATATGTGTATCTAAGAATCATTGGGGCGTTGTGGTATTCCCAATGAATATCGCTTTTTGGCCATACTTATTTTCTATTTATTAAATTGAGTGCGGACTAGAAGGAGTTATTTTTCCACATGTAAAAATGTTCAAGATACTTACTCGAATTTTATTTAATTATTATGTATGTAAAAAATGATTAATTGCTCCTGAAAAATCGGTTTTTCCTCGAAAGCAAAATTGATAAGAACATAAACACTATCACACCCAAAAGCAGCACTCATTTGACTAAATATTCAGGATACTAATTTGTGGTAACGTTAACAAATAGCCTTTTTCACGTCAAAAACAGACTATTCTCAAATATCCTATTAGAAAGCTAATCCTGGGCTCTATTATTGCGTTTTCTCAGGATGTTTAAGTGTCTCAGAGTATATCAGTCTCAGCTTTTGAGAGAAATAGTCTGTTGTCAACTAGCTATTAGGAATCTAGAAAAATAACGCAGATTTATCTCGGCAAATTTCCAGCGAAACCGAATAAAACGAACTCGGGTCCATTACAAGCGCGTATGTATCAACTTCTCAACTTCCTCTGTGGAATATAATACTGTCCTTCTACAACAAGTAGCAAGCGATTTTGATGTACTTCAAGAGCAACAAATTTGATAATCTATCTCGTCACATCGCATCTCAAGCAGCTCAATGGCTCTTGAAATCGAGCCAACTTTCCTAAGAGAATCTCACAATTTTTATTAACACGCAACGCAGGTAATAATAAAATAGGAGTTGTAATATCTCAATATAACAACAAACGCAGATTTGTCAGATATTTAATTGTTCTTAGAGTTAGTAAGTGTACAATTACTACTCCAAATAAATCAGTAGAAAGTCATTAGACCAAAAACATGATTCTATACGAAGGCGACGTCCTCAGAGTTCCCTTTCGCATGATGATCCAAAGGCCTTTGCCTCAGATCGACCCCTACGCATTGCAGTCTAAAGTCACTCAAAGCTCTTTCAACCAATTTTGCTTCAAAATGAGAAATATGCTTCGATTGCAGCTCCTCACAGAGAAGGTCATCACCGTGATTCTTATCGCGTCTTCTTTCCTTCTCATCCTTGATAAAATCGTCAATGATATGAATGATATAGAAGATTCATACGTTTTCATGTGGCTAAGAAGTGCAATCTTGGCTTCAGTAGCGCTAATTATCATGACACAGAAAATGATGAAAACGAGGCTCAACGCATTCTTAAACAAAGAAAACGCAGATTTCTGGAGCTCGAAAGGCGTGACCTGCCGGCTAGCAAGATGGGGAAGGACCGCTTGCATTGAATTCCAGATGAATTCCAACAGATCATCGTACGTCCCTCCTAACTTGATCTCAAGAAAACAGTCAGAGCCATGTCAAACCTCGACAGATCGTAACTAAAATGTCATATTCTCATTTTATAATGTTTTTCTTTTAGATGATGATCAGAGATCAAATCAAAGTCTCCACAGATCGCAGAGAAAGAGTGAATTCTGGAGCCATTTTGTGAATTTTTGTAGTGTGCAGTTCATTTAAATGGCGGTTTTTTGAAGAAAGGAGGTAGGTTTTGTTGATTGAGTGTGTGCACCTTTATTTTAAGCATTAGATAATTATTGCTCAGCTTTGTCATCGAGTTTTTCTTTATTTTATGGGTATTGCGGGCTTGGAATAAGCATATAAATTAATTGATAAGAAAATGTGTATTCTAAAAGACCGCTTCTATTGTCATGATTTCACCAAGGAAACCTAGAGAGCATCTATCAGTTTTTAAAAACCATAATGAAATTAATAGTGAGACCTCCACTTTTAGGATGGATTTTAAAAGATGAGAGTCAGAATTATTGACTTTATTAAGGTAAATTATTCTGGTTTGAATCAAAGTGGCATCGGATTCATCCGAGGGTGAAGGTTGAAGGTCCAGATGATTAGAATTGTAGGCCTTTATCAGATTATAAACTAATTCTGACTTACAACAAATAATTCAAGCGATACACGTTATTTAGAGTTATTCATTACTTCTTGAGAAGAAAGAACCCATTATTTTGGGATTGCATTTTTGGGTTCCAAAAAAAAAAAATTCTGACAGACACTGTTATTTGTAGCAATTGAACGTCTTAAACGTAGAAAATGCGTTGTCTTGGTCATGTTTCTCTTCGCCATCGATTTTTCAGGACAATCAGTTATTTTTTTTCAGCAGCAAACGGATCATTTATCTTCCAGACTCTTAAGCCTTAAGACATTAGCTCATTAAAAGTTTTTAAGCAATCAATAAATAACTCAATCAAATAATCATAAATATCTCACTTAAAGCAATGACAAGTAGAAAGATTGAGGCTTTCGACTCCAGTCCCGACCTAGAAGATGATCCCACCGCAAAGTCTAAATCGGTTTTTTCAGTATGGAAAATGACCCGGTTATTGACAGTGTCATCGCTACCTTCTCTCATCCAATCGCTTACATCCACTATCGCGTTCTCAATGATGATTTACTTCATTTCTCTCCATAAAGAGTCAAATCTCGTTGGCGCGGTTGGAATGGGCACGACCATCTATTTCACAGGCATTACTGCCTTCTTACAAGCATTGAACGTCGGATTAGCCATTCTCGGGTCTCAGGCATTCGGAGCTAAAAACCCTCAGCTCTTAGGCTACTATTTCAAGAAATCGCTTGTCATCCAGATGGCCGTATTGGTCCCACTGGCTCTGATGTGTTCGCGATTCTCAAAGATATTTAAAATGATTGGTTTCCAGCCAGATTTGGCTGAAGATATCGAAAAAGTCGTCCTGGCGATGATTCCCTCAGCGATTCCCTTCTTTTACTTCGATACTGCAAAGAATTTCTTGGTTGCTCAAAAAATCTTCGCTATTCAAGGCTACGTACAATTGATCACGTCTGTAATCGACGTCCCAGTGCAATACACGCTGATTGTATACTTCGACCTGCAGATCGTGGGTCTTGGACTCTGCCGATTCATTATGGAATCTGTCAGAGCTCTTTGCCTTTATATCTATATCAAGAAATCAGGCAAATGCGAAGAGTCTATTGTGCCTTGGGACAGTAACTGTTTCAAAGGGCTATGGACGCTCTTTAAATTCCAATTTGCGGCGGGAAGCCTGCAGATCATTGATCTTATCGGTACGCAGGTTATCCTGTTGCAGGCGGGCTATTTCACAAAGGAAGAAGTCACGGGAAACGTCATCGTGACACGAGTAACAAAATTCTTCATCATTTGGACGATCAGCATCGGCGTCGCGCTCTCATCGTTCGTTGGAAACAGCATGGGAGAACAGAATGAAGCAAAAGCTCGGGCTTTTATCAAAACGGGCCTCGGGATGGACTGTTTCCTTATCTGTGTCATGTGGTTGATCATTGGGTCGCAGCGATACAACATTGTCCATATTTTCACAGATGATGACACAGTCACGAAGAACGCGGTTGGCTTATTGATGTTTTATATGATTCTGCTGCCATTTGATAACTTGCAAAACGTATTAGGAGGAATCCTTCGAAGCGTTGGCAAAGAAAAGCAGTCGTCGAGGCTGTACATGCTTACGTACTATCCTATCGCTATCCCATTATCGTTCCTTTTGGCTCATTGGGCAGGGTTCAGACTGTATGGGTTATATGGATCTATGCTTGTGGCTCGCTCAATGAATGTGATTGGTTCGATTTATCTACTGTCTAAAGCAGACCTAAAAGATCAAATCAGGCAAATCGTTAGCCGTGTGGAGAAGAACAAGGCGGAGGTTGCGTTGAATTCACCTTCGAGGTTGGATGAGGTGACGTTGAAAAGCGACGCTGATGCTGATGATGAGTTAGCAGTATAAAAAATGTATTGTGGTTTGTGGTTGAAAATATGATAACAAAAAAGCATATTACACGTAATATTTCATTAAAAAGCTAGCATAGAACACTGGATTAGACATTTCTTTTTTTGTGCTCGATTATTCTTGGCAATATGTAATAAATTTATCGTTCACAACATCTATATCGTGGTCTGAACAAAGAAAAAAGCCTTTACAGTGTTCTCCATAGGTATAAAGTGATACCTTAATAAACAATCCAACAGCAATGGTTTTTAATTTTTGGAGCTTTTTTTTTAGGTTTCTTCTAGTCCATGTTTTAGCATGACTTTATCAATGAGAATAACTTTATGCTAATTCAACACGTGAACTTTGAATTCTAAAGCGTCTAGCAATAATACTGAAGAATTACGATTGTCCGGCCCTGACAGATACCATACCGCTTTGGAGTTTCTTGGAGGTGCCTCCAAGCGGATCCGAGCTGATATGAAGCTGATTGAGATTTCCAGAAGCTCTTCTAGCAGAGAGTTCGGAGAAGCGATTTCGTGTTTCCAGTGTCGGTCCTTGGGTCTCTGTGTGATAGATAGGCTATCGTATCGTTGCTGAAATGATCTTTTTTCCTCAGCTACAAAGTTGTCTCATTGTAAAGTTAAAATATTCACTTTCACTCTCAGGAGTATGCACGTAGAAGAGCAGAAAATGAATAATAACATCAACAAAAAATTAAAATTTTTCCCATCATCAATGAGATATGAAACAAGACTTCTTCTAATCGGTTGAATACTCATATGCATTTGTATGGAAAACCAAGAATCCATTTTGTACAAGGTCATCTAATAGCCTCCTAATGAACTCTTCCGAAGGAGCATAATCGTAAAGTTCATTCGTATAATTCTCCACTATCCAAGTAAACGTCTTTCCACCCGAATCTCTCTTTTTTTTCAGTAATCTCAAAATTCCAAGCCTTACCTTATCATCTCTACTGACAAGTCCTTGCTTTCCTAGCAGTTCCACACAAGATTTATTCGGAGGTGGAGGTTCAATTTCATAGTAGTTCGAGCCTGGATTAATTTTCTCGTTTATTATCACTTGATCCGCCAATGAGAATTGCCGTACATTCGGTATTTTCATTAGGAGAGCTTTTCCCTGGTCTTCAGAAAAAACCATTGGTTTCAGGCAGTTTATAATAGTTTCCTTGTCCAACCCAGTGCCATCTATAATCTGCGATATAGTAACACTCTCTTTTCCTTCAAGCTGGCTGAGAATCAAATATTGATAAAAATGGAGCAAAATTTCTCTTTTCTGCTTCTTCTGAAAAACAAGCACCGTTGAAAAGGAATAAACCCATTTCAGAACCCTGCTGGGATAGGTTTTCTCATGGAAAGTATAATATAAGCTCTGCAATTCACGAATTTCTGGAGGGAGTTCGACCTGGACTTCATCTTTTATAAAATCCAAATCTTCTTCCAGGAAGTTATTAACCTATGAGATGTTAGAATACCTGATTCAATGCAATTCACTTACGTATAACTTTAAAAACTCCTTCGAGCCTTTTGGATCTCTCTTATAAAAAAGCCTGAATTTAGCGTTATCTTCAGAAATCTGGATGGTCGATAGAAGTGTCTTTCTGAGTTTCTGGATCGTCGCCCCTCCACAACTGATAAATAAGTCAGGTCGCTGATAAAATCAAAATTTACTGTTTTTCAAGGTCACCAATCATCTCGAGTTCTTTCAGATAGCCTGCACTTGACTGGGTAAGCATTCTTTGAAGCATTTCCATAAAATAGAGAGCGAGGAAATGATCGACATTTGGTAACAATGGCAGCAACTCCATGCATTCTTTCTTTAATTGATCCTCATTGTAGTTGCTTATTTTGGCATCTGAAAGAATCAAACGAAGTTGATAGTTCATCAATTCAGCTATTTTGAAGGATGAACTAGAGAACATCTCTTCGAAGGCCTCTCTTAGTTTAAGAATAAATTCTTTCTCGCTTTCAAGGAAATATTTTCGGACTTTCTGGGACCATCTGTCCCAAAATGCGATGGTCTCTTTGAAAATGTTAGTTCTTGCTTCATGACTTAACCCAGAAAAATTGTGGCCTTTTAAATCGTTAACAAGCGTCTCAAACTCCTTTGTTAACTTCTTGACGGCATTCTCTTTAAAGTAGCGGGCCACGACTTTTAATCTATCGGGATTTCTCTTGAAGATACTGTAGATGATCTCCCATAAGCTTTCAGTTGAACCGAATGAGGTTAAACAAATTTCTCTCATTTCTGTATTAGGGAAAACAGTAGATCCAATTGAACCTTGAAGGATTTTCATCATTTCTTCGTGAAGCTCTTGAACAAGGGGTGGACCTCCAGAAAAAATACTATTGATCCTCTCTTCATATTCGTCAAGCTGCTTTTTTAGATTTTTGATCGAAGCTTGAAATCCAGTTGAGTCTTGTTCATTGGACTCTGTCTCATTTGAGTTTTTTTCTTTTAGTTTCTCTAGCTCTTGTGCTATTTTCTGTTTTAGCAAAGAGATTCTTTCTGTAATTTTAGATTCAGCTTGATTTTGTATTGTCTTCATGTCATCACTAAACCTATCCCTCCGTAGTTCCAAACTCATCTCTATAATCCCTTTCATCACAGAGATTTTGACGTTCGTATCAAAAGCAATATCTGCAAACGTGTTGATAATATTATCGTACTCATCATTCTGCAATCGGTAGTCATAATACAAATCCTTCGATATATACTCAAACTTATTAGGCTTCCGAATTTCTGGGATATCCGTATCAGTCAGGATCCAGAACAGTCCCTGCATAAACTTGGCAAAAATTTTGTATTTTTGCCAATTATTCCATGAATTTTCAAGAAACGCGGCCTCGTTGCCCTCTTTCTCTACAGTTAGTAGATCATTATGGATGTATTTTTTCAAAATGTCTTTGTAGTCCTCAAAAACATCGAAATAACAGTAGTCCTTAACGTTCTCGTAATCCATGCAAAGACTGTGAATTATCTTATGCGCTTCTAATCTTTCCAGGCTTGTGATTTTTTCTTCTTTTTGCAAGGCTAACCCACTTATTGTTTTTTCTATCTCTTTCTTTTTCTTCTCCACCAGACTCAAAACCTCCTGTGGCAGTTTTCTCATATGAATTGACTCACTGTCTACCATATCGAAGCTCAATAAAATTAATTGCTATTTTTCGATGTTTTCATTGGACAGATATTGAACTAGAAGTTCAGAAATCAAAAAGTGAGATAGCTGAATAGAAATGTTAATTCTTTGAACAGGCATAGACACAAAGGAGTCTGTTAAGATCTGAGATCGAAGGATCCAAAGGAAAACTCTTTGGATAAAGACAATATTATTTAATTTGAACGTTCATACAAAAACTTTGCCACTTTAGTAACAATGAAACGGCATTTTTCCTCACGAATTTCATCGTATATTGTATGGTTTTCTGAAATAAACTAGCAGATGTACAAGATGTACTACTTCATGCTCTCTCTGGTGCTATCGGATTCTTAGCTCCTATTTCCGTTACCATCTTGACATATTCTAAAGCACATAGTGTAAAACACCCAATCTATCAATAGAGCCATGGAGCTGGCATTTCTTCGTTACTAAATTCACCTAAATCTGTAAAATTGTGAGAAAGGTTGACGATGTTTATCGATCTCTTCTGTCAAAAACTTCCAGTCTATTAGCTTTGTAAAACAAAATTTGCTATTCTCTCTCTCTATCATCTCTCTCGAAATAATGCGGACTACTTAAATACATTCACTATGCTGAAGTGCAACGTTCCTGCAATTCCAATTCGATCCTCTCCTTGGGGTTCGTTTATATAACTAACTAAAATAATTCTCTGATCAACCAATGAAAAATATTGTATTCTGTTTAAAGTTCTGATAGAAGTGGCCTGAAAAATAGAATTTGTTCTGCCATCCTAGAATTCATATATACATAACTTCGAATGTCTGAGTATCATTCTAAAATAGCATCATCAAGAATGCAACTCAAGACTACATCATCCCCCATAATATATTAAAATATCTTTTATTTCATTGAACATTTCCATTTTCATCATTTTGTTGGTTCATTAGCATCCTACCTTCTTTGATGTTTATACCTGTTCCTAAAAAACAATGTTACATTAGCCACGATAAATAATTACTTTCTGCAAGACACCAGTATAATCGATCAAAGAACGAAGAATGCAATTAAGTGACTAATATATCCCTCTTGCTCAAATATGTAGAAGCTACTTGTGTTTTATCTGGTAATACTTTTTATAATTTCTCATACTATTATCATTAGTTATCATCTTCATTTATCCTTGAAATCCATTCAGTGTTGTTAGATCGTTGATTGTTTCATATTGGATTTCTTTTAGTATTTCTTGTTTTTGCAATCTTGCATAGTGTGATCATCACTTCGTGCGTCGGATACCTTTCGCAGCAGTAGTTGGTTCCACCCATTACTAGAAGTGAGGAAATTTGTTTCCCCGGTTTGAGGGTGCTCCGGGTGCGGAGTTCGGACAGCAAATCCATAGTCCTCAAGAATGATTGACTCACCTCGTGTTCCTGGAGGATCAGTCAGTAGATCTTCTCCCGTGTCTATAAAAGCGAAATGTTCCTTTCCTCTCTGAGGTGAGTCCATATTCATTCTTTTTTGTGACCGATACTGAAACTTTTAAAAAATTTGTGAATTTCTTTCTAAGTCAACCGTACGGATATTACTTAACATTACTAGAATTCAAATTTTGTTGGCATATAAAGGCTGCTTGCTTTTGATACGAACATGGCGGCTAGAAGTTAGCTTTTTTCAAGAAAAATGTAGAGACAAACCGCTGTAACAGCAGTCAAAAGCGTCAAAATGTTATGTTTTACACATTTGACCGTCTGTTATGCTACTCTGCCTGACATAAAGGCAATTTCTTTTTTGCTCTCTCAATTTTTCAGAACCAAAGTGACTAAACTTATCAGTAGTGACCTATGAAGCTGGATAGCCATTCTGCTCGTTTATTGCGCCTTCAAACAACAAAAATCTCTCAATTCTGCCTCCTTTTTCATTCTTATTGGGACATTATTCAGTCACATTCTCAAGTAACTCCTCTAATTTCCTCAAAAAGTCTCGGGTTTTCCCATTTGCTGCAAACGACAGGATTCCTCGGTATTGCTTTTTACTCAAACCCCCACTCAATCGTTGGGCGGTTTAGTAATTTGATTCCATTTCAAAACATCGCAAATAGCCCTTTTAGAAAGACCAAGGCCCAATCAAGGTGATTTCCACTCAATAAGGGAGATCTGATAGCTTCTAAAAGTAATTTTTCTTCTTTAAATAAGAGTATCAACGATTCCAAAAGCTTATCGTTAAATGTTGTGACAATCCCGCACTCAAGTAACAGAAGAATCCTTTCCTGTTCACTTCTTGATGGCTTTTCAGGCCCTCATCACTGTCACAATCTCCAACGTTTTAATTTCCTACTATTTCTTGCAAGCGCTAAGACGGTAAAAATTCTGTATAAACATATGCACTCGAAGAATTTTCTTAATGTGTCTCTAGTAAATTTAAATTAAGAACTAAAAAATTATTTCTATTTTGATAAATATGAGCAATATCTAAATTAGGAAATAACAACAAAGAAGTTGATTCTTCATTTCTATTGGCTCTCAATTAGTAATTTCTGCTTCTCGCAGCAGCACTTACGACCTATAGTGTCTAATAACTCAAGGTTTTTACAATTAATACACTACAATCTATATTCATTGAGCGAAATTCATATGATCCCAAGCAACTAAAGATAAGTTCCATAATGCACTCTCTTTTGTTATATTGAATCTTTGGTAGCTTTGCCAAGAAAAATAATAATTTTTCGAAGTTTTTATTCCAAATTATTTCGGTCAGGTAATAAATATCCCAATCTCTTATAACTTAGAATCAAATCTACATAAATCCAAAGTTTAGCAGAGCAAGTATGATAAAACTCTCAGGCAGATGTCGATAAATAATTTAAATTTACATAATTTCCAAATTCAAATGAGTTTCTCCTGTAAAAGAGCCTCCCCAACCAAAACCTCCTGGGAATAAATATTAATTTCGACTTCTAAACAGGCAAATGCAAAATCAGAAATGAATAGCTCGCGGAAATGACCTCAATTCCAAAAAGATGACTAGGCTCACATAAACAGTGTTTTTATCTCCCTCGCGGCATTTTTTCCAGATACACTCATAGTGGCATCACTGCTACGGAATTCTTGATGCAAATCACTTGCCTATATGCCACAATGGATTCAATAAAGGTGTTCGACTGAGAAAACTAATTTGAAATCTCACCAACACGGTCTTCGAAACAAATGAAAAATTCCAAAAAATAAAACATAAATATTAACGATTACATAAATGTCTCATATATCTCATTGTATTAGTAGAAGCTATGACCAAGCGTTAAAAATTATCTTTCAGATTGTAAATTTAGCCTTGATTTTGTTTATCTCCAAGAAGATCGTAATCACCAAGCCCCATTTGTCAAGGCTGATAGCCTCCCATTTGGTCTCCTCCTTGCGGTTTCATCTGCTGGCCCATAGATGGATTCATTCCTCCTTGGCCACTCATCATGAAGTTAGGAAGCATTTGACTTCCTGTGTTAGGTCCCATATCTAATTTTGATAATAATGCATTATTCTTCTGCTTCATGAACGGTTAATTTCAATACCTTTCAGTGCACCGAGAATATTCGGATTACTTCCGGTTGGGTTGCTCATTCCCATGCCCATAGATGTGGGGAGATTATAATTCATGGTGTTTGGAACCGGCAAATTGCTCATCATTGGGTTCTAATCCAACAATCAAATTCCTATTTTACTCGCAATAACTTACCGGCGCCCCATAGTTTTGAGGGAATGGCAAAAATGTGTCCGTGCTTGGCTGTTAAAGTGTCAGATTAACCGAAGCGTCAAACAATGTACCTTTTTGAGTGTCATGTTCTTATTATAAACCTCTCGAGGGATGATATCGACCAAGAAATCAAAAATATCAGTATTTGCGATACAAGTCGCAATGTCGTTTTTCTATGATAATGACCTCAGGCATTGTCCACACAAAATGCTTACTTGTAATGTTCGGCGCTTTCCTTCTTCAGTATGAAGCCAAGCTCTATGCGTGAGCTCGATGATGAACATCTCACATGCCTTTGCAAAGAGAACCGGGGCCTCTGCGCTTATCATCTAAAGAAATTTCGAGATCTGTCAATACATAGGAAATATCATACTCGAACGTCTTCATCTGATTTCATGATCTTCTTTATTCTTGCGAGAGGCAGCTGCTGTACTTTGAAGACTTCAGGGTCTTGAAAAAGAATGTTCTAGCCATGGAAAAATAGAAATGTGGTACTTTTGTCTAATTTCTCGATTTCTTCTTTCATTGCTGCGTATTTCTGCTTGAGCTTCTTCAGATGCTCTTGTTGACCTGGATCCTTGTATAAGAAGTCAATGATTTCATCTCGAATTTTGGGAATTTGATATGATACCTGATAGTAAGAGTAATTGAAGGCGTCTGGTTCCATACCGCCTGGTAGGAATGGCTGCAGGGTGCTAGGATTCATCCCGGAAAGGTTGGGGAGGAGTTGCTGGTTTCCCAAAGAAGCAAAGTTGGTACCAGCGTAACCTGATTTCAGATCAGAATTTGGATTCGTCATCTATTAGCCTCTAAAGAGATTTATTTCAAAGGTTTATAAAAACACTCGCTACACGACATTCATAAATAAAACACATCATAATTTGCTAAACAGTAACATTTATAATTGATTTATTGTGAATAGGATCAGAATATTGAGTTGAAAGGGCGAAATTTTCATTATCAACATCTTCTTGAGAGCAAAAGTGGCTGAGAGTTCGAAAATTTGGAATCTTCTTTTATATATCAGGCTTCTATCAAGTTGATCTGAAATACCCCAAGAAACGAAATGCCATATAAAATGGATATTCAGAACAAATTTTATAATATTTCAGGAGAAATTGTCTGTGTTGATGCATACAGAATTCGCTTAGTTTCATCTAGAACCCTTTTCATCAATAATATATTCAATAATAAATAATTCGTAACTCCTTTCTGATAAATTTGAATGGGAAGATACTTTCTAAGACAGCCTTGCGAAAGTCTGCAGGATTACCTTAAATTCAATATGCAACAACCAAGTAACGAGAGTTACAAGATTAAATCTTTTCATGATGAAAGAAATCCGCTCTTAGCTGGCCAACCTCCTAATTTATCTCGCAGCCCATTGAATCGTGAGATACCAGACTTCATTAGACCCACCAACGAAAAGACTATCTGAGATATTTTATTACTCTTGAAAGATCCAGCTGACTCAACGATATCAAACACACTTATCATCCTCTAAAGCCATAGCGTGCATTTTCCAGCCATATCTCTCATCCTTCAACTTATTTTATTTAAGAAGCTCCCACATTACTTCGAAAATTACCTCTCACACTCACAAGGTCAGTTCATATGTCTAATCGATTTAAAAAATCAAATTTATTCGATTTGAGAAAATAATTTGATATTTTTACCAGTTTAAATGCAAAAGGTTCTAACTCCCGAACTCGTCCTCGCTCGAGCAAAAACAGACCAGCTCTACAGCATTCGCAATTTGAATGTCTGGGGTAACGACCTCGTCGACGTCACTATTCTCCGCAAACTCCCTAATGTTGAAGTCCTCTCATTGTCAGTCAACAAAATCTCCTCGTTGAAAGATTTTTCAAATTGTATGAAACTCCAAGAGCTCTATCTCCGAAAAAACAACATCATGGAATTATCAGAACTCCGCTATCTCATCGGTCTCCCTGAACTCAAAGTGCTCTGGCTATCAGAAAACCCTTGTACTGAAGTATCAAACTACCGAGAAAAAGTTATTTGCTTGCTTCCAAAGCTGACAAAACTGGACAACTTACCTGTCACTCCAGAAGACAGAGCCAATGCTAAACGACTTGGATTGACAGTTGACGATATCATTGGGACTGAAAAGGATGAACCAGAACAGTCGGAGTACCCCAAACAATCAGAATACCCTAAAGTACAAAAGAAACCAAGCTATTACGATAACGCTGAGCCTGATGACGATGAGTATGAAGAAAAGGGCGGTAAAGGCTACCAGCAAGAAGCACCTCCACAGCAGCAGGCGAAAAACGTAGGAGGATATAAGAAATACCGCGATGACCCGCAACCAGAGTATAACCCTCGGCCTTCGAGAGAGTTGCCGGTAAATCGCCTTTGTTGAAACTTTAAGTAATGGTTGTATAGAATGAAAGGGAAAATAAATGGGACTCGCCGCAACATCAGCAGCAAGCCAGCAACTCAAGAAACGATAATATTGTTTGTGCGATAATGACGTTGATTAAAGAGTTGGACGGGAACAGTCTAGAATTGCTCAAGAGTTCAGTTGAAAAACGCTTATGTAAAGTTAATTTACAGAATCAGTCCACTAATTCTTGAATTATAGCTCAAGTCAAAGGCAAGTATTAAAATTTGTCGCTGTAGTTTTGTTTATTCAGAACTCTAAGACTGTTAATGTCTATAGTTCATACTTTTGCGTTGATTGCTGCTTTAATTATCGGTTTATTTGCTCGAAGGATATCGTAGAGAGCTCAAAGGGTTTTTTGACGTTTCCAATGATTCCAATGCATCTTTAGATCCAGCCTATCTCTAATGTCTGCTGCTCGTTATTTGAGAATAATTTGGCTGCTTTTTGAGACTTACCTCTGAGTGATCTAAGCATTTTCAAAGAAAACAGGTCAGTAATTTAGTTAGTGTTAATTTTTCTTTGAATAAAGAGACAAGGGACTATTTCTTATCAACTCATGTAAATAATTGATTACGATTAAAATTCCCATGCGTAAGCTTCGGATAATACAGCTTAGAAGTTAGACGTAACGATATACAGTCCAATATAGAATGCTACCCAATAAACTTAGGCTTCAATTCAAAAAACAAAAGATAATTAGAAAAGCTATCTCAGGCACTCAGCATAACTTTCCTATTGAGTTTTTCTTAGTCAAATATATCCCCGCCATTCGAGATAAAGCTCACGTTGTTATTGTATTTGTCAGGACTGTAGGTAAAACTTGGCCCATCCGGATCATGAGGCCCGCGTTTCTTACCTGCCGTAGTTTGGTTTCCAGGGAATAAATTGACTCTTGTCATCGGACTTGGCGCTTCTTTATTGCCATTAGGGTCAATTACTGACAAATCGAGGTTAAGCGCTTGCTTATTCGCAGTGACAGGCTCTATGTACTTCTTTTTCTGCACGTTGAGCCGGAAGAGCCCGCCTTGCTCAAACATATCCTTTTTCTTTTTTTCTTCGAATCCATCAAGGACATTGCTCATTGTTCTCCTCAGACCAAGTTCGTTGGCTTCATTCTCAGGGAGTTTATTCGTTTGCTTCCATTTTTTCGCATGTGTTCTGTTAAAGTGCAGTCTATGCTCAATATCCTGTGCAAGCCTCATCAAATAAATCTTGCAGCTCTCCAGGTTCATTTGCGCTCCCTGGTTTTCGTTCTCCTCGTCGATTCGTTTCATTATCATCTGATCCGGCATCAAGTCTTTCGTATCGACACTTAATTTCGATCGCAGCTGATCCAAAAGCTTGAATTTGTTGGTGTTGCTCGCTGAAAGTGATTTTGTTGGCAGATTCGTGGTGACGACCTCGAAATGTTTGTAGTAGAATTCCTTATAGAACTCCAGTGTGTAATAAAATTTCTGCCATTTTTCCTCATAGCGTCTATTCGCGTTGATCAACGTCTCATTAAGACTCGCCAATTCACGGTTTTGTTTTCTTAGCTCATTGATTTGATCGCTAAGAAGGCGATTGTTCACGACTTCCTGTGCGAGAAGCTTCTTTGTATTTTCTACTTCTTCACTTAGCCTATAGGAGAGTAATAAACTCATTAGAGACTTTGCTGATAGGTCAGGATTTACTGAGTCACTTTCTCTTTAAGCTTGGGATCAACTGGAGCAGCAGCTTGTTGTTGTTCGAGTGTTGATTTTTTAGCATTAAAATCTTGAATTTGCTTGGCTTTGGTCAGGTCAAGTTTTGGAATCATCGCTTTGGCTGCCGATGTCGTTGGCTTTTTCTTTACTTTATCAGGGAAGAGAACATGATCTGGGTCTTCAGGCTCACTATCTCCATGACCTAGCCATATTGCGTCAGATCCGTTTTGCAAGAAAAGAGAATATTACCTTGAAAACTGGGAAAATCTGAAATGTCTAAGTTATCCGGATCAGCCATAATTTTCGTAGCTATTGCGTATAGAATTTAGAAATTTCATCATTAACTGAAATCAATACGTTTGAAAGCATGGCTGGGATTTGAAAGTCTACTCGCGAGCTTCTGGAGCTCAGCCGTCAAAGCCTAATAAAAAAAGAGCGTTATATTTGCTATAATTGCCATATATGGGGTTTACCATATTCATTCCTCTTAGCTCCTCTTTCTCTTCTTGAGTTTTATTCAATTCTTGAGTCACTTTAGAGAGCATTTTCGTTAAATTTTCCACCTCGTTCTGCAGCTTCACGGCTCCTTCATGAGGATTCAACACCTATTGGAAGGCGATATTGGTAAATATGTATATAACAGAATTTTCTGGTCACCTCTCTGTATTTGATAACTGTACCGTCCTCTTGGTAGAGCGGTTTGACCTTTTCAAGCTCCTGAATTGCAAACTCCTTATCTTGCAAAGCCTTCTTCATCTCGAAAATCTTCTCTCTGAGCTCTGCGATAGTTTCGTTTTCTCTTCTTTCGGTTTCTTCACATATCTGCGCGTTGATTAATGCCTGAGCACATAATTATATAAGAAAATTATGGGTTGGTTATTGGTACCTGGCTCTGGGCTTGATTTCTCTGCTTTGTCACCTTGTCTATGATGTGCAGCAGTCTGATATTCTCTAATTGTAGCTGATCGATCAACATATGGAGTCCTTTGTTATCAATCACGGTTGTTATATCCTCAGATCGGTTCGTTGACTCGTTGCCAGCCGCAACTGATCTCATACGGTTTGGCTGTTGCTGAGTGCCTCCATTAACTGCGATTCGCAGCGCTTCCTTGTTGAGTTTGATGATATTCTCAAGATCTTGCACATGTTCCTGAAGTTGCTTCAATTCTTGCTGTAAGTAAGATATTTTGATCGATTGCCTTTGGTTTTGAAACTCGAGAGTGTCGTTAGGAAGTATAAAGTCCCCCATTTTCTCCTTAGGTCGATGTTTTATGCTTATTTTTAATTTCCGATTATTTAATTGCCTTTGGAACGGAGAATTTTCACGGTTGTTAGATTGTAGAAACACACTTTATTAATTTGACCTCGCTTAACGCACACAAAATGTTATGCTGCTATTAATAAACCTTTCGAAATAACCTGATGGCCCGACTTTAAGAATTGGTATTTCTCCTCACTTCACGACAATGGAAAATTCTGAAATTGACCGAGTTTCTCAGTTAGACAGGTCACAGTGAGACCGCTGAACTTACCATTGGAAGAGGCTTAACAAATCAGAAATAGCATATACTTCGCAGGAAGTCGTAAGGCGAACAAATAAAATTCGGATCAAATTTTATTCTATTTGGCATCGTGACGTCTTCTTTCAAATTTGAGTGTGTATTTGATATACATATATTCAATTTAAAACGCGCTGGTAAGCAAAATGCAGTCGAATAAAACCCCTGTTCCTGATAATCAGAAAGTATACATTGAGGACGACTTCAATGACAACCCAATCGCTGAATCTGAATCTCCTACTATAAAAATGAGAACCGTAATTGACTTTTCTTGATCAAATTGGATTAATATTGGCTAAACAAAGGGAGAATCAGGGAGAGAGTACCCTCTACAAGGCGCAGATAAGGAAAATTTATATAACGCATCCAGGGGTCTTGGAAGATACGAAGCCACGCAGTTCCGAAACAAAATTTTGGAGTTAGAATTGTAAAACGTTCTCTTCTTGGCCTGAGTCCCCTGATTCTTTGCATACATCAGCAAAAACGCGAGCATCTATAACCATTTGTATGGCGTTTACTTTGCTCCGAGACCAAAAAACACGGATATTTGGGATGGAATTATCTTTATCAGGACCGGTATGTACAAAGACGGGAAGTTCAAATTCCGAATTGAGTTCCCGAGAGGTTTTCCGCATTCAAAGCCTGAAATTTTTTTTAAAACGCCGATATACCACCCACTTATTGATTTTAAAAACGGAGCGCTGGATCTCAGAGTAATTATGCTCTCATCAACCCATGGGACTAATTAGCACATGCTTTAGAAAGTGATTCCTGACTGGAAATATGGTGAGTACATGGTAGTGAACCTGTTCTCTGCAATAAAGGACATATTCCACGACATGGATGTTTTGCAAATCGATGATTCGTATAACCCCGAGGCCGCAGACAAGTAAAGCTAAGCGTTCCGTATCAGCTTTGTTAATGGGTTATATAGCTTTATGGATAATATTGACCTCTTCTATGAGAAAGTGCTGACCTCGGTTGACGTTGCTAACAAGGCTCTAACGCAGAAGTCTCCTGAAGAGGCACTTAAGGTAAAGCGTTGTGTAGCTATGTTGTGATTGACATGATTACAGTTTTCTGAGTTTGATACGATTCACAGTCTGATACTGAAAAGAGTGAAGGAGGTTGTCAGCAATAAAGAAGTATAAACTTGGTCATTTTCAGTTGAAAACTTATCTCTGGTGTAGATTTCTGATGAGAATAAGCCACAAGCTCTGTTAAACATATTGCTAAAGAGAAATTGACAGAAGACAACAAAGATTGGTGCATTTTGTAAGATACTGTTGAAGGGAATACAAGAAATTAATATATGAGGATGATTTGCTTGTGTGTACTAAAGTTGTGTGCGTCTACCCATATAAAGAGAGCTCAATTCAATTTTCTCAAAGAATTTGTTATTATTCGCGCATTTCTCCTCGAAAATACGCAAAATTATTAGAAAAATATTTCATACTTAAAGAATAGTGAGCTAGCTAACAAAATCATGAAATTGCTTGGGTATTTTCAAATTTAAAAAAAAAATTTTAAAAATAGCATCAAGATAAATAAACTTGAATCATCACAGAGTTAGATCCTAGGCTAGCTTTCCTCGTCTTTGAATAAAGGGAACAATTCGAGGATCGGACTTTGAGCCTTTTTTGTTCACTTCCAAAGTTTCCTTTGTAGTGTATCCATTTACATTGGCCGAATTAGTATGTTTTATTATCAATGGCTGCAAACTTGTTATCCTAGATGGAGGACTTTTGCTCCGTTCTCCTAGCTGAAAGCGATTGTCATCTATTTTCTGTGGTTCTGAGTTTCTATTTAAGCTCGGAATTTCCAAGGGAGGGTATTGATTAGAATTGACTCGCTGAGTGGGATAAGACACTGCTTTTTTGGAGGGAGCTTGGATATTTGCCTCAGGAGCGAACTCTTGATTTTTTGGGGTAAAATGTTGGCTCTCCGTCATGTCTATATTGTCAAATTTGTTTTGATTGCTCATATGAGCGTCTATGCCACTCATTGCACCGTTCCCGGGGTTTCTGGCAATTTCATAATCGGTTTGATACTGCTTCTGTCGGGTTTTTTTGGGTGATGCTCGGTGTTGTAAATGCGGGGACTGCTCAGGAGATTTTGAAATTTCTTTAGTTCCTTGCTTCTTCATAAGAAGATTCATCGCTAATCTCAAGTTTTCGGACAAAATCTCATTGTTCTCAGGCTGGTCGATTTTGCGGTTTTGAACTTCTTTTATTACTCTTGTTCTCGACGATCTTGGAGGGTTGGCTTCTTTTGGGCTCACAGACCTTAGCTTTCTCGTTGGAGAGTTACTTGAAACATATTCATTTGAATTTCTTTGATTGGCCTCGAGGTCAATTCTTTCTTGGCTTCTTGATAGGGGACACCCGCCAGTATCTCTCAGAGAGTTTGTTTCAAAGCCATGTACATTTTGAGTTCTAGTTATTTTGTTCCATGAAACATATAAAATCAATTTTGTAATGTTACTTATTCTTCTTCAAGGTTAAATTTTCGTCGTACGTGCTCAGAATTCGAGAGATTCTCCTCAGCTCTCTGATGTATTCTCTCAATCTCGTATTATAAAAATCCTTCATTGCGATGAAACACGATTGAGCTTCTTCGATGGTGGAAATGTTCATTCTCTCTGTTTCATCGTTTAAAAATCTTCCGACCTAGATTCAATTTTTTTTCGTAATAAGAAATAAGGCGAAAAGGACCTAAAAGAATTGGTACCTTCTCATCCAGCTCCTTTTGCGTTATTTCCGACACAATTAGCTTCCCCGTCTGCAGAAACCGTGCGGCCTCTTCTCTTGCCTTTTGTGTGCCGAAACTCAATTTATAATATGCCAATTCTCTTTGAGAGCAAGTAAGTCAACAAACAAAAACAAAATAATTACTGTTCCAGCAGCCGATTTTCGTGCTCGAGCTTTTGGATATAGAGATTCACATCGATCTTCTCGTTCTTTTTAATCTGTATCCACATTACTGTTTCAGTTCCGGGTTCTTGAAAAAATTTACCTCATTGACTAACTGCGAACAGCGCTGAGAAAATCTCGCTGTCGAAATAGTTTCTTCCAAATGATCCGGGTCCATTGCCATGGTTGCAATCATTACTGTCTTACAATTTCCACCTAAACTTTCCTTGAGAACCGTCGTCATCAGCGAGTTTCGGTATGGGATATGATTGCGATTCTTCGTCCCTTTTTCATGTAACGCCAGGATAACCTATCGATCATATTTGAAATATATCTTTGCAAAGATACTGACCTGTTCGAGGTAACTGAGTGAGAGGTTGATATGTTTTGCTTCAACGAGCGTATTCCCTTCTACTTGTGTTTTGTAGACGCGCTCAGAGCCTGCCAGGTCAACTAGATTCAATTTTGAATGAAAAAACGTTTCGGATTCTAAATCTCTTCCTTCTATTGTGATAGTAAAAATGCAATGGGATCTTGAAGAAGCTTGGTTCATTGGAGTCGAACTCACCTTTTGAAGGCTTTAATCAAAGCGAGAGTGCAATGATAATTACATGCCGGATTAAATTCCCCATCATCAGAAGATCGATCCCGTCTTGCTCGTTTTTGACTTTATTCACAGATAGGTTTTTCATATGAATATTTCCTAATTCGTCTTCCATTATTTGCACCTAATTAAAAATACCAGATATGTTTATGCGCTCTGACCCTCTGCTGTGTTACCTTGGTCCAATCTTCCATAGAATTCTCCATGTGGCGCCGATCGAGCAAATCAAAGGCCTGCTCGTTATATATTTCCATAAACGACACAAAGCAATTGAATTCTATATTTCTTCTTCTTCCGATTTCTTGAAAAATAGTCTTGACAAATTGTATGAGAATATGATGCCAATAAGTTACCTCCAAGGCTCGAGGGATAATTCCACGCACTTTCCAGCTTTCTTGAAACCAAAAAAAATATATATATCATAACGGCATTTGAACACCGAATAAATACCCGCGCCAGACATTGTGTAAGTTTTTCCGCTTCCCGTCTGACCATAGGCAAAGATTGTCCCATTATAACCTTCCAAGCAGCTGAGGTATAAACTCATCAGCTAAAGTCACTCAAAAAAATCGTCACCTCATAACTACTGGTTTGGCGATTCGCTCGAACACTTCATCTTGGCTCGAGTTTTCGTCAAACACATAATTATAAGCAAACTGATAAGAGCCCTAGAAGGGATGATTAGCGTGGTGATATTTTTTTTATTCGCATACTCTTGTATTATTCATATATCCAGTTTTTAAGTCATTTGGTGCATATATTTTCAGATTTTGATGGTTCTGGCAAAGTGTATACTTGAGTTGGCTTCTGTAATTAAAAGAAAATTGAAACGCATTGACATGGGAAAAAGCGCATACCCATGCTGAGGCTTAATTCTTGCAAACACCTCGAGTTGTGCCTTCATGGAGGTAATTTATTTGTCTGAAAATTTATTGAGCTCAAAATTAATTCGCTTGTTGCTATGATGTCAATAACGTAAAATTTTTTTCAGAAGACGATCAAGAAAGGGGCGGATGCCAGCTAAATCTATCACGTCTGGTCGCTAACACTATCTCATGTTGGAAACGATGCAAAGCAGTCCAGATATTCTCAAGAAATGAGAGCTGATGTGCTGTTGGCTGACTGGTTTTTAGGTATTTAACCCTTTAGAACTTCTAAATTAATTCAAACGATGTTTAATAAGCAAATTATCAATTCTATAAAATCCGACTGTAAGGGCGCTTTCTTTTATTCTGAGGCTAATCTGGCTAAATCCAACGGAAATTAGATCGAGGTAGGGGCCACGGCGCTTCTGGGCAGGATAAAAGCAAAAAGCTCCATATCAAACCAACAAATTTCTTACAAACAGAGCCGGTTGTTCCGAAAGACGACAAAAAACAGAAAAAAGGCTTAACCATCAATCAATGGCTCCCGAATCCAGATACAGAGGAAGCTGATCAACCAGCCGAAGAACATACTGGTGAGGAATTTTAATTTTAAGCAGCAATAACCAATACTATTCATCTTATTATTTAGAAGGTGTCAATGTAGAAGAAAAGACTGAAGCTGTTGTAGTTGATGATGCGACTCAGCAGGCAAGAGAAGCGGAAATGAAATCCATTTCACAGCAGAATGAAGAGAATAAAGAAGCATCTCAGCGTGAACCGAAGAACGTTAACGCAGAAAATGAGGGTATTTCGCTTTAAAATACCTCTTTCAACTAAATTCGCTTGTGTAGAAGGAGAAAAGGTTCGAAGAGGAGGAGGAGACTACAAAGAACGGAGAAATTATGACAATCAGGGAGGATACTATAAGCCTCACCATTCCCGAGGAGGGTATCATGGCGGACGCAGAGGAGGGTATAAATCAGGAGGTCATCACGGTGACCGTGGTGGGAAAAAATCTGAGGGATATGGCTATGACTATGAAGACTACGGCTATGATTATGGCGAGGATGAAGGCGAATCGCAGTCTTACAAAAAAGGAAAGGACTACTACCACAAAGGAGAGAAAGACTATTATAATAAGGGAGAGAAAGATTATTATAGCAAAGGCGAAAAAGAATACCAGAGCAGAGGAGATAAAGACTATGGTAGCAAAGGCGACAGTTACTCTTATAAATATGCGAAGAAAGACGATTCTGAATATACTGGAGGCTATGGAGAGAAAAGTAATTATTGCAGAAAAAGAAGAGGTTCGAATTTAATAATAAATAGAATATTACAAGAAGAATGAGGGGCAGAAATACCATGAGAAGAAGCCTTATCAGAAAGAAGTGGTAACGTATATTGTGAAGCAGTGAGCTCGTCCGAGTATATTTGAAGAGGGGACGTACAGTGTTGTTGTTTTTACGTGTAAGGACTGTAGATCATTTAATAATTATCTAATGTTTAATTGATATCCATACATGCTTAAAACTACCTTTACTCAACTCCAAGTAGACCAATACATAAAATAGTTGCTTTTCTTACAGAAATAAACTTAAAGACTATCTATCTATTAATAACAATAACTTAACCCTAACGAATAAACATGGAAGATGAAATTTCCATTTATTGCGAATTAGCAAGCGAAACTTTTGAGTTTGTTGACTGAATTAACAAATTGTATTTACAATTTACCTAGGAAATATATAAAACACGTTAATGTCCTGAGCGATAAATCAGTTAAGAAAGAGAGAATAATCATAAAAAACAGTGGTCCTTACGTAGCAGAAACAAACGATATTTATAAAAAATAAAAGAAGTTAAAAACTAAATAAGTCCGTATAAGCTAAAATTACAAAACGACAAACCAATTCATTTATCGATAAGATATCGTGGCATGTTCCTTGTGTAGCTTTTTGTACCCATAAGCAAAATCAAACGGAAGGTCGGATTGGATTGCTATGTTCGTTTTAGGATAGCTTGTATTAAAAGAACTAGCATTTAAACTCGAGAAATGATTTGGTCCCAGGCCAGGATGCATTCCACTTGTCATCGTAGGATGCATAGGGAGGAAGTTAGGAGTGTTTATTTGCGGACAGGCGAGTGGTTGGCCGCTCAAAACTTTAGGATCTACCACCATATAGGTCGGAGTGACTAAAAATGGCATGGTTTGCCCAAATTGAGGAATTGGTTGGATAGCTGGAGCTTGGACCTGTTGAATAGGCCTCATCGAGCCGATATGAGAATGCATCTGCTGTGGTGTAGGTCCAAAGGGGATAAGCTGCATTGGTGGCTGGTAGTACGGCTGCTGAATTAGAGGTGCGTTCATCATGGGCAGCGTTGCTGGATAAGTTTGCTGGACCCCAGGAACTGGGATGATGCCAGTAGGCAACTGCTGACCCTGAACGAAAAGGGAATTATTTTGAACGATTCGGATTTGGCTCTGGGACACTGGTGATGCTTGTTGGATATGTATAGGTTGAGGGTTGCTTTGCTGTGGCATTTGCATATTATCAGCAAAAGCTTGTGGTTGATTTGGAAATTGAGATGACTCCTCTGATTTTTTGGTTTTTAGGGGGAGGTTCTGCTGGAGTTGCAATTCTAAATTCTTTTTTGGAGAATCGGGCATGGAAGTATGATAGTCAGGCACAACCTGTTCGAGCTTTTTCTTGAGAGGGTAAAGAAATCTCTACATATTGAGCGACTTTAGTAAATAAGAAGAGGAGGTGGCTAAATACCTTTCTTGTATTTGTAAACCAGTTCTGAAGCTGGTTTTTCGAGAGTCCTGTGAGCTTACGTAGCTCTTCCTTCGTGTCCTTGGAAGGATAAGGATGCTCGATATTATCCAAAAACCATTTTTTAAGTATATTCGTAACGGATTTTTTTAGCAAGGGCTTCGTTTTCTTTGGAGGACAATCAGACTCATTTTCGTGGATTTCTCCGGTTGAGGAAGAGGCTTTGGGGAAATCGGTGTTCTCTATTTCCATGTCCTCATTATCATTTCCCTCATCATCTGAATGAAAAATGGCGTCATTGTTGCCTCTTGTCAAGGCTTTGGATCCGATTCCCGAGGATTCAGAGCTGCGTTTACTGCTTTTCATTGTGCTTTCAGCGTCGGTGCTCTGAAGGCTCTGAGTTTTTTCGTAAGCCTCTTGGCTTTCTTCTACAGGTTTCTAAAAGGAAGACTTTATAGCTATTGTAATAGCAAAAGAAATCATACCCCTTTCATTGCGAATTGCTTTGATGTCTCCATCAATTCTCTGAGCTTATGTTGTAATGCCTCGAGCTTTCCTTTCACATTCGACACTTCTTCATACAAATCCCTGAGATGTCGCTTTGACCGTTCAACATCTAAATCACCTCCCATACAATTTTCAGCTTGGACTTCCGCTTGAAAATGACTTAAAAATCGCCTAAAGTTCAGAACTTATTATCACCAAAGAACTCAGAGAAAAAATCCTTACTCGAAGAGTTCGCTCGGATTGAACGGTACCAGGTGGCTCTCATTCAGTTTATCAGAAAAGATTTTTTGATAAACCATTCTGAACTCTTCAATGCAGAAAATTCGATGGACTTTCCAGTTCTCTTCAAAAATTAATTTCTTTAAGAGATCCAGCTGCTCTGTATATCTTCCATCCCGTTTTATAGCTCCTTCATCTAATAATCTTGGGTTAGAACCTCATATTCATTCTCGAATTACCTTGATGAATAGATGCGCTAAGATTCACTCCATAAACGGCCCGATAGACTACACTGCACAGGATCTGAGCTTCTTCGAGCTCTAGCCTGTGGTCGTTAGGCTTAGAGGTAGGAAGCTGAGATAAAGGAAGAAATGCAGCATTCGATTGAATTTCCATGGTCCTCTATCAGAGACAACGATTAGATTTTATAATCATGAGAAATAAGAGCCACAGAAAAAGGAAAACGAGGAAAGTTAGAAGATTTTGAGGGAAGAGGTAGGAAAAAAACGAGGGTTACCTGCTATCGCTCTAAATTTTCAAGAAGATTGTATAATTTGTTTGTTTTCTAAATTTCATCGCTTATAAGTGTTCGGGAATTATGGAACACGCTTGAATTCTGAATTCATCTAGAGGTTGAGTGGCAATTAAAATTTGTATATTTCGATCGATGAAAATTTAGATCGTCTGGCTTAGAATAGATACGGATAAAGTCTGGAATTTTTGAGAATTGCAGATAGAAACTCTTTTGAGATGAACCTTAAATTTAATCGAAATTAACCGTCAGTACGTCCTTCGAGAGGATGAGATTTCGTTGCTACTTTGACAATTTTGAAACTAAATGCGGTCAAATACATTCATTCCTCAAACTTCACAAGGACCGAGTTCCCGAAGGCTTCTTCATCTATCAGCGTCTTTTTCTTATTAGTTTTAGCTATTTTGAAATCAAATGTAGAATTGTTGAAAATCATCAAAATTACGAGGATTTGTTTTTATTATTGCCTGCTAATGAAGCGATTTAACTTGCTAGCCTCTTAAAACACAGGGTCTCTGGTCTCTCAAGCCTGTTTTGATAGGAAACTAGGAAAATATATCATACCGAACAAAGAGAGATGAAGAAAAAATTAATTGAAGTGCTCCTCTCGATGCAATTCTTCAATGGAGAGGCTAGGATACAGTTGAAAAGCAAAAAAATTATACAAAGCGAACTTTTTCTCAAATCAAAATGATGTAATAGAAAATATTTTTTGATGGAACTGCGCTTGAATGGCAGGCGAAGAGCTAATTCGGGTTTTCTGCATCTTTTGTCATTATAAAAGCTCCAGAAAGGGAGTTTTCCGGAGCGTTAATGCGTTCATATTCTTGAATTACTGATTTCGATGGAAAAATTAATTTAATCCAGATGAGCGAAAAATAGTTCTATCAATTTGATAGAAGGTTCTATGAATCGAAGTTATTTTTTATTTCGTTCCAAGTCTCTGTCTATATTCAAATCATCTTCAGAAGGATTTTGCAATTTTTATCATTTATAAAACACCCTAAGAGGATAGTTTCAAGGATTTTATTTTGAATAGCACGGCTTCGTCAAAAATAAGAAAACTAAACTCTGGAAATCCATTTGGCAAGTGAGCAACTCGCTAGAGTGTATTTTTCATTTGGGCTAGCTGGGATCTTTGAAAGAAACACCGAAGCAAGTTGAGTTGAAAGGTCCTTTACGCAGTATTATGACTTAAAAATAGCATCAATAGCATTTCAACCGATTAATTTCGCATTTCCCATACTCCTATCAAGTACCCATCGCTGGAGACAAAGATTCTATAAAATGCAAGGAATATTATTTAATAACCCCTAGGAGCTTCCCAGCACTTTGCAGTTGTAGGTCCTATATACTCAAGCATCAAACTATTGTAATTAACTCGATCTGAAAGCAACATATTTTTGAAAGTTTAACTACTGAGGAAGAAGATTAAAATGTATATATACTCCTATTTAATCAGATTCGACAATTGAAACATATAGCTCTTCGAAACTAAGTCCATCAATACGAAAAAATAAATTATTATTTAGCTTTTCTCACACATTAGCGAGCAGTGTTCGCGCCAGATTTCTTTTCTAATCTTTTTGGATTAAAACTCTCCAGAAAAGATTTTGGGATATGGGCCAGCGCATGTCCTATTGCCGTTGATAAATTTGGGTATAGCTTCTTATGATTATGGTTCCTACGAATAAACTTCTTGTTGCTAGGAGTCATCGTTTCGTCATCCAGATCAGTTAAGGAAGGTCTTTTCAGCTCTTCCTTCGTTGGCAGAGGAAGAAATGTTTTCACGCTAGGAGATCCTGCACCTCCACGGACCTCGGCTGTTCTATTCGGGATTGCTTGCTCGATTGAGTCTTGGTATTGCACGCGTTTAACGATATCAGGCAAAAGATAATCTTTTTTCACTAACAAATCGTTTTTATCCTTGATTCTTTCCACCACGTTGGCCTGGTCTAATTCAAGTACCTCAACGTCAGAACTTACATAACCCTGAAAATTTAAACCTCCAAACACACAGAGCTTTGTTCCCACGACAGCAGCACCATGAGAAAACCTCAAAGTGCTCGGATTCCCTTGAATACTCACGCCCATCCAGCTGAGATTCTCGAGATAAAGCACTGCGATATCTCCCAAAAACCCTGTGTGGTCGTTCCGGCCACCGTAGATTATAATGCAATTCAACCCTTCGTAATGACTCATCGTGTGCTGTATTCTCGGGGCTGGTGGCTGACCTATCGTCTCGGGAACAATCCATTTCAGAGGTTTCTGCCCTACTTTAAGGATTCTTAAAGTGTTTAGAACAGCTCCACATTCATCTTTTCCGCCGAAAACATAGAGTCCTTCCTCTTTGATATGCGGGAGAGGTGGATCATTGAGCTGCTTGGATTTGTACAGCGAGAACTTCTTATGCTTTGGATGGAGGACGAGAGCAGACGCATGAAACGCGATTCCCACATCAGGATTAGCCTCTTCGAAACAAGGTACCCATTTCATCGTGGCAAACGAAAGCGCTTTCAAATCCGATAGAAATTCGCCGTAGGTCGTTATCCCGCCATACACAAGCATGTGATCTCCGACAATAGCAGCGGTATGGTTCCGGCGAGGCTCCATTAGATCTCCAAAGCAGCGCATCCGGCTCCAGGTCTGAGAATCTGTAGAAAACGAATAAACGTCATTTAGACACTCTCTTAGCCTGAGGTGAGTGTTATATTTCTTCTCACCTCCAAATATAATGACCCTATTCTGATAGTAGCAGGCGCTGTGGCCTAAACGTCCTTCAGGTAAATCTCCTTTTGGCTCTACTTTTGTCCAGGTCCATTTAAGAGTGTCAAGGACCTCCATGTAAGGGATGGTGTTCTGGGACATCCCGCCGAATAAGTAAGCAAATCTGCATGTAAAAGTCAGCAAATTGAAGGATTTATAAATTCATTACCTTCCATTGGTCACGAAAGTACCCGCTTCTCTTCCCTCAGGTCGCCATTCAAGCGTATCAAAGCTTCGATACTTGAAAAACTTCACCTGCTTGGTTAAAATACTCTTAATATTTTCGGAAGCCTGAATCTTTCTTTCCGCACGCTTTTCCTGGTCTTTCGAGCCATCTCCATCGCTATCGTCGTTAAGACTCTCGTCAGAGGCGGTGACCTGCTGTGCGTGCTGAGCTTGCAAGTGACGGCTTGGATACATTCGCACTATAGGCATCTTTTGCTCTTTTTTAACTTGCTCTTTTCGGTTCTTATTGAACGTCTTGAACTTTTCCTTTGAAATCTCCTGCATTCTCTGCTTAATGCGTTTTTCCTGTGCTTTATTGAAATCCAATTGCTTTTCAAGCTCAGAACGAGTCTGATACTCTCCAATGAGGTCTGGATCAATTTTGTTAATCTCATCACGATGGGTTGTCACTAACTTCCCAAATGAGTGAAAATTTCCCTGTGCGCTTGGACTAGCCTGAAGGAGCGTCGGCGGTGCGAATATGAGATTTACCTTGAGGTCGTGATATTTTGTTATTTGGCTTGTCGAATCCCTTTGTCTATCAATTCTTAGTGGAGAAGCATCCAGAGAATTGCTCTCTAGCGAATCGACCAGGAATTTATTAGAAGCTCGTTTGAACACATCATTTTCTGGCACTCCAAGCATGTATTCATTTGGTTGATTAAATTTAGATTTGCTTCGTACTGTGCCGTCTTTGATATTTGTTGTATTTGTTGGAGAAAGAGCTAGTTTGATGTTCCGAATCGTGGTGTCTTTGGAGCGGGTGTCTGCGCTCGGAGTCTCAGCGAAGGATTTCTTGAACATGCAGTCTCTATCAACGCTTATCTCTTAGTCTTGCAATGAGACTTTTAATAAATTTAACAATCGTGTGTTTAATTTAAAAAAGCACTATTAATTAGAAAGGATTTTTTTTTTACTTATCTAAGGGTATCTCAGGAAACTGAAGAGGCATTTGAGTGGATTGATAATTAAAGGTTCCATATCTGGAATAACAATCAATTTTCTCACAAACATTTTAACACATTATCAAGGCTAAAAGTTCGTTAGAAAAAAAGCCCTATCTAAGTATACTGTTATAATTAGAAACAAATCTAAAGACATTCAGTCTATATAAATCCTTCAATTCTGGTTGGACTGAGGCTATCGGACTCACCGCTTCCTCCGCTGCCAGTGCCAATATAATCGTCAATGTTTACATCTGGGTAGCGCAGTTTCTCGCTGCCCAAAAACGCTTCCTCGGGAACATATTGGTAAAATGGTTGTTTTTGCGTTGGTTCATAATTGATAAAGGAGCCAGGGAGAGAGGCATCGAACCGCGGGCTAGTGCCTTCCATCTTAAAGCAAAGATCACTGACGCGCGGAGATAGTCCGAAAGGTGAAAGGAGTTGAGGCTCCTGACCTTGAAGTAAATCAAAATGAGCGATATGATTGTCCTTGCTGACGTTTTCCTCGATATTCTGAGGAGTCGGGGTAGTGGTGATGTTGCTCCAGGCGTTGACTGGTTCTTCAGCGACTTTTCTTCTCTTGCGTCCTAATTCTGACTATTAACACAAAAGCGATATAAGTTATGCTTACCTTTGACGGCATTAGAGGTATCTTCCTTTATTTGTCGTGCCGCTGAAGTCCTTTGAGAAGCGCGGGTTACAATTTTGCTCTTCTTTTCCAGAGGCAGATTTTCAGCCAGTTCGGACTTTATTTCATCAGTTTCAAGCGTGCTGTTTAGTAACTTGGAAGCCAGTCTCTTGTTCTCTCTTTCTCTTGCGTTGAGATGGCTGAGGTGCTTGGACACGAAGCTGTTCTTTTCACTTGGATTGTTACTATTGAGAGTTAGTGATTGAGGGGATATTTTAGTGAAAGAAGCTTACCTGCCGAATATTGTAGAGGATATTTGTTTGGAGAGGTCTTCCAAATTACCGGTATATGAAAATTTCTCTTCGTTTTGGTTGCCTGTAACGAGGCTGACAGAAGGGTTGTTGTACTATACAATAGCATGATTAGAAATCTTATAATAGGGAGGGGAAAAAATGTCTACTTTTTGGCTGACTCGGTTCATTTCTGGGTAGTTATTGACGTTTTCCCAACTATTTTCAAGGCTCATTTGTTCTATTGAATAGATGAGATCATTCCAGGGACTAGCGTTCTCATTTACCTGAAGTCAAGCATGGGACATTCTTTTGGTTAGTGATGACAATGGATCCCTTGTTCATCATTGAGAATAACGCAAAGATCATTTTTTGCATATTTTTCTCTTTTTGGTCTCTAATATTGGACATCTTAAGGCCAAAGTCACTTTTATCGATATAATTACCCATGGTGTACGATATCCTCAACTAGTGCCTTCGTGTCAGCTATCAAATTCGTGTTCTGCTTCAAAAGATGCGAAGACAGCTTCTCAATATCAGAAAGCTTTCCAGTGAGCGTCTGAATCTGTTTATCCAAAAAAAATTTTAATGAAAAAGGCCCTAAAATGTTTTTGGGGTACCTCTTTCTGATTGTTCGTTAGCTCCTTCTTCAACTTCTGAATCTCGCTTGTATGATTGCAAGCGGTCACTGGCGCCGAGTAAGCACTCTCGAGCTCCTGTGCTTCGGTTGACTTTCTCTTTATCTGGGGCAATAAATGCCTAATTAATGAGAATTATGCCTCGGGTTACAAATTCTCTAGTTACTTCGCGTTTCTTCTGAAGAGCTTGTGTTGGAACTCGTGTTCTTGGTTCTCATGGCGGATTTTATGGAAGTCATACATGTTGAGCTAACGATCGAGCAAATTAAGCATTTTTTCTAAAAAAAAAGTCGTTTACCTGTCTGACAAATGACGCGAAGTTGTTGTGTTTGAAAAACTTCGGCAGGATGGTTTCGCTGAACTCGTTGATGTTGCTCACGACAAAGGAAGTCCCATCAGAATTCCACGAAATGCACTCATTAGGAGTCTGCGAAGGAAAGAGAGCGTAAGTACGTGTGGAAATGGGTAAGGGCAGTTTACCTCAAGCATTTCGTGGAGCTTAAGAAGGAAAGAAGGGATCGAGGCAGAGGATCTACGAGAAGTTTTGCGGTTTTGCTTGGTGGTCGAGCGACTCATAGCTAAGAATTGGAATTATCTAATAATTTTTTATTGATCGAGATGAATCTGAAACATTTAAATCAGACTTCCAAAGCTCTTAAAATAGGAGGAACTTTCTAAAATAACTAAAACTCCTAAAATTTTAGAAGCGTTCGCTTAATCGATTGTTCAAAAAATTTTAATAAAAATCAGAACCAAGTACCTCTCGATGAAAACTCTACTCTACTTAGCCTGAGACGGAGCAAAAACAGAACTTCGAGATCCTGGGAGGTTGTTCTAAGGTGGCAGCTTCAATTAAAGTTGCTCTAGGCGGGAAATTCCGCCATTTTTTGAAGAAAACTGGGGATGGAAGCATGAGATGGCTGGAGGGGGTTAAGCGATCGTTTCGTTCGGAAATAAGGTGGAGAGAGCGGCGTTTCAAATCTCTTTTGCCTTTGATTTCTGAAAATCGCTGATTTGGAATCAGATGCTGAAAATTAATTTCCCGTTGAAAAACAAAATGCTCTCAGAACTTTTTTTTAATATCGAATTTATTATATGGATTCTGTCTAATAGGGAAAGAGTAGAAAAAAATTTCATCCAATATTTTCGCCTATAGCTCAGTTATCGATCATTTAGCTCAGAAATTATTTCCAAAACTTGATTTTGATAAAGATAGAAAAATTCAGAACTAACTGGGCTTTTTTTCTTCGGGAAAAACCACCCAGAACAGGAAACACGTCAAAGAGTGCAGACGCTAGCCAAGACCCGAGGTGCTATACAAACTGCCGAGAGATTTAGGAATATTTTCAGAAATATATAGATATCGATGCGAAAAATGAGCTTGTGCTGCTATATCGAGTGCTCCGAGAGATAGAGATAGAGGCGTTTAACTCTTGAATTGAAAAAAGAGAAGTTGCTATTAAAAAAAAAAGGCAATCGCGGCATTTTTCTTAAAAGAGCTTAGTTTCATCAAATTTGGAAGCGAGTCTATATATTACTGATCTGACAGACTATCAAAAGGAGCGAGCCAACTAAAGAATTCGAGGTAGCGGCCAAGAAACATTGGAAAGAGATATGCTGCAAGAGATATTTAACGCGATAGAACGTGTGAGGAAGAGTCCACACTTTTTAGCAGATAGACGGAATGCGCGTAGAGGGTAGAGTGAGAAAGGTAGGTGTCATTTTGCTTAGACTGGCATTTTCAGTAGAGGAAGTAAGAATTTTTTGTCGATTTGATCGGAGGGGTACTTTCCTTAATTAATTTTTTAGAAGAATTTCAATATTTGGGTGCATTCATTTGAATTGATTTCAACCCATAAGCTGTAAGTTTTGAAAAGAAATCGCAGATTTTTTTGTTAAAGAATTGAATAAGTAGATTTAAATCCATAGTTTTCGCGATTGCGAATAGTTTGAAGAAGTCTATGAATTGTATGGGACAAGGAAATTATCGATGATTCGAATGAATTAGACACTGCTGCCTTAATTGAGGATTTCAACGAAATTCCTAACAAAACAAACAAACACACAACAAAAAAGAAAAAGAAAAACGCGATTGCAGTGTAAGATTCTCAATAGCTATTAACGGCTATTCATTTAATGATTAGTAATGAGATTTGCATCGGAAAAGCGATTCCTCTGCAATCCTCATATAAAAATACTTCTTTGTTTATTGTGACTCAGAAGCATTTTCTGTTGACTATTGAGGGCCCGTATTCTTCATACTCGTCCCTGCCGATCAACATACATTGGAAAGAGCTCAGCGAGGCAAAGATTGACCCTCCAATCCAAGCTGAGTATTTTCCTTCAGCAGCAGCATCGACCTTGATCTTGACCGTGGCAGGAGCCAGATTCGTTAACTCCTTGTGAAGTCTCTCTGGAAGCCCTGGAATCATTGCTGTACCACCAGAAAGGCATATATTCTGATAAAGTTCTTTCCTGAGATCAGTATCACATCTCATGAGGGTTGCCAAAATAAGCTCATGGATGCCATAGCAACTTAGACCAACTAAATTAGGTTGAAAGAGAACCTCGGGAGCTCTGAACCTTTGAGAGCCCATTGTGAAAGTTGTTCCATCAGGGAGCTCATAGACAGCATTGTGAATGGAACTTTGTTCCGCTTCTTTCCTGGCTTTGTCATAGTCAAGAGCAACGAAGCAGAACTTTTCTTTGATGCCCTTGAGCATTTCTCTCTCGTTTGATGAATATAATGCAACATCACACTCATGATTAATGAGAAGGCAGAAAAAATCAGTGATATATCTTCCTGCAAGGTCACATCTGGAAATCGTATGGCGCAGAGAATACCCTTCATAAACTGGAACACCATGAAACACGCTATCACCAACCACTACAGAGAAACCAGTTAACTTCCCTACAGCATAGAGAGAGAGAACCGCTCGATTGCCAACATAGAAGCTTGGAACGTTAAAGGTTTCAAACATAATTTCAGTCGTCCGTTCTCTGCAGGGTTTTGGGTTAACAGGATGTTCGGTTAGCAAGCATGGATGTGCTTTTGGTGATACTCCGAGCTCATTGAGGTAGCAATGGCGCCAGATTTTCTCCATGTCCTCCCAGTTGGTGATCACTCCATGCTCAATGGGATATTTGAGACGAAGAATATGCCTTCTAAACTTGGCTTCTTCGCCAATGAAAGTGTCTCTTGTTTCTTCACCAACACCAACTGTGAAAAGAGGGCTCTTCGAATGGCCGACGATCGTAGGAAATACAACGGTTGGAATCTCTGCGCTGGCCAGGCCAGCCTTGCATAGGCTCGATCCATTGTCAATGACAACTGCAGGATTAGCACTATTTTTTGATTTTGGTTCTACCATTCTGATGAGATTTTAATGTTAAGCCTTTGAGTATTTTATTGAGAATGCATGATTTCATAAAGTAACGACCCAGCCATTGATCCACAAAATTTATATTGGATAAAATCACGTTGTGTCAGCATCATTCAATTGACGTCAACACTTCGATAGGGTTACTCTATCATGGGTATATGCATATGTCTAATTGGTTATCTGCCTCGAAATTAAATTTATTCGAATAATTCTACTTTATTTAAAGTCATTTTGTATTGCTAATGAAGAGAGAAATGAACTAATACATCTAAATCACAGATCCATGTGTATGCTCGTTGAGAGTTTCCCTTAGCTCAAATTTTTCATCCACAATGTCGTTGAAATTAATACTTTAACTGATGTATCACGAAATAACACTTTGTAATGGAACAAACTAAAAACACTATAATTTTTCCTTTTTAACTTTCCAAAATTGTCTAGAGCTGGTATAATTCCCGTATGAAACATGGTACCAAGTTTGGCCTAATCTTATAAGAGTATCAGAGAACCTTTAGAGATCCTTTAGCCCTAATTATGTTATATGTATATTCTGATTTCTCATTCATGAGAATAATCAAATTTCCAAAAACAAAAAGGCACTTCATTTTCGTTATTATTGCTATTTAGGTTAAAGGCAGGCTCGAGTAATATCATCGCTAACTCTGTATTAATAAGCGATGCGATGAAGTCTGCTAATTCTCAGGAATCTGAATAGATCATTATTTCTAAAAGAAAGTTCTTAAAGACATTTTCTGTGTACCACTGAAGCACCAGCTTCTTCATACTCTTTTTTACTTATCAGCATCGTCTCAAAGACACTCAAAGAGGCAAGGACTGAACCTCCAATCCAGGCAACGAGCATCCTTTGAGAAGGAGCAATGGCCTTGACCTTCACGGTAGAAGGAACACGAGAAACCAACTCCTTTATGAGTCTCTCAGGGAAACCAGGTATCATAGTAGTACCGCCCAAGAGACAGACATTCTTAAAGAGTTCTCTTCTGAGATCCACATCACATTTCATGACAGAATCAAACGCGAGCTCATGAATGCCAGGTAACTCCTTGCCAATCAGAGATGGCTGAAACAGGGTTTCAGCTGCCCTGAATCTCTGGGAGCGAACAACGCATGTATTACCATCAGGAAGCTTGTAATTAATGTCGTGGATGGCGCTTTGTTCAGCTTCTTTCTTGACTTTATCGAAGTCAAGAGCAACGAAGCAAGTCTTCTCCTTGATATCTTGCACCGGTTCTCTTTGAGACGCGTCGAAATTGGTACCAGTTTCAGCCATGAGTTTTCCGAGGTAATCCGTAATATCTCTTCCAGCGAGATCAAATCTGTTAATCCCATGAGAAAGAGGAGACCCTTCGTAGATCGGGATAGTGTGGCCAACACCATCGCCAATGTCTACAGCAATACCGGTGGTTCTTGCTGTAGCCTGAAGCGAGAGGGCAGCAGAAGTAATAACATAAAAGTTTTTAAAGTTGAACTTGTCGAACATGAGCTCGGTCATTTTTTCTCTGTTGGCCTTTGGAGTGAGAGGAGCTTCGGTGAGCAGACATGAGTGTTCTTCAGGTGCGACTTTGAGTTCATTGAAAAAGCAGTGATGCCAGATCTTCTCCATGTCGTCCCAGTTGGTGATCATACCGCGCTCGATTGGATGAGTAAGGTACATGGTACTTGCTGCTCCTGCTGCTTTCGGCAGAGCATCGTTACCAATGAACAAAGTTTCTTTTCTGTCAGGACCGAACACTGGAGTCTTTCCAGGGCGACCTACAATTGTAGGGAAGACTGCTGTCGGATCGTTTTCGCTACCGATGCCGACCTTGCACATACCTGAGCCGTTGTCAATGACAACTGTGGGAACCTCACTCTCGACCATTATTGAATTGATTTTTCGCCTCAGAAAGGATTTTAAATTGAAAGTTTAATTATTTATTCTTGGAAGCATGATTTATTAAATCAAGAGCTCATTTTCATATCGTAGTATACTCTTGACCGAGCAAGGCTGATATGTGTTAATAAAGCGAGGCTTCCATTTTCACAGTAGCTCGGTCGAAAATTAAAGCTTTCACTGCCTCTTGTAATAATAAGAACATAGAAGTATGAAATAAAGTACATTTTTCGCAACAATAATAAGTAACGAAGAGTATTGAAAGAAGTTCCTTAATTTTTTATGATTTTCAAAGGGAAGCTCAGGCAATGAGAACATTTTCTCGAAAATTGGATATTTAACAACAAACATTAACATTTATCGTTTAACGCTAGAATTTATTGCATGAATGCTTTGTATTGCTCTTGTAAAGCGATTCATTTGATACGCATTGCTATTGAATGTAAATGGACGACGAACAGAAATTATACATGAAAATCTCCGCAGATGGGGCCTTGTAAATGAGAAAAATAATAATAGGAAAAAAAATAATATCATTTTGAAAATATTAGTTATTGAGTCTTTCTATAAATCTTGTCACCTGCAAAGATCGAAAGGCTTAGAAATTAGCCGGAATCATCCTCTACGAATAGATTGAAAAAGTAAGCACCTTCTCAAAAAAATACTTGTAAGTTTTGATTCATAGTAATTAAAATTGAATTCGATCAACTCCTCCACTCTTTCACAATTTCGCTTGCAGTAACCCTTAGCCGAGATTTATCAAGCAATCTCTTTGATGATTCATACCGAAAAACTGCTTTCATACCGAAATAAGCTTTGGAAATGCCTCGAGAAACGCCAAGGCGAACCTATCTATCAAGTACCAAGCAGAGATAATACCATAACATATTCCTTCATATCTTTACTTCCACTATTAATTCTCTAGACCCTAATTCTCCTCAATTTACCAGAAAATATCAATCATAGATTATTAATTATGCTAATTCATTCCTTCTCTTTAAACTACATTCATCTTCCAAATCTTTGTGGCTGCGAGCTATTGCTATCCTAAGCACATTTACCCGAAAAATTTCTTGCTTTACCAGTATGCAGCCTCCCAATCATCGAAAAAGATCAATTTAGTCTTCCTCACCCCAAGCACACCAAAACTCAAAACGAGCTTCCTTCTCGAAGCTTGGGCCAATACCTCCAATTCTCATGGTTACCAGACTCCAGAGGCTTACTCTAACGCCTATTTCTCTCAAGATCATCATATTTAATCGCACATTCCTCTATTCAATCCACCTAACACAAAGAACTTCTCCACATGAACCCTAATGGAACCTCACCATAGCTACAAAAACACGCTTGATTTGTCGATGTAAGCATATTGAACTTCCTACTCGCAGAATCGGACACACACACATTTTGAAGTAATCGTATAAATCAGCTGGCATTGGCTTAATTTGCTTACTTTGTCAACATATAAACATAGTGAATCATTACAGAGAAAGTTTATATATTGGACAAAGCTATCTTGTAAAAGAAGTACGTCGCTAATGTTTATATTGGAAATTTAATTCATTCTGTCCCAAAAACTTGCACACCGCCTTCTTCATCCCCCTTAGATAGCGTTTTGGTTATTATCAGGAGGGTTATTTTGATTATTATTGCCATTGCGAATTCTGAGCTTCTCGTCAAGAAGCGTTTTCTTCTTTCTTCGATTAATTGCATTCAATGTCATGTAGATTATAAACAGAGCGCCAAGGAAGAACCAAAGGGTCATAGAATTATCAAAAGGACCGTCCTGATTAGTTGTTTGAGGCTGAGGGTTAATATTTGTGATTTCATCAACTATTTCAGCGAAAGGGATATTAGAATGATATCAGGGTGTCAAGAAGCGTTACCTGTGTCGTAGCAGCCTGTATCATCACAAAACTGCTGACCTTGCTGATTTCTAACCGCTTGTCGAAGGCTTTCGGCATTGGAAGCCAAATAGTTGCAGATGCACTCCCAGTTCATTTTAAATATGGGCAAGTCCTTAATAAATTGTCAATTGAATTTTTCGGATAATTGATTATTAAATGGAAACAGATCTTTAAAATCGAATTCGGTTTTTTTTTAATTTGGAGCTCATTTAATCAACTCAAGAGCGATAGCAGACAACGATAACCTTGAGTGATTCATAAATCGCGCCATGTGTAATTCGGGTGAGGCTCCTTGACTCTACTTTTCTGGACGCCTCGGTTGGATGATTGGACTGTCTGATGTTGAAATTTGGTAGTTTCTTCAGTTGAAGACCGTTATAAGTTACGAACGCTTTGATGTTCTTTAATTTTAATCTGTTTTTGAGTTTGTAACGAGGAGGGAATAGGCTGAATTGAAAAACAAGTTCTAAATTCTTTTGTTTCCAAGGTTCGATAATGCGTTGATCTCCGAAGATGGCACCTTTTGACGCGTGGTTTGCCGATGTAATGGATTCAGTCATCTGAAGAAAAAATTTCCCGCTAATTTGAAGATATCAGATTCAGATTTCTATGAAATGGAGGAGTGGAAGAAGATTATCGTGTTGGCAGAGAGCTTAGATGCTATTGGTATTATTTATTTGCCAAGTTCAGCCTGATTCGAAGTGGAAATATGAATAATGAAGCATTTTTCTAATATGAACGAAATCAGATGTGTGTTTCGAATTTATTCAAATAATACTTTCAAAGAGAATGGGCCAAATTCTTGATAAATCTCTTGCTGCAAAGAGCAAATTGTTAACCTTGATTGGAGTCACATCATAATATGAATAGAGAGTCTTTTCTGAAAGTCAGAAGTTATCGATATTAGGAGTTTAAAATCATAATGTGCACATTTCCTGTGAGATTGCCAAATAGAAGCATTATTCTTTCAAAATACCGGCATCATCAAGCATGTCGTATCAATATATGAGGAACAAAAACGATAAGGTGCAGAGACAGAGAGAGAGCAAATCAATTTAGTTGTAACTTTGGAGTCGAAAATGAAAAGATCACATCTCCTGATTTATATTGTTGCGCTTGTACCAGAGTAGGCCCAGATTCGTTTTTTCTCTTTAATAATAAGAGAACTTCAGTTACCAAATTAATTTGTTCAATTTCTCTTTGAAAATTGCAAGTTACTAACCGTTTCACCCCTTTAACCATCAAGCTCTAAAATAAGCGTATCAGCAGAGTCTGCAATTCATACAAGCAACGTATTTAATATCTCGAAGTCGCTCATTTATAATCAACCGGTGACAGTGTAACTAACTTCCCATCAGTTCCGCTTCTTTGCTATAACCTCAAAACAACAGGCATCTTTTTTCAAATGTAAAATAAAATTTTTTTCCTACTCATCTAGTTAATATAAAACACCAAGCAAATGAAACACAATTTTGATTATTTGCGACCCTCGACTGAAACAGCAAAAATCAGACACAAATGTAAGCGCATTAGCTTCAATTCAAGCTCAACTTACTATAAATGCAGCTGATTACATTCATTCGGGGTCAGGAAGGACCGGAAAGCGGCGAATTTATCAGAACATAAAATACGATAAATACGAAGAAACGAAAATTGATGAGCTAAGGACAGAAATAGCTTCAAAAGGCATTTATTTACCATCTCAGTATGTTTTTTCCACAGTCATACACGACAGCCATTTGAAATTTGTCAAATTAGTTGGGAATCATCAGATTTATTAAGATTTCTCTACGCCTCTGGTTTCGAAATTCATAATAAGTCAGGTGCTCTTTCGCGAATAGAGGCTCACCTGCAATTTCTTAATAATCGCGAGTTCCGCGAACTGTCGCTTGAAGGGGAAAAATTACTTGTAATTTAAACTCAACAACAAGTGATTTACATCGGGAAAAGGAAAGTGGGGTGATTTATCAATACGGAAAAGACGAGAAGAACCGTCCTATTTTAATCGTTAATGGAGGGAAGATAAATTTGCGAAAAGTATATGTCCTAATTGATTCAATTTGCGACCATGAGTAGGTTTCTGTTGAGGCATTTCTGAATGCAACGATCTCATTACTAGAGGTCGTGAAAAAGTATATGTTTGTCCCAGGGATAATTGAAAACTGGATCGTTATCGTCGACTGTACAGACGTTCAAATTGCAGATTTTATTAAAGTATAATGACTCTCAAGCTCGATCTAAACGCCATTGTATAGGTTCTGAAAAAAGTAATCGATACCATATCTCTCAACTACCCCGAGTATCTTGAAAATTTATATCTTTACAATCCTCCAGCGCTTCTGGTGAAAAACTGGCAAAACATCAACCGTAAAACTTTCTTTGTTAATTTGCTCAGATATGGATGATATAGCTCTCATACCTCCGAATACCGTTTCTAAGGTCGTTTTTGTTACACCTGATGATGCTCCCGGAGCGTTCAACGAGATATCATCGGACCAATTAGAGCAAAAATTTGGCGGAGTCTTGTCCGATCTGGTGAGCAGATTCTGGTAATTGATCATGCAGTGAGGCAAGCCAACTAAACCCCCCATATTCAGGCCACCTCAAAAGACTTTTGGTTTTTCTGATGGTTCAGATCTAGAAGAGCAAGAAGCGATGGATTCAGGTTTCAAAAGGCTCGACTCGCTTCGCGTGGTTAAAAGTACCTCTGATTTTCAAAAACGCTCTTCACCCCTAAAGATCGAACACTCAACGTCCGCTTTCAGCATCTTTGAACAGCACCGATCATCCGCAAACCCAAAATTCGCTGCAAAGCAAACAGGAAAAAACGATAGATTCTCCCAGCCCGTTTCAATGAGCCAGAGACACAGCAAAAGTCCGCTTAGAATCGAAATGATTAAACAGTCAGATGAGGATGATAGAAACAGAAACTCCTGGTCGAAGGGACAAACTCGTGATTCATTTGGATATACATTCCGGGGCTCAGTAAAGAAGACGGCCCCAGATGTCCCGATTGATAGGGAAGATAGCGATTTTATAGAAGAGACGACCAAAGGAGTTTCTTCGGGCAGGATGATTGCTACTGGGAAGGTCTTTAAGGAGGACACTGTTTTCAAACAAGTCAGGCCGCAATCACATTCACGGCAATCGAACTTTAAGTCGCGCGTAATAACAGTTGAAAGCACTACACCTGCGACGCGATCAACAGCAGAGCGCAAGCACAACAAACTCGTGAGTGATACACCAGAATATGGTGAAGATGATGAGACTGATGTCAAGGCAAAAAAGAAAGATCAGAAGCTAATAAGTGAAGATTCAGAACGAGATGAGAGCTGGTATCGCGAGTTACTGCAGAAACACACTGAAAAGGAGGCGATTCCGAAAACGGAGGAGAAAAAAGGGTGGTTTTGCGGGTTTTGTACAATCAGAAAACCGAAGCCAGATCCGATGCAACCTAATAAGAAGTCAAAGTAAGGGTGACCAACAGATCTTCCTTGCTTTACTCCTCTCGGCGTTCTGATATGTTTTTAAATTATTAATTGTAATTGAGAGTGTTATTCCGGTTTTTGTTTTTTTTTTTGATATTTCGTATTTCATTCCAGATTTGCAATCCAAAGTCACATTTGATTTGCAGTACAGTACCTAGGCTCCTTTTGAATGAAATTTAAATCATATGTTTTAAATTTTATCTTCGGTGTAGTCATTTACATGAGTACGAATGAATTTTAATAAACAATTCATCCTCTCTCATCTCATAAAATCATTGGGAATTGGATTATCTTAGCTTGCTGTTTCAATAGTTTTTTATTTCTTATGAATAATGGAGTTAGCATAAATAAATACATGTAAAGGAGTTATCCTCTAAAACATCATTATAGGCTCTTTCAATTCAAAGAGATATAGATTTTAAGAATATATAAGACTTAAAAGCGGTAAAATTAGCACTTATGATTTTTTCCTCGAAAAATAGTATTTGTATTACAGTAATTCCTGTATATCCAAGAAATCAGAAGAGAAAAGCAATCTATTTATTCGATAATCCTATCAAAAAACGCAATAATACATATGCAACAGCAAGAGATAAAATAACATTTCGCTAGAGCTATCACCAAAACCTCAATAAATTATTTTATCAGAAAATCTCTTTTAAAAAAATAATATCTTCGATTCTCTCTTATGGAGATTGAAAACGCCACTAGATTTTCTTTCTTTACAGGCCGCCTATCGAATCTCCAATATTTTTCAAGCTCTCCATACTCATATCTTCATGCTCAGATTCTTTGACGTCCATCTGCTGCTTATGATACCCGCCTTTATTTTCCTCTGGTCTGCCCAACCGTCTGTAAGATTCAAAATTCTGGTCGAGCTCCTTGCTAGAATACAACTCCTTTTCAGACTCCATGCTAAACTTGTTCATTTGGATGAGATTCGCGATCGAAGGAGAGCTGGTCGGGTCGTTTTCTCTCTTAGACTCTGGCTTCGGCGTGATGATCAAATTTGCCATGTCTTGATTCAAGCTGTTGATATTGTTAATATTGCTGAGGCTCATCAAGGAGTTGTTGAATTGGCCATTCGGCTGCGAGGTAAGGTCAAGGGAAGTTGGCTGGTACGCGCCCCAGTAATTGTTATCTCTATTCCGCATTGTAGTCACAGAGCTAGCAAAGTTCTCTTTTGTCACGTTTGTAATATAGAACACCTCATTCTTCGTCAGGTCTACCACAGCGAATTGGAGATTATGATTCTCAATCACGTTTTCAGGAAAGTCCTCAAAGGGCCGCTCTTTCAGCAGCATCTCGGCGCCACCTATTTGATTATCTCCCATAGATTCCGCTATTATAACGCGTTAGTTTACCTATTATTATGAATATAAGCTTACCTCGACTCGCTTTATCGCTTTTATCCTCTCGATGAGACTCCCTGATAACTCCCAAATGAGACGCATGTGTACGGCCTTGGGACTGCGTGTTTGAGGTTTTGTTTCCAGGGTTGTTGAGTCCGAGCAGATCACCACTGCCCGAGTTCGTAGGCGTATTGGCGTTAAGCAGCGGTGCTTGATTTTGTAAAATTTGCTGCATATTTGACATGTTTTGGAAATTTGGGTACCCTTGGAAGCCTACGAACCCCGCGAAGTTGGACATTGGACTGTAGCCTCCCATGCTTTGGTTCATCGGGCTCATTCCCGAAACGCCGTGCATATTCTGCCAATTAGGTAAGAACCCATCGAAATTTGGACTTTGCTGCACTTGGTTCTGAGGAGTCCCAACGCCACTGAACTGACCTGGGAATTGGTTTCTTCCTAAAGGACTCATTCCGATTGGGTTGAGAGAGAAGAGGTTCTGGTTCCCGAAATTCGTGTTGAATCCGTTGTTGACCTGCGCGAGGAGAGCGGCATGCAGCTGCTGTTGTTGATTCAGTGAATTAGCGTCTAAAAACCCAGCCAAAGGCTCTTGCTTGATGCCATCTTTGACCGGAGCATTTTGCTCCGCACTTTGGCGATTTGGCGGGATATCTGACGGTTGGGTTCGACCACTGACTGATTGCAATAGCGACGGGTTCACTCGCTCGCGGCTGAAGCTATCAAGTGCTAATTGGGCCACTTTCTTCTGCCAGCTGTCGTTATCTTCGCTTACATCCGGCAGCGCATCAAACCCGAATTCATTTTTATATTTTTTCATCAGCGAATTCCAGCGGTTTTTCACTGAGTTTTCCGTTCTTTGGCCCACTCTTTTCGCGATCTCAGCCCACTTCTTTCCTACCTGCAAGAAAGCCTGCAGCAATTTCGCGTCTTCCTCCAGCGTCCACGCTCCGCGATTGATGTCAGGGTCTAGATGATTGATCCATCTCTCTCGACACTGCTTTCCATGCCTAAAAACGTCGGATCCGCTGCGGGAATTTAACTCATTCGCGATTTCTTTCCATTGACGCTTGTTTCCTTTCTCGGCGATAATTTGAGACAATAACTCATCTTCCGTCGTGCTCCACGGAACTTTGGTCACAGTGATTTTCAGCATGCCCTGCCATTTGGTTTTGATCTGGTCTTGTTTCTTCGCAGGGAACATCTCAGCGATATATTTCCAGCCAGAATCGCTCTGAAAAGTTAGCGTTTAGGAAAAAGGTCAAGGCAAAGGAGGAATTACAATTGAATTGAAATCTTCGTCGTTTATTTGTGTGTAATAGGTGATTAAAGATACCAGAAAAACATTTTCTTCGTCAGTCCACACTTTCTTAGCGTTCTTTAGGTTGGCCGATGCTTTTTGGTAAAGCTTCTCAAAGGTTTCGCAGAGCTCGTCAGGGGATAAGATCTTTTCCATTTTTGTGAGGAGGTTTTTTCTGATGCCATTAAAATAATAATTTGCGTCGGTGCGCTGTGCTTGCTTGTAGAACTCGTAGAATCTCTCCTTTACTACCTTGTTTTGCTTATAGTGATCACTGTCGGCCGAGTCGCTGCGTTTTTCGTCCATTATGCGGTTTAAGAGGTGAGACTTCATATCAACTCTGCCGGAGCCGCCGTTTTGATCGAGTCTTACTGGAGTTATGGGGGTGAGTTGGAGAGAGGAAGCGGGAAATACCTTCTTTATGGACAGGAGAGGTTAACATCAAGTTACCGTCGTCATCGAAGTTAGTGTGGAAGGACCGTCTCATATTTATCAAGCACTACTCAGTGGTTTGTACTACTAATAATTGAGAGCAGTGAAAAATATTAAATTAACAATGATGATTTAACTAAAATATTTAATTGAGCTCGGTAAGTTTACTCGAAAGTGAGGCAAGAAGAGATTGTCTACCAAAAGTTGTTGCTGACTGACCTACTTAGACAGTAAGAAGTTTCATAACAGAGATCATGGAAAAAGAAATTTGCATGCATGTGATCGAAATCCAATCCAATTCGTTTCATAGAAAGGACGGATCTTGGTAAAGATTGAGTATAGTAGTTGAGGACTGGATTTATTTAGAGTTGTAAAGATGGACGTTCTCTGGACACAAGTGAGTGATTCTTGGGAATACTGGCTTTTGTAAAATTGACACTCATTTGACGTTTAAAATGAATTATCAACTAAGACTAAGATATATTGGAAAATTTACCGAAAAATCAAATTTTTTTGATTCCCAATAATTCAGAGTTGTAAGTCATACTCTTTGAGCACACAGAGTTTGTAAAGAGACCCTAGTGTTGATATATTAGGAAATCAATTCTCTATTTAATGAAAGATTTCCGCATATTTTGAATTCATTTATGAACGAATTTTCAAGATTTAATGAAATGGTGGGGCTATTGAATCAGATCAGATACTACAAGAATCAAGCATAATAATTTGTTTGCTAAGGAACAACTTGAAAAAAGGAAATAGAAAGAGAGCTTGATATGACGAGAGCTTCAGTTTCTAGCTATAGAAACTGCTCTAAAAATAATGTCTCCTATAATTTAGTGAAAAGTTGACTCAGAAGAGCCACTCTTTGGCTATGAATTAGTAATCCTCAAACATACAGGTAGCATCCTTAGAAGGTTGGTCCTATTTCAAATATCTTTCAAGTTTTTGTTTATTATTTAATTTTATCTAATTGTTTGTCCTGATCTAATTAGTGTCGCTTCGGCAAATAGGGGTCAACATAAACACATAAATTTAACTTTTGAATCACTCAGCTAAAATATCATCGGGCAGTGGTGCAGCAACTTGTTGGGGGTTTGTCAGTCTTTGATAGGTCTGTTGCTCAGCCTCATCCAATTGATTTAAGTCGAATCCTTCACTCTGAACTATACTAAGCCAGAGAGTCTCGAGTCTTGGACTCTGCAAGTAATTCAATAAATGGTGGATTTTTCTTGCGTCCCTAATGACCAATTCCCCATTTAGCACCTTTATCATCGCAATAAATTGAACCAAATTCATTCCACGAAGCATGAGAGGAGCTACTTGCGACCAGTCATATACCATATCAGAAACTAATTCTGAATGTTCGAAGATTCCTCGATTATCGTAATTATACCCTATAATGACATCCTTCAAGAGGATTCGATATTGGGGCCTGCTCTGAGCGATCATGGCACCCATGAGACACTCACAGCGCAGCGGAGATCGATAGCATCCAAAATAGACCGTACTCTGATAAAGCTGTATGCATTCCCACTTGTAGACATGATATGGTCTTTTGAATAATGTGCTCTTACGAAGCAATTTCAAGTGAGCTCGAAAGCAATTATACAAGGCTCGGTTAGCCGCTTTGAGGGCACTCCGTTCCTTGGGGGACATCAGTAACGGATTTTTCAGTGGAATACGGATAGTCTTCGGTAACTTTAGAATGGGAATGATTTCCGTTTCTCCACGGAGATCACCCATTTTAACCTCTGAATGATCTTCAATGCTGATGCTGCGTGAGGAGAACACCGACTCATTATCTTCGGATGAAATTTCTTCCTCGAAAGCAGGAATTACTCTTAATTCCTCTAATTCTGGGGAATTTTTTCTCAAAACGAACGTTTTTTCGCTTGAATCGAGGGCTGATACTTCATTAATCCTGTTGAAATGACTGCGACTCTCTTCTTGAAGTTCGTTAACTTCTTCGTCATTGCTGAATCCAACAAAGACAGGATTCCTATCGCAATTAGTAGTCTGGGTTTCCTCTGTTAGTTTGTCTACGAGCCTGTCATCGTTTAGCGAGTAGTCATCCAAATTCTCACTCGTTTTGCGTGGAATCTCATCATATTTTCTTCCTTTCTGATTCATTGTCTTCAAATCTATATTAGATTTGGGTATGATATTTTATAGATTGACTCATGAAACAATTAAACCCTTACTATTAATGGGCGCTTTTAAACTTCTTTTCTAGAAGATGAGGCATCTATAGATCAGAGTAAATGTTGCAAATATTTGACTATACCTCATGATTGAATTGCTGATTTTCTTTCTCTGAATGAAGATTGCTGGCATTAAGTCTCGAAAATAGAATTTGTGAGGAGAGGACTAGTAAAAGAAGATTTCACTTAAAATTCAATTGAATAATTCATACGATAATATGCTATGAACATAACGAACGAAGAAACACTTGGATATTCTTAGAAATGCTTCATAACCTTGGAGTTAGATCTTCAAGTTCTCTGATATATATCGAAATACAAGCTATATTATTAAACTTGATTTGTGAACATCCGCAAATGATATGTGACCTCGAACTCAACTCAAATTCTCAATTTTATGCTCTTTCTGAAGGAATCAGTAATTTTGAAGCTGTCATAAACTACACATAAAAAATAAAATAAGTTTCGCCTTTGATTATCAACGAATGAAACTAGGTCGCAAATACAAGAAAACCGAATCCTTATCTACAAGAAGGTGAGTATATGTCCTTGCCGATTCACTACATTTATATTCTTGATCTTCTTTTGCTTCCATAACTATTCGATCCTAACACCTCTATAGTAGGCAAGGACCGATCTCAATATACAATGGAGACCAAGAAATCGCTCCTAATCTCAAAATCCAGATGCCAAGGACCTTGAAGCATCTTGATCGGCAGCTCTCTAAAGTGAAAAGATTTAACACCTTACTCATAAATACTCAGCAGGAATCAATGAAAATAACTGTTGATAAGCTACCAAAGCCTGATAAACCTGATAGTGATACACCTCGGCAGCCTCCACCACTCAAAAAAACACACTCGCCAAACCATTTTGTTTTCAAAAACCCATTTGAATACAAATCGCTTCGGACGATGCTCGCGGTTCCCTTAAATATGACGGCCCAACTCACTGCAGAGCCTTCTTTTATCGACAGCGCCAGACAACCAGGAGTAAAAACTACCAGAACATTAGGCACAGCGCAATCGACGACTGACCGTCTGCTGCTAAGCGCATCGAGGGTGACAACCGCTTCAACGACGAGATATATTCAAAATTACAACTTTGTTAGCTACCAAAAACAGGAAATCCCTATCATCGAGCCCAAAAGTAAAAGAATTACCCCCAAAATCGTTGGTCCAGCTCGTCATCTCAAAGTAATCAAAAGCAAAATCAGCACAGCATCCGAAATGTCTCAATCTCACGCGATCTCAATGACAAAGAGCCTGTCTACTTTCCCAAATCAAGAACTTCTGAGCAAAAAGTCTTACATTCGGGGTAACAAATCCGATACTAAAATCATTAGGCCACAGACTGCGAGTTGGATGCCTACTTACACAAGCAACCAGTTCGAAGACTCAGGCATCGTTGACAGCGATGAGCTTGAGGAAATCGTCACTCGAACACTCAGAGATCGTACGCACACCGATTCCCATACGAACTTTGAGCTTTCAATTGAGAAGGACCCTACTACTGTGCTAATAAACGATATGAAACGCTTCAACCAAGTCACGCTAACCGCGGAAAATACGCAAGAGCAGCATCCATCTGAAACCCTCAATACCATCAGATCTGTAAGGAGTGTAAGGAGCGCCAAGGAAGTTGTCCCTTACGAGCGAACTCTGAAGGAAAGCATCCGGATTGGGGTTGATAGGAACCATCTTGCTGAACAATACAGAGCGAAATTCGGCAATTTTCTGGTGAATCCGTACGTGGACGCTGCGATTACATTTGGAACGTTAGATGAAGACGAACAGAAGGAATTTATCAACGAAACGATCGCGAAAAGGAATAATACGGAGGGTGTGATCAGAGGTCGAAGGCAAGCCCTCGAGAAAGAACAGGAGGAGAAGCCGGAGCTGCGATTGCCAAAGACCATGACGATGATTTATAGGACTGAGCGTAATATTAAATCAGCGAAGCCAGGGTCATACGTGAAAACGGAAGAAGGATATTCGCCTCCGAGACTACAAATATTCACGGTGTCTCAGAAAGAGAGTGAGTTTTTAGCAGTGGCTCCGCTTGTCTCAGAGAGATACTTGCAAAGACCTAATAAAAATAGCCCTTCGCCGAAGAGGGAGGAAAATATCGTTGATAAGAGGCTGAAAGAGGTTGATTTTACTAATGCAGATATGGATAAGGACGTCGAGCAGTACAAAAATTTACAACTAAAAATGCTCGCACTTAACAAGGAGGAGCATTTGAGACATATCGAGTGGATTGCTGATAATAAGAAATATAAGCAGAAGCGGCTGCTTGATGCTTTGCTGCATTTCTTGTTGAGAATGGATAAATTGAAGCTAACTAAAGAAGAAGTAAATTTTCCTTTCTAGGTAATTTGGGATAATTATATTGTATTAGGTCATGAGCAATAAGAAGATTTTCAGCCGACAGCCCTACGAAAAGCCGAACTCGTATCAGCTGATCAAAGCGGTAAAGGCTGGAGATGCCCGAACGGTGAAAAAACTACTAGAAACTAACAGATACCTCGTATTTGATTATGATCATGTAATTTTGAAGGAGAATCGAGCCCGTTATCGTTTAATATTTACAATGAATTAGACTTATGAGACTGCGTTGCATTGGGCATCGAAAAGAGGTTACACGAATATCGCAGAGATGCTTTTAAAAAAGGGAGCTGACGTCGATGCAGTAGATATGGTAATTATATTTTTGGTCGCAGAGGTTTAAAGGTTAATAGTGCGGGAGAACTCCTCTGTACTATGCGCTGAGGGAAGGGCGGCTGGATATGGTGCGGGTAACTTAAAGGAGTTGAATTAGCACTAATTTCTTTTGATGGGAAGTATTTGCTTTACTATAAAGCTAACCCGTGGTCACCTGCGGAATATGACTACAAAATGCTGACGGAAGACACGACAACGCGATATTACTTGGGCAAAGCTCGACAGGTAAGGGCATGAGGAAAATAGTTATAATAATGCATTGTGATTGATTAGCTTTACATCGTGCTGAAAATGACGAAGTCTAAGGAGAGAGCATTGTTATGGGAGAGAGAGTCCAAAGCGTTCTTTGAGCCTCCACCACCGGAGAAGAAAGTTGTTAATAAAGAGTAGCTCATTGTGAGTTAATTATTTAAGTGATAGATGTCTATGTTCTGATACTTAACTATAGTATGAAATTTGATGATAAATATGATTATGTATATCTTAATACTTCTTTCTCCTTATTGATTCGAAATATATCAACTAACTTTACAAAGAACAAACAACATTCAAAAGAAATTAGACAAGTTTTTCTTCGGTATTCAGTGACAGAGACCGATGAGCTTTTTTCTGCAAACACACTTCAAATTAATTGGAGTTGAAGCTGATATTTTGTAAAATTTTATTTTAGCCTGGATTCATTCTGAAGTCAAACAAAATGAAAAGAGGAACTACTTATCTACCTTCGGTTATTATTGACAATGGATCGAAATTCTGTAAAGCTGGTTTAGCTGGCGATGAAGCGCCTCCAGTACAATTCGAAACAATTATTGGACGTCCAAAGTACCGTTCTGTAATGCTGACTAATATTCCAATAAAGGATTTTTATGTGGGTGAGGAGACTAGACCGAGGTGTCGTTTACTCAATCTTAGTTTTCCCATTCAAAACAGCATGTTCACTAACTGGGAAGATATGGAAAGAATCTGGTTTCATTGCTACTACAATGAGCTCAGAATACACCCAGAGGAACAGCCCTGCTTGTTAACTGAAGCTCCTCTCACTCCAAAAGCCAACAGAGAAAAAATGACTCAGGTTATGTTTGAAACTTTCACTGTCCCAAAGTTCCATGTTGGTAATCAAGCTGTTCTCTCTCTCTATGCTTCAGGAAGAACCACTGGCCTTGTTATTGATTCCGGTCATGATATTTCTTACGCTGTCCCAGTATCTGAAGGATACGCTCTCTCTGACGCAACCCAAAAGATTGAACTCGCAGGAAAAGATATCACTAACTACCTCTCCAAACTCTTGGATGAAATTGGAATTCAATTTACCTCATCTGTGGACGTCGGAGATATAAAGGAAAAGACCTGTTTCGTCGCTCTCGATTTTGAGAAAGCTATGAAAGAATCTGAGCGAGACTCGACTCACAATGTTGTCTATGAACTTCCTGATGGTAAGAGTATCACTGTTGGTTCTCAAGGATTTAAAGCTGCCGAAATACTCTTCAATCCTTCATTAATTGGCAAAGAGTGCTCAAGCATCCATGAGCTTGCTTTTGACTCCCTCATGAAATGCGATGTCGATCTCAGAAGAGATCTCTACCAGAATATCTGTCTCAGTGGTGGGACTTCCATGATGAAGGGATTTCCAGAGCGATTTACCAAACAATTGATATCTCTTGTTCCTTCGACCGCTAACGTCAAGGTAATTGCTCCTACCGAAAGAAAATTCTCTGCCTGGATTGGAGGATCGATCCTGACCTCCTTGAGTACCTTCCAGCCAATGTGGATCACTCAAGTAGAATATGACGAAATTGGTCCTTCGATAGTTCACAGAAAATACTTCACTACTAAATTATCTGAATGGGCGAAGTGTTCGGATGAGGTGAAATAGCTCATCCCAAGCCCTTATCACATATCAATAATGAATTAAAAATAATTCCATAAGAATGAAGAAAACATCATTTATCAGTCTACTTAAGAGCGGTTCTCTGCAATTCTTTAACTAATTCTGTTAGAATAAACAAAAGTTTGGTAATTTCAATATCTTCTCTCTTGTAGATATTATTTTACGCTCGGTTTTACTTCAAAAAATATTTCTTGCTATCTTGCTTGATAACGAGAAAACGCAAAGATGTCAATTTTAACAACACTCACAATCATAATAACAAGAGGTCATTTAATGTAACACATTGCTGAGATTTGTGAAGTAAAGCCCTTATTCCATCTGTTGACGGATCTTCAAGTTCCTGAATACCTCTTTTCGTTAAATTCTTGTCATTCAGTGTCAAAATTGTTTGAAATAAAAAAGTAATATTTCGGATAATACCCCAAGTTATATGATCAGCGCTTTATCGAGCCCATTGTTATCATAACCTCTCAAAGGTTCAATACGTTTTAGTTAGGAATTTTTATCTTTCTTGAAATTAATATCGTTCAAAAATTTATTTCAGATTGAAGATTTATTTCAGACATAGCACAAAAATGAAAGTTGGAACCACTTATTTTCCTCCGGTTATCATCGACAATGGATCAAAATTCTGCAAAGTTGGGTTCGCTGGTGAAGAAAATCCAAAGACAGCCTTTCCTTCAGTTACTGGTCGTCCAAAACCTACTGGGATAATATGTGGGTACCCTATCAAGGAATATTATGTCGGCAACGAAGTCTTGAAAATAGAAAATAGAAGTAATATAACTCTCAGATATCCAATTGAAAATGGCATGATCACCGACTGGGATGAAATGGAAAGAATCTGGTTTAACTGCTACTACAATGAGCTCAGAATTCCACCTGAGGAGCAGCCCTGCTTGTTAACTGAAGCTCCTCTCACTCCAAAATTTAGCAGAGAAAAAATGATTCAGATTATGTTTGAAACTTTCACTGTCCCAAATGTCTATGTTGGTAATCAAGCTGTTCTCTCTCTCTATGCTTCAGGAAGAACCACTGGTCTGGTTATTGAATCCGGCCATGATATTTCTCACGCTGTCCCCGTATACGAAGGATATGCTCTCTCTAATGCTATTGAAAAAATTTACCTCGCAGGAAGAGACATCACGGAGTATTTCGTCAAGCTCCTCGGCGAAGCTGGTATTGATTTGAGGTCTGATTCTCACAAAGAGCTTTCCAGAGACATGAAAGAGAAAGCTTGCTTTGTTGCTCTCGACTTCGAACAGGCCCAAAAAGAAGCTGAACAAATTCCAAAGGATGGTATCATCTATAAGCTCCCTGATGGCAAGACTATTGCCATTGGGTCCCAAAGCTTCAGAGCTCCAGAAATTCTTTTTAATCCTATCATGGTTGGCGAGGAGCTCCCAGGCATTCATAAACTCGCTTACAAGGCTATTTTGAAATGCGATACGGATCTGAGAAGAGATCTCTATGCAAATGTCTGTCTCGGTGGTGGGACTACTACGCTTGAGGGATTCCCTGAGAGACTTAATAAGGAGCTATATTCTCTTGCTCCTCCAGCCATGAAGGTTAAGATCGTTGCTCCTGATGAAAGAAAATACTCAGCATGGGTTGGAGGATCAATCTTTGCCGCGTCCAGCACTTTTGGGTCTATGAGTATCAGCATAGCCGAGTATGATGAAATTGGCCCTACAATCATCCACAGAAACTGCTTCTGAGAATTATTAGTGTTCAATACGAATGCTTCAATGAGAGAGGATTGCATTTTAGTGCATTAGGAATGCAGTTCCTTAGTCTCTCTAACAATTAGTGTTAGTGACAGATGATAATGATAATCACTAAATGAATAAATAAGTTTAACAAAGAGTTATGCTCTCCATTTTTCATGATTTTATGATGATTGAATTTATTACGTCTTTTCTACATTTGAGCAAATTATCTAATAATGTTGGAACTCAGACACTTACTCATAGAGTTCTTTCTCTTCTGGAGACCATGCAGCCCTCCTCATTAGAGCTTTTATAAGTTCCAGATAAATACCGATTAGCATGCAAATTTATCTAAATTTTAATCGATTTCGACATCGAATAAGTGAAAATATGGAAAAGAAGTACCACTTATTTCCCTAGAGCAGCTCTAGACAGTGGATCAAGCACATATCAGACTGGTGCTGCTGAAGATGAGGAGTCGAAGGCTTTCTAATTGCCTGCCTCACTAAATGTATTAATGCTCTAAAGCTAACAGATTCAATTAAAGATGAAATGAATATTCAACACGATTAGAATGACATGGAAAAGATCTGGCACACTACCACTTCACTGAGCTCAGGATCATCCGATAGAGCATCGTAGCTTCTTAACTGAAACCCTCTCATACCAAGGAACCTCGAAAAAAGATATTTGCTATGAGCTTCCTGATGGCAAAGACAGCATTGTTGGCTCTTAAAGATCCAAAGCTCCTTAAATTTTCAAAAAGCCTTCATTGTTTGCAGAAGATGACCAAACATCATCTAACTGAAATGCAATTCGATATTAGAAGCGATCTCGCTGATTATATAAACTTAATAAAGGGTTCCCACCAAAAAGTGAGTTTCTCCTGTTCTTTTCACCGCGAAGTTTAAGGCTGTTGCTTCTGAAGAACGAAATACCTGCCTTTTAGCTTTATGATAGGGGTACTTTTCGGATCCATTCATAAGAATATGACGAATCTTCATCCTTTATTAGTCCAAGCGAGCGAAATGCCTCTGAGTCGTAGCTACCCAAAAGGAATAGTAATATGGAAATAAAAATCCTGAGAGACCCCACTAGAGTTCTCATCACCGTCAATACATAATTGAAAACACAATTAGTTGGAAAATATGATTTAAAATGGTTAGCGCTAGCGCTAGATACTCCAAAAATATACAAATCTCTTAGCGTTTTCTTTCTTTAGATTTCACAAAGCAGAATCCAAAACATAACGATAATAAAACGAATCTGACAAATTGAAAAGTTGATTTGGAAATACTCACCTTATAATTTATTTTATTTCAGAGTGAAAAATGGAAACTGGAACGGCTGATATCGCTTCCGTAGTTATCGACAATGGATCAGGTTTCTGTAAAGCTGGTGTGGCTGGTGAAGAAGTACCAAAGTCTGTCTTTAGGACGGTTGTTGGCCAAGCCAAAGGTATTATGATTGGTGGAATGAAGGAGTATTTCATAGGTGAAGAAACCAAGGGTAAAAACGCCACCTTAGCGCTTATATATCCAATTGAAAATGGGCTAATTACCAATTGGGCTCACATAGAGAAGATCTGGAACCACTGCTACTACGATGAGCTCAAAATAGCGCCCGAAGATCAACCTTGCTTTTTGACGGCAGCTCCTCTCACTCCAAAAGCCGACAAAGAAAAAATGGCTGAGATTATGTTTGAAAAATTCAATGTTCCACAATTCTATATTGGCAATCAAGCTGTTCTCTCTCTCTATGCTTCAGGAAGAACCACCGGTCTCGTTCTTGCTTGCGGTGACCATGTTTCTTACGCTGCTCCTGTCTCTGAAGGAAATCCACTCGATCAAGCAACTCAAAGCATCAAACTCGCTGGAAGAGATCTCACTGAGTATTTCCTCAAGGTTATTCAAGACACCGATTGCAACCTCCCTACATTCACCATTAGAGAAGCTGCCCAAGATTTAAAGGAAAAGAGTAGTCTTGTTGCCCTCGAATATGACCCTTCGAAAAAAGAAGCTAGCCAAGATTACGATTACCAACTTCCTGATGGCAAGAGTATCACTGTTGGATCTCAAAGACTCACAGGTCCTGAAATTTTGTTCAATCCTAAATTGATCAGTAAGGATGGCCCAGGGATTCACGAATTGGCGGTTGACTCCATCATGAAATGTGATGTCGATCTCAGAGGAGAGCTCTACCAGAATATCTGTCTGGCTGGTGGGACAGCCATGATTACGAGACTTCCTGAGCGACTTACAAAAGAAATAACTTCTCTTGCTCCTTCCGATATGAAGGTTCAGGTCGTTGCTCCTGCCGAAAGAAGGTTCTCTTCCTGGATTGGAGCTTCAATACTTTCCAAACTTAGCACTTGGCAAACTAAATGGATCGATCGTGAAGAATATGAGGAAGTCGGTCCGTCAATTGTACATAAAAAGTGCTAGTAGTAAATGTTGAAAAGAAGTATTTCGAGGAGGATAGATTCCATATTAAATCTCGTCGTATAAATACTGCGCTAATGCATCAGCTTAATAAACGGTTTAATTAAAAAAATGGATTGGTTGTGCCCTTGTCTGCTGGAGATTGCGAGTGTGTATTAGCAATAGTGATCATTTGTCTCTCCTATATCGGTCTCTCAGTATAAAGCAGTGCCATAGAAACATCTGTTGTCACAAATATTTAAACTAAATAACTCAGCTTCTGATCTACTTTCAGTTGAAATCCTCCTCTCAGCAGCAGATTAGCGAAGAATTTGTTTGTTTTAGGCGAAAGGTTTCTATTAAGGTACTTATTATTTTGCAGCCAGAAGTCTTGATTTAAAAAAGAGCCAAAAAAATTGAAATAAATAGCAATAATCTCTCTGAAATAGAAAATGAAACTCATTAAAACAATTGCAATTCAGCAATTCTTGAATATATTGAGGAATGGAATTCATTTCACTAGTTGACAACGCTCGGAAAAAATAACAGGTCAGAAAGATATTTTCCCTTAAAGCATTAGAAATCAGCCTCAAAATTTTGTGATCTTATTTCATCAATCGTCGATCGTATAGTTGTTTCTGTAATTAATAGATTAAGTATTTTTCTTCAGTACTCTTTTTTGAAAATCTAACCAGCGTGAGATATCAATATGATTGCGATTCACCTTCACTATCCGTTCTATAAGCATAAGGAATAAGAGTGATAGAGAGGAGAAAAAAACCAAAAATTCTATCGAAGTTGAGATGTAAGAATTTTCGTCATTCATACCATTTTGATATCAAATTAGTTTTTTACCAAGCTTTTTAATGCGACTGCAAATATTTTGTGCGTTTCTTATACTGTATCTAATAATAACTCACCAAATTTGGTTGTTTAACTCTTATTTAAATATCTGAGAAAAAAGCATTTTCGGAGTACTACTTCTCACCGGAAGAGTTCAGGAAAAGTTTCTCTTCGCTTAATCAACTAACGCAAACTGAGGTCTCGAATCCATAACCCCTCTCGCATTACAATCCAACCCCTGAAAGTCATTCGATTTGTTGATAAAACGTCAAATTTAAAGTCTCGACTTTCAGAAAATGATTTGTTTGGTGATTTCGCAACGCTGGCCGATAAAAACTCCGCCAAGCACTGTAAACATATCTCTACCATAACACTTCAAGAATTAATTTTCTGTTCAAGAAATTGATGATACCGTTTAAAAATTTTATTTAGCAATAATTCACATTTCTGAAGAGAAGTCGCAAAAATGATCGGTGATGAAGTTCCTGCGGTTGTGATTGACATAGGATCGGCTACATGTAAGGCTGGCATTGGTGGTGAAGAGGTTCCAACAGCTGTTTTACTCTCGATTGCTGGTCGCCCAAAAGCCACTTCATGTTCGATTGGAGATGACAGAAAATCCATTTTCATCGGTGACGACATCCCTAAAAACAGATATCGAGCACTTTTTCAGCTCAGGCACATAATTGAGCGTGGTATGATCACTGACTGGGAAGCTATGGAAAAGCTATGGCGAGATATGTACTTCGACGAACTCAGAGTTCTTCCCCAAGAACACAATTGTCTGCTTAGCGAGGCGCCTCTCACTCCAAAGGCCAACAGAGAAAAGATGATTGAAGTCATATTCGATGTCTTCAATGTGCCAAATTTTTATGTTGCTAACCAAGGTGTTCTCTCACTCTATGCTAGCGGACGGTTGACTGGTATTGCTCTGGATATTGGCGACGGCGTTTGTCACAGCGTTCCAGTTTATGAAGGGTATTCTCTCAATCATACCATATTAAGAATCGATCTTGCTGGAAAAGAAATAACTGACTGCCTCGTGAAGCTCATGAAGGAAACCGGAAACAGCTTCTCCACCTCTGCCGAAAGAGAAATCGTCAGAGACATGAAGGAAAAGACCTGCTTCGTTGCTCTTGACTTCGACCAAGCCAAGAAGGAAGCAGAACAAAGCTCCACCCACGATGTCATCTATGAACTCCCTGATGGTAACACCGTTACCATTGGCTCTCAAAGATTCAGAGCCCCTGAAGCCCTCTTCCAACCTTCCCTCATTGGTAAGGAGTTCCCAGGCATCCATGAACTTGTCTTTAACTCTATCATGAAATGCGATGTCGGTCTCAGAAAAGATCTGTATATGAATGTGGTCCTTGCTGGCGGGACGACCATGATCAGTGGTCTTCCTGAGAGGTTGACTAAGGAGTTAGTTTCTCTTGCTCCCTCAACCATGAAGATTAAGGTCGCTGCTCCTCTAGAAAGGAAATATTCGTCTTGGATAGGAGGATCGATCCTTTCTTCATTAACTGCTTTACAGGCCTATTGGATCAGCAAATATGAGTATGATGAAGCAGGACCTTCAATAATCCACAGAAAATGCTTCTGAGTTGGATTATTCGAAGCAGTGTTTGATGAGGATAGTGCTTTTCAAGTGGAGACCTCATCGCTTATCAACAAATAAATAACTAATGACAATAACAAAGTATGAATTGGTACGATCAAGCTTTTTCAATGCCTTGGTTTTGAAAATATTTAAATTTGCCTCATAAATAAAGAGATGCCCTAAAAAATGTGTGTATGCCAGATCTCTACGAGGGATTCTGATCAAACGTCTATTTCATCAAGTTTCATAATGAAATTTTCTTAATTATGGATGAAATAAGTCTTCATCAGACGCTAATTCCTAAACTTATCTAACTGTTGAGGATGGGATACCTGGCCTTTGGCAGATATTGAAATTAAAATGACTTTTTTTGACTTTATCTACAGAAAACATTTTGATTTTCAGAATCAATTACAAATGGCAATATCGAAGAATTTTCTGCTGCATCTTAAAACGAACCGGTATGTATACACTCATAGACTTTTCGGAATATCATCCAGAAATTCATATTTTTCTTGAGAGAGTCTGTTGATTTTTTTAATCTCGGCTGTAATTCTGATAAAATACATCATAAATTTAAATAAAGCAGTATCGAATTGGAATGAAAAAATCTTTAACGAATCTATACTACTCTGCTTGTTAGTTTAAGTTTGACTCCGTTGAGAAAGCTATTTGCTTCCATAACTACTCTGAGAAATCTATGCTTTGTTTGGATTTCGATAAGCCTTGTTGAATATCTCTACAATCTATATTTCATCTTAACTTCCAGAATAATATCATTCCGAACCAAGTATATTTCACTCAGACCGGGTCTGGACCATCAAGCAAACCCGGTTTATATGCGATTATCAGATTTTCAGACTTGTTTGTTAATTGCTTTCACTTTCCACGGATTATTATCGATTGATCGCCATTTTGAGTTCCCTCTTAAAGAAAACCAGGAATTCTGTTTGCTCCGTTTAGGATTTGCTTCTTCCAACTCAACAGCGGATCTCTCTTCAAAAAGTGCAGGGTAATTCTGATGGATCGACAATAGAATCACCACAATCTGATATGGTTAATTTTTTTGCACTGCGTTTAATTACGCTATCAAATTTTTTCATACCGATTTTGAGAACAGAAATCTTGAATCTCTTTCCAAGTTCTATGTGGAAACTTCGGCTGTTGAACTGATATGAATTCAAAAAGCCTTTCCATCACAAAGATTTTACGGTTCAGCTGAAATAATTTGTGCCTTGAAAACATAATCGCATCGCTTTACTTTCAAAATCCCGTGAGTTTTTACACTTCTACTCTTGAAACCAAAATTCAAAAGAAAACTTCTTCGAATTCAAAAAATGATTTAGATAGCAGTTTAGCAAAAGCTCTTGACCAAATCTTATTCCTGTTACCCACTTTTCTTCTCTCTTCTCAGAGTTATGGCGGTGACCTCATTAGACTCATTTCTGCTCAACGATTTGATACCCTTAATGAGTTCAAGCTTCAATAGGTGGTTTTGATACCGTTCAAAATAAAATCGGTCTATAAATTCTCACATACGAAAAAAATTATAATCACAATCACAAAAATTCTAAAGAAGTATCTTTCTGAAGCAAAGAAGCATAATGGGAGACGAAATTCCTGCAGTTGTTATTGATAATGGGTCGGGTATGTGCAAGGCTGGTATCGCTGGCGAAGAGGCTCCAAAAACAGTCTTTCCTTCAATCGTCGGTCGCCCAAAGAATCCTGCTATGATGATCGGGCTTGACGGAAAAGATGTTTTCGTCGGCGATGAGGCTCAAGCCAAAAGAGGTATCCTCCACCTGAAATACCCAATCGAGCACGGTATGATCACTAACTGGGACGACATGGAGAAAATCTGGCATCACTGCTACTTCAATGAACTCAGAGTCCCACCAGAAGAGCACCCATGCATGCTCACCGAGGCTCCAATGAACCCCAAGGCCAACAGAGAAAAGATGATTGACGTCATGTTCGGGACCTTCAACGTTCCAAACTTCTATGTTGGCGTCCAAGCCGTCCTCTCCCTCTATGCTTCAGGAAGAACTACTGGTATTGTTCTTGACATCGGAGATGGTGTTGCTCACACTGTCCCGATCTTCGAAGGCTATTCCCTCCCTCATGCTATCATGAGAACCGATCTCGCCGGAAGAGATATCACTGACTACCTCGTAAAACTCATGACTGAAACCGGAAACAACTTCTCCTCGTCCGCTGAGAGAGAAATTGTTCGAGAAATGAAGGAACAAACCTGTTTCGTTGCTCTCGACTTCAAGCAAGCCAAGAAAGAAGCTGAAGAAAGCTCCACCCACGATGTCGTCTATGAGCTTCCTGATGGTAACACTTGCACGATTGGCTCTCAAAGATTCCGAGCTCCTGAAGTTCTTTTCGACTCTTCGTACGTTGGAAAGGAATACCCAGGCATCCATGAACTTGTCTTTAACTCTATCATGAAATGCGATGTCGACACCAGAAGAGAGCTCTATCAGAACGTCTGCTTGTCTGGTGGTACTACCATGATCAATGGTCTCCCAGAGAGACTTAACAAGGAGTTGGTATCTCTTGCTCCTTCGACCATCAAAGTCAAGATCATTGCTCCTGCTGAGAGAAAGTACTCTGTGTGGATCGGAGGCTCCGTCCTTTCTTCACTGAGCACCTTCCAGGCCAACTGGATCAGCAAGAGTGAGTACGAGGAGGCTGGCCCTTCTATCGTACACAGAAAATGCTTCTAAGAACTCACCGTTCAAGGAAGCATTTGATGAGGATAGCACAGGAATCCTTTTCCAAAGTGCAGACCTCATCGCCTATCAATAAATGATTAACTATTAATAATAATGAAAATTATCAGTAACTATAACTTCCTTAGTCCGCCATTAATGCTCCGATACAGTTTCTTCATATCTAAGGATGATTAATTGAAAAGGAAATAATATAATCGAAATTTGAACCAAACATCCCACAACGGAACACAACAACTCATGTCTCTTTAGTTAGACTTTCGATAATTTTGAGAAGAAATGTGAATTCCGAGCAAAGCAAAAAAACCTTGCTTCTTCCAAAAGACAAGAACATTTTTCGAAAATAGGCTTCAATTTTGTATCAAACGCGTTGTTTGGAGAAATTTGCAGAATAAGAGTCTCTAGTCTATTGTGATAATAAGAGAAGTTTCCTAAATTTTCAACAGGTATCCAAATTAATCTAAATGTTTTATCTTGAAATTTCAGTTGAGAATGTCAGCAAGCTTTGCCTGGTTGAGGTCTAAGAATGAGTAGAAAATCATTCATATTGAACTAGACAATCTTATCAAACAATCTTGCTCTCAAGAATGTTTTATTAGCACATCAACTTTGAATAAAAATGATTTTTGAGGATCAAGATATGACGACATGGAAAGCCTCTTGTGAAGAGCATATTGTATGAACACAAAAGTTTGCTTAGCTCATCAAATCTCACTTGGTACACCTTTCCTCTTTTGGTTGAATCTAATAATTTTACTGGAATATCTCGATAGCATTTTTTCACCTCCTAAGTGGGACAATGAATCAATTGGTCAGCTTGGACTTATTGAATTCGTCAATTTCTCATAATGATGGCTCATAAGTTGACCAAATAATAATTTCTTGACAAAATATTTAAAACTCTTTTTCCTTTGTAATAAATACTCTTTAGATGGTACTAGTCGTTGCAGATGGACCTCTAATCCTGATGAGCCACTATTATATGTCAAGTATTATTGGAGACTCCTCAATATCCTAGATACTGAGAAGAAAGCTCTCATTTTGAAGAATCCGGTTGAAATCGAATCATGGGGTAAGCGCGACAGAGTTTTATTTTTATTTTCCTTCTTCTTTCAATTGGAAGAAGAGGACTGGAAAGACCTCAGACGGGAGTAAATTTACACTTTTTGATTAATAAAGACTGTCCTCATCTATTTCTTAGGGTCTGCTATATCTGTCTGCTTTATTTGAGAAAGTATCAGAGTCAAGACGATGGAAAAGTAGCCACAAGAAGAAGAAATTTGGGAGAATAATCATCGACAACAATGAATAATAGGAGTGTTTTAGAACTATTTATCACAGCGATTAGC
>ENA-UOTX01000205-UOTX01000205.1-compost-metagenome-genome-assembly--contig:-NODE-205-length-65960-cov-13.999757_pt1 | contig 65960 bp, 68 predicted proteins | sample MGYA00238143_ERZ746982 | MGnify/ENA primary metagenome ERZ746982 (study PRJEB28758, sample SAMN06268862) | compost metagenome | isolation source: single cell | place: USA: California, Emeryville, Joint... | reverse complement strand
TTTGAACCATATTCAATGAAATTGCGCTAGAAGGCACAACCAAAGTTTCTTCATTCTATTATTGATAGCAATTGCAATAAATGCTCTGCTATTAGTATGCTTATTTTCTTTGTTAAAACTCATAATTCTTGAAAACGTCATATGATTTGCATATAAATGAAGACGTTATTACTTCACAATTCTAGGGCCAATCATCCATAATCATATAAAATTTGTAAAGCAGCCAACTCCAGCAGTCCTTCAATTAAGAGCATTATCTTTCTTTAGTAATTTATCTTATTGATATGACTCTTTTCCGATCTTGGCATAAATATCCTGCTAATTCCATGATAATCTACTGACAATACCGATTTTTAAATCGATTTTCTGAATAGTCTTCCAATTTGAATTCTTTCAACGTGATTGGCTTCTCACGACAGAAATGAATAAGATAACTTGCTATCTTGATTCGCGCATTGCGCTTTAAAAGCTAAATAAAACATCAAATCACTTATAACTCAAATTCTTAAAGAGAAATTAATTTCGAATATGGGTAACCCTTTCTCTCTCCTCTAACACCTCCATCTAACCAACCTCTCATTAGGAAAACTCCACGGTTCACTTTCTCGTGCCGGTAAGGTAAGATACTAGACGCACCTCGAGCAGCTTTGCTAAATAAACCTCTATTCTGACTATAGGTCAAGAAACAAACCCCAAAGGTTGAAAAGAAGGAAGTCTTGAAGAAGAAACCTAAGGGCAGAGCATGGAAGAGAATCCAATACAACAAAAGATTCTTGAATCTCGTTGTTGGTGCCGGTGGCAAGCCAAGATCTCCTAACTGGAACGCCGGTAGACCAGAAGAACCAAAGAGAGCGTAAAAAAGCTGGAAGAAGAGCTCGCTTTCTATTCAAAAGCCCTAAACGAAGCTGCAGCAACCGCGTGATGATTAAAAACAAGCTTTCTCGACAAAAGTTTTTGGGATTTTGAGTATTATTGACTGTAGTCTTACAGATAGGTGCTTAACCTGTAATATCCAAAAGAAAATTTATGATGGTTATAGACTACAAAAAAGGGTAAAACCTTTGCACAGCATCTACTAGAAACTGGAATACTTTGAAAAAGATAATTAGTTTGTATTAGTCGCATTGGATTCGTCGTCAGAGTTTTCTTTAAGATTAGATAATAAGACTATTGATCCTGCCGGTTTGAGTAAAAATTATGGAATTAGTGGTCATTTTTGATAAGTATTAGATGTGTTAATGAGATGTCGTGGGGATTTTTTGGGGAGAAGGGAATTCGAAATCATGGAATTTGAATTGTAGGAGTTGTAGGAACGAAATAATGAAGATCGCTAGCAACCTGAGCACAAGTACTGCTTCCAATGGACTGCTAGGAGGAAAGAATATCGGTCTAAGTGGGTTGTGTTTAGAGGGTCATATATTAAAACTGCAAATAATTTTAACATGCGGCTGTATTTAATACCGCAACACCAAAATCAGCGTCTATTCCTTAAAAAAACCCTACGGTCTTTCCAAAATACATAATAATCCAACACCTCTTGATGACTCCGACTGCAATGACGAGTTCTGGTCCCTATATTGGACAAACTCCCATAAGATGAACTACAGCAGCTGTTTTTATGAAAAATCACGAATTTTTTCTGCCTATCATTACTGAATCGCTAAGCACGGTTCTACAGTCGTTTTTCTTTCGTATGGTGTATATTTTTCATTTCCAACTAGAATGATTAGCAATAGCTGAATCCTGATGGTATTTCCTAATAAGAATCGCCAGACACAACATCTGCAACAAGTTGCAGTCTTCAGGCCTTAAGGCGCTTATTCTAGCCGCGCTCACTCCTCGAGCTTTTTAGGTGATCAGAATCATTAACGCTGCAGAATCAGCGAATTTTTAACTGACATAACTCGGTTAGTAATAAAGGTCATTTAACTCTCTATTGAGACATAATTAACTTTTAAACCCACAATATATATGTCCAGCTCAATGAAAACCTCTTCCAAATCGAATATAGTCAGCGAAAGCAGCCGAAAGCCGCTCCTAATCGACTGGTTCTCTGGTCTCGTGGCCGGGTTTGTATCGGTGACGGTCTGCGCTCCATTAGATCTCGCCAGAACACGTCTAATGCTTGTGGTAATTTCTGACCTGAGTTAATCATCCTCTTATTTGCACCATCGCAAAAGGGAGAAACGTCCGCTAAAAGCAAGCTGCAATATGGAGGCTTCTTGGGCACAATCAAATCTGTATATAAAAATGAAGGCATCAGAGGCCTTTACAAAGGTAAATTAGCTACAGTCGCTCGGCTGATGAGCTGCTAGGGTACAATGTAACCGCAATCAGCATTCCTCTGTTCCATTCTCTGTACTTTTCAATCTACCACCAAGCCAAAAGGACGCTCAAAGGCACAGAGTTTTTTACGAACGATAAGTACATCAATTTTTTTTCGGCGATTGCCACCGGACTGAGCTGTGACCTCATGACTAACCCGCTTTGGGTAAGCCCTATTCGCATACGTTTCATAATCGAATTCCTGACTACAGGTCGTGAGAACAAGACTCCAATCGCAATTCATCCATGAACAAACGAAAGCCGGTACCACCCCATACACGGGACTCATCACCGGACTTAGGACGATGGTTCGAGAGGAAGGAGTACTGGCACTATGGAAAGGATTTGGCGCGTCGCTTTACGGTAATATTCGCAGTTTTTCAATGTAGTTTGACTCCTTGGATGGTTATCTAGGCTTGTCTCATGTTGCCGTATTGTTCCCGTTATATGAGGAACTCAAGCTGTGGAGACAAAGCGTCACGAAGGGAGAATTAGGGAGCAGAGATATATTCATGTGCTCTTTACTAGCAAAAGGTAATTGATTTTGCATATTTGTTTTCTAGAACTGTGAATTTGTAGTTTGCGCGATGGTTTTGACCTATCCTCACGTCGTGATAAGAGCGAGGTAATGCAACAAATTGTATTTAGTTTATCAAATGGTTGTGTAGACTGCAAGACGACAGAACTCCTTGGAAAGGCGATGTGAAAGGGGAAAACATGAAGAGAAATTCTTTTCTTAATACTGGAGCGAGGATGATTAAACAAGAGGGATTTAAATCGTTATATTCTGGCCTGAGAGTGGATATGGTGAGAGTGCTTCCTTCGAACGCGATCACTTTCGTTGTTTTTGAGAAGATGAAAAGCCATTTAACCAAGAAGTTTGCAGATCATTAGAAGCAAAGTGAAGTTTGTTTTTATCGTTGCTTTTGAAAAAAATTCGCTCTTTTGTTTCAAACGAATCGTTGCGTCTCTTCATCAGTTGTACTTTGCAGAATATTGATTTGTGTGTTTATTACTATATTCGTCCGAGAGAACAGGTAAACGGAGTGAGTTAAAAGAAAATTCAAAGCTTAACGACTTCTATTCCTAAAAATGTGTTCAAGAAAGTAGATTATCAGTTTAGTATTGGAAGGGATAAGCTCACACGAGACCAACTGGAATACAATTGCATGGAGAGGAATAAAAGTAGAGTTTAATGACTAGGTAACAGCATTTTGATCCAAATAAGGATAAAGTAATTGTCTTTTGTATTTCGAGGCCCTGCCTGCGGCTAGGGAGGGCTGCAAATAGGAAATAACTATTGCGAGAATATATTTTAAGCTGAAGACACGCATTGTTTTTATGAAACACCTTTGTGGAGAGAGCTTCCTTTGGAACGACAATTTTGATTTCTGTTATGAGTGAGAATGAGTTATAACGATATGATTGAAATGCGCTTTCGCAACCATGGAATAATAATGAATTTAAAAAATATGTGCTCGAGCTTTTAAAAAAGTTTTGTGCTAGAGCAAGCTTCTCTACGTATCAGTGAAAAATTTTATCATTTTTACTTAAGGTAACTGAGTTCTCGTCTCGCTGAGGCGGTTTTCTTTCACCGAAAGAACAGGACGAATAACAAGATAGCAAAAATTTCTTTCACAATAATTTGAGGCAATGCTAACGTAAACTCGTCACAATCTCAGCTAGTTATATCAAAATAGCGCATTTCCATCATCTTAACTATCGTCATTGAATACTGAGGACCCTCCCACCGAGTTATCTCTCTAAAACAAAGCGCTTCCTGATGATTCTTGTACTATACAAAGCCAGATGCATATTGCATCTCCTCTCCTCCCGAATTCAAGTCTGAACCCATTATATTTCTCTCTGATGAATCAACCAATAACAGAAACATGTATTCATTCCATACCGTAAACTTATCCTATAGAAACTTATTTCCAAAAAAAAGGGCTCTTATCCGCTAATCAACTCATTCCATATCACTTCGTGCATCCTGCGGAGACTCTAACCTACCCTCTACAACAGCAAGGAAGCAGACCTTGGCCAAGTTAGATCCAAATACCAAATTTGCACTAATTCAGTCAGTCATTAATCAAACGTGTTAGTTATAATAGGAATAAAATATACTCGTGCATTCCAACAATCCTGGTCAGATCAGAATTACAAATTTGTTGACTCATACGAAGGCTCCATGTTTTAAGATCATTACATCAGTAGGAAAACGAGTTACTATTATAAACAAAGCTGAGGGCAAAATGGCATTTAACCAGATACAATACACAGGCATGGAGTCAGGAGTGACAAATTTTCTCGGCAGCGACTCCGACGACCAACTGAAACCAACCAAGCTACCTAGCTTCGGAGATTATGGAGAGATCGACATGCTTCCTCCACAATTTTTTAATCCATTGTCTCAAGAAGTGCCAATTCTTGATTTTGGCAAAAAGGAGCGCTCTATGTTCCCCGCCGAGAACCTCCCTAACGAGATCTCATTCATCGGTTATGAGGCAGATCAATACAACCAAAGAGACTACCTCAATGACTCTCCAATCTATTATCAAAATTTCAGTACTCCTAGCGCGATGAGACAAACTCCCACACTTGCGCAAGACCAGGAATACCATTACTCCGCGGATATCAAAATGAAAGAAGAGTATTTCCCTGATATCCAGCTGAAATTTGAAAATAGCATGGAAATTGAGTGCGAAAACACCTCCAACTTCGAATCTACGATCTCCACGCAAATCACCCCTGGAATGAGCCAAAGTTTTATCACAAAGGCGGATTCGATCAAGAGCAGCAAATTAGATAACTCCATCAAAGTCGAGTATGAGGAAGAGAGCGCCTATAACTACCAGGAGATTAAATACGAGCCAAGCGGCTACCAGGCCGTTGAGAATAAAATCCGAAAAAACCTATCAAAGGTGTGTGAGTTGGTTGAAAGAGTATTACGAGGGAAAAAAGTTGAGAATTCAATGCTGGAGGATTTAGGAGACTATGAGCGAGCGATTATCGTCTCCATCAATCAGAAAAAATCAAAGAGCGATGGGGTGAAGATCTCAAAGAGGAGGGAGGAGAAGCAGAAGATGTTCTTTAAGGCTGCTTTGAAGTATATTGAGAATAACTACCTGATAAACGTGCTCAAATGCCGCAGCACGCTGAGGAAAAAAGAGGCTGATGTCAACGCGTTTTATAACGCATATTTCGCTGACGCCGCTTTAGAGCGAGGGGTTGACATCTCCATCTTCTACCCTCCATGCCAGAAGCGCAGATTCCGACCCGAAGGGACCGAGCACCTGAAAAACGAGATTAAATCGTTTAATCTTCGATACATTGAATTGATCCTCTGCTCGAAGAAATTCCGAGAAGACGTTATCGAGTTCCTTGAGGAGGAGTTCTCGCAGAGCTATGCGAAGGGAAGGTACAAAAAGATCGATAAGCTCCTCGAAAATGCGATGAATGTGCTCAGCCAGAGCTATAAGCAGTCCATTCACTCGAATAATTATCGAGCGTCGGATATAATTCAATTGGCGATCGGGAATTTCCAGGAATTGGTTATCAATAATCCAAAGTCGAAGCTCCCGTGGTCTGACTGCGAGCTCGAGGAGACGAAGGAATTTGCGAGACAGACTATTGAAAAAGTGGCCCCAAGCTTCATCAATTAAAGTAGATTATAGCGTATTTTATTCAGCCTCGGACTGTGCCGTTTCGGAACACAGGTCTAACTAAGTTCACTAAGAGGAAGTCGAGAAAAGATGAATTCTGGGTGATTATTATTTCTTTTTAATTCTTTATGCATACTAATTCAAAGAACCCATTCCCTCGTTACCATTCCACAGAGAGAGAGTGGTAAAGAGGGAACCGAATTTGAAATGGATTTATCAATTATATATGGATGTGTGTTCAAAACAAAAACTACAAAAGTCATTTAAAACAATCGTCGCTCTGAAAAAAAGAGAGAGGAAGATGGGTGAGAGAAAGCCTTTGCTACCGGAGAAATCAATGGACTTCGACCATGAGTGAGGGATTGAATATCTTTTGCTTGGCTTGGCTGTTGCAAATAATAATTAATAATTTCGTTTTCGTTTATAATAAAATTGAAATTTCCAAATTTCCAAGTTTGAGAATTAATTGTTGTTCTTAGTGAGAAAAATGCAAAACCAAGGCATCTGAAAAAATTAAATAGTCGGTTATTGGGGTAAAGGTTCAGAAAGGAAAGTCCGTGAATTGGAAATGTGTATCAAAAATATTTTATATCTATTGAGTATTGAGTATCCTTCGGAAAACAGCGAAAGTTCGTGAATTTATTCAAATTAATTGGTATTTTGAAATAGCTTTTTTTCAAACTGTTTCGAGTGGCATAAATATAGGATAGTTAAAGGTTTTAAACGTAATCATATGGATTCAAAAAGGTTTCTTATATTCGACAAAAATGTTATCAAAGTTTTCTTATTCATAATCTCGCTATCTAAAAGCTTAAACTATTAAGTAGTAATTTAATTAATCGCTTTAAATCATTCTAACCACGTAGAAGTTCACTAAATTGCTCAAGAGGAGTAGTAGTAGATGGAAACATTGCTAATGCAATTATAATAGTACCCTACAGTATATTTCATATCGCAGAAATGTTTCAAATACTTTGGAGCACTCATGCAAAACAAAAATCATTATCTATTAGAAGAAATTTATGGTTGCAAGTTGCTGATAAAGATAGCATTACGAATGTATTATCAAACAACAATAACAACAATCATTCAGAACAACAAAGATCGTCTTCAAATTACTAGTGCATTCCAGACCACCAAAAAAAATTGGTGACCCAATAAGTATATACCTCAACGAAAACTTACCTCACCATTCACCAACTACCTCCTCATAGCTTTCCCCTTAAGAAAAAGCCTTATTATTTTTCGATCGCGGAATAAACAAGCTATTGGGACTAAAAGGCAAATTTTTAGCTGTCGTAGAAATCGGACTCTTTCCAGGTAGGAGCCCTGATTCGCTGTATTCATTCTTAGAATCAGATCCGAAAGAATCATTGATTAGTCCAATATCCAACCCTAATCCTCTCTCAGCAGGGAGCGGATGAGCTTCAGGCGGCTGGTCGTCTGTTTCGATCGTCAGCGACCCACGGCCGAGGCGACCCCGACCTTTAATGTTCGCGGAATTCGTATCGATTTGTTTCTTTAAATGACTGAGCGAGTTGTCCATTTTCGCATTCGCTTCTTCGACATCGGTAGGAGTTATCGCCGAAGGCATGTTCCGAGGGGTAAAGAGCGGCATGAAAAAGTTCTGGTTTCTATTTGAGACGAGCGGACTGAATTGAGGCCCTGAGATCGCCTTCGGAGAATAATCTATAAAAATTTCATTTAGCCTGATTCGTGATGAATCTAAACTACCTTTAAAAGCAAAGCCAGCTAGAGGATCTCCTCTTTTGTTGCCATTTAAAGGCGTAAACCCTCCTTTCAAGTCATGCATGAAGTAATTCGCTCCGCTATCTTCCTCGTTTCCACGATGCTATAATCGATTAAATCTCAGAAACCAGGCAATTCTTACTCTTGTCGACATTAGAGGGAGATTGAATAAATTCAACCCCTGGGCCATTGTCGGGGTAAACGGATTTGGAATATTAGCCAGTGGGTTCAAGCTCGGAGTCAAGGGATTCAGATTCGGTAGGAAGCGACTTGGCTCCATTTTTTCGAAGGAAATATCGCCAAGTTCTTGTTGTCTCCTGTTGGGAAATCATTACTAAATGCTCGCGCGCTCAAGGTATACATAATGTCATTCATCTTGCGGTAATAAGCATCAATATCGTATTTCTTTCCACTGGGAGTGCTAGGCATGCTATGGTCTCTCGGCGTCAGCTGGAATAAGCTTGTTATGAAGAATTCCTAGCGCTAATTTACTTTTCCTTTAGCGATTTGAAGTAAGAGGTCAGCGGCCTGCTTGGCCTCATCGGCTAGCTTATCCTCACCTATTATCAATGATTATCTGCGATGTTAATGTCTTAAGATACCTTCCTGCTTGATTAAGTCCTCCTTTCTTTCAACAGTAAAGATATTCTTCGCCCCTTTACATAGCTTCTTGATCAACGCCTGCTCGAGAGGGTCTTCTTCAGGATGGTTTCTGGTTCTTCCTTCCTCACTATCGCTTTCATCAGCGGACTCGCTTTCATCACTATCATCATCGTCTCTCCTTCCTTTCTCTTTGTTCCCGAAAACATCATCAAAACGCTCATCCCATTTATAACTTACTTGATCCTTTTTTCTTTGTCTTCGATTTCGTTTCTTCCTTTTGTTTTTTATAAACCTGGCTAAAAGAACGAATACTTCAGCCAACCATGACTTCAAATAACTTACTTAAACTCCATGATTCGCTCGATCAGACTCTTCATCGCGTCGGTCTTTTGATTATTTATCGTTTCGTTCCCTCCAGCAAATACCCTCTTAACTGGCTTCGCATTCGCATACTCTAACAGCGATTCTTGGATGTCTTTTGCCGAAAGCATCAATTTCCGCAAATTTTCATCAGCCACCGTGTTCGGGTCCTTCTCGGTCAGCGTCATTATTTTCGAAAGTACCCCTGGCTTGATATCTTTCACCTGCGCCGTACCTACAATCCTTTTAAACCGGCTTCGATGGCTGGACTATTTACTGTTTTTATCTCCTAAGCATTTGTTTAGCCGCCTGAGACTCCTCCTCAGCGTCGAGTAAAAATGATTTTTTATCGAGTTGTCCGTTCTGATATAATAGAAAAAAAATCTATTTAATTGCTATCAGGGAAATTACCTTCCATGAAGAAGTTTTGCGATCTCCGACCATCGATTCCCGTGTTTCTTATGAGCCTCGAAAATGACCCTCTCTTCCTTCTCGGACCATGGCTTCTTATTGATAGCTGGGTCGAGATGATTGTGCCACCTAATCTGATAAAAAAGCAGAATATATCGTTATCAAACCTCTCTCGGCATTGTTTCCCTGAGCGGCCTTTTAAATGGTAAACTTCTTCCATTTTCTGTGCGATTTCAGTCCATTTTCTGATGCCAAACTTAGCAACGAGTTTTTTAATGGCTCTGTCCTCCTGTAACGTGTTTAAAACGAAGTTTGGTGAGTGTTGGTAATACCTCTTCGGTCCACGCACGCCGTTCAGTCATTGTGAGAAAATTATGATGCGTGTAGTGTGTATAGATACGAATTAATTGCAGAGTTGCAAAAATTTAATTTATTTAAAGAAGCAAGAGGTAATTTGTGTATTATTATTTTAATCAAGCCATTGAAAGAGAAGGAAGTCATTAGTCTTTGAAAATTTGAAGCGCACTATTTATTAGAAAAAAAGGGTTTAACATCAGCATGGCTGGGATTAGATGTTGAGGGGAATGTCCTTACTCTCGCCACTAGCTCGCCTTCTGGCAAATACTGATTGAAAGAAGCAAGAGAGAGAGAGCCTTTTAAATTTATTAAAGGAACAATGAGTCAAAGCTTCTGAAATTCTTATCGAAAAGAGCTCTTGAGTGTTAATTCTTAATTACTCATCGCGGATGGTTGCTGTTTATCCAAAGGCGTATATTTGTGAAGATGGTCAACTTCTCTTTTGTGGTGTTGTGGAAATTAAGGAAACAATTGAAAACGTTCTGGTTAGGAAGTGCTGAGGTCGTCGAAATCTAGATAAAGGAGATATCGCGGAGTGATCGTAGATTTTTGATTTAAACCGAGCTTCGGAAGTATTTCATAATTGATTGAAAACCCTCATTATTTAATTGGTCAGTCATTTCGCTTTTCGATAGTAAGATACAGTTCGTTGATATTTTTTTGAATTGGAATCCAACATTAACTATTGTTTGGCTGCTGTTACTCATCTTAATAGAGAAAAAAAAAAAGGTAAATACTTGCTGCTCACTTGGCAATTTCTGTGCCCTGAAGGACTGCTCTCGAAATTAGGTGGTACTCCTCTTTTGGAGTTAGTTTCAAAATTGAGGTTTAAATCAAGCTCTCTGAATTTGAATGAACTTCGGCTTTACCCGCTTTTTCAGAAGACAAAATCCTCGTACCTACCTACTATCTGCGTTTATTTTAAGGAAAGGCATTCAACGAAAACTAGTGCATCCTATATTTTCTAAGTAGCATACGATTTCTTGAGTCAAAATGGAGGCGAAAATCTAAATCCGAATGAAACCTCCAATTTAGCCTGTCAAACTAATAACTTTTTAAATTTGAAATTTTCACGTCTTCGTAAAATTCGAAAACCGTCCTTTATAAAACGCGTGAAAATTTGATACATGCAGTCCAGACCTCAAACTGTATAATACCTCTTGCCACCCTCTTGCTATTCCTTACAATAACATAGTATAAAAGTAATTTACAGAGCAAACCGGCTAAAACTACCAGGGAAAGACCTGCAACCTCCAAAGAAATCGCAGTTTCAAAACCAATCCGGAGCCAGGTAACCAACTCACCATAAATAGCCAAAATCCCTAATGCCTCTCCTCAGCAGCCTCGAAAGTCAATCTATTCCTCAACGCAAAGATCTTCTCTTTCAAGACTCGGCACCTCTCGTTCAGAATCAACAATCTCAACTCTAAAAACTACTAAATCAGACCGTTTGAGTATCAAATCTCAGGGCAACGAAAGCAACGACGAGAAAAAACTCCAAAATGTCTCTATTGACAACAGTTGCTTCCTCGAAGCCGAACCATCAGAGGTTTCTACCGAGGACACTCCAAGCAAGAAGCAGGATATCCCCGAGGTTGAAGAAGAGGACGAATGTCTGCAGGATTCGGTTTCTTTGTACACGAAAGATATTTTCAAGTATCTTCGTACTATCGAGGTAAATTCAGTTGATTGTGGACCATGGACTAACCTATCTCGCGCATTAGGATTCGTATCAAGTAGAGTTTGACTATATGAGGTCCCAGACAGAGCTAAACGAGAGAATGAGAGCGATCTTGATCGATTGGATGGTAGAGGTTCAAGTCCAATTCCGACTGAAGACTGAGACGTTGTACTTAGCTATTAGTATCGTGAACCGCTACCTCGCTTCAAACGTAGTCAAAAGATCCACGCTGCAATTGGTGGGAGTCTGCGCTCTCTTCATCGCTAGCAAATACGAAGAGGTCCGCCCTCCTCCCGTCAATGATTTTGTGCTTATTACGGATAGCACATACTCTAAAGAGCAAATCCTCAGCTTTGAGGGTAATATCCTCTTGGCTCTTGGGTTCAAACTCTCAGTCCCTTCGCCGTTGTGTTTCCTTGAGCAGTTCGCGCAACGGCTGAATTTCAGCCCAAAAAATCTGTTTTTTGCTCGGTACATCATGGAGCTCGGTATGCTAGAGCCGCTCATGCTGAAATACACCCCCAGTCTCCAAGCTGCTACAGCAATTTATATAACTCGGGTGAAAATGGGTGAACACTGCTGGGATGAGGACGCAGAAAAAGAGTTTCGGTACACTTCCGAAGAGGTAAAGACCTGTGCGGCGCACATGCTACATGCGTTTCAGAAGTATCACCTCAGTAAATCACTGCATGGTATCCGAGATAAGTACTCTAAAGAATACTACCAGAGAGTCTCGGCGCTAGATATCGAGAAACTGCTGGTATATCTGGAGCAGCACATTGAATTTAAAAGAATCTAAGGTTAAAGGCACATGCTCCCTTGGAAATCGAATTAAAGGACTTAGCGATTAGTTGAAAGGAGTGTTATCTTCAGGAATTAGTTAAGTTGCTATTATAAAACATTTTCCATATATCTATATAAATATTATATCTATATCTCTTTCAATAATGGTATTGCGTGGCAACTCAACAGTTACAGCCAGATGTGTATTATGATCAACTAATTTAAAACCATTGTCAATAACTATCACAAATAATCACATCAATGACTTATTAAGGAATCATAAACGAAGGAATTTTTTTTTTTTCTTATGAGGGAATCACTGCCATGGTTAAACTGTTTTTCTATAACAAAAAGGTCCAATGGCAAGACCATGCCCACCCTCCTCTTCAATTTAATCGACTCCTGCGTTTCCAACGTGAGCCTCGAGTGCTTACTATTATGTAGCATGATGTTTGAATATTCCATTGGGATTTATAAATAAATTTTCTTAAGAGATAGCGCATATCGTAATCACAGCACTTTCAACCAGAAAATGTCTAGCAAAGGTCAAGTTCCCGTTATTTTCGAAGCTCTGCTCGTGGTACTGCCAATGGTTGTGCTTGGGTTTCTTGCGCTGACGATATACTGCTATTTAACCAATAAAAGACAGATAATGCGGTTTGGTAAATTGAATAACACGAAGGATAGGATCTGGAGAAGATTCCAGATGGCGACTCGAGAGCTTTATCCATCACTGGATGAACAAGAGAAGCGTGATCTCGTTGAAACGTATAAGAATACAGTGAAAAACGCTGAGATGTTTAAAGACGACTCTGTGATTATTGACACGCAAGAGGATTCGAAAATCATCACAACTCAACGAAAAAGCGTCAGGTTTGACCTCGAACCGCATATTCTCAATTGATTTTGAAGAGTTCCAGAGAGTTTTCCCAAGTTGTTTGTGAGAAGCTGTTATTTATGATGGTTTCTGTTAAATTTCAAGCATAAGAGTGAGAATCTAAGTTTAAGTAAGTATTTATAAAGGATTCCGTTGGGAAAACTGCTCTTCTTTTTTTGTATTTCTGTTTGATTATCATTAAAATTACTCATAATGTCAATACATATTGATTAAATATGAATTCTGAAAGTGCTGTTTCTCGTGCATCTGTGCGTACGATGTGATTATCTTGATCTTTTGAGCGCTTGCTCCAACAGAACCTTCGAAATTTGGGAAAAGGAAAAATAGAAAATTGGTAGAATTTTGTTGGTTTCTAATGATCAAAATCGATGTTAATTCATTCCCAAAATTTAAAAGTCAAGTTTTAGCCTCATTTCGAAGATGAACTCGCTTTTAGAGAAGCAGAGAATAAATTTTCGTTGCGAGTGACAGCGCAGATAAAGTCAGGTGGATAGAATGCAGGAAAATTGTTAGATGTTAAAGTGAGTAGTGTTAATTAGGTAGAGAACTGATCTCAAATTGTTTACAAATTAAATAGATAGATAGTATGTATTAAAGGGAATATATCTCTCTCTTAGTGATTTGTTCGTAACAGCATTTAATTTCTCTTGGAAGCTTTGCTTCAACTTTTGAAGAGAAAGCTTGCTCTTTTTCCGTGAAGTGGATTTTGAAGAGGCGATCCATGCCTTGGGAATTCCGCAGTGATGAATGAGGCAATAGCAAGCACTTTCTGTCATACTGCCATTCGAATAACTGATTGAAAACTGAGACCGCAAGTAAGATCTTCATAATGCCCAATTTGGATTCCTCAGCTTGATTGTCTTCTTCTTCATCATCTGTTTTCATGCAGCTTCAGGTTCGATAAATGTATTCTATAGCAGATTATAAGTCTTGTTCTCGAGAGAAAGTGGAAAAAGAAAAAAATGGAGTCGAAATTATGAAATTATGGGTTTGTGATCATCATGATTGCCCATAAAAAGAACAACCATGACATAAGCAAATCCTGTTTTATTCTTGCATTTCCAAAAAGGAAAATAATCAGGAGATCAATATTTTCTTTCAACGAAATGCTTGGAGAACAGATTCCAAAGATGAACAACTATTTGACAGAAAGGTACCTTTGAAATCCAATCAATTGCATCAATCTTTCAATCGCTTACGCGATCAGCATGGGAGCTTGGGCTGAGTTGATGAAAATCAAGTTATCCTGCTGGCATATCCAAAGTCCGGAATTCGAATCTTTGGAAAGTTTATTCATTATAAAATAATTGCTCGACAATTTAAAAATCAAATTGAAAGGCTAAATATCCAGAAAAGCATTCTCGAGAAAATTATTTCCCTCATTTAGCATTTGCCGTCAGTCCCGTCAAACGAATGATAAATAGTATGCTTGTAATAGTAAAGAAGATGTTTTGATTCAATTCAATAGTTACTGCTGAAGATGGTTACTCCGATGATCTCGAATGGTCTTTAAAGGCGATTCAAAACCTTTTCTCTTTCGCATTGCCGAGTCCTTCACCAGGATTATGAGTTTCTAAGTATGTGGACTGAATATTATGGATTGTATAATTATAACGCAGAAGAGTAGACTCAGAGTATTGAATCGCGTATTTCATATATTACACGTGATTTATTAAATTTTTCCTTTTGAAATCTTCTCAGCTAACGACCAGAAATCATGATCGAATCATAAACCACGCTTTACTGAATCATTTCATAAATCTAGAATTAATCTCTCTGGTGCCATGACACTGCATCATCATTAACTTCGACTGTAAATGAATTTTGAAGATTTTTTATGTCTACGCGATTGAGCTCGACCGAAGAAATGTGTTTGTTCATCAGATAGCCTCGGAACTTGATTTGCCTTTAATCAACCTAATTGCCAAGCTAGTGAAATTATTTAGTTGATTGCCTTTCCTTAAGGAAAACCTCATAAGTAATCTCCTTAACTTCTATTTAATTTATTTCTGGAAGTAGTTTAAACTTCTAACAAACCGCAATCAACACTACTTATCGATCAGACAAGTTCATTATGCCTTTCACCAACGCAGCATCTAGAAATCCTATAAGTCATTCTGTTGTATTATAATGGTATCAGAAAATTTCGCTAAATTAATATCCCAATGTGAGTAAATCACTAACTTCTTGAGTATAATTTAATAATTTTTGTTGGAGCATAGAAAGCCTTTCTCGATATTTTCTGTTTCTCGGCTCTTATCCGCGTGTTAGTTGTCATTAGCTCACAATTTAAGCCATACAACAAAAAAAACCTTATTCTCCCGTCAGTAGCTACTAGCCGTCACAAAAATATATTTAAACCTCCTACTTAAACCTCACAGTGATCAAAAAATTAAAATCTCAAAATAAACGAAATAAGCTTCTTAATAATTATGGCTAGTAACTGGTTCACAAGGAACGCCAAGCTGATCTTCAAGGTCAACATCACCCTGCAGTTTGTACTCTTTGCCGCCTACGCAGCCGTCATTACCTTCCTTGGTATAATCCCTTTTACCATCCTCACTCATCCATCATTTTCTTCATCAGGCTGCTCTCCGGTCGAGATCAACGAGCAGGAAATCTACCGCTGGGGCGTCGTCGCCATCGGGTTCCTTTGCCAGCTCCATTTCGCTCTTCACAGCGTAAGCAAACCACCTCAATTGTGCTTTCTCACTCTTAAAATTCAGCTAATCAAGTCGAACTTGGCTGAAATCGTTGCTTTTCTCATCGTCTCAGTGCTGCTTTCCTTGTTATTGATATCCAAACCAATCCTCGCCATTTACGCGGTCACCAAAGGCTCCACAGCCCAGACAGTAAGGCACTTTCTCGAAAATTCGAATTAAACCTGCTTCTTTTAACTCATATTTCAGTGCCCCCAAAAGGAGCTTGTGATCGGACTCTCAGCGTTCGCGGGCGGAGTTTTTATCATCAATCAAATCTTATTCTTCATTACATCCTTCGCTGTGAAAAAAGAATACGAGTGGAATGCCCTTTATAAGATGGGAACCGATACCAGCGCTAATGGTAAGCAGCATTTCATTACATTAATTAAACAGCTCTATAGAAAAATACGAGAAATACCTTGCAGTAAGAGCATTCATCAAAATGAATTTCGTCATGCAGATCCTCACTGCGATGGCAAACTTCTTCTTTGTTGATGGCCATTGGTACATGTACGCGATCGACGGCTCTATTGTCTTCGTGCTGTTTTTGTTTACTTACCTTGGATACCAATCAGTGAGTTTTTTTCCCAAGTAGTGGTTCTAAATTGCTCTGTCTAGTTCCGTTATAACAAGCCAAGGCTATTCTCCACCTACCTTATGTTCTACATCTTCGCTATTGCTTATCAGACATACAGGACGGTTATGATGATAGTGCACAGCGATGCAGGAACAAAAATCTCGCATGATAAGGGCGTAATCGCTAACCAAATCGCGTTAGGTAAGAATTTTGTTTATTGACAATTACTTAAATGAGTAAACCGAAAATAGTGGTGAGCTCGGTTGGAGTGACGCTGTATGTTATGATTGATGGTATGAAGTTCTTTAAGATGGAAGGGGACATTCAGGCGGCGTTGAATCGAAATAATAATAAAGATAACCTGCTGAAGGACAGTGATTCTTCTCATTTAGATAGTATTTAAAATTCACACAAAATTTAAGCTTAATACGTGAAGATTCAAAGCTGACATTAAATAACAATATTTTTACTCGATGGCTTATCTCTTCTTGTAGTAGAACGATAAGTGCAGTCGAACCGAGTCGTTTTGATGTGTTCATATATGCTTTACATATATTCGTTAAGATCAAATTTACAGAAACGAAGTGAAATATGGCGAAATTGTTTGTAATAATAAGTCAGAAGTTTCATGGTGTCGAATATTTGCAAGACAAACGTCTTCAAAAAATAAGAAATTTTTTTTTTTCCGATTGGGTTAAGACAGCATCGATACGCTGAACCGATAGCAAGGTGAATCAAAAAAGTTGCTACGCAAATAAAATACATTATAACTCATCACGAACGAACTATAAACGCAATATTCAGAAAGCGGGAACATTGTGCTCAATTAACATTTTATAATAACATTTACTCTCATTATAGACTACCTCGGCGCAGCCCCTGTCCTCGAGCGATTGAGATTCCGTGCCACAGAAACCACATTGCGCCTATTTGTTCGATTCGCAGAGTTTTCTCTCGTGTTCTGATTGCTTCTTCGCCGATTACTTCGATTTTCCGTCACTGACACCCGAGCTTGTGTTCGGCTTCGATTTATTCTTTGGGCGCTGTTACTTGCTGTAGAATTTGAATTGTAATCCCGGATCAGTCGACCGTCAGTTCCTCGTCTATTATTAGTATTATTCCTCGCATTTCTTGTTGATTGCCGCGTTTGGGGTCGTCGACGATTGTTCCTGCCTTCATCATCATCAAATAGCAGTTCTAAGAGGGCTCGGTTGTTTCTTGATCGCGTGTTCCTGAGATTATAACGAGGACTTCGGTCATTCAACTCGCTTTCCGCTATGCAGAAGCTGCAGATCCATTCCTCATCAGGAATCGCCTCCATTGGTGGATTACAGCAGTAGATGTGACAACATCTGAACCTGCAGCTATCGCAGACGAGAAGCACGTCGGGATTGTCCTCTCTGTCGCAAACATAGCACATATCATCCGCTTCTAAAGACATAACATTATGTATTTTCAATGTGAATTTCAATGAGATATTCCTTACCATCATCAACGACGAGCTCTTCCCATTCGCAATCAACGGTCTGGTTCTTGAATGAGATGGGCACGGATTCCATCATGACATTCTCACTTGAGTATTTCACAATCTGATTGAATCTTTTCTTGCAATTGGGACACTCATTCGCGAAATTTGCCCAATCCACGATACAATTGAAGCAGTAAACGTGCACACAGCTCTCTAACTTCCCCATCTCGCCCGTAATTTCTGCTATAAATAAGATTAACTAAAGAGATATAGAGCAGTGCTAATTACATAAACAAATCGTGCAAGACTCCCTTGGAATTTGCGATTGCGTCTGGTTGATTTTTGAGGCCGCGTCGCGTTTTTCAACGACAAGTTTTTTGAGTTGCTGAAGCTGGGATTGCGAAAAACGCGCCTTGGAGCCTGTAGATTTATTATCGTCATCTGACCCGAAGTCTTGTCGTTTACTTGCACCACTCGAAGACTTTCGCGTTGTTATTTTTCCAGAAATCGGTGACGGTGTCTGAGCTTTCCTCTCTTCGCTTGCCCCGCTGGTTCGTCTAGTCGACTTCCTTTGGGGTTCTTTTGGCTTCTGGTCCTGGACTGGAGCAGATTTTACTTCAGTATCCTCATCAAGTTCGAACACTCGCTTCTTCGTGTGTCTGGAAACTTTCTTCTTGCTTGAGTTGGCCTCTGCGGCTCTTTTGACGATTTGATTTTCAAGTTGCTTGTGTATTTTGCTATCTCGTTCCTCGTTGACTTTCTTCACTTTTTTCGCCGCTGTAGCAGGTCTAATGATTTCTTCATCTGAGCTTTCTGTTTCAGAAGAGAGACGCATCCTCCTAGTCACAGGCCTTTCCTTTGAGACGGAATCGAATGTTATTATTCTCTGGGCTGAATGTTCGATGGTGCGTGGCTTTACTGTGGAAATCTTCATGTGTGATTGTTTTAAAATTGGAGGGCTATTTCCACTAGCACTGTTTTCGAGCTGAAGAAGACGTTGAATTGACTCCTTCTCTGGCTTTATCTCAGTTTCTGGTTCGTATGATCTCAACCCGAGGCTTTTTTGGAGGCGTAGGTCACTTTCAGGACTCATTTTTTCGGGAACTTTGCTGTCGAGAAGATTATTATACATACCGGTGCCGAGAGATTGGGAGAACTTCTCAGTCTTTTCAAATGGTTTAGAGTCTTCAGTCGGCAAAGTTGTGCTCACCGGTGACCCTCTTGAGCTTGGGTTCCTTTGAAGGATTTCTTGCTGAATTTTTGTTAAAACAATCTTTTGACTACCATTATACTCCTTGCGACTACCCTTAGTGTTATTAAGTTCTGCTTTCATACTGTTGTCGTCTGAAACCAAAGGAGATGACTTTTTTGAAGTTTGATTTTCTTGAATGATTTCGTTTTTAGTGTAATGAGGAGGGTTGCTGCTTTCGTTTCGGTAAGTATCATTAAAATTGATTCCTACTTTCATTTTTTCACTTTCACTAGGCAAAAACTCCTTCTCTAGTGATACTTTCGAGCTTATATTCCCTTGGACAATTTCAGCTTTAATAATGGGAGGCGCAATCTTTTTTTGGTCATCCACCAGCAAGAAAACTCTCTTCATCTTCGCAGGAGACTCTTCCAAAATTTGATTACTGCAAATGGCATCCTTTGAGGAGGTTGGCTGGGTGATAGCAATATCCAGTCCATTATGTACGTTAATAGCAGACTCGACTCTCATGTTTCGGTCTTCCGTCGCTCTTCGTGGTTTCTCTATAGACTCGTTCAGACTTCTATGGTTTTGGTTAATATCATTCTGCAACTCTGATAAATAAGACTGAGAAAACTCGGCACCAGGGCTTTGGTAAATGTTAAAATTTGGCTCGGTTTTCATTTTTTGATCAGTCGTGGTTGGTTCGGGTTCTATTACAGTTTCTCTGCTCTGAGTTCTTTGGAGTTTAGGTTGGACTGGCGTCTGTGATTCCAAAGTAAACACGTGATTGCCGATCTTGAGCTGGCCACAATCTGAAACGTCAACCGGATCATGATGAGACATAGGCTTCCAAACCTGTTGCTCCTATATGCAAAATTAAATGAATTATTCAGATTTTCAACCAAAAATGAGATTTTTCCAACCTTATATTCAATTCCAAACCAAGAAATAAGCGTCGTGATCTTAAACCCTACGGCGGGTCATTAGAAATCATAGCAAGAATAAATTTCAAACTGCTCAAATCTTTCAGAGGTTCAACCAGCAATACATTGTGGTTAGTATCGTCATTGTCAACATTCATCATTATATTGAATTTATCCTTCAAAAGTTTGGTATCGACCAGTGCGTTTCCTTCTAGCACCTAATTAGCAGATTAAGAAGAGAAACTGACTGATTTCTACAGCCGACTTTTCCTCACAGCGCAGCAGATACCGGGAGCTAGAATCCTTCATTGAATGAACGCTCTCTGGCCGGTCGCGGTCTTCAGAATTCGACATTAACAAATATTAAAATAAAATTCAAAGCTTTGAGAAAATCTGTATCTCCCTCCAAAACTAACAAATCCCTAAATTTATTTATGCAAAAGCGCTTTATAAAATTGACTAAACGATAGTATCTACACTATAGTATATGCTCCAAAGCATAAGTTCTCAGTTAGTTCATTCTCAGAGCAGACTCAGTTTTTCAACAGCTAGATTCACAATGGCGAACAGGTGGTAGAGTTATTGCTAAAGTAAACATCAGATTACATAATTTACACAAAGTATAGTTGCTAAAAAAAATCGCAAAGCATTAATTAATCCATTTCATCACGCTCATCATCACTGCTCAAGATTACCGAATTATCACCCGTTGGAATCGACAACGGCTGATTAAAGCTTGTTTCTACACGCAGCACATTTTGCATATGCACAGAAATCCCAGCCGGAGAGCTTCCTGCTGAATCCACCTGTCCTATTTCCTGCTTGCAGTTTGGACACACATTTCTTATAGTAAGCCAAGCGTCAATGCAGCCCAAATGAAAAATGTGCGAGCAGGGGGACACACGGACTTCTTGGTCGATTTTAAACTCTTCTAAACAGATTGAACAGCAGTTTTTCTCACCCTCCGTCGCATTCTCATTGTCGCAATCAATTTGATACTTTTTCACAGGCATTAAGTTTTCAATGCTTTCCTTTGATAGGCCTCGAGAGCTCGAATGACTCTGACGCTCTAGATTTGCGCGTCGTATTATTTCATCTAATAACCGTAATCCTGGATGCCTTCTTAACGCGCCGAGCTCGATCTGGATATCCGTTGGGGCATGACCATCACGATGCAATGCATTGAGGTATTCTCGGAGCTGACTGCGTTGAGAATAGCTCGAGACTATTTCTTGAAGCGTGCTGGTCATTGCTTGGTTAAAAGCGCTTCGAGCGCGAATAGCTCGGAACGTTCGCCTTAGGTATCGTTGCTGGCGATTTATGGCGTAGAAACCTAATACTCCAACGAAGACGCCCAAGGCTATTAAACTGAGACTTATTTGAAATACCGTGTCAAATGATAGTTTTTGAGTCAAGAAAAGCACAAGCAAAACCAAATGAAGGAAAAAGATCATCTCACATTTCCTTTTGTAACAAAATTTGCACATCGAAGTCATTATTTGCGTGGTTTTTCCTGTTATTCTGTTCAATTTGCCGCAAAAGCCTCTATTTTATAAAAATATTAAGTGAATCAGAGCCATAATTGAATTAAAATATACGTATAGGCTACCGTGGCGCTGTGGTTGCTGTCTTGAGTTCTTTGGTCTACGGTGTGATGATGCATAGTGGTATCTGGGGCCCTCTCACTTGCCTGACGATTAAGTTCATCTAATGGAGCGTGCGCGGGTGAATCTTCGTCGCTGATGTCTACGATGGAAGTGTCATTGTGGATTTTCAGCTGAGTGTCGCGTTGTTCATCCAGCATTACGTGATCCGAGTGGATGGAATTCATAGTGGAAAGGAGAATAATTCCTGGTGTTTGAATTAAGATCTAAGATTAATTTTATCGAGAGTTCCAATTTCCATATGACATTCAGGCAAATTCTGCCTAATACGATTGACCTGAATAGTTGATAATAAAGGACAAGAAAGTAATTATCTAAATACAAGGTATTGCTGCTCTTATGACGATGGCAATCACTGCAGAAAATTTCATTGCCTGTGATTTTGCTACTCATCAAAATGTCTCTCAAGAATCTATAACAATACACCGCTTTTCGCTCCAGCTAGTCTACCAAGATGAGCTCTTCTCAAGGCAAGAAAGAAGAGATACAAGGAAAAAAGAGTTATTCAAAAGACTGTTTAAGGGTAGCCGTTTGGAAATATTCGTTGAATTACCGTGTTTATTCTTGAGTAAATAGAAAGATAAAGTAATTTACGTTTGACACCAAGTAGATAGCAAACACTGAAATTCAACAGAGCAAGCATTTGCCGTCGATATTCAACAAAAGAGCGGCAATAACCATTTGTTTCCTTCTACTTTGAGCAATTCACATAATTTATACCATCGATAACTCATTCGTCGTAAGCCGTAAAGAAAATCTACTGATGCTCGCTAATAAACCGCTAGGAAACCATATGCATCTATCTCAAGCTTGTTTTTTGGAGTTATTACCAGGGCACTCCTGGGTTTAAATTCGTAAATTTGCTGAATAAAATCACATCTTAAATATTGCACGATTTATAAGAGGTGATATCGAAATTAATCCCTGATAACATACCATGAGCGAGATGCTGAAATCGGATGATATAAAGGTCGTGCTGCTCGGAGCCTCAGGTACTTTCCTCTCACCAATCACCGCAGCCATCCACTAAACCTTCCAGGAGTCGGAAAGAGCAGCATCGTATTGCGCTTCGTCACTGGAGACTTCAAAGAGGACCCAGAAGCCACTTTGGGCGCTGCTTTCATGGCCAAGATGCTTGTCCATAACGGCAAATCAGCAAAGTTCCAAGTATCTTGCCTATCCGTCCGACATTTGCTTATCCCTTGCCTTTTTTCGCGGATTTAGATCTGGGATACTGCAGGTCAAGAAAAATATCAGTCACTCGCACCAATGTATTACCGCGGTACTATATTATCTCGGAGCCAGTCTCTCATCAGTGCCTTTGCATAGATTCGAAAGTCGCAGTTATCGTGTATGACGTTACCAGTATTGATTCGTTTAAAGCCGTCCAGAACTGGATCGTTGAGCTTCGGGAAAAAGGACCATCTGATATTAGTAAAACAGACGTGCTTCTAATTGGTTATATATGATATTATGTGCTTAGTGATATGCATTGTCGGAAACAAGATCGATTTGCTCAATAGCGATGACCCTAAATACAGTAATAGCGTAGAGATTTCTGAGGCGAGCAGCTATGCGAAGGTAACTTATCCTTGTCTAAGAGATGTTATATAACATGGTCAGTCTTTGGGAGCGCATTTCAAACTTACAAGTGCGAAGGAAGACAAGGGAATCAAAGACTTGTTTATCAAAATATTTGAAGAGTACCAAAAGATTCCATTTAAAAAAGAGGATCGAAACTCAGTGCTGACTAATAGACCGAAGGCTGCCGAAAACAAATCTGGTTGCTGCTAGGCTTTCATAGGAGGAGCCTCTTTTTCTTTTTTTTAATTCAATTTGTCTCAGGTAATAAGCATTTTATAGTAAAGGCAGTCGACTGAGCATTTGATATTTGCGTTTATTATTATTGGAGAAATCAAGTAAGCTTGTGCGTTATCTGTTTGAAAAATTGCAGTGGGAGTTAGCTGGCTATATGTTATGTTATTCGTAATATTCGAGTATTGATGCCACCAATTTTAAATACCAAAAACAAGAAAGACGCTTTCGTTGCTTTTTGTTAACAGTACTAACTAACCAACGTTGTTCATTGGTATCTCGACACTAGCCGAATAGGGCACTTAGGTAATGAAAAAACAAAGGAAAGAAACTGTATCTCTGGCCATGAAAGATGGTATTAGACAGAATGTCTTGCTCTAGTTAATGAGTTAATGGTGATAGGTTCTTTAGGAGAGATTAAATAATGAAGTTTGATGATTCTTTCCCATATCGCAACTAATAATTAAATGTAGAGATAAATCTTTTAATCTGCCACTACGATTGGAAACAATTTTAACAGAGAATTATTTAATGCTTCCAGGTTGGCTTTCTCTTCTCCGAAAAAGCGGTCATTCCTTCCTTTTGGTCAGGCTGATGAATAAAAAATATACGAGTGAGTCAATAAACAACGAGAAAATATTGTTACAGTTGCGAAAGTTGACCAGAAGAGAGCTTTTTCGTAGGCAATTCCTTGGGTCAGAGGGAGTTCCTCAGCCTTATTGACGCACTCTTTAGCCATAGCAACTAAGTGAAGTTTCGATTAGATATAGCCAATATAGCTGCTATGTTTTTTTACTGGTAGATTGAGAGAATGAAGCGATTTTTTCAGCAACTTTAAGTGCCTCTTCGACGAGTTTTTCTGGCTCGTAAACCGCGCTAACAAGACCTGATTAAGAGCGATTAGTTAAGCTTCTCCGGTCTAAAGATTACCGTGTTTCTCAGCTTCTTGAGCATCCATTTGTCTTCCAGTCAAGATCAATTCCATTGCCTTTGACTTTCCAACAGCCTTGATGAGCCTCTGAGTTCCTCCCATACCAGGAATGGTTCCAATGGTGACTTCAGGTTGTCCGAACTTGGCCTTGGTTCCAGCGAAGATGATATCGCACATCATGGCCAACTCGCAGCCGCCACCCAAAGCATAACCATTGACTGCGGCAATAATTGGCTTTCTATTGAAATTCAAAGCAGACACCTCAGATCAATCCAACTAAAAGGGAGTTTACCTGATTTTCTGTAACTTGTCCCAGTCGCCCAACATGGCAGTGGCATAAGTCTCAGGGTAGGTCTTATCTCTCATTTCAATGATATCCGCACCAGCAGCAAAGGCCTTTTCGCTGCCAGTAAGCACGATCGCTCCGACCTCTTTATCAGCATCATACAATTCCAAGCAAGTGGTCAACTCCTTGCAGACGAGGCTGTTCAAGGGGTTCAATGCGTTAGCTCTGCTGATCTTCACCAACGCGACTTTGCCTTTCTTTTCATGAGTAACATTTTCGTATTTTCCATGAGTGCCTAAAATTGCAGCAGGAAACTGTTAGCGCACAGCTGAGAGAGATTTGATAAGCGTACTGAAGTTGTATTGGAGGGCTGAAGTGAATGACCTGGAGCTGGTCTTGGAGTATCTAGAGAAGAGCTTGAGAGCGATCATATGGGAAGTTCTGAGTGCTTTTTTCTAAACCGTATCTTAATTAATTATTTCTTAATGCTACATGATTCACAAATTTCTCTCGCCCTACGCGACAGGTCCTCAAGCTATCTCTGCCATAATATCTCTTTCTATATTTATTTCGCGATTACAGCCCAGAGGAATAGGGATTAGAACACAATAGTTCAAAATGATTTGATACAGATCTCTGATATAATCCTAATTTCCGCCAATATGGGCACTAATGACATCATAGAGAAACAAATGTAACGTGCAAAACGACATTGAAAGAATAGCTTAACTAGTTATTTGATGCCGTTTTGTTTATATCAGATGACACCTTAAGCCGTCAGGAAGTTTGTAAGGTTTGACTGAATGTTAAAGCCAGAACGTTTTCTTGAATAACGCTATGAATGAAGTGTTTCGGTCAGGATAACTCTTCGAAAAGAGACGAAATTACCTTCGTGAAGCTGTCTTTTTTCAAGTAAGCGGAATTCTTTGGATTGGGTCCTGCGTCCTGTCGCTGCTGCTTAGAGAAGTCGAGGAAAACGCTCTCTAAGTTCGTGTGATAGATTGAAAAATCGAAAATAAGCTGCTTGCTCTTCATTTCATCGAGTTTTTCGAAAGCTTGACTAAACACAAAGTCCTCAGTAGGGATCTAATCATCATCTATTAGCTGGGAAATTCAGTTTATACTCTCTACCTGATATGTCTCATACACGTCGCTTTGGTCATTATCGGTCAACAGGTGTGCGCTGCTGCTCAGATTCTTAATGCAAGCATCTATTTGTTCGAAACAGTCGGGATTTGGATGTAACGAAATCTTATATCCCTTGCCATATTTATTTGTTAGATATTGAGTGTTTCCAACGCAAACGAACCGCCCATTGATCATAATACCTAAGCGAATCAAATTTCAATTATTATCGTATGTTATTCATATGCCTCATACCGATTTTGTTGCAAAGCGCCTCGGCCTCTGGCATCGAATGCGTTGTGAGGAGAATGGAGGAGTTTCTCATGGAGATCGTCTGCTTAATCGTGTTCCACAGGTGGTGTCTTGCCTGCGGGTCAAGCCCTGTAGAGGGCTCGTCCATGAATAGGAGATTGGGAGCTCCGATAAAAGCCATTGCGACACAAAGCCTTCGCTTGTTTCCACCGCTCAGCTGGTATGTGAGCTTATCTTGATGGGGTCTTATATTTAAAACATCGAGGTAATAGTCAATGTTTTCTTGCAATTCAGCTCCCGACATTCCTTTAATTTGGCCGTAAATCTTCAAATGCTCTTTCACTGTCAACAGCTCCCACACGGGATCAAACTGAGGGCAGACTCCGCAGTCGCGATAGATCTCAAATTGATCTTCTTGATCAACAGATCGTCCGTTCAATTCGATTTGACCGCTTGTACGCGAGATCAATTGAGTGATGATATTGAACGTCGTGGATTTTCCAGCGCCATTTGGACCTAAAAGCCCGAAAATCTGGCCTTTTTCAACGCCGAATGAAAGATCCTCAACAGCCACGGTTCCATCTTCATAGACCTTGCGAAGCTCGGTCACTTTGATGGTGTCTTGGTTATTTGGGCTCAGAAGCCTTCTCAGATCTTCTTCGAGCTCTTCAGAGAAAGTCTCTGGGGCATAGGAGTTGGCTCCCTCTTCTTTTGGCTTGGCTTTTTGCGTTTCCTTATTGGACCGATGATTTTCAACAGCGATGGTCAAGACCATGTAAACTGTAGCTTGAGCCATAAGAAGAAAAACGTAGATCCAAAGGTTTTGAACGAGGACAGTTCCGAAGATCCCTCCTTGAGCGTCTGGATTCAAAGCAAACATTCCCTGTGCGAAGGCAAGACAAGGGCCAAGGATAAAGCCGAAGACTTGTATCAAGGCAGCCGATATTTCAAAACCTTGGGCTTGAAGGAGCTTTTGGAAAACAAAAGGAACGAGGTACAGGACTATCAATTTGGAAATATTTAGAAATGCCAGCATTAATCAACAAGGTATTTACAGAGTAAAGCCGCACCAGGGTAAGTAGTTGTCGCGTGAATGGCGGATTTGAAAGCGAAACTCCAGAAATACGCGATGGTAACGGTGGCGCTGACGAACGAGAGAATCAGTAGCACGAAGCCCAACCAGTCATTGGTCGCAAACTCTACTCCTCTTTAGAAATGATTTATGATTAGGAGGCCATTAGAAAGGATTTAATTACTGAGCATAGACCAGTGTAACGAGGTACATTACAAAGCAGAGTATCACCAAGAAATCAAAAAGGAATGTCCCGAGCCAGTATGCCGAGTTTTTGCAGCCCATCACTCGCATCGCATATCTAAGATGAGATGTTAATCACGTTTTTAAAAGGGATTAGATCACTTGGTTTTCTTCTCGCGATCGTAAGCAGTGCCTCCGCAGTAAATCGAGGTGTTTGCGGTGAACCCAATACAGATGAAGGAAACGAAACCATAGAGCTGCTGACTCACATTCGAGATCGCCTTTGAGAGAATCACGGCAGTCAGGATGAAAGCAAGAGGCTGAATGATGGAAAAGTAGCCTTGAGGACTCCTCACAGTCATCAAATATCGCTTGAAGAAGCAGGCTTTAAGCTGTGACCAATAGTTATAAGTCGCTTTTTTATTAACACTGCTTGGGATGGAGTCAATCGGTACTGAGGAAGCTGCTGCCTGGGTCCTCTTTTCTTCTTCGATTGTGAGATTCAAGAAAGCGTCTTCGAGACTGTTCATTTCAAGGTTTAACTAGAGTAAATCCATACGATTAGAGAGGCTTGAGAGGTGATATTGATTACTTGTAACCCGTCTTCTTTCTCGATTTCTTTGAAAAGTTCAGCGAATTTAGGCTGTTCAGAGAAAGGCAGGCAAATCTTAACGACATCATTGGCAGTTTGGCCCACAAGAGTAGCCTGAGGGATCCTTGACTGCACGAGTGCGATGATTTCGGCTTTCTTTTCTTGGAAATTCTTGTTGATCTCATGTCCGTACCTAGCAGAAACCTTGATAAGACTGTTTTCAACGACAAAAAAGTACTTAGGAGTGATCACAACGTGATATCCCACGCCAAAGTTCTTCTTTATGAAGTTTGGTGATCCAACGGCGAATAATTCTCCTTTTGACATGACTCCGATTCTGTCCGCTAGTTCATCGGCTTCTTCGAGGTAGTGAGTCGTCAGAATGATCGTTTTCCCTTGCTGTTTGAGGTCTTTGATGATGTTCCAGATCACTCGGCGGGAAGTCGGATCCATGGCTGAGGTCGGCTCATCGAAGTAAAGGATTTGAGTTCCGCCGATTAATGCCATCGCGAGAGACAGTTTTCTTCGGTTACCGCCGCTCAGGTCGCTGCAGCGCTTATCTTTATCTTGGAGAAGTCCCACCTAGAACGCGAGCAATATATAAAAAGAGAGTTTTGGGAAGAGTAGTGTACTCGATGGAGTTGCGAGTGAATTTCTGCTTCAACCTGATCAATCTGCACGCAGCGAATGTCCGCTATCATCTTCATATTTTCCTCGCAAGTCATGAACGGGAAACAAAGGTCTGATTGAGGACACATGCCGATTTTGTCTTTAATCTCATCAAAATGAGAGTGAAATTCCCTGTCGAAATCTAATAAATGAAGCCGGGTAAGCCTTTTCCAATGAGAAAAATCAAGCATTACATTTAACTGTTCCGGCATTTGCGCAAGTGAATCCTGTTAAAACATTGATCGATGTCGTTTTCCCTGCGCCATTATGTCCAAGAAGGCTTATCCACGCAAAAATTAGCAATAATGCTTCAAATTTTTCATTACCAGAAAATTTGTTTCTCGTACATCGAGAAGCTGATTCCCTTAAGTATCTCACTTTTCCCGTACGACTTCTTCAGACTTTCTACTTGTACCGTTCTGGCAACGTTGGCTGCGTTCGCAAAGGGCTCATGGTGCTGCGCGGAGCTTTCATCAGTGGTTTCTGTTCCAAAACTCGAATCGCTTTCTGACAGCGCTTCATAGCCAGCTCTCTTTTCGCGTCTCTTTTGGCACATAGAAAACCAGTATTTCTTTGTATGTTCACTGTCAATGCCATAAAGCTATTTAAGTTAGACTCTGCGTAGTTTCTGAGGCAACTTACTGTATCTAGAACGAAGAAAATCAAAAAGTAGAGCACAACGTCGAACATCAAAATCATAACGCCGTCGCCGAGTCCAAAAGTCCCTTTTGAACTGCCGAACACGCTTAGTGAGAGTCCGGCTGGCGGTAATAGACTGCATGCGACCTTTACGCTGCTGTATTAATGAAAAAATTGCTGGTTTGTACAGCGATTGATAAGAAAGGTACTAATCTGCGACGTATGATCCAACGTAATAAAAGAAGCTCATTAGACTGTAGCAGGTGCCAGTGAGATCGCTGCCGATGAATGGATCATCGAAAAACACGCTCAAGGACAACGCAAAGGAAGTGATTGCCATTCCACTGAGCTGGATAGCTAAGAAAACGGCTGACAGGTTCTATAATGCGTTAATGACTGCCTTTAAGAAAATTTATTACGAGTTGTGTTAATTGAGCGTTTGAGCTTGCGATAACCCCCAAAACCAGTATCACCGAGATCTAGCGCACGTTAGTACCAGCAAATAATTCATTCATTACAATGGCCACTCTAATAGCACCATGTATGACATATGCCATATAATAACTCATCCGATGGATTCCATTTATCTTTTATATGTAATTAAGAGGTGAACAAGCTTATTTCGATACCTTGAAATACTCGCGATACTTATCTTTCTTGTCTGTGACGACAGCGACGAAAGTATTTCGCACGTATCCGCAAAAAGCCCAAGGGAGATAAATTGCAATGAGATCTATACCGCCATCGATGCTTGCTGGAGAAAAAGTGAAAAGATGTCAAGGATAGTCTGTTTGTACTTAGGATCGGGATGAAGCAAGAAACGATAATAGGGAAAAGAAACTCGCCGAAAGCGTCTGATTTGTTTCGGAAACTTTTATGCTTCAAAACTGTCAGGATTGCTCCTGTCTGACGAGTAAAGTTCATGTTTAGCGACATATTGTTTGAGAAATAAATCGAAATGGATTGCAATTTATTTCGCATTTGGATAACGAAGCAGTTTTATTACCCGTTTTAACGCTTGTATTACAGTTTAAAAAAGCTTCTTCTCTGAGGGTTTATTCGAGAATACATCAAAAGAAAGGTGCTAACGTCCAAAGGAGCCTAGAAGCTGAGTGTTGGAGAGGCCGGGAAGGGCGAGAGATGCTAGAAAAATCTGGTAGCTTAACAAAATCATATTCTTTTTTTTTTGTTAGTGGGTTTGAGTAGCTGTGCGTTTTAATTAAAATAAATCCTTATCAATGAACTTTCCATGATAGAGCATCAAATACATCAAATACGATACTGAATCGTAGGTAATTGCGTGAGGAAACTCAGGCCAATAGGCTACAGGAAATTGTTTGTTTCGAGAGTGAAGAGTGAAGTTTGGTTTTGTATTTTTTAGTCCAAAGAGATAAATACCCATTTGTAAAGAGAGATTAACTAAGTTAAAGGGAAAAATTCAGGGGATATCGATTAGCCTTTGATCTAAAAATCTCTTAAGCTTGTTAATGGAGAGCAGAGAACCGGTCATCCGCTGAAATAGTTGAAGTATACCAGTGAAAATGTTGCAATATTGGACCAAATAGTAAGTTTCAGGAATTGCTAGAGAAACAAAGTAGAGCTTTTTATGCGTCTGCGAGCATTGCCAAGAACAGATGAAAGAGCTATTAAGAACTCGCTCAAAATTAGCAAAAAGGCTTAGAGCGTCATTTTCGAGTCCTTTCCTGCTGTTTCGCGTCAAACGAAACACTAAAAAAAGATGATAATTTTGAAAAATCACTCCTTCAGGGACTTTGAGAGAAAAGTAGCTTTTGAGAAGACACAGGATTAATTCTGGCTTTTTAAAAAATTTATTTTGATCACTTATCTAGTCTTCATTAATTCAAATTATTCCAGCAGAAATCATTCCCAGTTAGCAAAGTTACACAGAATTGTTGCAAGGCTCTGGGCTATCAAAAGCCAGGCTCCACCAAGATTCTCAATTTTCACGTTTATCACTCACAAGAACGCTAATTCACCGAAATGTTTGAAATTATGGCATTTACAATCTAATGATAGAAACCCTTTAGTTCATTCAATCTGCATTCATAAGTGAACCTTACTTAAAACTACAATCACTCTCCTATGAATAGAAGCCAAACCAACACCGAAAATACTGTTATTTAACGAATTCTTCTACTAACTCTTCTAAATGAATGCCACTACTCCTTGACTCTAGAAAACCCCTTTGCTACAGTTCTATCGTTGTTTGATAGCCATATCCTTGGATATTTTCGCAATTCTGAAAAATATCTCCAATACATTCCACTCTTGTTCCTTAAGGAGCCATGAGCAGGGTTCAGACTCTCAGGACCACTCATTTCTACTCAATTATAGCCTGGCTATTCTTTAAAATTCCGTATTGCGCTCTTTTTTGTGAAAAAATTTATCCGGATCGTCATTTAGAGTTTCTAAGGGCAAAACCGACGCTGGTTCGTAGAATCAAATGACAAAGGCTCAATTATAAGAAATTATAATAAATTCGTGACTAATAATTCTCTTTTATTATTGCTGCGAACAGTTAAGCTCTTGAGTTGTAGGCTGGAAAATCAAATTAAGGATTTTTATTAAAAAAAAATCTCGCATGACGAATTCGCGTTCCGTTTGCGAAGCAGAATCCGACATCGCTTTCCCCTCTTGTCGGAAAAAGACCTTGATAATCTCTGCTTGCTGGATCATAATAGGTACATTGCAGCTTACTTCGGAGGATATTGGCACCGTTGTGCGTGACTATAGCGTCAGATTCGTGATCGGACTCATCTCCTTCCTCTTTGCAGTTGTTTTTATGCTCTCAGCGAAAAGAGGGAAAGCAAACTCGAGGAAATACTGCCAACATATGCTTCTTATCGGCACTTGCATGCTCGTGTTTTTCATACTATCAGCCCTCACCGTTGTAAGCGGCCAGCAAGTCGCGGAGTTTCAGCTGGAGATTTCTTTATTGTTCATATGTATCCTCTCATGTATTGATATGCCTGCATTGCGAGTTTTTATCTACGGCTGCTTGATTGCGTCCTTCATCGCCAATCAATTCAGAAACTCCTTACCAGCGTCTGCTCGGTCAATCACATTGAATTGCATTTTGTTCTTCATTTATTCAGCCTCTAGTTACTTCCAGTTTCAAGACTCCAAGAGGCAGTTGCAGCAGCGCCTCACCCAGATCGAGTCACTGAGCAAAGAAAGCGAGCGAGTCTTCCAATATTTACCCCAAAGCGCAGTAATCCTGGACGATCGGATGCAATTAACCCTTGCAAATCGGGCATTCAAAAGCAATTTTACTAGTTATCACGAAGATCTGCCTGAGACGCTGTTTTCGTGCTTTGAAGAGGTTACGAACCTCAAGGTTCAGGATGAATGCTCCGATAATTTCACCAGAAGCAGGATTCTGATCCAGAGCATGGAATCGAACACGAAACTCCTCATGAAATCCAGATTAAGCAGCTTTGCTCCTCTTCCTAGCATAGGGAAAAGGCAAAGTACTGGCAGTTTTCTCATCAAAAACAGTCCAAGTTCGCCGACTAGAAGCTTTGCGGACACGGAAAAATGGGAGTCTACTCATCTGAACACAGAGGATCCGGGTTCCAGGGCCAATTTCGAGAATTTGAGGATGCTGGTTGAGCATATGCACATCCGCATGAGTATTTTTGTCCAGCAGCAGTTGAGTGGCGATAAGACGAACGAACCTGAATTTCTTTACTTCAGTGGCAAAAAAGGCGATAGGACCCTTGAAATCTCAATAGGTTATATTTTTTACGAGAACAGCTATCAGCTACTTGTCTTCCTTTTCGAAGTAAATGAAAAGCAACGAGCGCGGGAGAGAGAGCAGCTTGAAAAATCTCAAATGGCGGTGATTGCTAATGTCGCGCACGAGTTTCGAACGCCGCTGAATGGCACTATGCTGATGCTGGAAGCCTCGTTGAAGGATGTTAGAGTCCCTATGGATATCAAGAAGAATTTTATTGAGGTTTCTCTGCGCAGTCTCCAAAGACTGATGTTTCTTATCAACGATCTCCTCGATATCTCGCAGATTAGAGCCCAAAAAATAAGGCTTTACCCTAAGCCGGTGGAGGTCGTAAAACTAATTGATGATGTCTCTAAAATCGTGAGCTTGCAAGCGTCGTTGAAAGGGATTGACTTCCTCTACAACGTCGACGCGGATGTGCCTAAGATAATCGTTTCAGATGAAAACAGACTCCAGCAAATCCTCATCAACCTATTAGGAAACGCGATTAAGTTCACATTCGCTGGCTACGTGGAAATATGCGTTCGAATCAGTCCTAAAGACCCTTCCTCAGTGGAGTTCTCAGTTAATGACACTGGGATCGGCATCAGCGAGGCGAACCAGCAAAAGCTCTTCCAAGCGTTTGAGAAAATCGATTCGAAGCGGAGTCTCAACCCAACCGGCGTTGGACTCGGCCTGGTGATAAGTAACTCCCTTGCTCAGATGCTGGGAAGCGGAATCGAGTTCACTTCGAGAGAGGGGTTGGGGTCATCGTTCTTTTTTTCAGTCCCTTTTAATAATAATTCTGATGTTGCCTCTCCAGTACTTACGAAAAAGCAGAAATCTTCAGAAAATCTACCAAGGCTTCCTACTTTGAAAACCTCCCGCAAGAGCTACGCGCTGCTGAAGCCGATCAACACTCTGGAGGTGATCCCGGAGTATAAATTATCCTCGGACAGTCTATCGCTACCGTCAGTAGAAGAAAGCAATAACGAAACCAACCAAAAGGGGAACAACCTATTGAGGTTTCAGAACTACTATGTTAATAATCATATGTCAAACTCTTTGAGGATGACGACGCCGCCAAGAGAAAAAACCGAGAGTCAGAGATCAATCAGCTCGATTCAATCGCCTTTTTCAGACGTATTGGTCGTCGATGATGACCCTTTCTGTGTGTTGTCGCTTGAAACAATCATAAAAAGCAACGGATATTCGACGATGGTGGCTTATAATGGGAAGCGAGCCGTTGAGATAATTTCTGGGTACATTGAGTCGATCAAAAAGAACGAGAATCGCTCAAAAACAATCAAGTTGATCTTCATTGATTGCGAAATGCCGCTGATGAATGGATTTGCCGCGAGCAAAATGATAAAAGAAATGCTTCATGACGCAGGCATGCCTCCTATACCTATCATTGGGTGTAGCGGCCAGTCAACTTTATGCGAGGAGAGCGTCTGGAGGAGCTTTGGAATGGACTGGTACTTGCTAAAGCCGCTTTCGAGTGATGCGGTAGTGGATACGCTCTGCGAGTACATGTTCCAGAATTCCATTGAGGAACTTATTGCGTAATAATTTGTAAATTTTTTTAAGATTACAGGTTGGTTTAGTGCTAAATTATTATTAAGATGGACCATTTTGTAGCCAAGTTTGTCTCTATGCTTAGCACAAAATATGTTCATTGTAAATTCAGTGTCTTTTATTATTTTTTTATTAAATTTATACAAAATTCATTATCTTTGGATCTCACATATTTTCTAAAGTTTATTATTATCAAACACTCTCTGGTAGATCAACTCACTAGTTATCAGTTATAGGATGGTGGTGCTATCTGCTCGAAGTAAAGCGAAGACCGTTTTGACAATATTTTTGGGATTAACTTGATAACTATATGTATAGCTAATGATTCACTCTGAACATATGCAGAATCACATCTCAAAAGACAAAGACAATACTATTTGGAGATTATATACATTTTTCCTACGGACACTATTAAACACTAAATTTCACTTTTTTGGGAGCTTCGCCGAGCTTATATTTTTCAAATTTCTGCTTTCTCTTGATTTTCTGTCTCTGCAATCTCGCCCTCTTGTTCTCGATTTCCCTATTAAGGTAAATAACCATTAATTCCCCAACAAATAGACAATAATCCTTACTTTTCAGGATACATCAGTTTTTCTGCTTTAGCTTGTTTCTTCCTCTCGAGCTTAGCCTCTTCAATTTGGTTCTGGGTGTTAGAGTACACCTTCAGGAAATTATCCTGTTTGTATTTCTCTCTTATCAGCTCAAACACCTATATATGTCCATATACGTTACACGCTGCGCTTTCAGAAGGTTTTCATTACCATTAATAGGATCGGCATCTCGAACTCAACGCCAGCGTCTTTCAAGTTATTCTTGAAGTTATCAGCCTTGATATACAGCTTGAAGCACTGAACAAGCACCTCTTCTCCCATTTCATTATCCTTGTAGAACGCGGATAGCAAAGCATAGACGTAATCCAGCAATCTTCCGACCTTTCCGACGTTCGATCGAGGCACACGCTAATTGGGAAAAAAAATGAATAAATATTTGCCGTCTAAGAAGGAGAGCTTACGAGGAGTTTGAGGAGCATCTTGTTGAGTTTCTCGAAAACGTTAACCAAAAACGATTCAGTCTCGTCTGAAGGGACAATCTTCAGGAACAGCTTCGTGACACTGAAGAAAGCGTCCGTGAACTGCTTTGAACTGAAATCCTTCAGGAGCAATGTCACGATTCTCTTGGCGAGCAGTTTGAAGATTCTCGTGCCATTTTGCATAAGCACCATGATTTGGTTTGAGCTCTGCTCGAAGTTCGATTGCAAAAGCTCTAAGAATGATGTGACGAGCTCTTCTCGAGGCAAGCTGAAAATCTTCATAAAGTTATCGAAGCTCTGTTGGTTTTGTTCGGAGTAGATGTTCTCGTTCCAATACACCGGGCAATGAACGACGCATACCTTTGCGAAACGGAGTATCGTCGATGAGATATTATAGATTTCGTCAAGATTGGCCTGGTATTTTGGGCTGTTCTCCAAACGGAGCTTGAGAAGGAACTTGGAGTTTGAATCTTTGAGCTTGTCGTTTTGGATGTCCTCGCGGATTCGATTCCAGTGTTTTTCGATCTCTTGGGCCTCGGATTCAAGCAATCGATTGAAATTTTTAAAGATTCCATCGAGATTCTTTGAGAAGTTCCACCCTTTCTTGATGTAGATAGCAACTCCCTAATAAATTGGAAAATTGTTAATAGAACCCAAGACATTCTGCAATGGTTGATTACTTCAAGGCCAGCTTGTTGAACTCCCCGCTTGGAATCAGTCGCGAATGACAAGAGATGCTGAGCGTGCTTGGAGCGAATCTCTTCGTCAACGCGATCATATTGAGCCTCGATGATTTTGATTAACAGTTCTTTCAGTTCTTCGTCTTCTTCCTGGACGATACGGAGGATCACTGAGTAGAAAATCAGCGTATTCTAAGGTGATTGGTAAACGGACGAACTTATAGAAAATTCATTTACATGAGCTTTGAGTGATTCCTGAGGAAGAATCTCCACGAGTTTAGTTAACACTTCAATTACCGCCTTTCTTCCCGAATCGCCATTGAATTCGAGGTTTTTGAGTAAGAACTGAAGGTGCTTCTCAAGCAGCTTCTCGCTGACAGGGTAATATACGAAGAAGTTCATAATCACCTACGTAGATGAGGTTATTAGACGGAGATTGTCTAAAAAACTTACATTTTTGGATGCAGTTTGTGTTCCTTGGCTGTAGCTCTTAACCATCGTTTCTTCGAGCTTATCGACCAAGTCGTAGACTTCTGGCGTGATAATCCTCTTCAAAATAAACGTCTAAATAGGATTCAAAGTTAACAGCTCAGATTCACAGTCATTTACGTTAAGGCAATCGATTGGTTCGTGAGAAAGATCGGAATTAAACATATGCATTTCGAAGTACTCCATCAGCAATTTCAGCTGCTTTTTGTTGAAATTGATCTGGTATGGCAGCTGCAGCATTACTGACAAGACCTTGAAGCTGTTCTTCACCATTTCCGTGTCATGGAGAGTGAGCTTTTCAATAACCTGAGGATTTTATCAGCAAGCTGTTATAACAAACTACACTTACGCTGAGAATTCCGTTGATGATTTTCTTCATATTCTTTTTCGTGGTTTCAAGCGGCCATTTCAGAATATAAATCCAGATTTTCAACGCGTTCGCGATGATAGTGCTATCGCTTGATCTAAGGATGTCGATGATCAGTCTATTCAGCGGCTCGAATTGCGGTTTCAGTGGGTGTTTGAGGAATTCTTCATTGCTAATAGACAAGAAGTTTCGCTTGATACAAAGCAGGATCATATTGATCGCGAAATAGGTCAGCGTCTTGCCAACCAAGGACTTATTAGTCTGTTGCTTTGATTGCATGAGTTTGACTACGAGGAGACGTTAGAGGGCTTTTTATCATTAAATGAATTATTACAAATGGATCTTCCTTCGGCAGCACCTTCTTGAATGAAATATTTCTTCTGAACGTTGTATTTCTTATACTCTTCCGGCGACAACGAGTACTCGACGATAGTTGATTCATTGAAGTTAGACAGCTCTGGGATCATCATATTCTCCAGTGAGTCATGAATTAAGAAGAACGCGGTGATTAGCAATAGCTCCATATTCAGCGATTTATTGGCAGCGAAACCTTCAACGAGTTTTCTGAATATTTCCTCGCATTTATGAGCACGCTATTGTTTATTCAATAAGCACAAAGGGAATAGTCACAATGGGCTTACGCGGACATCATTTGAATATTCCTCGAGTTTTAGTTTCACTTGATTGATAAGGAAAGGAGCCTAGAAGAGCTTAGTAAAGTGAAACCAAAGAAAGCTGTACTGTGTCAGTAAAGTTGATGACTTTAGCGAGCAAAAGGAAGCAGTCGTAGGCCTTTGCGGATTTGAACTCCGGAGTCTTCTTTTTAACTTCCTTCGCCTCCTTTTCCTCTTGAAGGTTTCCTAATGAATTGATAAGTCTCTGAAAATCTAAAGGACTTTTCTACCGAAAATTTCAGCGAACAAGATGCCCATAATGGTGTCCAAACAGTAGTCAATGGAACCATTTTTGAATTCGATCTCCCCTTTCTCGCTCTTTTCTACGAGTGTGTTGAGTAAATAGTAGATCGTGTAGTTCTTGATGTGGATTTGATAGCCTATTTGCGTTTTTAGAAACCGGTACAAAAACGTTCAAGTACCAAGATTCATTGAATAGTTGATTTCCTTCACGACATAATGGAAGAAATAAGGTCCCGTCACCAGCAAAATCTCAGAAAGCGCTCTCCTAGCATGGTTTCTGATTTCAAAGTCTCTGCTCTTCATTGATGTGCAGATTATCTGGATAATTCGAGGGAACTCGATGTTGAAGATCTCCACAGGGAACTTGCATAAAAGCTAAAGAAAACGACTTAAAACAACCTATTTGCAACTAAATTTTTTACCTTAGCGATCGCAACCGCAGTGTACGCTCGGATCTTCGTCTCCTCGTCCTTGGTTTTGCCCTTCTCATGCATATGCTTCTTCAAAGGATTCAAAATCTTGAGTTTAAGAGCCTTTATCAAGCTAGACTGGCCCATAACCATCTCTGCGTCTTCTTCAGCGTTTTGCACGACGTATTGATCAGGGTTTAAGATCGTGTCTCTATCAATGCCTTCCATATTTTCAATCTCGAGGATTTCTTCAAAAGCTTTCTGCTGGACCTTGTTAAGCTCCAGTCCTTCGTGCACTGGGATGACCTGTCGATTTTCGTCGTAGTTCATCATCTTTTGAATGAGGTCATTTGCCTCAGAATGCGCGGATAGCCTCTCGAACGCGTTCTTGACGATGTCGATGATGTTGGGGCAAGGCACGTTGAGGTAATTCAAATTAGCGCAGATAAGCTTGACCAAGACTTTCTCTTCCGCAGTGATATTCTTATTCAATCGCGCCAGCGTCTGCTTCATCACTTGGTAGTAATCAGTCCATTCGAAATACTTCAAACAGTGGCTGAAAGTCTCTGTCATGCTTTCAACCAGGTGCTTTGCATGAGTGATCTGATTCTGCGGCTGGGAGCTTCTGACTTGAAGCACGTTTTCCTGTTGACTCTTTTGCATGATCTGGTACCGTAATATCGGCAGTAGCACGTTCTTCATCGAGTCCACAGACAGTATTTGCTCAGATTCGGCCTTATCGAGCGTTTCGTCCTTGCGCTTGAGAACGCGGTTGATGGCGTTGACCGCCCACATACGTTTGTAGTTTTGCACGTCGAAGATATTCTCAAAGAAATCCTGCTGAGGATCAGTGTGGTTCAGGCTCTTCAGATCCAGGTACAAGTGCTCTTCTGTCTGAATAAAGGCTTTGTTTTGGCTGTCTTGTAGGATGTCGTTAAGCGCGAGGGAGCAGCTAAGTAGGACTTCTAAATGGGATTTGAGCTGATACTCGTGGAACATCTTGAGTCCCTTGATCAGCTGCTCGATGAGAATCTCAGAAATAAACTTGAAATTCTTCTGTTTTTCCGCCTGGTCCATAGAAGCAAAAGACGTTTTCACAAACTCCAAGTACTCTTTCAGACTCGAAGTAGCGGCTAATCTCACACTAAGCTCTTCTAGTTGTAAGAAGAAGATGTATTGACAAAGAATGAGCTCTTTATCCTCGAAGCTAGCGGATTTTAAGCACCAAACGTTCGCGTCGTAGCCAGCGGGGACGATCTCGCCGTAGTTAAGTCCGCGGTCTCCCTTGCGGTTGTAGGCGTTCATCGCCTTGATCGCTTCGATTGTTTTAGGGTTCAGATTGAGTTCTTTGTGGTTAAGATGATCGAATGCAACCACAAGATCCTCTCTTGGCGCGTCAACGGAAAGGTTCATAAGCAATGAGCTAAGCAAGTCGTAGTAGCTTCTCTGGGCTTTGGAATACTTGATCAGTCTGCTGAAAATAACGAATGTATGCTGGATAATTTCCGTTGTTTTCTCCGTTTTGTTTCCGAATTGAATCTCGTACGAGCGTCTCGAATGAAAGGCCTTGTTCACGTATTTTGGATCTAATACAGGCTTGAACAGCGTGAGGATATCATCAATGTTCTCGTGCTCGCCAATATACTGGCTCAACACGAGCAGAATCTTAATGACCTTGAGATCAGGACGCCAGACTCTTCGTTTCTTCACAAGGGAATTCCTTTTGAAGAACAAACTGAAATTCCTTACGATTAAATTCAGGTTCGTTTTCAACAATCTTTCCGCGGTTTCTTGCGCGATTTTCTTATTCTCAAGCATGAGGTCTTCGCTAACTGTCGCGAACTCGCAGATTCGCAAGAGGATGAGGTTGATTGAATCGGTAACAGCTCTCGTGATTTTCGGTTGGCCGTAAATCTTCACGATGTTCGGAATAATCGTATCATATTGCTCGAAGTAATGGAGACATTCTTCCTTATCGCTCCACACAACGAAGAGCTTCAGCAAGTGGGAGACGCTGGTGCTGGACTCTCTGAACAGGTTCTCGACGTTTGCCTGCAAGGATTTGTATAATGACTCGGTAAGATCGCTGTTTTCTTTGGTAACAGTGTATTTCTGGTAAATTTGGCACATGCGCTTGAGACAAGCCTGGAACAGCTTCTTCGCGCCTGAAAACACGCGGATCGTGGTCTCTTCTTCTTTCTCTAACTCGCGCTCTCCGCGGGATTTTTTCAGTTCCTTCGCAGAGGTCTTGAGGCTCGTTCTGAGAGTCACAGAGAGATGAATCGCCGCGACCAATATCTCGAATATTTCTGAGAGGTAAGGGAGTAATATGACTCCGAACTGGTCGATCATGTTCTTCAAGGCGGACGCGAAGCTCAATAGCTTGTATGTCTCGATATTGGAAAGCCAATACGTCAGTTTTTCCTGAAAAAAGAGGCTATCAGCACATGAAATCCCAAGGAATAGTTACCTTATTAAGGGCGGTGAAATTCGTATACGGAAGCCCGTAGTTTCTAAGCAGGAGGTTTATCAAGAAGCCCAACTGATCTGAGGACAGGTTGCCAAAGAAATTGAAGATAATCGCTATGAGACGCAGGAGTTAGTTTGAATGAATTGATCACGAAAGTTTACTTCGATTCGTTTCCAAAAAGCTTTTCTTCTTGCGGCCTTTCTTCTCAAAGATTTTTGGATAAAGTAATGACACGGAAACTTCGAGTAAAGGCTGTTGTGCATTGTCTCGTTAGAGAATTGAGCAAAAGAGAGCTTGATTACCTTCTTAGCTCTTTCCGGAGCTTCTTCGAGTTCTTTGTCGAGTCGGAAGGCGAGCATCTCGTCTTTAAAAGTCTTTGGCTAAACGAAGATCAGAATCAACAACTAGCCTTATTAGTTATGTGAGTTACATCAGCTAATTTCTTCCAAACTGCAAAGTATTTCACGATATCAGTGTCTTGCACTCTCGTGATGCATTCGAGGGCATGCTTTTGAACCTTTGGGTTCGCTTTTCGCAGGAAAGTCTGGAACAGTTCAACGAGATTGTATTTTCCAGCGGCTTTCGTTAGAGAATTCGCACTCGAGAAAAGTTTCAAAAACATTTCGAGCTTCAGGTTGATATGGTATTTCTCCTTCGAACCCTCAGCTTCCTTCTCCTGGTTACATGCGATCGCGTTTTTCGTCGCCCTATGTGCTTTTTTCAGAACGGAAGTTCATAAAAAAAATCAATTTACTCGGTGCTAAGATCCATGGAGCTATTGTAGCTGTTCAATGGGTTGAATTGGAAGGTTGGGTCGTCCTCGGGGTACCTCTTGTAGTACTCATGGCTCAGGTACTGCTCAAAAAGACTGAAGATTTTATCAAAGTCTTTGTCAAAGATCTTGTTGACGCTGGACCAGCACTCGATCAAATTCCTGAAGATTTTATCGGCATCGAGTTCGTCTCTCTCAAGGTAGAGATCGTTGGTGATCTCCTCAACGAGGTTGCCAAATCCGTTCGATGTATCATCGTCGCCGTCGAAGAATTTTAATTCAAGCACGTTTTGGTTCTCGACTGTCATTTCCTCTGAGGACTCGCTGCTGAGTACTCTGTTGTAGTAGGCGAAGATATTGATGAAAATGTTGAAAAATTGCTCGTAGTTGTGCGCCGCTGCTGACAAAAAGCATTCTCTTGATATGCCCCAAAGCGTCGTCAGTCTCACCGTCTGGAGACCCATCATATAGCAGATCACGAGATACACATAACTAACGCATTTTTAGCACAAATTTCAATGAAAATAGATTCTACCTCAATGGCAATCGTCCTGAGTCGCAGAAGCTTTTCAGCTTTGAAATATTCAATTGTTTTTCCTTCTCAGTTTCGAGGTTGACTTCGAGTACTTCGGTCTATTACATTTACCATAAGACTTAGTAAAGTAAAGGAAAATTACCTTAAGACATAATTCGATGGCAGGACAGGTTCCTTTTAACGTGGTTTTATCATCGGATTTCTTTTCAAGGAAATCCAGCGGTTCGACTTGGTTTAATAGTCTTAGATAGCTGAGTCTCACATGCATCAAGGGGCTCGTGAGCTGGGTGCTGTAATTGTAGAAGAGCTCTTTAACTCCATCGTATTTAATATAGATCTGACCGTTCTTCTTGGCAAAAAAGCCGTCAAGCGTAATGCTAGTATTCTGCTCTTGTGCTCGGTTAATCGCAGCCATCAGCGCCTCAACGGCATCGGCAAGAGTCTTCGAGACGTTTGCGTATCGACTAAGGGAGTTCGCGACATCCAAGACATTTTTCAAATACTCAGCGAGCTTGGCGTTTTGCTTCACCAAGTCTCCGACCACTGCTTTGTTTCCAAGCAAACAGCCTATCGTTGACAATAGCTCAGCCAACAACTGGATAATCAGCGCGTTGACATCAGAACCGCTTAGCTCGCGGCCAAAAGTCTCGTATGTGTTCGCAGTGACGAGCTTTTCAGTCGCATTTGAATAGAGCTTGTCGAAAACCGAATGCGATGCCCAAGGCGCCTCATTGGACTTGTCCAAACCTAAATGGCTAATTCTTTTCAAGAAATTCACGGAAAAGCCTTGGAGTTTTTGAATGAGCTGGTTGATCTCGTCCTTTGACGGCAGCTGCACGATCCTCAAATACTTTAAAAACAGTTCCAGCTTTGCGAGCTCAAGCAAATGGATTTCTTTAACATCTTTATTCAGGACTTGATCAAAGACTTTCTCCAACGCAGAGAAATCAGCCTCGCTCATTTTCTGGTACTCTTTCACGGTGATTTGGTTCTTCTGATTCGTGTATTTATGCACGTTATGGAACAGATAGAGGGAAGCTAGCGTCCATCCACCTTCTGACTTCAATATATCTCCCCATGAAAACTTTTTGAAGATCAGGAACGCGCTGTAGTCGTAAACCACCTTCTTTACTTGATAATTCGCGTTCATCTCCTCCTGGTAGTTGATGTAGTGGTCCCTCCAATAGCCCTTTTCATTCTCCTTCGTCGCGAGGTTCAACAGCATGTGGAATCGCTGCTCAGCTGTCAAGTCAGGCGACGCGAAGACTGTATTAATCAGCTCTTGCATGGCTTGGTGTTGGTTGGTGAAAGTGTTGTGGTATTTGATCATCTTCGCGAACTGAATGTAATAGTTAGTCTGACGGTTCTCTGTAATCTCTGACGACTTGCTAATCAGCTTCGCCAACGTCGCATTCACTTTCTGGCTATTGATCATACCTTCTCTGAACGACGTGATTAAGATAACGATGTCATTGATGAGACTGGTAAGGTCAGAGAGATTGACGTCTTTCTCTGGCTTAGAAAGCATCTGGATAAAGAGCTCTAAGAAATACTTCAGGAGATCATCTCTTGATAAATGAGCCTTTTTCTTCGCAGCCGCGTCAGCGGTTTCGATGTCCATGATATCATCGTCTTCCTGTGACTTTGAATGGGATAGGAACAGGCACAAAAAGGCTTCCATGAAGGTTTTCACGCTGCTCTTTCCAGCGTTTTTGCAGGCAAAATCGTGGATGCAATCGATGAAATATGTGGCTTTGTGCGTAAACGTGCCAGCCACGCTCTTAATCGCGTTGAAAAACAACTCGCAGACGAACTTCAGGAAAGTCTCGAAATTAATGTCCTCTTCCATCTGCAGGATAGAGTCGAAAACCACGTTGCATTTTTCAGGAATCTCGGTCTGTTTCAGTTTACGGAACACAAAACTCAACGATTCCGTTGAGAATCTAAAGGAAATTAGAGCGACTTATAAGGGGAACCATCATACCTTTGAATGTATTTATTTCTGCTGTGGAAGAGCTTGTCTTTGTAGAAATCGTAGAAGGACTTGAAGTCTTTCTTGATTTCCTCGTAGAAGTACTTAAACCCATAGGCAATCGCCTTAAAAACGTTCTCAAAGGTCTCAGGGTCTTTCTGGTTCAGCAATTCAATGACCTTAGGCAGGATTGGGTCCATGAAATAGGGAAAGCAGTCTTTCTGGACGTCTCTAAACAGACTAGGGAGCAACTGCAACATGGACTTCTTGCAGTAAGGTCTGTCCATGTACTCGATGAGGATTTTGACAATCTTATCGAGGTTCACGAGGATGAGAGGAAGCGTGCGGGTGTCTTCGTAGATTTTAACGAAAAACTCCTTGAAATCTGACGTTGCGTTGACAACGGCCTGCTGCTCGAGCTCATCGACAAAGAAAGAGCCTAGTTTTATAAAATCAGCCGGGTTTCAAGCAATGAATCATACCGATATTATCAACGGTGTAGCTGTAAGGGAGAAGTTTGATTTCTTTGAGATAATGAGCGATGTTTAGGTCTATCTTTTCGTATTTCTTCTTTGTTTTGACGAATCTGTGCCTATCATCAATGTTTATGTATCGTGGCGGGATTTTTGGGCCCTGGTCGTTTTGGTTCTTCGCCTTCGAGGCTTTGAACTCTTCGATAGTAACGTTCTTTGATGTTCTCTTGATAACGAGGTTCTTGACCATTTATTTACAGGAATTACACTAGTTTTTATTTCAGATTTTGAGGTACTTAACAGATCAATTAAGAGTCCTATTTTGGAATTAGGCCAATGTCAAAATTTTGATTCGAGTGATTGTACCCCTCTAAGAATAGATAGACTTCTGCCAGTAAATTTAAGAAAGGGTCAGAAACTTGCAAATAATGCTTCCGGTGGTTTATACTATTCAAAGATTATTTGGAATGCCAATTTATGGTCGAATTGCCAAGAGCATTATTATTGATTGCATGGGATGAGACAAAGAGTTAGGATTTCGATTTTCATAAAGCAGGATGACATGAATGAATAATTAATTACTACTAGCCACCTGATATAAATCGCAATATTGAAATATGAGAAGCTGCAAAATTTCATACAGGATGTGCATAAACATAAACATTTAGCTTAATAAATAAATGCTGATCGATTATTGCGTTCGTTGATTCACAATACTCGTGATAACTCATTAGGTAGGTTCATATGTTCATATTTGAAATAATGACATTAACTTCATGTTTTAATTATTTGTCCACAGAGACTACTGAGGAGCAAGCTTCTGCGTGACACCCCGATCAGAAAATCTTCGGCGTGTCACCTTGGCTCCTGGGTAAAGTTTTTTCGTACTCTAAGTCCTTTTCGAGTTTTTCGTCGACAAAGTTATTCACAAATACTTTGCCAACTGACTCTCGTGATTGTCTCAAAGGGTCAGGAGACATCTCAGCTTTATATGTGCCAGTTCTCTCCAAGCCAAACGATTTTTCTAATGATAAAGAAGAAGAAGTCAATACTCAAATCTGTTTTATTAGACAAAAGGTAATGGATACCTAGATGACTATAATTGTTCTCTTCAAGGCCTCTACCCGGGCTGCAAAGCTGCTCTTCTGACCTTTCCCGGCCTGAAAATCCAGATAAAATAACCTAAGCGCTTGAGATATTGATTTTCAATTCTACTCGAGAATTCGCTTTGGTTATTGACTCTTCACGACTAGCTTCCTCTTCATAATTATAATTTTCATCCAGTGCCTCCTACGCAAAAATTTCAGATTGATCCATAGGCACAAATGACTGCGTTGTTACCCCAGTCATAAGTATAATCACTTTGTGCTTGAGCTTCAAAAAACTTCCACGGATAGGCCTTGCCATTACATCGACGCAATTTTGGAAAGAACATCCTCTATTGAACCGCAAAGAACCCGATTATTAAACAGTTTGTAGGAGGTGAGTGAGGTTTACTTCGAGCGTTTAGAGAATCCAGCTTTTTTATGAACTTTTTTTGCGTACTCATAGGTTGTCAAATCATTGATTATCAGTACCGTATGCAAGCACAGCAGGAAAAAAACAAACACAAAGAGCTTGAAATTTATGACAGGTTGAACAGGAGCAGGGCTATACCAAAAAACCCATGATCAAACTGAGCAGAGCAACCGGGTATTTCTTTAAATTTCCCAATACGTCGTAAGAGCCCTCTTTCTTTTCCAAAAGGCAGATAAGACTGCTGATCAAGCAGTACAAGTCCAAAGCATTTGCTGCAACAACAAAGCTATAGAATAACCTGCGAAAGACAGTCTCCCATTAGCAAATCCATTGCACATGTGAAACATTACTTATAATTGCGTTTGCCTATACATACTCCAAGAAAAGTACAATGATGATCAAATTTCTCAACGCAGTTATTGCAGACTGAGCAATGCGAGGTTCTGGGAGGACGATGTATCTTGCCTAGAATATTTTTCGTGTTAGAAAGAAAAAAACTTAGATTCTCTCACAAGTTTGGCAAAATTTTATTCGGTCGAATCGAAAACAGTTTGATATCTCCGCTGGAAGCCTTGCGGGTAAATCATGAGGAGTAGGGATTCTCTTCAGGTCATTGTCGACTATTACGTTACGTATCTATGAATTTTGTCAGGAATTACCCTGTGAGAATGGTTTTTTTACGTTTTTCGGCAAAATCCCGGGTTCAGTTACAACAGTACAAGCTAGCAGACAGTCAACGATAAAAAGGAGTAATGCACAGCATATAGGGTCTGCGAGGTTCTGCTTTTCATACCAAAAGAACTGAAATTTAAATTAGCAAGGTTATTTCAGCCTGGGGTTTGTGTGGTTTGAATATTTACTTTTATACTGACGAGGATGAGGTGCGAAATTGAGAGGCTATTGATCAAAACAAGTGTAAGTGTAAGTCTGTTATGACTCGAACTAAATGCGAGATGATATTGGGATGTTGAGGTCAATTACCCTGAGATCAATGTTCCATTGCAGCAAATTATGTTGTTAGAATTCATTACAGAAAAAAATGGTTGTTGTCGCGGTTTTTTCACCTTGGAATGACTGATTGATTCATAGCTTCAGGACATTTAACTTACATTGTTAGAAGCAGCTCCAAGCTCCATATTTTGTGCGAGGCCGATGCTTTATTAATAATTTTAACCTGGATTAATTTTATGAGAATGTGATTCTCTCTAATAGTTCCTGAATTAAGGCAAATTAGGAGTTGTTGTATAATATCTTAATCTATTCATCTCGTTCTATTATATTGACAATAATATAGCTGAAACGCGGGGATGTCCATATGATGAGTGTCATGTTGGGAAAAAAGTACATTAGTGATTGATATCTTTTTCTTTTAAATAAATATTTTTTTAAACTACATAATCAATAGCGAATTTGCAACTGAGACCATGTATACATTTCCTTTATTATTAATCTATTGCTTCATGAGCTATGCGATACTCTTCCGACGTTGTTGGCAGAAATTACAAATACAAAATATGCCAAAAGAAATAATAATAGCAAGCAATACTCCGATAATAATCATCCCCTATATCAAAGAAATAGTATTAGGGAATAGCATGTTGGATAATATGCTTAAATTTACTATTGCGGCATTGGAGACTCCTGTTTCTGTGTTCTCAGAAATTGTGCTCGCTTTAGAAACCTAAAAATGTAATGATTATTTTGAAAATTGAAAATTGCTAAACGTTCTGAGCACTGTTGCTGAGCTTGAGACTACACTTAGTGATCGTGGTAGTACTATTCTATTATTTTGATTACGCTAATTCCTTGGGTGAGGATAACAATACTTGGTGTGGATCGTCGCCCCATCCTGCGTAGCAAATGCAGATATTCTGACTCAAATAATCGGACTGATAGAACTCTCCTTGCACACAGACGATCGTTGGCTGATCAAATCAGGTTATTCCTTGTCATCTCAGGGCTGCAATATCTCTTTTACCTGAGTAATCACAGTCTGATTCAGTATCTGGGTATCGTTGTTGTTATTGGTAGAATTATCTCCCAAAATTATTTCAGTAGAGCTTGAAGTCGCGTTATCACAGCGGTTATATTGAATATTGTATGTCTGACAAATACAAACTAAGAGATCATTTAAATCGCTGTATCGTTACCTGTGAGGAGCTGCAGGCCGGAACAGGATAGCAGTTTTGATCACTGGAATTATAGTAATTCTTTGTTCCTAAGTACTCGATTCGACATTTCTGTAAGCATATAGCCATGTTCTATAGGAGGAAGAAGATGGAGCAGGTTGATTATTGCAATAATTCTAAATACAGTGCAAGAAATTGATATTGCACCTTGTATGGAAGCAAGGCTCAGAACGAAAATTTTTACCAACATAACGCGAAAGAAATAATATAATTCAAGACCGGGAAAGCCTGTAAATTTAATAAATAAATTGAAATCTATTGAACTGAAAGATGACTGATCCAATTCCACTACCTGAAGTTCAGAGTTTCATAAATCACTCGGAAACGAACATAATGAGTTCATTTTGAGTACAAAAGAAACTATGACTTGACAGTTAGCAAATTGTCCATGTTAAGGACCATCTTAATTAGGGTACAAGAAACTTCACCTCCATTTCATTATACTGCGTTTAATCATGAGACGGGTTAGCTTTCATCATAAATGAACGATAATTTCGCTCATGAGATACTCTGGACCCTGAGTCAGACTGTCTTATTCAAACTAAATTCGCGTTCCTTGGCTGCACTTAATTAATTCGCTTTAAGAAAAAGCCCGACAAATGACCCCAAAATGAATAAAGGACGATATATATAAGAAGCTGGCTTCAGCTTCCAAGATGAATAGACTGGAAACTTTTTATATCAATGATCTGGTTGAGAAAATACTTTGTAAAGTCCTTGAGAGGTTGAAAAAAATAAATAAATGCTACTTTAATAATTTCAAGCACTCATTTTTCTTTCTCTTAAGAGAGGTTTCGGTGTTTGCCTCATACTACCATATCTAATGTCTGAGAACGAATGAAGTCTCTTTTGCTGATGATTAATCACAAAATTGCCAGCATCTTCAAGGCTACATGAGTCAAAGCCAGATGGATTTCCATAATCTATCAACAAAGCCCAAAAAAAAAAGCGAAGGTTTGGAGGTTGGTGGTCTACCAGACCTGCAAATAACCTTCTAAATTGTCTCCAATGGCAAGGCGTTTTTTCGGCGAATTTATACTTTTTGATTGGACTTACTGACTCACACGAGAGCACGACTTGATTTTTTATTCAACTATATCTTTTCTGATACGCAAACCCCCAAAAAGAAACCTTTTTTTTAAAAAAGCACATCATATCCGCGCCTGAGAAACGTTCTCAGAATACCCGAACCATTGAGATCAAACCTATTTAATCGATAACTAAGCTCATCTTCGATAATGCAAACAATTTGCCTCCATCAAAGAGTCTCCTCTGTTTTAATCGGATATTAGAAGCCATAATATGCCATCTGAAAGCAAACCGGTAGAATAAGGCAAGCTTTGGCGTTATGAATGAGAATCCAAACTATTTTTGGGATTGCCTCAATACGCAATCAGGTTTTGAAAGGATCGCACTGGCCTTTAAATTGAAACCCGTATTAATGAATTGATGCCCTTTTAAGCAGTGCGATGTCATTTATAAATAAATTCAAAGATCTACCTCTCAATTAGTATCAATTTGAGTAAAACACAATGGCAATGAATATCAACATTCAAGGAGGATATCCTCAACAACAGCAGCCTGGATTCCAGCCACAACCAGGCATGACGATGCAACCAGGCATGCAACCTGGAATGATGATGCAACAACCCATGATGGGTCCAGGCATGCAACCAGGTATGATGGGTCCAGGTCCAGGCATGATGCAACCAGGTATGATGCAACCTGGCTTCCAACCTGGCATGGTGATGATGCAACCCGGCATGATGATGCCTGGAAACATGGTCGTTCAGCAAATAAAGTACGGAAAGGAGAAGTTGGCGGAACAAACAGGCATCTTCGTTAAGCAAAAGTTCCAGCTCATGGAAGCCTTGACCGGATGCGACCAGGAGAACAGATACAACGTTTACAAACTCAGCAAAGACGGCATGGACAAGAAAGGAAAGCCAATCTTCAAGGCAAAGGAAAAATCCGGTTTCTGCTCAAGACAATGCTGCCACCCATCCTGCAGACCTTTCGACATGGACGTCAACAACGAAGACGTGAACGAAACTGTTGACGATACCCCATTCATGAAACTTGTCAGACCTTTCACTTGCACTATCTGCTGCTGCAACAGACCTTACATGGATGTAACTTTCGTCGAAAGAGACGCCAACGAAAGAATGGGTGTTATCAAAGCCCCTTGCACTTGCTACGATGTCCAAGTCGATGTGTACAATGCCAGCGAGGACTTGAAATACAAGATTGTTGCTAACTGCTGCCAACTCGGCTTCTGGTGCAAATGCCCTTGCGACCCTTGCCAACATATCCACTTCGATATCAGAAACCCAGGAGGTGATAACGTCGGAAACCTCGAGAAGTACTCCCAAGGGTGCATTAAGGCCACTATGGATGATTCCGATAACTTCTCTGTTCACTTCCCTGATAACATCACTCCTGACGACAAGGCGTTGCTTATGGCAGCCACCTTGTTCATGGACTTCAGATTCTTCGAAGAGAGACCAAACGGCAGAAACTAAAGGGCCACAGTACAAAAGTAAAAAAGTTTCACGTTTATTCGTATGATTAAGGATATCTCTGGTGCTTTTTCGTAATCAAGGGAAAATTTTGATTGTTAGATTCGATCTCCATCTTAAACTATGCAACAAAATTACATCAATGAAATCAGATATACCAGTAACAAAACAAAAACTAAAAAAATTACGATTTAATGACAATAAGTTTAGTATTGCTGTTAGCAGCACCTTCTGGCAGGTGATATGAAAGGTTTAGGGATAGGCTATCGAGATGAGGCATGTGTAATGAGGATGTGTAATGTAGATGTGTAATGGAGGTTTGATTTAAACTGAGAAAATTTTTAATTGAGAATAAGGAGCCAATTAGCAAAAACCGAGGATATGGGATGTAAGCCAATTAACCAGAAGCTGTTGTGTTGCTCACCCGCTGATTTGCCTAGCATATTGCTCAGATTTACGCCGAGGTGGGAAAGGGAACAAGGTAATATCGAAGGGACAGATCAAAACCGTGAACTATGAGGTAAATCACGGCGATCTCTGCAATGAGAAGGTCGATGTGATCGGTAATGACAGGAATTCGTTCTCTAAAGCCATTTGTTTTAGTGAATCCTGCTAACACGCAGCTCATTAATAACACCGGAACCTCAGCGTCGATCATCGACAAAGGTGGAGAGTAACATATTTGTGTAAAATTCAAAATATTCATTGATTTGGGCACGCGTAGTGATATCCAGGCAGAATGTAATAAAGTCATTCAATTTACTGGCCCATGTAATTTTTCATTACTCATTGGTTCCTACAATCTTCCTTTTATTTCAGTGCCGGTGGGAGAAGTAGTGCATACACACAGCGGTAAACTCGCCAGTCAATACATTCTGCATACCGTCATCCCATCTTGGATCGGAGTAATTATCAAAAAGCAGTTCAAAATGGATTAATTTGGTTAAAGGGTGACGCTAACGAATGCGAAAATCTGGCCCAAGCAGTCAAAAACGCGTGAAATTCTCTTTTTTTAACGACAACTTATCAAACGTATTTTATTCAAAGGCTTGTGAAAGCCGAAGAGTTAAAAATCAACTCGATCGCCTTTCCTGCGCTGGGAGGCGGTATTTTCGGGTTCCCGAGAGAAATCGCCGCTGCTATCATGATCCAGACCTGCATTCAATACTTCGAAGAGAGAGCGAACAGCGAGATACGGTTGGTTAGGTTCACAGGCTACGATTTTTCAACGGTAATTTCGAACCTTGGTTTCCAGAGCAACTAATAACGTCAATCAGCTTAAATTTTTTAAAAAGAAGCTAGAACAAGAGTCTGGCCAAGGCAGCCAAGCGCAATCGAACAACTCGTCTCTTCAGGTGAGTCAGCGGTCCCAAGCCTCAGGAGAAGGATGTGGCGACTACAAAAATGAAAGTGTTAACAGTAGCATCTCTTTCATTACAATATCATTCTGAGTGCATTTCTAGAATCCATAAAGGATTCAACAGAGCCTCAAGGGATGGCCAATGGTTCTAAACAGGAGCACCAGCACGATTCGAACCTTCCTCCCTCAGGAACAGCCCTCTCAAGCCAGTATACTGATACGAGTCCAGTCAAGCTAGAATCTCATATACAGCCCTTGGAAGTAACCACTGCAAAGGACGGCAGTGAAGAAGAAGAAAAGCAGGCTTCTTAGGAAAATGATAAATAATGGCTAATAAATAGCTCAACTACAAAACTTATTCTAATACAATGAAGTTTTTGCAATTCATCGTCAATTTACAGTTCGCCTATTCCAATCTTATGTAGATTTAAATTCGTTAAACTCGTGAAGTAAATCTTCTCGTCAATTTGCTACAGTAAGTTCCTGTATTTCGTTTTCGAGTGGAATATCTATTTTAGAACTAAAATTTTTGGCAAGTAGAGATTTCAGGAATCCAACACCTCAACCAGTATAAATATTTCATAATCCATTTCTTTTTTCTAATTAGTCGATGGAAAGCTCTACAAAGGCCTCTAACTGCGAGATTTGCAATGCTAAGTTTGGTTTCACTCGAAGAACTCACCAATGCAAGCGCTGTAAAAGAAATGTCTGTGCAAATTGCGGACGAGGGAAAAGAATCGTAAGATAATCCTTTTGACAAGGGAAATTAAACGTAATAGATCGCTGGTTATACGGATAACATTCAGCACAGGACCTGCGATGTCTGCGAGCAAGATGTTCAATTCCAACTCAAACTCCGTCACTCGGTATAAAGGCCTATTAGTTTGAGATGTCAATTTTGTTGAATTAGAACGGTTTGGCCTGGAACACGCTATCGGATATCGGAAAAGAATGGATAGCTGTGATCCCTAACCTCAAGTACCTGCTCTTCTCCTTTTGCATGTAGATTTATTAATAATATTAGGCAAATGAAGGAAGAAACACCTTATAATTTGCTCATTCAAGAGGCTGATAAAATCGGCCAGAATGAAGAGAATTTCAATGAAATTGAAGCTGATCTTAACAGCGGCGCAACTGATCGTTCAAGCTTCAATCACTCGCTTTACGAATTTCTGCACTACATCCAAGGGAGCAGCTCACCACAGCAATGCCGGACGCAGATAAGGAATGTTCTCAGAGCACATTGCATGCGGAATCCCACGATAGGCTATGTCCAAGGGCTGAATTTAATCGTTACTTTCCTTCTCTGTTTCCTTGACGAAGAGAACTCCTTCTGCCTCCTCACGCATTTGATAGAAAACATCCTGCCGCCTCACTTCTACTCTAAGATAGAAAAAGGAGTTTGCTTTTACGGCTACCAGGCGGAGAGCTATGTGATTAAAAAAATTTTGCAAGAGCAGCTGAATCTCAAGAAAAAAGAGGACATCTCTGCAATGGAGGATTTCATCGACGTGGTTCTTCCATCGCTGTTGATGCCATTGCTTGTTGATACGCTGAACGTGAGCTGTCTATTTACCATCTGGGACAAAATGATCAAAGCGGCAGATTTCGTAGTGCTTGAAAAAAGTCTCCTCACGATTTTATCAACGCATAAGTCCCTGCTAATCGACCGGGATTTGCTTGCAGGGAGGCGGTACCAAGAGATCTTCTGCAAGGAGGTCACGAATGAGTTCATGCAGATCAAAGCGAAGCCAACCACTGCTACCATGGAGCAGATTGTGAACCTTCGGAAGGAATTTGAGCTCTCATTCGCCGACGAGCTCGAAAAGCGAAGCCAGAAATCAGCACAGGTCCTCACTCAAGCAAAGAGGTTTTCCAAATTTGAAATCGAGGTCCTCTATTCTGAGTACCAATCGCTAGTCAAATCTCGTGGAGGTAAAAAAACTAGCGTGTCTAGAGAAGATTTCAAAGTGCTGCTGGGACCGATCACAAGTCATCAGAAGGGCGGTGCACTTATTAAACTATTGAAAGTGTTTGATCTCTTTGACGTTGGTAAAGACGGGGTAATTGGGCATAGGTAATGACTAAAGGCGTTTCAATTGACTTATTATTATTTACAATGGTAGTGATTTTTTAGCTTGTTCGATGCTGCTAATGAAGGAAAGCTTTGAAGAAAAGATGATATTTTGCTTCAAAAACCACGATAAATCGCAGAAAAATTATCTAACTATCGAAGAGTATCAAACTTTCTTAGAGACTCTCTCGAGGGTGTGTATCGTTGTTATGCGGGATGAGTCTGACGCATGTCTGCTAAGGAAAATCGCGGGGTTTAGGAAAGAAATGACGGATGCAGTAAAGGCGGTGCCGAAGATCAAATACGCTGATGTCCAAGACAAACTTAACAAAGATGACCTCATTCTCACTATTTCAAGAGCGCTTGAGGGTCAGCGAAAGAAAAGCTCGGTCGTCGCTGAAGCTTCCCGGTTGAGTCTGATCGAAAAGAAGGATGAGACCTCTAAAAAAGAGGAAGAAGAGTCGAAAAACCAAGAAGTACCAGCTGAAACGATCGCATTTCAAGAAGCACGGAAAGAAAGCGAGAAGGCCGTTATGAGTCTAATATCTCTTAATGAAGAGGAGGAACTAAGGACGACTCGCTGCACTCTCAACGACTATTCTAAAGTCTCCTCAATACTTTCGCTTGAAGGGAAAGAGCAAGAAGTTGAACCGCCGGCTTTGAGTCCAAAATATAAGTCGCCCAGCTCGATCCTTGAGACTGATTGGGAGGATTTTCCGTGTCTACAGTCAAAAATTCTGGAACGTATGAGCCAGAAAACCTCTCATGAGCTTCAGGAACATGAACATCCAAACAGCGTGACGCAAATTGAAACACGAACTAAGGAGATTAGTGAGAGTAGTCAGGTTATCGAGCAGGCATCACAGGATAAGAACTTAGGGAATTATAGCCATCTAACTGCTTTAGAAAAGCGACACTCGAAAAAGTGTGGCACTCAGAAGCCTTCTTCTATTACTAAGAGGAGTGTAGCTCTGACTCAATCTGAGTCGCCTATTTCCTTAGTTACCTTCGAGACAGATAATACGAATAATGTTTCAGAGCTTATGAAAGCTTCTGAAAAGAGCTCTGATTTACTCTCTTGCCATTCACCAGCAAAGCTATCATCAAATCCGCAGATTCCAAAGATCTTATTGAAAAACCCAGCCGAATGTCTGGCTGAAGAGCAGGCCGAGGAAAGCTGCAAAGGCCGCCATACTTTCAGTACGCTTCATGAGAGAATCTCATCCAGTCTCTCAAATCATCCCCAGTCAAGTTACCCTACACCCAATATAGCAGAAATTAATAAACGAGAGGATATTGCAGAAACCATGGCTTGGGAGGAGGGAGCTGAGGACTACAGAGTCCACAAAGAAAATGAAATGAGAAATCTGCTTCAGAAAAATTCCGGCCCGCTTGAACCTCATCTCAACGCTGCACTCAGCGTGAGGGAAGAAGTTGAGCGATGGAAAGAACGACTTGCTGAGGACTTAGAATTTGATCAAGTCAATGACGTTGCAAAACCTCTATCAAAACCTGAGAATTCTAATATCAAGAATGATATAATCGAATACGACTCGAAGCGAGAGGCACCAAATGACTCGGATATTGTCGACAAAGCCATTGAAGCGAGAAACTTAGAAGAATGCACCCGTTCTCCTAGCGAAAGTCAACAGTTATTAGCGTATGAAAAAATGATATCGAAGACTCTCTCGAATCATATGGTTTCACAGCCCTCAGTGACCTCGATGCCTATCACGCTAAAAAGCTCACCTAGGTCTCAAAATCAAGAAGAAGAGTGTAAATCTGAATCATCGCAAAATGCATCTGCGAGATCATTTAAAACAGTCTATCTTGAGCCACCGCAAAGTGTTGGAAACCGGGGTCAAGCTGAACAACCTCGTGTCCGTTGGGATTCTGAGATTATAACAGATATGAGACAGGCCCCGAAGGCTCAGCTCGATGCGATTCGTGAGAGTCATCGTGATAAGTCTGCGACGCTCAGCTGCAAAGGTTGCAGCATTTTTTAATGTAAACTTTATGCCATTATAGACTCCATTAGTTTATTTGATTACTATTATTGTTTACTATTTATGAAGGGTTATCTTCATTAAGTTATGTTGATGTACATAATGAATTCGAAAAACGAGCTCTGCTCTGACCATAAATGAAGCTATAAATACTATTTGCAAGGAGGAGGGGCAATTTATTGAAATAATTATCTCGAGATTATTTGATTAAGTCATCGAAATAAGAAGATATAATATAATTTTTGAATTTTAAATTGAAGAAGTTAAAAAGTTAACAATGAGACTTGTACTGGTATCAAAAGATTAGCCAGTTGCCGTTGGCATCAGCTGTAGCAGTTCTCGTGTGAAATTATCCAAAAAAGCACCAGCTTTTAGAAATTCATTAATGAGAAAATCAACGAATTCCCATGTAGATGTGTATCCCTCCTGCAAAAACCTGTGAACTCATAACTTAAATAACTCAGAACGGTAATCATGGTATATTTAGCAATTAAACTTAATAACGTATTGGAGAGATAAAGAAGTAAAGGTATTTTCTGAAACAAGACCTGTCAACAAATTCGAAATTAAAAATTTGTAAAACTTTTCAATTTACATCTCTTTAATTATTTGAAGAAAGTTTCCACTGGAGTTAAGTAGTTTGAGTTAGTTTTAAACAAGCAAAGCAAACCTACTTCGATTTAGTTTTGAACTCACATATTGCCTCGTACAGAAAATCTATTTACTTGATAGAAGCCTTTCTCTCACACTGCATTATAGTCCAATTAATGCAAACAATTTTGAATAAATACTATACTAAGTTCAATTACATTTTAGACTGTGTGAAGGTATGCTGTAGTATCCATTAATTGAAATCCAGACAACTCTTATACCAATGCAACCCTCAAAACTCAAACAGCAAATTTCCATAAAACACGAAAGCATTCAGAATCAGAACTCCTTATGGATGAATATTCTAGTACCAGTGCCTCTGCTGCTTCGTTTGAATGTATTTTGGGGAGATTTCGTTGACAACAAGGAATATATCTCTAATCGATAGATTTGGTTCTACTCTTGAGTAGGAATAAAAAACAGCTGAATAGAACTTCGATGCCAACTTTCTGTGTTTGTGTAAAATACACCACAGCCTCAGACTTTCTAACCGCTTCATTAGAATGTTAACGCTGCTATTTGCGCAGTCGAAGGAATCACTGCTGTGATACCCGTGATCATTCTGCTGGTCTCTGGCAATAGGGTTTTCTCATTCGCCAGAAGTAAAGCTACTTCAATCCAAGAAAGCCACACCCCTAGACACCTCCTGAAAGTGAGTCTCTTAACTCTACTCTGCCTTTTGTCTGGAAGTAACCTAGTATAGACAACCAGCAACTAACCATCATCCATAGTTTACGATATCTTATATTTCGTGCTGTCAACCGAGACAATGGACCTTATGACTGGAATCGTAAAAAAAATACATGCATTTTTGGTTGTTTTATCGAAATATGAAAAGATTTGGATATTGGCCACGTTGTTTTGGGCTTCGTGCATATATCTTAGTCGAGTGGAATTCAAAAAATTCGGATACACTTCCTCCGACCAGAGACAGATCTGGATCTTCGCGTTGATTTGTCATGGAATATTGTTTGTCCTCAGTGACATATTCGCAGTAAAATGCCTCCTCTTTGAATTCTAATCAACTACCCAATCAGTCATCTAACTCCAACGCGAGCGTCTACAATACTTTAAAACCCATGTGGTATGCTTATCTCGCTCTCGTGATTGCCTTAAGTAAATGCAGAGTTTTAAACGTCGTCTTATGTCATCATAACCAAATAGCGCTGTCTGGATTTGCTTATGCAGAAGATCTTCAACTGCGGGATACTCAAGATGGGCAAGACCATGAGGACCAATATATCTCATTGCCTAACGAGAAAAAGGAAAGGATTCCAGAGCACTCGATGACCCCTTCTGTACAAAGAGAAACTAAAGCAGTAAGTCGTTATTTGTCTCCGATTTCCTGAAAAAAATTCATAGTCGATCAAAGCGAGCAATTACTCTGAGAAAAACAACCGAGGGTCCCGAGGACAGTTCGCTGCTTCCACAAACCAGAACCAAAGCAATTGGGGACTAGGAAGCTATTCGTCCTCAAAACTTGATCAATCATCGCTATCCAGAAACGATCCATCTTTCTCAAAGCACAGCAAATCTTCGATAAAACACGACAAATCCTCTATCCGATACAACCAGTCAGCTCTGAGTAAGGCAGAAGAGTCGAAGGTTAGCGAGATTTCGCATAAGAGCGTCACAACAGGAGACTTCCTTAGAGATAATCTCTCGAAAATGGGGAGACCGCAGATAGTCGGATGGGAAGAAATCTTCCGTTTTGAGAAAAAAACGATAGTAAGACTCTCATTTTGAGGCTTTTTAGAGCGTTTCTCTAGGTGTTTATTATTGAATTCAATATTGGCAGGGAAAAATTCACTGCAAAGAGAAGCTACACCGAGTTCTCCACTCTTATGAAGGAGGTTTAATCTTTCCATGCTCTGACGGCTTTACTTATTTCAAATTTAGTATGAAAAAGAGTTCCCGAATATCAAATTTCCCGAAGTTCCTCCCAAGCGAATGATGTAAAATAACAGGCTCAATATACTTTGTTATAACAAAAAACTGCCTTCAAGGAAAAAGAACGAGGAAGATGACGATGTCTTCAGAGAGAGATTGGCCGTGTTTGAGACCTTCCTTGCCGTTTGTCATACAACGGAGCTTTTTACGCCTGATCTAGCGAAATTCTTGTCTTCTACAAAGGATCTTCCTTATTACGGAAAGGTAAACTAACGGAAAACCTCCTTTTAGCTGACAATTGATGGATAGACTGAAAAGAAAGACAGTTCTAAGCTTTCAGCTCCGTTCAGCTCGGTGCTCGATCCAGATAGTTCAGAAGCCAACAGGGTCTTGTATGAGAACCCCTCAGATGAATACGAATATACGCTAAAATTGGATAATGTGGAGACGAAGAAGACGATAGTAGCACGTACCGGTCATAACGTCTCTAGGATTTCAGATCAGAGATCAACCATGAAAGCAACTGAAATTTACACGTAATTTTATGATGTTTCGAGCAGAGTTCAACAGTTTTTAGGAGCCATGACAGTCGGCAGAGCTCTCTTGGTCCGGAACTCGACCTCGATCAGTCATATCATTCATATCACAGTGCAGATGAGCGTGAAGGGCTAACTTATAGGGTTGAAACGCTTGGGACTGTGACCAAAGGAAAACAGCAAGACACTGTAAATTTTTTTTTTAATTATATCTTGATAACCTGGGGTATTGAGCAGTACTACGAGTTTGTAATTCAAAACACGGTGAACAAACAAGAGATCAGGATATTGAAGCGTTATTCTGAGTTCAAAAAGCTCGATGAGAATGTAATTATCGTTTGGTGCCTGGGATTTTAATATAATTTAACCGATACAGCTGAAGGAGTATTTCAAAAAGCAAGGACAGGTTGCGCTTCCGCCGTTACCGTTTAAAGGAAACTTGTCATTCATGCTCTCGAAAAAAGACCCGCGTGTGGTCGAATATCGCAAGGCGGCTCTAAGACCTTATTTACAGATGCTGCTGAACGATAGCATGGTGAGCGAGAATCCATACCTTATTGAATTTTTAAAATCTGAATAGAATTTATCTTTGCTTAATAACATCATATTTTAAGTGTTTTCATTAAGCACACCGAAAAACCGAATTGTTGATAATATTTTCTGTTGATTAAAAGGCAAATTAATCACCCAATGTTGCCAAAATTCATGCAAGCTCAACCCTCAAAGATATTTTGAGAATTCACACACAGTCAAGAAATAAGTTCAAAAATATTAAATTCAGATTTATTTAATCAGATTTGTAATTCTCTCTGCTTACATTAACTTTATATTGTGTGAAGCCACGATTTAAAACTGATGCTGGAGGAGTAATTTGCCTTATTTCTCTTTGCATAGCCTTCATCGGTTATATAACCGTTAGCCATATACCTGATAAATTAGTCATTCTGCTCGGAAAAACCAGGAAGGAGCTCAACCAATTCAAGCGAGGTGAAGACCTCGACCACAAATTTCATGAAATTTTACGGAAAGTAATGTGTAGCCCATCAGAATCTCCTTATTACCTCACTTATCTCTCTGTAAATTAGAGCATTGAGACCCACACGATCGTCGCGGATGAATTGTGTCATTTTCTCAACCTAAATCATCTGCCATCAATACAGCAGGTCGTCGAAAGCCTCTCAGAAGGATACAAACAAATGACTTTCCTAATGCTGAAATACACTTTGAGGTATTTTGATCATAAGAGCATCGTAGTACATCAAATGAACTCTCAAAGTAAATAACTTTTCACTCATTCATTGGATTCTGAGCCTCGCTCGATTTAGAACCTGCCGAAAAAGACGAAGAGCGCCTTCCTTCACTATCACAACAGAAGCACAACACCTCATCTCTTGAAGAGATAACTCCTGCTCAGAGCAATTCGACCAATTTCCTCCCCAGGGCCTCGCAAGAAAATTTAGACTTTACCAAGCGTTCAAGCTTGAATCCAACAAACACTAATAATCTCAATTCTCAAGTGAAACCCCCTCAACTAAACTTTCAATTCAAAAACCAGCTCCTTTCGTCTCAACCGAAGAGCCCTCAGTTAAAATCCCAGCCAAGAAGTCCAATGAATTCTCAGGCGAGGACCCCACGAGCAGACTCTCACACAAGAAGTCCTCGATGGTCACGTCAGCCTACAACCCTACAGGATTACGCGTCTTTTAGTAACGCTAGCAAAAACATCGGTACTCAAGAAAACGTGATGCCCAACACCGAGAGCAATCTGCTTCCAATCCAAGCTCAAGATTCCCACAGAGGGTCTTTAATAATAGACATTCCCGCAAACGAGCTCGAAAACTCATTCCATAGCAATGGTCCGAGGTCCATCCAAGCGCTAAAGTCTCCAATAAACAGCAACCAGCCATTGCCAGCGATCACTTTTAACTTAGGAAAACAGTCCGCTTTCGCTTCGTTGCATCCAAGCAGAAACAATTTGGACCTCTCGGTAAAAGTCGAGGATGAAGAGCAAATCAGGCTCGAAAATGAGAGAATGCTGAAAGAGCAGCAGGAGTTAGAGGAACTGATGAAAACAAAGCAAATAATTGAACAAATCAAAGCGTCGGGGTCCGCAGTGGCTCTGCGGCAAGTGCTTCGAAATTTTAAAGACTCCAAAAGCGTGGATAAGGCCCTCATGGCAATGGAACTGCAGCTCTTAGATGATCAAATAGAGGATATCGACCTGGGAGAGGTGAAAGACGAGCTGCTAAGCGTCTACGATAAGACGCAGAAGAAAACCGCGACTCGTGTGCTCAAATTCGCGAATGAACAAGAAAAAAAGGAAAAAGAAAAGGAAAGGCGCCTTGTTATTCAAAACTCTCGAGGCACTGATGTAAAAAAGTTTATTTTTCCGGCTGTTAACGTCTTTATAGCCTGATTACGAGCTGTTGGAGAAAGAAAAAGCAGAGCTCTTGAGATCAAAGGACGAGGAATACGAAAAACTGGTGTATACGCTTAACGAAAAGATTACTGCGCTGAAATCGAGATATGAAGAAAAGAGTGAAAAATGCGAACAAGCGGTTTCCGAACTCTTGACTTTGAAGGCAAGGGACGCAGACATTGACTATGAGAGAGGAGAGCTCAAAAACGAGATTCGGAAGCTGAAGACGGAGAACGCGGATCTTTCTGATAAAATCGGGCGTAATAAAATGAAGGTGAAGGAGTTAAAGGAAACGATCGAAGCCATGAGGTCTGATGCTAAAGGAGGAGAAGTAAACCTTAACTCATTTATCGCTAAGATGAAGTAATGGAATATTTGAGTTTCCCTCATAATTCAATGTTTCTTACAGTGAAATCAGAGAACAGAGCGAGGAATTGAAGGCTCAAATCGTGACTTTAGAAGGTGAGAAAAAGCAGTTTCAACAGCAGATTCAGGGCTTAAAGGACGAGAGTGTGAACGCTTCGAAGAGATTTAAGCAAATAGAAGGGGAGTTTCAAAAAAAGATTAAAGGCTATGATGATAAGGTAAGCGAACTGCAAAATCGCATTGAAAACCAGAAAAGAGAAAGCGAGGATCTGCATGAGCAGTTGACTGAAGCGGAGACTTTAAAAGGAAGTCAAATGAAGAAGGAATCGGAATTGCTAACGAAGATAAGATCGCTCGAGAGAAGAATAGAGGGATTTCAGGAGAAGGCCTCAAATCCGGTGTTTGGAAGACATGGGGTAAGCAATCGAGAGAATCTGAACTCGCAAGCGGGTACAGCTAATGATAGTATCCCTAAACAAACAGCGGATAAGCAAACTCAATGGGAAGATACTGAGACAACAGGTACTGATTCTCATCGTCCTCGATCGCTGAACTTACATTTCGATGAGTCGCATTCGAAAAATCCTGAGGGGTTTAGCTCTGAGAAAAAAACTATCACTCCTGCAAAATTAGAGGGAGAGTCCCTAGAGTTCAAGAAGCCTGATGCGTCTATGTTAGAGCAGTCTATGTTGACCAGAGAGCAGACCACCACGGTTACCAGAGAGCAGACTACCACGGTGACTAGAGAACAGACCACCACGGTTACCAGAGAGCAGACTGGAATCACCTACAAGGAAGAGATGTCGCCCTTGGCAAATACATCGGATCCATTGCCTCCTGAGCTTAATCCTTTACGAAGGATTGTTGAAATCTTAACTCATAAATCACGAGGGAAAGTTTCAATTGCTTCGAGATCAAAGCCATCAGTGCGTCAGACTGATAAAGGGACCCAAACAGACGAAGGCAGCAACTACTGTCACACTCGTGAGCGATATCAAATGAGAGATGTGACAACTGAAGTTCAAAGGAGAGACGTGGCAGTTGAGACAAGCGAGGAACCAGGAGCCCTCAAAGAAGAAGCTAAACAAATGATTACGAAAAGACACAGTTTTGCCATTCAAATGGCAAAAGACGGCAGAAATTCCGGACCCAGCAACCACTCCGAGCCCAACAATCAAGATCCTTACGAGGTCGCTATGGTAATCAAATCGATCCAGAAAAAGAACCTTGAAATGAAAGAGAAGGACCCCACAAATCCCGAAGATGACCGGGCTCCTCCTCCTCTGGGCACTCGAACGATCAGTTTCGAAGATATTCGAGACTTCAAATCTAAAAAATTAGCGAAAGCATCATTCAAAGCTAAGCGAGGAATGTTAAGCATCGATCTATCTCGAAATATCCTCAATAAAGTCTCAGACCCCTCAACCGACCCCGATTTTGCCATACAACCCACGACTTACTCACTTACTTCCCGATCCAAAGCTTCTCCTCAATATTCTCGCCATTCTCCTAGCCGCTACCATAATCCAGAAAAAGATCTCCCGATCAGAAAGATATACCAGCTCTTAGGGCTGAAGTCGACTCGATCTGGCTCTTTTAGCAAAACGAGGTTCATTGAGCAACCTAAAACAACAGAATTTTTAACGCAATCGAATCAAAAAATCACAGAGTCCCACGAAATAAGCTTCGAGCCAGCAGAAGAACCAAACCAGGAGCGCGAGATGAGGAAGATATACAACGCAGTAGCTGAAAGAATCAATAACCAGCCTGAGCTCAAGAAAATATTTAAACAAGTAGCTCGAACGAAGCATAAAGATGATGATAAGTTTGATGAGAAAAATTTCAAGGTTGATTACGACATTTTCCAGGAGTATTACAATCAACTGGTTCTCTCGCATAAGAAATGCGGAGAGGACTGCCCGCATCTCAAGCGATTTTATCAAAAGATAGGCTATTTCCCGTCTTACGTCAGCAGACCGTACTTGCATCTGAAACAGACAGATGTTGAAAAGCTTCCTCGAATTCATAAAAAAATGCCCTCGAAAAACTCTCATAAAGACTCGGAGTAAATTTAATAGCGAAGAATCCCCTTTGATTGTAAATTATTACATTGGATAAGCTTAATTTATTGTTAACTACCGTGTTCGCTGTGATTTATTTTAAAAACGCACACTGATAAACTAGCTCAAAGATAAATGATTCATAAACTCATTGACTTTGAATTGTTTATTGAAGGCTTATTTATTTAGTATCCATTGAGTTACGCTTAGCACGTGCTTTCTTTTATTCTTTCTTTGGGTTTTTGTCGATCCAGTTCCTGATATTCTTATTTGGGTCAGTGCGCAACGGCGTCAGTACGTATCCCCAAATCATGATATGGGCTCTGACATAGTCAGGTTTCTCAGGCATTTTCGGGTGTTTCACTGAGGCGCCATAGCAATTAATTATCCCTCCTTCCTCGACCCAGCGAAGACAGCAGACGGTATCTCTTGGCGAGATAAGCATCCCAGACTTCTTCCCTAGTGTGTAATTGAATTGATACCCATTGATGTCTTCAAAAACTGAGTATCTTCAATGGTAGGGTCGTATTTTGCTTCGTCTGTGGGCGAGTATCACGCGCTCAACGAAATCCATTGGAGTAGTGTTGACAATAGTTTCTCCTCGAACCCATTTGCTGCCGGTGTCCTTGCGAATGTGGACTTTTAACCCTTTTTTGTCGGAGTCGAGTTTCCAACCGTTACTTGGGTCTAAGGAGGCGTATTCTTTCACCTCTTTTAGCTTGAGGTCCATTATATCGATGATCTCTTGTGTCAAATTGCCAGAAGGCTGAGGCTTGATCGGTTCCATATCGCTTGTTGAGCAGCAATCAAATTTTTATCAAAATCCACTATTATATTCAAGGTTAATTTAATTCATGAAGTATAGGTTAACCAAAAATTGTAATCTTTCCACTGAAGAAAAAACTATGTTTTTTCATTGCACTTAATGGCGAAGAGAAGAGAGAGAAAAAAGAAAGAAATAAATAAAATAAAATGAGAGTTGAAGATATCTGACCTAGCAAAAACTCCTTTCTTTATTGCATTCGTTGAGTGTATACGAAGTCTAATAGTAGTATGTATTAATTAAGTTTAATTCATTATAAGCATAACGTGAAAATTCGTGGATACACACACAATCTTAATTTTTCAAATCTGCGCTATCGATTACTGTTTCGGGTGCTTGTCAATCCAATCTCTTATTTTAAGAAGTCCATAAGCCTGCTTACTAATGAACAAATTCACAATAGGTTTAGGTAAACTGCCCTTGGCGTCGGTGCCCAGAATGTAGGTCACATTTGTTTTATTAGTGTCTATCAGCAGCGGCTGAAGAACATATCCCCATATCAAAACTTCAGCCCTGACGAGGCCTGCCCTATCAGGCATTTGCGGATGCTTAATTGAAGCCCCGAAACAATAAGTCGTCTCTCCTTCTTTAATCCACCGGCTACAAGTCACAAGATCTCTGGGCGAGACGAGGAAATTCGGTCTCTTCGAACGGAAGTAATGGAAATAATACCCGCTGATCTCTTCGATGGTCTTTGATTCTGCTCTTGTATCGTCATAATCAGCCTCATTGGTGGGAGAATATAGCACTCGCTCGACATCATCAGGCGTGCCGTTAATCACAGCCTCTCCTCGAACCCATCTGCAGCCACTGCTATTATCATACCTTGTGTGGATTTTCAGGCCGTTCTTATCCGATTCAAGCTGCCAGCCGTTGCTAGGGTCTAAAGAGGCGTATTTCTTCACTTGCCTCAGCTTTAAGTCCATCATATCGATGACATCTTGCGTGAGGACTCCCGATGGTTTCGAATTAAGATATTCCATTGAGGAATTTCGAGGATATAAATTTTATATCACAAATATTTAATTCTTACATTACAACCAAATCGCAATTAGCTACCTACCCTCAGAGGTAAGAGGAATTTTATCTTTACCTGATCTTCCTCAACCAAAAATTGATCGTTTGTATATTTTCGAGTATTTGTAAGAGCTTTCAAGTACCCAACATATAAGTAATTGTCAGTGAGGTGATTATT
>ENA-UOTX01000204-UOTX01000204.1-compost-metagenome-genome-assembly--contig:-NODE-204-length-66004-cov-11.721434_pt1 | contig 66004 bp, 42 predicted proteins | sample MGYA00238143_ERZ746982 | MGnify/ENA primary metagenome ERZ746982 (study PRJEB28758, sample SAMN06268862) | compost metagenome | isolation source: single cell | place: USA: California, Emeryville, Joint... | reverse complement strand
TGGGGTTTTGGGGTTTTGGGGTTATTGGTCTTAGACAAGGGGTTGACATGAAATAATGTTCAATTTGGCTGAGAAAAATATGGTTATATTCATAAATAATAATGACATACATAATATTACTCATTTAGTATTGCTGAAATTCGTGGCGTTGTTCTGGTTTAGAGGGTTTGTTATCAGAAAATAAATTTTAAAGGTGGCATTTACTCATCGAGTCTATAACAGCATTCGACAGCTTCGGAAAAGTCGAAAAGAATCCAGAAGGGATATTTTATAACAGACATAGAGGTTCTTTAAGTATGATAAAACTATTCCAGAGCAAGGTGAGCAATTGCGACAGTTTAAAGTAGATAATATATTATCGGTCTCACTTCAATACTAATCGTTGGTCGTAGCTTTCATGACACTGATACTTTGCCTAAAATGCAAGTTAATTTGAAGTTGTGAACAAAGAAAATTATTTCACATTAAAGAAATGAGTGTAATCATATATTTGAGACCCGAGCTCCCTTTTTCTTCTTAGATCTCAAAACTTCATATTAAAACACAGCTGTTAAGTTGTTTTTGCAATACAAACCGGCGAGAGAAGCCAAGATAAGAGGAAAAATGTTCTCGTTAACTTATTCTAAAGTACACTGCTTGCATTCTTTTTTGTGAAGGTGCCAAATTTACTACAGCAACCGAGAATGTTCTTGTTTCCAAAGCTAATAGACTGAATGTCTAATAAGGTCATTTGTAATCATCAAAAGAAGTGTTGATACGGTGTAGAATTCGTTAGTGTGGATGCTGGGTTCCAACTAATTCTTGAGAATACCATGCTCTTCACTGAATAATAGGCGTGACTCTCAATGAATAGCAGGTGCGCCCGGTTTTGAAACTCATTTCGCTTGCCTGCTTATCTCGAAAATACTCAATCACGGAAATAAACAAAATGATTCACTCAAGGGTGATTCATACATTTTCAATCAACTACTGATCCTGCAATAGCCGACATTTTAAGTAGACCAAACAGGATATATAACAATTAGTAATTCCTTAAAACATACAGAGAGCAGCGATGAGCACTCTTACAAAGCCAATAAATGTTAAACCCCTTGAAAAAGAGAGTAACATGCTCGTTCTTGTACTGAGGCTCTTAACCATTGATTCTAGTTGAGATTGAAAATGACTTCAATATAAGTGTACATGAATCCCAGAAGAATTTTCAAATTATCGGAGGCAATGAAATGCGTGTGAAAAATGAACCCAAAGACATCGAAACGAAAGTTACTACTGTCGATTCGAAGATAGAATTAAAAGAGATATCATCAAATGAACCTTTATTTGCCTCTTCAAATTCAGGTAAAACCCCTATTCATCTTCCAATCATCGCCTATGGATATTTAGAAATAAGCCTAAAAAAATTTTCAAACCCAAACGAGTTCAAGCGTATTGACCTCGAATGGGAAAATCTAAATATTACTGCCATTTCTCGCAAGAAAGTAATTGTTGAGAACAAACGCAAGACCATTAAAGAGAATAAAACCATCTTAAATAATATATCTGGATCTGTGAGAAACGGTAGGTTTACAGCTATAATGGGACCTTCAGGTAACTAACAGTTCATAATGTTTTTTTTTAACGAAGTTGGCAGGTTCAGGAAAAACGACATTGCTTAATTTCCTTTCTGCGAGAATTTCTGGCAGAAATTTGAAGATCAAAGGCAATCTTAAAGTCAATGGCCAAACTATCAAAAGCCTTGATTCAATCTCTTACATGGTCGCATATGTCATGCAAGATGATGTGCTGACAGCAACAATCACTCCACGAGGTAAGATCTTATAATTGATTCCTCCTGACATCAATATCCTTGTTATATTAGAAGCATTGATGTTCGTTGCAAACCTGAGACTAAAGGCTTCTCACTCTGAAAAAAAGAAACGAGTAATTTGCCCTCTCTCTAACTATTATCTAAAGATATTCAGGTGGAAGCTCTACTTGAAGAACTAGGAATTAAGCATTGCTCTAATACGATCATCGGAAATAATCTGATTCGCGGAATTTCTGGCGGAGAGAGAAAACGCACATCCATTGGGGTCGAGATCATCACGAATCCTTCAATGATTTTCTTGGATGAACCCACAACTGGTCTTGATTCGAAAACTGCAGCGAACGTTATCAGTCTTCTCGTTAACCTCGCAAAGGTGAGAGGTAGGACGGTCGTCAGCACAATCCATCAACCTTCTTCTCAAATCTTTTCGCAATTTGATGAACTGCTTTTGCTTGTAAGAGGCAATATCATCTATCAAGGAAAGGCGTCGAATGCAATAGACTACTTCGGAAGCATTGGATATCAGTGTCCGCCGTTAACAAATCCAGCTGAGTATTTCATGAAAATCATGAATGAAAGCGGCATTCTCGTTGACTTCCTCAATGAGGCGACAGGAAAGAAATCATTGGATGCTCTAAATATGCGCCCACAAGACATTGAGAAAAAATTCATGGAGAGAGTCAAATTTCTCACAGAGAGCTACAAGAACTCAATGATGGTGACAGAAGTAAAGAAAGATGTTATCACTGACCCGCTTCCAAAAGAGCAGAATCTTGGCGTGAGCTGGTTTGTGCAGTTCTGGCACATTTTTGTAATTAAATTGCAGGATCAATTACGAAATCCAATGGAAGGGAAAATAAAAATTATCTCTGCGATAGTCTTTGGCATAGTAGTGGCCATAGTTTTCAACAATGTAACTTAAACCAAAAGGTCCTCTTCATTCACCTTATCCTTAACAGCTAGGGCTAGGGGAAGCTGGTATTCAAAACAGAAAAGGACTGCTCTTTTTTATTACCCAATTGGCCGTGTTCAAGGCAGTCGATGGATCGGTTGCTACATGTATTTCTTCTTTCTTGAGTAAATCAAAATAATTTCTAATGTTTATTTACAGTTGCTGGTGAACGTGCTATCTTCGTTAGAGAGCGGCTCAATCAGACCTATTCAACATCTTCCTACTTCTGGGCGAAATGTTTGGCTGAACTCCCCATGTTCTTCCTACAACCAACCCTTCTGCTCTTAGTCTCATATTTCGCTGTTGGCCTTGATATGAAGGCCTGGAAGTTCTTCGCGCAATGTAACACCATCAAACGTTAAGTTATCGAATCTAACTCACTTGCAATCAAGTGATTAACTTAGTCTGCGCATATCTTGCCGGGTCTGGCTTCGGGCTGCTGATTTCAGCCTGTGTTCCGTCACTCGAGATCGCGGCGGATCTTATCGCTTTAACTCTTATACCGTTATTAGTATTTGGTGGATATTTAGTAACATCAGAGCATATACCCAAATTTTTCTACGAATTGGTCTATATCTCACCATTCAAGTATTCATACCAGGCAGCGGTTCAGGTACTGTTGAGGTTCTTTAATTTATTTTATCGCCTTACTGGTAGATCGAGTTCGAGGGCTTGGACATCCAATGTGAAGTGCCATGTGATCCAACGAGATATGATAGGGAAGAAGGAATTGCGTTCTCAATGGGGCTGCTATTAATTGTTGCTTTTACAGCGAGGATAATTGCATACTTTGGGCTGGCATATATCAGTACACCAAAGAAGCCTAAAATCGAGACTTATGTAGAGAAATAAGAGGCTGAGATAATTCAGATTTCCTAGGTAGTGCAAGAATTCAATAATATTATTCATGTTTATCGAGAGATTTTTTTGTCAATTCACCATACTAACGAATTCATTTATTTTTTTCAAATGCATCTATCACACTTCTTCTTGCAGAATATGAGCACATCAGAACCTATTCCATTAGTGCTTGTTAAACTTAACTATATTATTTATTATTGTTTGATAGATTTCAAAAAGCAACGTCAGACTGTATGCATAGAAACTCAATTCATTTGCCACGATAGTTAATTCTACTCTCTTTTTTTTTCAACTTTGCTCATATGATAATGAGGTTTGAGCAGTCGTAATGGAAAAGTATGGTTTGGATATAACACCAAGAGAAAGTTAGCAAACTATCTCTGGATAACTATTCAATAGGGAGATTTGTCACACGAACGACGTCAAGCCAAAATGAGTTTTGATTCGCATCCTCTCGGGCATAATAAAGCTCATTTAATTCAAAAACTCATCGAATTATAAGAATTTATAAAAGAAAGCCGGACTGCTTTCTATCAGAACACTTAATAATTGGTTAGCAATTTAATTCTTGAATCGCACTTGATTTTAAGTGCTATAACCCTCTCGAATTAGATACTTTCTCTTGTCAGATATCTGAATGATAGCTATCATTAGTGTATGATTAATCCATCTTCAACTCACCAAACTCTTGCAGCAAACCTCCCGCTACCTATTTTATCCAGCTGCTGAGTTTGTTATTCTCAATTCACATTTTTCTAATGCTTGAAGAGCTTTCGAATCGAAAAATAATGCAACGTTAGCCTACGAATCTATAAAACAATAGCTCACGAGATGTGCAGTGAATTCTTGCATTGAATAAAGCTACTTTTAAAAATTTTTATACCCTAGAGGCAAGAACTTTTCAACACTATTCAGGGTCTATAGAAAGATGTCTATCGAGCTAACTCTCCAAAGGTCAAAATTGCTATGCTATGCAACACTAATGCCGAGACTGCCTATAAAGCATAGATCTAAGATAACTCCTTCGATTAATTTCGAAAATTAATCAGCTACTCTCTTGCATTTCTACCCGCTTAATCTACCTTGCCATGTCTCAGCTAGTGCAGGATTTTGAGGCCTACTTATCATTAACAAAAAAATTGTACTCTACGTCATTCAAATTTCAAATTTATAAAGATTCCATCAGAATTAAAGTTAAAGTGCGTTTTTGCTTCCGGTTAAAACGAGCATTAAATAGTGGTTGAAGAGAGAATATAATCAAAAATCACATCGCAAATTTTAAAAAATCAAATCCCGCAGAATGAAACCTGTCCTAAAAACTTTCGTACTTCTCTTGGCTATCCTAGCCATGTGCCCAACAGCAGTTCTTCCTCATCAATGCTCGCACGGCGACTTCATGAAGGATGTCACGCTGGTTAAAGGTATGGAACACGAAAGAGAGAACCTCAATCCGTAATACACTAACCCTTAGAAATTGTATCCTTACGATCTATCTAGGCGAGGAAGAAGACTACTTGACTGGCAACCCTTGAGGGTCAAGGTTGACTACACACGTACTCTTTCTTTCCTTTACCTTTGTTCCTAAAAAATCCATTTTAGTTATACAGAATATGCCTGAGAACATGAGACAATACCTCCAATACGTTGTAATACCTGCATCCATTGACAGAATCCAGAAACTTTACAACGTAATCCAATACACGACCCCTGTTAAATACACATCATCGACTTGCGGAGGTATCGCTGTTCCAGCTGAACTCAAGGCTGGAGTCGAGGATACGGATCTTTACTTGATCACCACTTGGGTCAATCTCAGCTCTAATTACTTTGTGGCTCGAGCCGGCCCTTGTGCGGTTGACTCTACCACTGGCAGGTTGAATATTATCAGAGACTTTGTTAGAACAAATAAAATTTTTAAAATCTAGACCATATGTTGGTATCGTCCAATTTAATTACGCTTATATGGGTGCCACTGAAGCTGGTTATTCTGTGATGCTGGGCGCTGTGCTGCACGAGATTCATCACGTGCTCTTCTTCAGCTCGTCGCTCTTTAGCGCGTGGATTAACCCTTCCACAAACGCAAAGACAAATCCGCTGAGGTAAAGCACTGATTTCCGGTCCTCTTTACTATTATTATTTCCTTGATAGCTATGTAACGATTGATGGCATAAGCACCGCAGTGCTCACTGATTCAACGCTCGTTCAGGCAGCCAGAGATCATTTTGGCTGCCAAACCATGACTTACGTCAGACTCGAAAACCAAGGCACGTCCGGCAACGTCGGTAACCACTGGGAGCGAAAAATCTTCGGAAATGAAGTAAAATTTCAATTTACTGAGTCAAATAATTTGATATCCTATTTCCAACATATAGTTCATGATCGCACAAACGTCAAATAGAATGCCGATCTCAACCTTAACTCTGGCCGCAGCAGAAGCAAGTGGATGGTACATGCCAAATTACAACCTGGCCGAGCCTTTATATTGGGGCAAAAATAAAGGATGTAATTTCATAAACAGCCCGTGCCTTTCCGGAAGTCCGCCTACTCCTGTGAGTTCGGAGTTCTGTGGTGTCGCAAAGGCTATCGGCTGCGACCTGGAGCAAAGTGTCGTGTCGGTGTGCGGCACAACCACATCAACAGTCACGAATGCGAATTGGAATTATTTTGGCGACGGCAAGACCACTTCTAGTGATACGTTTTCCGATGGTTGTCCAATCCCGAATACCTATCGTACCTGTGCAGCAGGTGGACAGACTGGTTACATGGTCCCTGAATATTTCGGTAGTGACAGTGCTTGCTTCACCACTTCGATCGTTTACACGTACTTAAGCTCCTACGGTTATGGTTATGTCGGTGAATGCTTCCAATTCCAGGTAAAATATTAATAGCAATGCTCCATTTGCTTATGATTTTCGTTTAGTGTTCTCTCTCGGGAAGTACTTATACTTTATCAATATGGGTAAAATCCCAGCTCATGACTTGTACTACTGCAGGGCAAGTAATCGCTACGACTGATTCAGGTAAACATTAGCACGATTCCTCAATGAAATAATGCCTTGATATAATTAGCACTCGTTGGAGACCTCATTTGCCCAGACCCCCAGACGTTCTGCCCGATGAAGATGAATACTTGCTCTCAAGCTTGCGGCGGGTACGGTACTTGCGTAAATAACGCTTGCGTCTGCCCCAGTGGGAGAGCTTCTCCTGATTGCCTGCGTTCTACGATAGTATTACTCAATTCATGTGGTTATTTACGAACTTTCACGTGATAGGTTCAAAACGATCCAGCATGCGCTTGCTCGTTCCCCGCGGTCAACAGCATCGACGGCAACTGCATCTGTCCTAACTATGTCTGTTCTGATACACCCACAGTGCAACAATGCTCAGCCTGCATTCCATATTGCACTGCATGCACAAACGTGACGATTTGCACCGCCTGTGCCTCTGGCTACTATGTAACAAGCACTGGAGGGTGCGCGGCTTGTGGCAGCAACTGCGCTACCTGCACTTCCGCTTCCACTTGCACTGCATGCGTATCAGGATACACTCTCACCAGTGGATCCTGCGTCGGAAATTGCCCAGCAAATTGCGCGTCCTGCTCATCTTCCACGGTTTGTACTACCTGCAATGAAGGCTACTACCGTGACGCTAGCAACCAATGCTCGAGCTGTAGTTCTAACTGCAAACAGTGTACAGGAGCATCGACTTGCACATCATGCTTCTCAGGTTACACACTCTCCAGTGGTACCTGCAATATCATCTGCTCTTCTAACTGCCAAAGTTGCACCACCCCTTACCTCTGCACCACTTGCAACTCTGGCTATTACAAAGATTCCAGCAATCTCTGTCAGCCATGCGCCGCAGGCTGCTCCGCTTGCTCATCAGCAACCGCCTGCACCACATGTTCCTCTGGTTATACCCTCGCGAATGGAGTCTGCACGGTTACCTGTGTGTCGAATTGCGCGTCCTGCACAACCCCCAACACGTGCAACGTTTGCAATTCCGGCTATTTTAAGAGCTCTTCCACAAGCTGTCAGGCTTGCCCATCGAACTGTGCCGCCTGCTCTTCCTCCACCGCTTGTACCACCTGTAATACCGGTTACACAGTTTCCTCATCAACAAAACTTTGTGTTATTGCTTGCTCCTCAAACTGCGACTCATGCTCTTTGGCTAATACGTGTTCAACTTGTAAATCCGGGTATTTCGTTAATAGCTCTTCTCTCTGCCAAGCCTGCCCCTCGTCGTGTGCGACCTGTACTTCGTCGACGACTTGCACCTCTTGCGTTTCTGGCTATCAGCTTTCAAGCGCGCAATGCACTCCTACTTGCGGACCGAACTGCAATGCCTGCACGACTCCTGGCACCTGCAGCACGTGTAAGTCTGGATATTATTTGAGCAGTTCGCAGTGCACGGCTTGTCCAACAGGATGCTCTGCTTGCACAAGCAGCACGGTCTGTACAGCGTGTAGTGGTGGGTATATCCTGTCAGGATCTACCTGCGTTGCTGGATGTAGTGACCCTTATTGTACTTCTTGTCCCAGCGGTACTTGTACTATTTGTACAACTGGATATTACTTAAGCAGCGGGTCTTGCGCGAAATGTGCTACGCAATGTACGAGCTGCTCCACTACTTCCACTAACTGTGCCAGTTGTACGTCAGGATACTACCTTTCCGGATCAACCTGTACCGCTTGTCCTACTGGCTGCTTAACCTGTAACTCCGCATCCGACTGCACAAGCTGTGAAGGAAATTATCAAGCTGTTGGATCGAGCTGCAATCCCGTTTGCGCCAGTAACTGTGCTTCTTGCACAACACCAAACACCTGCACCACATGCAATTCAGGCTATTACGCTAATGCAGCCCAAACCAGCTGTGCCACATGCCCTTCTTCTTGCAAAACTTGCACATCTGCCACAACTTGCCAAACCTGCAACCAAGGGTACTACCTGAGCGGCTCCGCCTGCACAGCATGCGCAACAGGTTGCCTTAGTTGCACCTCGTCGACAGAATGCTCAGCCTGCAATGAGCCCGTCTATACTTTCAACTCGGAGAACGTGTGCAAGCCTGTTTGTTCTAATAACTGCGACTCATGCACTATTCCAGGATTTTGTGACACTTGCAAGACTGGCTATTATAAAAACTCACAGAACACTTGCAGTGCGTGCAGCAGCGGATGCTCAGCCTGCTCGAGTGCAACGGTTTGCTCTAGCTGTAGTAGCGGATACTACCTCAGCGGCAGTCAATGCAAGGCTTGCTCTACCGGCTGCACTGTGTGCACAAGTAGTACTTCCTGCACTGAATGTAAGTCTTCCACCTACATTCTCAAGGGCAGCGTGTGCGAGTACCAATGCAACACTCCAAACTGCGCTTCCTGCCAAGGAGGCGTCTGCTCGGCCTGTGATGACGGTTACTACTTCTCCGATGGAACTTGCTTGTCTTGTCAGGGAAGCTGCAAGACCTGTACCGGCAGTACAAGTTGCTTGACCTGCATTAGCGGCTACTACTTCGATAGTTCTAGTTCCAAATGCTTCCCTTGTCCTAGTAACTGCAAGGCTTGCCCTGATAATCAATACTGCACCGAATGCAACGACCAATACGGTCTTGATAACGGTGTTTGCGTCCTGTTCCCAAGTTCCTGCAAGAGCACCCAATATTACGACGTATCAAGCAAACAGTGCCAAAATTGCCCGACTTCATGCTTAAGATGCTCCTCAGCTACCAATTGCACTCGCTGTGCTGGGAGCTACTTCTCGAACAACGGGATCTGTACGAAATGCCCTAGCAATTGTATGACTTGCTCGGATGCTAGCACTTGTGAACAGTGCTATAGCACCTTCACTCTTGAGAACGGAGCGTGCACTCGTACTTGCATTGAACATTGCGAGGATTGCTCTACGGGTATTACCTGCGCGAAATGCGAGCCGAGCTACCTTCTTTTCTTCCATGACTGTGTGCCATGTCCTGATAACTGCAATTCCTGTGTTGCAGTCAATGCGACTGATCCATTGAGTCTTTTTGATTGTACGGAATGTTCTAGTGAGGATTATGAACTTGTGAAGACTGATGCTGGGACGCATTGTCAGAAGAAGGGTAAATTGAGTTCAGGTGGCATTGCGGGAGTTGCGATAGGTACGATTGGAGGAGCTATCATCCTTGGAGCCGCAGGATATTTCGTTGTAGTAAAAGTGCTGGGAATTGGCGTCAAAAAGGCTGTAGCCACCAGCGCTGCTGCTGCCACAACCGCTTAATGACTTAATGATATATTTCTTTTGAAGTAAGAAAAAATATTTCTAAATGAATTTCGAGTAAAAAGAAACAATTAAGAAAGCTTCATATCTACAATTTCGAGTTTGAAATATTCATGCTTTATATGGAGTCAATCAAGTGAAAGAGTTCAACATTGCATTATTCCAATATTAATTGAAAGTCTTTCGAGTTGAAAATATTGCTGCATTATAATACTCTTAAGGCCTTAAGGTTGAATAGCACCTAGGAGCCTAAAACAGATTTATAGATTGATGCGTATTTCAAAGCACTAATGCGGTGAAACCATTTATTACCTATCAGCTGTCAACAAGTGTTGGCTCTATACTTTGTCATAAATGAATAAATACACGAAATGAGGACACTCAATTCACTTTGCTTTTATAACAATGGATATCCAGACCTTCTAGCCTTTAAAAAGAATCATGCAATAGATTTCTCCTTGAAGGAAGCACATCACTAAGCTTTTTTAACCTATTTAGGTCTGAATCTCGCTGGTATAGTTCCGCGATCTCTTCCTCAGAGACATTTTTCGTCTCTTTGACATAGATAGAGCAAATAATTATTGAAAAAAGTAGAAATCCAGGGAAAAGAAGGTATCCATAACGCGGGAAGTAGCTAATTAATAGCGGGAAGCACTGGGCAATCAAAAACCCTCCAATCCAATTCACCAGCAGCGCCAAACCCACCCCATTGGTAGGGATTACCTCCATTATAAACACCCATGAAATCGGTCCGATCGTCAGGCCGTATAAAAAAGAAAACGCATAGATTGGGTAGGTCAGATCAGTCGTTACTCCAACAAACTTAAGCGACCAAAATGTTATCCAACATCCTGCTAAAAGCACACAGCCTGCTATCAAAATTACCTTTCTCCCAGTCTTTTTCATCAAAAATCCTGAAAGAAAAGTCCCAACAAGCTGACAAGTCATCATTACTAGCGTTGACGCTAGTGATTTCTGCTCGTCTCCGATTTCGTCATAAAATATCTTGCTTGAATATAGCAGAAGACCATTAAATCCTGTCATCTGTTGTAAAAAAGCGACGTAACAGCCGATTGCAAATCTCCACCTCCATTGCTTGCCTAGCAGCTCCTTATATTTTATACTGCCTTTTGAAAGCTCCATTTCTCGCTGGCTTCGCAATGACATAAGTTGAACGTCTGCATCGTAGCCCTTGTAAATTCTTTTGAGTACTTTAGTGGCGTAGTTATGCTTCTCCTGAGAGACGTAATATCTTGGAGTCTCATACTTAAAAACGATGATGAAAAAGAAAAGTCTTAGGAAGATGGTAATCAATGGGATTCCTAACATGACCCTCCACCATTGGTTCTGTTGATCATTGCTGATGCCGAACCCTAGGGCTAACGAGAGGATGATTGATAAAGCGATCATGAGCTGGATGAATGAGCCAGCAGAGCCTTGCATGCTTCGAGGAGCCATTTCGCTGACGTAGAGAGGAACCACAACGCAGTTAATTCCGATAGCGAAGCCAACACATGTCCTGCCAATGAAAAACACATTTGTTATGGCCACCCAAGTCAGTAGAACGCCAACCAGAGCGATTAGATCTGCGTAAACCATCATAGTCTTCCTTCCCAAGCTCTTTGAGGCACTTCCTGCTAGGACTGACCCTGCAGCAGCACCAGCAGCTAGCAAGGAATTTGATAACCCCTGGTAAAAGGGTATGTCTTCTTTGGGCCACTGGAATACGTAGTCTGGTAGATAGAATGAAAGAGAATTTAGCACAGCGAGGGAATAGCCGTAGCAAATCATGCCTAAGTTTGCGATGGCAACGAGCGACCAGACATAGAGTGAATTAAAACCTGAAGGCCCTTCAATTGAGTCGTCTAAAGAAGATTTAGAGCGCTGTCGGTAATACATTCAGGACCAATTTAAATAATTAATGAATGTTTTGAAGATAGATATACTAACGTAGTCTAGTCAAAGGATGATGTTGTAACCATAGACACTGCTACTTCTTTCGTGTATTGCAATGAGAAAAAAGGATTTCTGTGCGGTGATACTGTCAAAAAACCTGCTAAAACCTTCTAAATTTGAGTACTACTTGTGAAACTATTAAATTTAGTAGATCATTGGCTATTTGAAATGGAGTACCATTTTTTTTTCTCTCTTCGCAAAAGAGCCAATGAGATTCTTAGCACGATAGCTTTTGCTTGGAACCATATTTTCTGATGTTCTCTGCTTCTCAAACTGTAATAAAACTATTATAAAGATAAGTGTAATAAAATCAACCAAATTCATATCCAATATATATTTCACAGAAACTCAAATCAGCTAAACTTCATAAACGCCTGGAGGTTGTCCACCAGCACCACCATCAGAACTAACACTCTTTTCAAACTGACTACAGGTCTTCGATCGAGTTAAACTATGCAAAGCGAATCACAAGCCAACATATCCACGAAGAAAGTTTTGGAACCAATCAACCCTATCTCTTTACGCCCTATGTTGGAGGGTCCAAAGGGCTGGATTGATACGATATGGCTTCCTGATATCAACAAAATCTTTTTGATCAGCAAAGAAAAGATTCAACTCCGAGACCCTAAAAACTTTACTCTTGTTTCTTCGAAGTCTTACCCCATTCTAAAAACAATTGAAAGTTCTCTTCAATTTCAAAAATTAATCCATCTTCCAGCCGTAAAATTGATTCTGTTCAATGCAATAAGCCGGATTCTGATTATTAGATACCTTCCTGATCTCCGAATCGTATCTACGATCAGTCCTTTCAAAAAATACTGGGATCTTTGTTCTTGTACTCATCTGAATCAACAACTTATTCTCATTGGAGGGAACTCGAAGAGAATCGCAATAATTAATAGAAAGACAGGAAAGCTCATCAAAAGACTCGTTGCTCCTTTCAATCGAGATATCTATTGCACCGCGCTCTGCTATGTCCCGGCTTCCAAAGTAGTCCTGGCCGCAGAGACCTGCGGACATCCTGAATACCATGTAGCGGCGATTAATGTGCTTCCATTTAAAGGTTATAAACACTACGATGAAGTCATCGGTCAGTCTAACCTGTTGATAAACATTGAAAAACATCGGGTTCTAATCACTTTCTATCACAATTTCAGTGATAGTAAAACTCAAATCTCACTCATACCTTATTGTTCTTTGCCTGGAGAGATCAGTACAACAAAGATTCGACTTCAAGGAAACGCACTTGAAGGGTGCTTTGCGATAATTGAGGATGATTATATTGCTATACCTGGATCAGATTGCTCAAGTCTTGAAATTTACAGCTTAGAAACACCTTCAACAACTCCAGTGCAAGTTTTTTCTGAAGTGTTTGATATGAATGGGAAAAATTATCATTCGTCATTAATCTATAATCCGAGCACTAAGACGTTGCTGGCGTATAGCGAAGCGCGAGAGATGGTAAGTAAGTTTGTATATGTGAATAAATAGGAGTCGATTTGGATATGAGTTAACCGTTAAACAGTGATAATGGGATCAATATGATTGGATTTCCTTTTTAAATTTTGATATCATCTGTTCTTTGTTCGAGAGCTTACATCATTTGTCGAAAAAGTGGATAAAGTGCGTGTTTAATCAACTCTTGATCTACGCCGAACTACTTAGGCGCTTATTAGAATTCGATTCAATATTCAAGAAAAATCATATATTCCAATTGGAAGTAGAGCAAAAAACCAGAGAACATCATTTGAAAGGGAAAAAATGAGAATTCTTCAATCGAAGCACCCAGCTCAGTGTAGTAAACTTAAACCTTATCTTAGACAATGATATTTGTTCATTGATATATTCAAAAAATTATTGCCGATTAGACCTGTGGACTCTCATTTGAAAATTTCTATAGATTGTCTATCATATATGGAATCTTATATGGAAAAGCTGTTTTAGTCGAGTATCTAAGGTACCATCCAGCCAAAAATAACCATTATTTACACGATTAAGTAGTAAGTTATCTCCACAATATCAAAATCATTCTCTCTATGTAAAACCTTATTTCTATTCTCATTACAAACGAATCTAAGTGGGAACTCTGCTCAGTTATCTACTGAAATACAACTCTTCAGAAGTTTCGTAATTTTAATCCAAGAAAATGCAATCTCTCTCTCTACACGAGCAGGTATGTTGGGATAAACCGAACTTCGTCATAGAAAGAGCACTATACCAACTCTCAAGGCTCTCATCTCTCTCGCACTATATTTATATCGGTTTGAAATATCATCCTCATTCCCTCGAATTAAATAAATTAATTAAGGTTCCAGACGTCTTCGCTATTTTTATAGTTTTAGAGTATCGATGAAGCCCACTCAAGCCATTATTCTGCAAGCATTTCTCTCAAATTTACCACGTTGCTGTGCTTTAACTCCTTTCAATTTCTCTTTTCGCCAAAATACTATGCATATGCATTTCGTGAACTAGCATCAAGGTTGCTTTACTTCATGATCTGTTGTGAAAGCAATTCAAGAATACTAAATTAATATTCGGGAAATAGCGTTTAGTTAAATATACCGATTTAAATCCTGTGCTATCTCAGACGCTCTTGAACCTTAAATTTATACCGCATCCGATTCCGAAATCAAATTTATTTAAACAAAAGTACTTACAAGAACACCATCTGAAACAGTTTATGATGACAAACAAAAAGCTCTCTAAGGTTGGATCATGGTATCTCCTAGAGCAAATTGGCTCTGGTGCCACAGCTTCGTAAGCATCTTTCTTTTTGAATTGAGAAAAATTAAGCCTGCACTAGAGTGTTTAAAGCAATAAACCAAGACACGAAGGAAGTCGCAGCGCTGAAAATCTTCGATATCGCAAGCCCTGAAGAAAGAGCCTTGAGAAAAGGAGAATCGAAGATGCTCGAAGAATTAAAGCATCCGAACATTATGGCATCCTTCGGCTTTGAAGAATCTCTCGAGGTCAATCTTCCTGACAAGAAGACCTCAAATGCCTGCGTCCTGATCATGGAGCTCGCGTCTGAAGGCGAGTTCTTTAGAAAAATTGAAGATTTGGGAGCTCTCTCAGAGACGATAGCTCGAACCTTTTTCGGCCAGATTGTGTCAGCGATCGGTTATTTACATGAGAAACGCATCGCTCACTTAGATTTGAAACTTGAAAATTTGCTCCTTTGTGCCGATAATGTTCTCAAGGTTGGTGACTTCGGCAACGCAATTCGTTTGTCTGAAGGCCAAACGGTCCAAGGATTGGCTGGAACACTGCGATTCCAGCCGCCTGAAGCGCTTGAGGGCAGAGATTACAGCCCATTCGCAGCTGATATATTCGCTCTAGGGATTATACTCTTTGTGATGGTGCAAGGATGTTTGCCGTTTGGAACTGCCGAGCGTTCTGATCCGTTTTATGGGCTGATATACAGCCAAGATATCCAAGGATTCTGGGACTTGCACCATGAGCAGAAGAAAAAAACCGGGAAATTTTCGAAGAAGCCTTCAAGAGAGTTTAAAGAGTTGTTTATCAGTTTAGTCAATCCAGATCCACAAAAACGAATGAACGTGAAAGAAATTATGACGAGTGATTGGTTAATGCTAGAGACTGTTGATGCGGAGAGTCTAGCGATCTGGATGAATACGAAGAAGAAGATAACAGCAAGACGGGAAGCGTTTGCCTCAACGAAAAGCAAAACTATGGATTGTGTCAATGAACTAATTTAAACTCCCAAAACGCACCTGGAAACAAAACAGACTAATAAGTCATGTGTTTAATAAGTGTGTAAGTAATTGAGAATTTTTTCGATGTATATATCTTATCTTATTATTAAATTCATCTATTTGTTATTGTCAGAAGAGATATAGTCATGATATAAGCCAATTTTTGAATGCAGTTCATTGGCTAATTGAGAAATATACCCTCTTTTCATTTTTTTACAATATATTTGCAAAGTGTCAAAAGGTTGAAAAAAATTATGTATTAAGCAAATAAGCAAAGAAATCTCTTGCTCCGCATGATAAAGAAGTTGTATACATGCATATAATATAGTAGTTGGAAACAAAAGCTTCGAGAGCTGATGAATTTGTCATAAAATATCACAGAGGCGAATGAAAATATTTTCCTGACATTTTTGGAGTGAAACGACTCGAAACTTAATTTTGTCAGAAAATAGTTGACTTACTGCTAAAATTTGCGGGTTCCTGAATTGAATGTTCATTCCTTAGTTAATAATTTAATAAAATTACCAAAACTGAATTGTTAAGAGCATGTTTGCAATCATCAGACACGGAGAGAGAGCTGATCATGCCGGCGGTGAGGAATGGGCAAAGAACGAGGTTAAATTTGACCCTCATTTGACGCCTTTGGGAGCCCTCCAGGCGCAGGCAGCTGGGCAAAGAGTTGCGAAAATTGTCAAAAGCGCGATTGACGATGGATTACTTGCCACACCTAAGCCCAAAATCCTCGTCTTGTCGTCTCCATTTCTCCGATGCATTATGACAGCTCGAAATATTATCAAAGGACTCCAAGACGAATACGAAATTGTTGATAATGCGATTCATGTTCAGTACGGACTGGCTGAATACATTGAAGCTGCGTTCGATGCAACCGTGTTAGAGGACCTTCATTTTGCGAAGGGAGACAAGGAGAAACTCTCCAAATACGTCGATTATGAGGTTAAGAAAGGCTACATCGATGAAACGGATTTCGAATTGCTTCCTAAATACTCCGAAGACTGGCCTGGATACCATAAAAGATTTTTATATTTCGTTGACAGGTTCCGCAAGTTGCATGAAGAGAAACTCGAAAAGGAAGGCATTGTGACGCTCGCAGTATCTCATGGAGCGGCAATTCAATGCTCTATGGAGATCTGGGATACCTACGATGCGGCGGTTGGTTTCCCATACTGCGGTATCAATCACTTACACTTTGTGAAGGGCGAGGAGAAACCTAAAATTTTGCTTAAACAAGACGGAGAACATATCAAAGGTGTGGTCCTTCCATAATCTGGCACGCTGAGATAGTTGAGCTTTCAAACCGTTATATAACGTGCATATACAAGATCGTAGTTCCTATCGAATTGGTGTTGCATGATCCATAGAAATTACAGGCGAAATATCTGATCCACAAGCATTGTACTATTTTTCTGGATGATTTTACGATAAAAACGACCTTATCGACATTGCTTTAGTCTATTTTCGCATGATAGAGAGCCAATAAGTCGGTTAGTTAGAGACAAATTAAAATCTCCAGCAGAAATTGCTGACGAAGAGTTTTTAAACAACGCATTGAATTATTTAGTTAAGGGGGTATTTAGAATAAAGAAGAGCTTCGTAATGCAAATTCAGTGTGCTTTTAACTTGATCCAAGGGCTGCTGCCACCCTTGTTTTCTCTGATAATTTCAGCGAAGAGAGTCTACGGACTCTTCGCGTTCAATATACAACAGAATTTTTTCATCTTATTCGGTCATATTAGAAATATTTTTCAACAAAAAAGAAAGTTTCTAGATCACCTCAAATTTAAGATTCCATGTTTCATCGGAAACGCCATTTCGAGGTTGTCATTTGAGATATCATTTCGTCGCGATTTCAAATTTTCAAATCTCTACTAGCTGTCTCTCACAGCTCTACTTAGCCGCGATGGTTTCAAACCCTTTCCTAACATGCGAATTGGAAAAAAGGGCCGTTATTACCAAAAGGCAGGCTTTTTCTATGAGGAAAGCGTTTGTATCTTTCTAAATGCGATAGAATAAAATTTTCAAATCTGAAATTAGAAATTAGATCTATTTTTTAAGAACCATGGGAGGAGCCTGTAGTAAAAATAAGAGAAAGGGACCTAAAGGATCCATCAATAAATTCAACTCCATCACAGCTGAACTCAACACCGCATTTAAGGAAGACCTCGCAGAATCCGAAAAGCTAATTCCACGCAAGAACATCGAATTACTCGAATCTCTCAAAGGCCCAGACGACAAGCGAGTACTTGCAAACGAAAGAGAGTTGGTCTCTCAGCTATACTACCATGAGCAGCTCGTTAAACGTTTCAACTCAGGAGTCACGACCTGCCAAAATCTCCGCACAGAAGAATATCAAAAGGAAATTGCCGCAGCAAAAGCAACTGTTCCAGAAAAATTGAAATTCCCTCTTCAAGACCTGCTTGCGACTACTGACGTGGCCGCTCACCTGCATCCTCAGAAATACCAAAAACCTCTGTTCTCCTTGGAGGATGTTCTGAAAACTCAGTTCGGAGACCAAGCCGTCACCAATGCGAAAAAGTATGACCTGATCAAGGACGAGTTCCGTCCAGAGCAGCTAAGAGACTGGAAGCCGACTGACGACCAGCTCGATTACCGTCTCTTCCAATTTTGTGAGCACGAAAAACTCACTGACTTTGCGAAAATTGATCAGGTTGGACATCATGTAGGAAGGCATGCTCCTCTTCTGCAAACCCCGACAAAAGGCGAACACCCTGAGACACAGCCTCAAGATGTAAAGATTGAATTGGATAAAAAACCTCTTCAGCTCGCTGAAATCGACACAGTCAAATCGGGAAAAGAGAGTCTTCAGGGAGGTCCAACGGACACTCCTAAGTTCTTCTTGGCAGAAGGAAAACAAGAAAACAGTCTAACAGGCGGAAGGCAAAGCCATTTCAAAGAAAATCAAAGTCCTATCCGTGAGGAGGAGGAAGAGAAAAAAGGAGAGGTGCAGCACATCGAGCAGCATGGAGCGAGAGAAAGCTATATGAATCAGCCTGGTGCGATGGGTCTAGCTCGGGATGAGCGTATCAGCGCCATGCCCAACCGCATTAACGATTCTCCTTCGAAATGGTCACCTGGAGTCGAAGATGAGGACATGAGCGAAGGCGACATTGGATTCAAACGCCCCTCTAACATGAATATCCGAAAGAGCGACCTTGCCCATAAGTCAGGAAGACAATCACACTTTGGAAACAGGCTATCTTTTAACCCAACTATGTCTCAAAGTGGAACCAAAGCGAAACGCGTAACTAAGTCTGGAATGGGGGAAACCGCTCAGGAGGTTACGATTGAGGAAACTTACTCTCTTCATAACCCAGTGCTAAGCGGCGTTGCTCTCCTCAAGCATAAGTATGACGCTAACTCTGAAATCTTCGCGGAATTCGCGAAACAGTTGGTGGAGAATAGAGGGTCACATTTCTCTGGACACGGTTTCAGCCAAGGTGAGAAGGGCAGACGATCCGTCCTCGGACACCAGATTCTAGCCGCAGAGGACGAAGAAGGGTACAAGAACGTATCACAGCAGCTTGCCGCAAAGAAAGAGAAGTTCTCTGATAGCGAGTTCGCGATCCACACCCCTAATGTTATCATGCACAGACCTGATAAAGCTATCAATGCAAAGGACATGCCGAGATACAGACCAAGCGATTCTCTCGACAAATTCTCGAAATCAATCTTCGGAGATCACGCGTTAAACGCTCATTCCGTTGGACAGGGCTACCTGAGCGACTCTGACTTTGCTAGTGTGCTTGCAGCACTCGCAGAGAATCCAAAGGTCGTGAGAAACTTGCTTTCTCCTGGTGAGTTCAACCCTGAAGGAATGTATTCCGTCGCGCTTTGCGACTCAGGCGAATGGAAAACGTATTTCATCGATGATGTTTTCCCTGGGGACCTGTCAGAGCCTGTCTTCACCAAGAATAACGATCATGGAATCTGGGTCGGTCTTCTCGAAAAAGCATATGCGAAGTTACTGGGAAGCTACCAAGCTATTGGTGAATCCAATATGTTAACGATGCTTGCGACGTTCACTGGTGCCCCTTGCGAAAGAATTGAATTAGAGGCGGAGTATGCAATCGCAGATAATAGAGAGTTGCTGTGGAACTACCTCACTCAGCTTAAGGGCCGAGAAAATCTGATATTAGCTACTTTCAGGGGAAAGACCCGCGCGGAAGGGGAATTGAAGCCAGATCCTCGAGGAAATAGAAAACCTTATTCTTTCACAGTATTGGATGTAAGAACTGCGAATCTACCAGACGGAAGTCTTGAGAGATTCGTGAGATTAAGAAACAGATGGGGAGCTCATGTGGAAGGACAATGGTTGCATGATTCCAAAAACTGGACGCCTGAGTTGAAGAAAACTGTTGGATATCAGGATGAAGGGCACCACAACGAGCTCTGGCTGTCATTTACGGAATTTTTAGCCAACTTTAGTGAGCTTAACGTGGCTAAAATTGACTCTGATTTCGCCCATACCAGTATCACTGTCAATTACACCTATGAGTATGGCATTGCCCAGAATGTGTCTTTCATTTGGGTCAAAGTCGATGATCCAACTCCAGTCACCCTGCTCTTCACTCAGAAAGACCAAAAGCAACATGAGGTTAAAAACCACCGAAAGGACCATAAGTATAGCCATGTTCGAGTGGCCATTGGGCGCTTGGATGAATTTGAAAACATTTGCTCCTGGAAAGGCGGCGATTTCAGAGCGGATTACCAGATTCCTCTTGAGCTCTACCTTGAAAAAGGAGAGTATATGCTGGTGACTGAAGCGTTCTGGGAGAACAAATACTCTCAGCAGCTCACCATCGGTGCGTACTCCCATAAACCGATCTGGTTGGAAATCAAAGCCGTCTCTTCTTACCAATACCAGCTGTATCTGGAGCAATTAGCTGTTGCTTTTGCAGAGACAATGATTACCAAAGGAACCACTGATGCAGTGAAACAAGAAGTGTATTTCCCTGATGTCCTCGAAATTCGCAAGTATACCTCGCAAGCTCTTCCTGGACTCTGGTTTTCGTTCATTAAGAATGAGAGTCATAATTATGTCCTCCATGAGGAACTGAAAATCGCGTTGGCAGGAGATAATAAGGCTGTGCTGTGTTTGCCTGACTTCAAGGAGCAAGAAGAAACCGTCCTTGAGCAGAAGATAGAGGTGTTGGAGAGATCGGATAGAACAATCCTGTTCAAAATAACGAAGGGAAATCCTTTCGAAGTGAAGGTTACGGGCACTTCGAAGATAACAAAGAAATAATTAGTATTAACGTTTTATATCAATTGCATAAATACCGGTGCACATAGAGTAAAACAAAAACATAAAGGTATTTGTGAAGTAATAACTGAGACTCAAGTGCTTTTCATAAAAAAATTTGGTTAACTGAGTAAATAAAACAGATTTCACACACTGATAAGCAAAATCCAAACATCAAAGAAAGTTAAACTCATAATACGTGAGCAAAGACAAGTTTTGCGCACACTTGAATCAGGAACCCAAGTGCGGTGCTGGTGCAGTGTCCTACGAATAAACGTGTGTATACCGTCATAAATACTTGAGAGGGCATTGGAATTAGTAGGCTTTTTAAAAAATGGTTAGTGCTAAGCGAGGAAATGAGTTTTTCTCTTGATTAATAGCTCAAGAGCTGATAAAATATAAATAGATAGTAGCTAACGCCAAGAGTATGGAAGGGATTATGGTATGATAGGGAGCGGCTTTCATTATCCACTCGACTGCAATGGGTAAGAGACATATGGAAGTTAATCAAAAAACAAAAAAAGATATTATAATTTGAGGTTTACTGTCTGATGATTGGAATAATCTTCGTTGGAAATTTCACTATTTTTTCTAGTTCTTGTTTGTCATGATTAATAAAATTCCCAATTAATCGAGTTTCTTTGATTGCTGCCTGAAGGAGCGCGGTGCCTATTCACAAAGGTGATGGAGACATCAGTATTATTTCCTGGCCTAGTCCTCTGTGCTAACTGCGCATTTCTCGAATCTCGAGGACCGAGAACAGTCTCTGTGGTGTTGAATAAACGGGCGAATTCTTGTACTGTATTGCCTCTCGTCGGATTGGTAATTCCCCTCCTGACTGTGGAAAATGGTCGACTGGACCTAATCTGGTGCGCTCTTGTGCTTCGGGTAATTGGGGGAGCTATGGTTTGTAGAATTATTGGTTCTGTAGTTTCCTCGATGGGTTTTCTCTTGCACACTGGGCAAGCATTCTTCTGAACCAGCCACTTGTCAATGCAGTCAATGTGAAATTTATGGTCACAAGGGAGGTTCCTTAGCTTATCTCCTCCATTGTAGTCTCCGAGACAAATTGCGCAGGTGGCGTTGCTTGTAGGTCCTGGACTATTTATGTGGTGATTTTGCTCACTCTTAACTTTTTTGTTGTTTGTCTGACATTCTTTCTTTGAGGATCGTGGATCTATCTCAACGACCTCGTCACAATCCTCCTCCTCAATGATTTCCATCAGATCAGGATTCTTTTTGGACTCAAGCTGCATCCCTTGGGAATTAGTTAATTTTTTCCCCCTTAGACTGGCTTTTCGGGAATCGGTGGAGTATTTTTGCCTTGAGTTGATGATTTCTTTTGAATCTGGTTTTGCAAACTTAAAGATTCCATTTCTGCCTTTTACTCGCGAAGAACGTGGAATCCCTCTTTCTTGTTTCTCGTCCTGAAAAACCGTCGTTTTGAGTCCTGCAATCTGCTCGCGAGACAATCCTTGCTCTTGTTTTGATTCCTCAAGGGGATGCCGACCAATTCTACTGCTTTGGTAAGTAGCACTATGAATCGAGTTTTGAGGCGATACTAACTGAGTTCCTAAGCTAAACAGTGATCGCAACATTGAAACGATCGGATCAATTTGGGTCGAGTTGGAAGAGACTCCCGTTCTCGTCGGCCCTTCTGGTAATTCTCGCGTAGTAACTGTTTGCTGAGTGAGCAGCCCTGGTATCGAGAGGAGGGAGGTCCTCAATTCAAACCCCCCTCTAAGTGTAAATGGCTCTCCAAGGCGATCGGCGATAGTAAGAGAAGGAAGAAGATTAAAAGGACCGTTTGTTGAGAAAGCAGTGGCCTGGAAAAGGTTATTCGGTTGGAGCGGGTTTATTTGGTTTTGGAAACTGATGCTTTGAAAAAGGTTATTCCTGGTTGATTGAGAGGGAGGGTTGCGAGAGGGTTGAGCTATTGAAAATATGGATTGCGGAACAATGGGATTCTGGTAAGTGTTGTTTAAATAGTTATTCTGGTTCATTACTGTTTCTTTTCAGAGGTTGTTCCGTTTATTAGCAAATATATCTATTTTCAAATTTATTTACGCGGTGTTTGAATCAGAATCATTATTATTTCAATTTGCGAATAATTTTCATTTTTAACTGATGAGCTGCTTGGTAGTCTGTAGATAGCTGTACTAAATTGGATTTAAATAATTCGTTAGGTTTTGGCAAATTTGATTTCAGGTTAAGAGAAACTAGACCAATGGACACCCCTCTAGCTCTTCGAATTCTCATTTGCAAACAGAGTCTATACTTAGTTGTTCATAAATTGCCAATTTTTTGAGCTTAGCGCTGGATAAAAATACTTGTCAGTCAAAAGGAAAAATATTAATAATAATTACAGGATTTTTTAGTGTTAATTTCTTTTCTGCTGCTCTGGCCACTTTCATCAGTGAATGGATACAGTAACTATAAATGTTGGATGACAACCCTCAGGAAAATCATTTTTGATATTGTACGCTGCCTTTAATAGCAAAAGAATATATACTTCTCAATATTATCTCAACTGGGTGATTTACTTGATGTATTATTGTGAGATCTTCATTTACGCTTTAAAAATAAGTTCTCTCTCTCTCATGGAAACATGATAAGCTATTGAAACAGGCACTAATAAAAAGAATATCTGAGTAGGTCGTTCATTTGTTAGTTCTAATGCCGTCTCATTTGATAAACTATTGATGACTATTTCCCCCGGTCACTGTCACTGCACATCATTCGAATTTTCGCGCAAATCTCCTGAAAATCTTTCTGCTCAATTGGTTTTCGAAGAATACCACTCGCTTTAATTTTCCCAGTCGCCTTCGTGCAATCCGTCACAATTCTTGGCGTCACAAAACCGCCTATCATGAATATTGGTGTCTCTTTCCAGCCTTTATTTGCTTCAATATTCCTTATTTTCTCGGCGACTTCAATTCCGCTCATCCCAGACAGCTGTAAATCGATTATTATTAGCAGAAATTGGCCTTCCGGGTTATTCTTGAATGCGTTCAGCGCTTGCTCTCCATTCTTACACGCAGTAGCAGTCACATTCTCTTTCTTCAGCATTTTAACGTAAATCTCTAGGTTATGCTCGCTGTTCTCAATCAGTAAGGCGTTGGTTTCGTATATTTTCGCCTTCTTTTCAGCATTTACATTCATGCCGCCGCCCATATTTAGCTTTCCCAAATCCAATCGAGGCAGTATGGGTCTCCTTTTCGATGCTGGAACTTGCTCCATAGGATTTTTCAGCTGCTGCATACCAAAATAGTCATGACTGTCTTCATCCGGCTGAGCAACCGTCCTAAACAAGCACACAACTGAAGTACCGATCCCTGGTTTCGAATCGACCCTCATATCACCTTGGAGTGCGTTACAGATCTCTTTCACGATCCACAGTCTGAAATCAACCTTCTCTATGCAATCAAACAACGAAAAGTCCCCTTCACTCGAAGGCGCGACCCTGTTAACACTCAGTTCCTCTTGCATTCCGCTCCCGGTATCAACTATCTCTATTTTGAGAAAACCTTCAACTGCATCTTTCACCGAAGAGAAGTAGTGATAAGGGAACTTGGTCCTATTTAAATTAAGAGTCAACTGCGATGGGTCCTTGGTCGTTTGGACTTCGGTTTCTCGAGGGACATAGCCTTTAGTGGGGATTTTCTTTTCGATCGTCTCATGAAGCTCATGGGGTTCCCCTTCAATATTTTCTTCCGTGTCATTCCTATCATGAAAGGAGTCTTGTAAGGCATGAAGCGCCTCGACAGGCTCGAAGTCACGCTCTTGATATTCACGCTGCGCCTTAAAACTCATAAAGATTTTTATCTGGCCTCTTTTAGTGTGTCTAAGCGAGTTCAGAACGAGATTCAGCAGGATCTGTAACACTCGGTGCCTGTCGAGCACTATTCTGCTTGGAAAGCTCTTGCTGATATACAATGAACCCATTAGCTCTTTCGTTTTCATCAGATCAGAAGCGATCAGCCAAAACGACTCGATGAATCCTTGGAAGTCTCTGGGTTCTAAAGACAAATCAAATTTTTTCAAATGAATCTTTGCTGCATCAAGGATGTTCAATAGAAAATTCGAGAGGATCTGCCCATTGATATTCGCCTTGCGTAGGAGACGATAGGCCTCACTGGAGCAGTGTTCTTCTTGGACAAGTTCGAGATTGCCGAGTAGACTGTCAAGAGGGTCTTTGATTTCGTAAGAAAACTTTTTCAAGAAGTTTTCGGCAATTGACTGAGTATCTTGAAGCTTCCTTTGGAGAGACTCGCTTTTATTTGTGAGTTCGGTGATCTGCGCTTCCCTACTTAGGCTAAAGGAGCTTGTTTTGTGTTTATATGCAAGAAATAGGAGTGGGTTTATTAGCGGTAGGTAATTTAAGTAGGGTATTTCAGTTTGTAGAGAAGTGTAGCCCTGATTTTCTGGCAAAGTCTGGTGTGGAGTTGAATTTAATGCTTTCCAGAAGAGAGCGTTCAGGATCAATAGGAAAATATCAAGGATCTTGCTATTTGGTGAGATAATATATGCTAAAATGAGCAGAGCCGAGTTTATTTGAAATGTAATCAGAGAGACTTGAGGGTTTAAGTATGACATGACGGGAAGAGCTAGAGCGAGGAGTACTGAGCAAATCGTAGATGGCAATTTCTTGAAAGTGGAGAATGCAATGAGGGGAATGAGTAGAACAGCGATTGTCACTAAAAACTTGAAGGTTAGCATCTTTGAAAAGCAATAGATCCCAGCCGCAGTCGCTAAGGTTCCGATAGAATACGGAAGTAGCGGGTATTTTATAAAGATGGGATGATTTAGATTTTTCTTCGATTGATCGTCTTCCATTAAGAATTAGAACGAAATATATCGAATTTAATCTACTTTGTGATTAAACTGAAAAAAGTTTATTGCTTCTAAAATGATATTTTAATGTTCAAAATTTGTGATACGCTGAGAAATGTCCTGGATTTGCTGGAGGTAGTCTGGAATATGATTTCCTTTCTTTTTCTTATCAATCAAGCTAATGATTTTGCAGAGATTATCACTAGCCATTGACAACGGAGAGAGAAAACGTGAATTGTTGAGAGGAAGTGTCAAAGTCATGGCAAGTACACTCGGAGAATGACTCTCTGAGAGTTTGCTGGCTTAATTCCAAGATAAATTACCTCAAATTCAGCAGGCTCCCTCATTACTCAGTAGATGATTCCAATTTTGTTGGAAAAAAAAAAACAACTTCATTGCCCTCGAAGCAATTAGAGGAAGACTACACATAGCTACTGAAAATGAGGCGCACAGCTGTATGTTTTAAAAGCAGAGAGCCCTAAAGAATGACAACAATTCAAGCACAGTCAGAATCAATCAAATTTTGGGGTTGAATTTACTCGATATGCGAGTTCCTTAAACTTTTAATCTTTGAAGGCTATCTCTCGTCTATATTCAACCATATCATACTGCTAATTATTCAATATTCAAGAGTAGCATTTTTGAATTAAGACTTATTGTTATTCTTAAATGTTCAATGATAGGAATTCATCAATGTCAAAGTTTTCGAAGTCATTAAGATCAAAGGCTTCTAAGTCATCAACCTCGTCATCGGTCATCCTTGGGTTCTTTTTATGTGTTGCTTGAGGTTTCTTATTTGACGTCTGAGGTCTCTTATTTGCTGCTTGAGGGACAAAGACTTTGACTTCTCCGTTATTAAGATAGACTGGAAGGACGCCTCCCTTGATTGTCACACAATCTCCAGGATAAAGGATATTGCAGACTGTTTGTCCCTCTTTGTATGGGTGATAAGTCACGCTTCTGTGTTGTTGCTGCTCAGGTCTATTCGTAAACGCAAAGACAACGAGGCCTCTAGAGAAGGCGTAGAAGGTGTCATCTGCCCATCTCTCAACCTGAGTTTGAAGATAATATTTAGTGGCTTTTCTCACGGCATTAATTCTGGCTAACATGGTTGAGATATCAGTTGTCTTGTATCCAGATGACCAAAGAGGTTCTCTGCATCCTGGATCATTTCCGCCTCTGTAATATTGTTCAGAGCCGTAGTAGATGATGGGGATTCCTTTGGATCCAAGAACGAAAGCAAGAGCGGCTTTGTAAGTTCTGCCATCGTTGTACTGATTCAAGTATCTTGGGTTGTCGTGGTTATCGACGAAATTGCCAAGTATATCCTGGTTCCTGAAGTATTTGTCCATAGCGGCGTAGTGGTTCCTGAATTTGTACATTGATTGGCGGCTGCCGAAAATGTCTCTGAGGGTATAGTAAAGTGGGTAGTTCAAGGTGGCATCAAGATAACCCTGATATTTTCCAACGTAGCCATAGTCTCTGTTGAAGACTTCGCCGACTTGGTAGACACCAGCAGCCTTGGCCCACTCAGCCCAGAATTGAGGCTTGACTTCAGGGACAGTATCGACTCTGATTCCATCAAAACTATAGTTAGAAACAACGCCTTTAACCCAGTTTAAGAGAGTTTGTCTGACATAAGAATTATCTTAATCAAGATCTGGCAGGTTAGCCAATCTGCAGTACTCGACTTCATGTGCGTCATTCCAATTATTAATTTGGCATTTGGTGTGGTAGTGCTTTGGATCGTTGAAAGGCCTGACTTTTGAGAAGTCAAGATCAACTGAGCCGACGTGGTTTGCGACGACATCCAACATAACAAACATTCCTTTGGAATGAGCAGCACTCACAAGGTTTCTTAGATCTTGAGGAGTTCCGAAATTGCTATTGATTTGGTACCAATCAACAGCTCCGTAGCCGTGGTAGTCTTGGCCTTGATTCTTAGGGATAGGAGAGATCCAAATGGCATCAAATCCCATGGATTTGATGTAATCAAGCTTGTTTTGGAGACCTCTGAAAGTTCCACCGCAGTAGTGACCAAGGTTGCCACATGGAGAAGTATCTCCATTAGTTCTTGCGATACGATCAGTCAAAACCTGGTAGATTGAGCGAGACCTCCAGGCATTCGCATCTGCAGCGTTGGAGAGATCGAGCACACTGCCGACGAGTAGAATAGCAATGAGGAATCTAACAGTCATTTTAAGAACGACAAATATTTAAACAATTATGATCCTGAGCCAATTTTTTCATAAAATGCCTCTTTAATAAAAGACTCATAGACTGTAGAGTTTAATTTATGAGTTAATATCATAAGGTTGTGTTGCTAACTATTGAACACTAACACGAGCGTGTTGGTATTCATATTATCATTTTTTCAAATTTGCCATATCTCAATTTTTTCCTTTCAGGGAGAACGACGAGTTCTTTTTTAGAAGAAATAACTTTTATCAATCTAAGCTTAAATCGTCAACAGTTTGCTCTTTATATCATAGATCAGCTTACGAATTTGTTTGATAAATGTTTAATGATATCAACTTAGGCAATACTATTATTATTTTTAAATTGTCATGGCTAAGAATTCCTCAACTTCTGTCATGGTTGATTGAGGCACGAAGACCTTGACTTCTCCGTTCAAAAGGGTGATCTGGAGGATTCCATTATGGATCGTCACGCAATCACCTGGATAATTGATATTGCAGACAACCTGTCCTTCTGAGTATGGGTGATAATTAACGTTTCTAGTTTGCGTCTGGTCAGGATTGTTGGTGAATGCGAAAACAACATTGCCTCTGGAGAAAGCATAGAAGGTATCATCTACCCATCTTTCAATTTGAGGTTCGAGATAGTACTTTGTGCTCGCTCTCACACTATGGATTCTGGTGAGCATTGTTGAGATATCAGTCGATTTGTATTCAGATGTCCAGAGAGGTTCTCTGCAGGCTGGATCGTTTCCGCCTGAATAATACTGCTCTGAGCCGTAGTAAGTGATTGGGATACCTCTGGAACCCAGAACGAAAGCAAGAGCAGACTTGTAAGTTCTACCATCAGGATAATCGTGCAAGAATCTTGGATTGTCGTGATTATCGGCGAAGTTGCCCAGAATGTCTTGGTTCTTGAAGAATTTGTCCATGTTGGAGTAGTGAGTTCTGAAGTTATACATTGATTGGCGGCTGCCGAAAATGCTTCGGAGTTGGAAATAGAGTGGATAGTTTAAGGTAGCATCAAGGTAATTTTGATATTGGCCGACATATCCATAGTCTCCGTTGAAGACCTCACCGACTTGGTAGACACCAGCAGCTTTGGCCCACTCAGCCCAGAAAGGTCCTTTGACTTCAGGGACGGTGTCGACTCTGATTCCATCGAAACTGTAGTTAGAAACAACGCCGCGGACCCAGTTCAGGAGAGTTTGTCTGACGAATTGGTTATCTTGATCAAGGTCAGGAAGGTTGGCCAATCTGCAGTATTCAACTTCATTTGGGTCGTTCCAGTTGTTAATCTGGCATTTAACATGGTAATGGGATGGATCATTGAAAGGAACGACACTGGAGAAGTCAAGATCGACAGGTCCGACGTGGTTTGCGACGACATCCAACATAACAAACATCCCTTTAGAGTGAGCAGTGTTGACGAGGTCTTGGAGGTCACCAGGGGTTCCGAAATTGCTATTGACTTGATACCAATCAACAGCTCCGTAGCCGTGGTAGTCATTGCCTTGGTTCTTAGGGATAGGAGAGATCCAAATGGCATCAAATCCCATGGATTTGATGTAATCGAGTTGGCTTTGGAGTCCTTTGAAAGTTCCACCACAATATTTGCCGAGGTCACCGCATGGAGAAGTATCTCCGTTGGTTCTTGCGATACGATCAGTCAAAACCTGGTAGATTGAGCGAGACCTCCAGGTCTCTGCGTCTGCAGCGTTAGAGAAGATAAAAGCACTGCTGACGAGCAGTATGGCAGCGAAGAGCTTGAATGCCATTTTTTTGGACAGGTTTTATTTGAATTATTATCTTGAGCCGAAAGCAATTTAAGTTGCTGTTTAAATAACTTCCTCAATTTATTAATTATTTGTAATGCTTAAATTGGCGAGTTGGGTGAAGTTCTTTTGGAATCATTCTCCTCAAATAATTGAATCACGAAAAGCTGTTTTGTCAAGACCGACATCCCATATTCTCAAGCTCAGATTGCGATAAGTCCACATCGAATTTTAGAGATTTCCTTCAGCACATTTGCTCAAGGATTGAATTTTCATGGCTTAAATTTCTCATTTACCTTAATTGTGAAAAAGAATCTGTTGCTTTAAGAAAAAAATTTTAATTTTTTTAATGACTCTCTCATGTTATTGTGTGATCAGGCCAGACTGTACCAAGGAACAAAAATATTACTACATACAGGTGAGAAAGCACTTAACAATTAAACAATTCAAAACCTTTACCAACATCTTTACAATGATGAAGATTGCATTAAAATTAAATACCCAGATTAAGAGATTATTTATTCCAGGGATGAAGCAAAAGACCTCAACGAGAAAAAATCCTCTCACAAGGCAGCAATGTTAAAATCCGAGAAAGAGAGAGAGAAGAAAATCTAGAAATAAACCAAACAGTTTTCAATTTGTTGCATTCTCAAATATATCACCTAACCAACAATACTTCTTTTCATCATGGTAATGTATTATTTCATAGGAATCAGCTACAGCCGAGATCTACTTTAATTTTGCTTCATGCACTTTGAATAAAAAATTCTCGTACTTGAATGACTAAGAAATAATCATGAGGATCAAATAGCCTTTATACGTGTAACCTCGGCCAACAAGGTAATGTTAAAAGAGAGGGATGTAGTAATACTCTAGCTACTCGCAACGGCTCTTTATATCGTTTAATATTCTTGTATTAAACAAACCAACAATTCTCGGAAATGTTAAAAAACTGGTGAATACTTTTTGAATAATGAGTCACATATATACAAGTTTACAAGCGATGCGGAACTATTAATTTCATACCTATTAAACAAATTTCATATTACAAATCCAAATTCTGATTCGGATCATCTAACAAAAAATAAGTAAAAAGCTATCGCATTTGATAACTAACACAATCAGCACGTTGGATTTAAATAGAACAACTCCTCAGTGCTTAACTGGCACTTTCAGCACCTGAGTTACCTGGGTCAAAAAATCTGACAACAACTCTTTTTGTTTTCAGTTTTCCCCATCGTGCGAAGAGTCCCATTCAATGTGTTGTACTGAGAGTTTAGCGCGCCTGTTACCGTTCTTTCAAATCGAGATTTGTGACTACCTGAATATTTCTCCACCAACTTTGGATTTTTAACAATAAAATAAGCGTATTCCTCATAGGGTCTTTTCCTATGCTGTTCGACAAAATTTTTAATGCGCTCTCGAACTGCAAATTCAATTCGAGGAGCCTGGAATGTTTTTTTAAGGACTTTCATTTCCGCCTTTTGACCAATCGCTCGTTCTCTCCAAACATAGAAATCCACCAGCTCACCTGCTGGGATGGCAAGGACAGTTTTTTCCTTTCCTTCCTTCAATCGCAGGTGCTCCTTATAAGCAAACAAAGTCGACCAGAAAGTAAAGTGGATGAGATCCGCTCCATTTACATCCTCTTCAATGAGACTAAAAGCCTGAGAGTAAAGCTCTTTTGACAGGCTCGTTTCTGAAAAGAAAGCTTCTTCATGTTTTTTTAGTTCAGCCTGCCTGATTCCATCGTACTTATCATCAAGCTTGATCCATTTGCTTAGATCCGAAAAAACTTGTTGTTTCTCTTCTCTTTCTTTATCGAGAATAGCCCTAAGGTTTTCCATGGCTCTGAAGCAGATCTGCCCGAAAATCTCAAGCGCAGTTTGCTGTGAGTAACCAGAGCTAGTCTTTTCTTCTTCACTCGCACGATTTTCAAGCTCCTCAAGCACAAATTCGGCCTGGACATCAAAATCATGTTTACCTGAGTGAGTTTGCTGAAGCAGTTTAAGTAGCTCTACGTCTCCCAGCCATCTTTTATTCCCGTTATTCGGAGATTTTAGATCTTTGATGAGTTTTATATCACCAAGCAGTATTTTCGGTGGTGGCTGTTCGCCTTTTTCTGTTTTGATCTCAGCTTCTTTCCAGTTAGTTGCGCTAAGAGTAGTGACATTCTCTTGTTTAATGCCGATTTGTAGCGCAGACTCGCTCAGTATTTCGCCTTCTTTAGAGGTGAAGAGCTTAACCCCGTTTATTTGTCTTGCCGTCCCTGAACCTTCAGAAATATTTTTGCTTACACCCGTGCTGGCTTTCGAATGATTAATTGTACTATCCTCAGGACTAATTCCTTTAAAGGTTTTATGCTTGGATAGTAGCCCGTCTCGAGGAGTGCTTGAGACTTCTGTATTGAGATGGGATAAGATTTGAACGCATTTCTTCCTATCTGCTGAATCAAAGCTTTCATAATGGTTATTGATATCCTCTTTGAGCTGCTGATAGTGCGGCTTCGAAGCCTCTTCCAAGTTTTGGAGTTCAAAGACCAGGCGATCAACGAAGGACAACTGCGTTTTTTTCCATACGTAATCCTCTACGCGTTTAGCAACTATATAAACTCTCCCTTCAGGAGGGAATTTCTCAGCTAATTGATCAATTTCTTGTCTATAGCTCTCAAAGTAGCTCAGTTCGTGATGCAAGTAGGTGAAGTACTGATGCGAGGAAATTTTTGTAACTTTTTGGAGCATGAGAACTTGTCTTTGAGCAAACCAGAAAGCTGCATTGACGACGTGTAGAAAATCTTCATGTGCGTGATGAAATTCCACGGATTTTTCATATATTTCAGGAGATAAGCCTGCTTCTTTCAAAAGGCGCGTGCGGTAAGGAGTCAGACGGCGTTCGTATTCTCGCTGATAACGCTCAACACAGGAGAGCCACTTGTCGAGCTTTGAGAACGTGCTTCTGCGACTTATCTCTTCCTCTAGTGTGATTTGCAAAAGCGGTAATTGCAATGCGTTGAGAATTTTATCAAAGAGGATGACGAAGTTCTTTTGAGTGTAATGACCTCTTAGCTGCTCATCCTGTAAAAGACTGTCCAAGAAAGGTTTTGGCAATTCCATGGGTAGTATTTCAGCAGTCATCGTTTAGTATAGTCAGTTTGTGATGAAAGTACTAAGAAGTTAATCAGAATTCGATTAATTCATAAATATGCGTTTAACTTCAATACGTACCGCTGAATATATTATCCGTCAAATGACGAATGACTCTGGTGCATAGACTCTTTGAGGGAAGAATAAGAGGCTGGTTAGTTTGAAAATATGGGAGGGTGCTCTGCGAAAGATTGCTTTTCGAAAAGAAATGAAACCGAATCAAATTCTGTCTGACGAAACTGTCGGGACGTTATTTAATCTTCAGATTTTTTTTTTTAAATATGTTTCCTAACAACGAATTTGAATCAGAAAACGTTCCTGTGGAGCAAGATAATCTCTGATGAAGCTCCCGAGAGGGATTTATGTATATTGGATAAGGTTATAGACAAATTTAGAAGAAAAGGAGAAGAAATATTATGAGATGACTAAAATAATCCCACGAAAAGATTAAAGTAGTTATTCATGCTCTTTCATGAATGGCTTAATGACTGGCAAGAAACGAAAAGGAGGACCTCCTTCAGCTCAGATCCTTTATGTATTTTTGATTATCTCTTTTAAAGAAACCAACAGAGCTCTAAAAGGCAGCAATTATCAAATAATACGTTTCTGACTAATGCGTACTTAATTCTTTAAAAAATTAATTTTTTTATACTTTTGTTCAAAAGCCTTCTCATTATTCTCTCATTCCCGTATACCGTAGCTAGTTGGCATGAGTACGTGATGAAAATCTTATCTAGAACCCATCGTGAGCATAAACGAAAGGCTCCGTGGCAGGAAAGCCTTCAAATTCATACAAAATAGAGTTTTTCAAAACTAAGATGATAGAAATTACTTAACTAGTCGCAGGAGCATTCATAAGCTCTCTCTAAGTAGCGCACTTATTCAAAAAGTAGAATCCAATGATATTAATAGGGGGATCTACGACGATATCTCTCATACAATTCTACTTAGAGAGAAAAGTAGTGAATAAACCTATAAAAACCGTTTGAAAAAATATTCCCCGTTCAGAGAGGTGCTAAACAAGTTCTACTCGCCTTCTTCAGGTCAAAGTTTTTAATTCATCCTGTTGAGCGCCCTTAAAGCACCCTAAATCTTTGCTTTTCTCTCTAAGTGCATATGACAAATTAAAATTTTTGTGTCATGCTTGTTGAATGTCTATCAGAGGCAAAACTCTGACCTAACTGCTTTACGAAGCCATTTACTCACAGTTTTACAAATATTTAGGAAGAGTGGAGAGCTCTCATACGGTATCTCTTACAAAAGCTCGATTAATTAAAAAGCGATCAGTATTGCGAACTCTTAATTGTTCATCCGGACTTAGTGTTTAACTTCAGAAAAGTAGTATTGTAAAAGAAAAACGCTGCTCTCACCGCTTCAAAGTCGCTTTTTAAGTTCTACTATATGTAAAATCAGAGCCTACTGAATAGTCAAGCAAGACGATTGCTCGTCTTATTGAATTAAACAATAACTATTTAATTTTCGAAAAGCAGCGCTTGACATTGACCACCAGAATCCTTGAGATAATTGAACTCGTAGCTCCTTCAACGGCACAATAGAGAGGACCCAGCTTCAAAAATTGAGGAATCTTTCCTTGCCGCTAAAATATCTTTTGGATAAGTTCATATGGGTATCATTCTTGAATGTTCAACAGAAAAAGCAAATGATTCTCAAATCTTGGTTTCAAAATATCGTTTAAAACAATCGTATCGATAGTTCATTCCATATTTTTTTTTGGATTTCAAACGAAAATAGACGGAAAACAAGATATTCCTAGCTCATCTAACTCTCTCTTAGTAGGTAGTCTCAGAAAAGAGGCGATTCGGTTTAGCATTTCCTAGCTTAACGCTAAAGATTGTCTGGTGCCTGAAGGCGAGATTTTATTACGTGTTTGATTCGATTTTTGTTTAATTAACTTGACAAAGTTGTGTGTAATTGGTCTACATTTTTCATAAAATAAAATCTGAGATTCGAGCGTAGTGCGTTCGCGGATTAATCATTATTAATTGTGAATTAACTTTTTTATTAAAGAAAAAACCTTCAAAAGGCAATGGAAATTAATCAATTCTTAATCGAACATACTCGAGAACATTTGATGTGATCCTCCGGGCACTTGTGCCTGGGAACTTCTTTTCATCTTTCCTCCAAATCGACAGCATGCTTCAGCCATCGCGTGCCTAAGAGCGAGAGCGCGAAGCGCGAGGCATTTTTCCCTATCATTTGAAGGACTTTCTGCCATTTCTTTTCGTGAAAAAGTTCCCGATTCCTCAAAAATAGTTCGAATTAAATTTTGCATTTGAGATATTAAAAAACGCTTGGCTTCGATTATTTCAGGCAATAAAAAAATACCTCAGACAGTTTTCTCAATTGAATACGTCATCGCGAATTATAAGAATTCTTGTTCTTTATAATCCTCACTGATCCTCGTTTATAATTGAAAAATTATTCAAAACAACCCGAGCATAAGATACATGAGCCTCCCTGCCAACCCTTCACTCCTTGAATGGCTATCCTTCTCCACCCCGCCTCTCGGAAAGCAGACCTCCATCAACAGCAAACTCTCATTTGACTCGTATACTTCAACCACCGATGGGAATTCCTCTCAAGACGAGATTCCAGTCCAAACTAACTACGCAAATTTCAACTATAGTAGATGGACTCCGAATTCCTCTCCTATGAAAGGAGAGCAGCCACTTGAGAGCGTAAAGCAGAAGATGAAAACAGAGGTAAAAACATCACTGCGACTGCTCGAGCCTAATCGAAAATAATAGATCTGCAAGAATTACCTGATGACTCAATCGTGTCCCTATGGCGATAAGTGCCTTTTTGCTCATGGAAAATCGGAACTCCGACAAAAGACTACGGTCCCAAAGAATTATAAGACTGTTAAATGCAGACAGTTTCATAATGAAATGCACTGTGATTTTGGCCCTCGATGCCAGTTTATTCACAAGAACGCCAAAAAGAACCCTAAGAGATACGCACTTAGAGTCACCTACAGAGTTTTGTATCAACTGATGCAATTAAGATATGACGAGCAGGAATTCGAAGAGAAAAACATTGAAAAACTCTTTCAAAATATGCTCGACGCTAAGACTTTCAAGAGGCAGCGGTTAGATGTATTTACATCTCTTCAAGATTATGGCGTTGGACAATAAATTTTGGATGATGTGGGCTGAGATCTTTCATTTAATTACTGATAATGGACATCACTGGGAGCGGAAACGAAGCACCTGGTACTCCTTTAATATATGAAAGCTTAAATTTATTTCGATATTTTATTAATCGATATAATTATCCGCAAATTTTTAAGAAGAGATCAAACAGCTCTCCCGTCTCTTCTGGATACTTGATAAGTGGTATCAATGAGAGATTGGGGGAAGGTTTTTTGAGTAATATTCATTGTCTTTTTTTTTTTTAATTCTTCAGTTCTGAATACATATAACAATTTCTCGTATCAAACTTCTGAAAGAAAAAGAATACATAATTATCAGTTTCTCATAGATATGTTTCCAAAGGAATAAGTAGAGTGATTATATAAAAGAGTTTTTGTATATTTGAGAGAAAATTATTTTGAAGTGAAATGTAAAGGAAAAATATATTGTTGTCTGGAAAATCATCGTTGATGAGCATTGGTAAATGATAATTTTGCGAAGGACGTTGGTCGATACAGCAATTTCCTCTTCTTTTGAATGAAAGTAGAATAGAATATACGAAACGATCAGATTCGCAGAGTCATTGATGCTGATAGAGGCAATAAAGAGCAATATTCCATTGGAATTAATGTTTTCTTGGCCGCTTTCAGATGTAACGATGGGATCTCGAAATTGCCTGTAGAAGTAAAAATCAAGCACTCTTACGAACCTTTGTGATTGATAGTGGAAAAAAGTAGACACGAAAACTTTAATATAATTGTCAGACTTTCAAAAATAACCCATAAATGTTGAGTTGCTAATAAAAAGTAGATGAGGAAGTTTCCATGTACTTTTTCAATTTGCAGTTAATAAATTGACCAATCTGAGAATCAAGAGGAATTTACACCGGCAGCTGATTATTTTTGATTTCATTTCAATCATAATTCTTTTCTCAATCTGAAATTTTTCTGCCATATTACTGATTATTGGTGACACAAAATGTCATATGGAAGTATTAGAAACTAGCAGATGGGAGAAACAAATCACGAACTTCATCAACTGCCGTTGGATTGAGTTAGATATGACAACTGTTGGAGAAAGTTTCACAAGAAATTCCTTCGTAGCTCGAAGTAATTCTTTCAGCAATAGGCGTTAGACTAATTAAGGAGTAGTATCCACAAAAGTACTTAGTTATCAAGAGTCCTCGACTTGTTTCATTTTAATTTGGTTTCATTCGATATTTATATTTCCAGATTTGATGATAAGAACTTTGCTTAATTTCCAGAATTCTTTTCACATTCGAGTAAACCTAAAAAGAAACTTTTCTCTAGTTGTATGAAAGGCCAGGTGAGACAGCCAAATCCTGTATTAACTCTATGCCGAGTATTCTAAGGTCAAGTGACCAGAGAAAGTTCCAGAAAAATAGAATTCGTGATGAATCTTAAAGAGTACGAGCTTGGTTATACTACAACCATGCTTCATCTGCATGCATTCACAACATTTAAGTATGCTTTTTCTTTCGTTTTCCCTTTTGTTTTGTGAATTATAATGATATTCCTCGAAATCACAAAAGTTAGCTTTCTCTATTAAATTTAAGAAGCATTCGCTTTAAGCAATCGACAATTCATCTATAGCAACTAAGAAACGAGAGAATTTCCTTATCAGATGGACAATCAGTATGAAAAGAGGAGATTCCTTAAAATTTCGCGGGAATTTAAGGTACTGACCAAACGAGCTTACTAATAATTTCTTTTATACGCACACCAAGTAGATTTGTCAAAACATCATTTTTCTTCGCCAGACCATTTCAAGATACATGAAGTTCTTAATTCAAGCAAAGAATTGAGTTGCATTTCCTAAAAGAGCACTAAATTCCAACAATCATAGTGGTCCAATTCTGATCGCATAATGCTAATTTCTCTCAGGAACACGACTAGCTTTCAAACTCATGGCTCGAAGAGATCTCAAAGAATGCACTCGGTAAAAGAATCCAATGCACTTTGCCCGTTCCAGCTCCAAAACAGAAAAACTTCGTATAAAAATTGCTTTAATAACTTTTCGTGATTACCTTCAAATTTTTCGCAAGTTTCATAGAAAGATTTACTCAAACTAAAAATAGGCTCGTCAGAGAAGATAAATAGGCTTGTGTGGGCGAGAACGGGATGTTTTTTTTCATTTAAAAATTCAGTCTCCCTTCTTTGTCTTTATTATCCATCACACTTTTCTCATTACCTCACTATGATTGAATAGCATAGATTATAGAAAACAGCTGGATAACTCTACAGACTTGGCTCGAGTCCTCAGTTCTTTCTTCATTAAACGCATTTCGAAATGATTAATCTCATTAGCGGGAACGAATTACTCTTGAGTCTAATGATAAAGCCATTTTGTCTGAATTACTCACATTAATCAGACTCAATTGAATTAACTATTTCACAGTTAATCAGATTTTGCACACATGACGTAATCGAGTCAATCTAAATGCTAAACTTGAATTAGATGAGCTCATCGCTCATGCCTATTTAAATCCTGAAGCAATTCCGTATTAAAAACAATAATCAAAATAAAGTTAAACCAGAAAGCTCTAATGAAAGCCATCGCTATCGTTCTCCTCGGTCTCGTTGCCGTTTGCGCCACCGCCGCTGTTACCACCAGCGACTGCAGCGGAGCTGATGTCGTCTGCAAATCCCTCGGCCTTGAACTCAACGCCGACCCAAGCAAAGGAAACCCAATCGGCATGAAATGGAAATTGACCTGCGGACAACACGAATTCGTTAACAACCTCCACATCTACGTCGCTTTCAACGGATTCTCCTTCCACGAAGAAGAAAACGCACAATCCCTCGAAGTTGCCGGTGGTGCCCAAACAGAAATCGACTACGCCGTCACCATCCCATCCTTCGCTCCTTCTGTAAAAAAAAAAATTCGTTTAATTGTGTACTTATTGACTAATGTTTTAGGGCCACTACCAAGTTAACCTCACCGCCCAAGGTAACTCCGACGATCCAACCAAGAGAGACACCGCCCTCAACTGCATCTCTGTTGAATTCGATCTCTAAATACTCAAAAAGATTTCAAGCGTTATTTATGCAGAATAGTCTGAATATTGGATGCGTTCCTACATGTTCTCTGCATAAATGATTATGAAAAGCACAGCTGTTTAAGATAGCAATGAAGAAATGCTCTTCATATAACCAAAACGAAATTTCTTATGTTTTAGTCGGCTTTGCTAGGATAGGATAGATATAAGGCTCGTAGTTATTACCTGACATTGAATCAGTAGAGCCATGGACATAAGAGGATAGATTAGATGTTTCTCAAGAAAAATGCAATATACTGATGATGGAAAGGATGCCTTTGAACAAAGTAAAGAGAAGAGAGAGAGGACTAACTGTTCCTGAAAAGACAATATTGCTGGCTCACACAGCGAAAGAGATATTTCTGGCTTCTGCTAATAGGGAAAATACCAAATTGAGGATTTTTAACACCTAATAAATATTACATGTAAATGGGTACAATACACATTTTCTCATTCAAAGGTTAACCTTTTGGGGTTTCAAGATGCCTAATTGGATATATCAGTAGTAATCTATGTAATTTAGGAAGTCTTTTATTTCAATTCGTTGAGTAGTAGCATTTTCTGTTCAGTTATCGAGGATCCATGTCCTAAATGTTTATCTTTCTGAGCGACGAGCACTTTTGCCTTACAGAGGCGCTGTTCGTACAATGAATCTATCATAATGATGATCAAGTTTTGTTAGAGTGAAGCGTATTACCTAGATCTGACAGTAGCAATCTCACAAGCTTAATTAAGAGCTTAAAAGCTGATAATAGGAAAGCAGTTGTATTTTTCTGCTTTTTTTGGTGAATCTTGATGAGCTCATTCTGAGTAGTCTCTTGTAATCCTTTCACCTTATTGAGAATTATAAGCCCTATATTATCGATCACTCTCGTCTCTTTTTTTTGAGGTATGTTCTCCCAAAGGACTTCACTCTCTGCCTCACGTTTCAGGCAGCTGATGACCTGCCAAAACAAAAGAGGGCCTTTGCTTTTGCTGAATTCCTCCACAAGTTCAGCTTCCAACCGATCGATTTCTTCGGTAAATTCGCTCGACCTAAATAGCTTTTGAGCTGGAAGATATGTTACATTTGACATTAAAAATTCATCTTTACTATTTTGTTCTGTCACATGTTGGCTTTCCAAGCGAATCTCATCCTGAAGAGTTCGATGTTGGCTTATTGCGGCATCACTATTTCTCAATGTTTCACCCGGACCAATATTCTCTTTTCCAGGTGATAGTTTGAAAGCTCGAGATGACTTTTGATTTAATGCCTTTTTCGTGTCTTTTTCTCCTCTTTTGAATTTTGCCATGGCATTTGAAGACGATTCGCTAATCTTGCTTGGTGAAGAATTGATTTGGTCGTCGATATTTTTAATTAAAGTCTCAGTGATTCGTTCCATGGTGACGATATTTTGCGTAATGTTTTCAAATCCTTTGATTACATATTCTGCTATCACTCCTTTGCTGGGAGCAATGTCGTTTACGCTGCTTTTCAAAGCTTGTTGATTCTCCCTTATTGATTGCAACTGCTGTGAGAACACCTCTAATTCCGCAATATTACTTTCGGATGTTTCATGTGCAGACAATAGATTCTTGAATTTACAATTGATTAACTTCACTTGGGAATGATTAGACTGATTTTTACGGTGATATTGTTCAAACTGTTGCAAGAGCCGATCATTTTCCTGTAAAATTTCACTAAAACGAGCTGCTTTTGTATCATCTTCATCATCTTTCTGATTTCGTTCTTCCTCGGGAAAGCTGAATTCCTCAGCATTATTTATAGACATTTTAGATTCCTTCTCAGCTGAGCAAGCATCCAATTGTTGTATAAAATATCGGAGTTTTAGAATTTCCTTCTCAAAATTATCATTTACTGAGCCGAATTTTCTAACCAGAGCCCCAGCGAGGTGTGTGATTTTCTCTAAAGTAACACTTCGAATGTCCTGTTGATTATGTAAGCTCTTGAAAGCACCTTCTTCTGAACAAGCTACGCCAACGTCCTCTTTCAGTAAATTTTCTGCCTTCAAATTTAACTCCTCACTCGTTTTTTCTTGGGGGAAGCTCTCATCTCCCCTTTTCAGCGCCAAGGTTTGAGAGAAATTTTCGATCTGAGATACTATTAAACTAATGTTTTGGTCGTTTTTCTCCAAGCGTGCCAGCTCCTTTTGAAATAGAGATAAATGGATATAAACCCCATGCAATTGCTGCTGATTTTCCAGCTCTGGTAGCCCTTGCACCATGGACTGGATTTCTGGACACTGAATTTCTTTCCTATCTACCATCTGAGGGTCAGTAATTTCTAATTCTAGGGTTTCATCATTGAACTTCTTACGCTCTCTCTTCACATCATCGAAGTTATTTGATTCCTTTTGTTTATTCAATGTTTCTTCCATGTTTTTGGATATAGCAAGGAAATCAACTCCCAAAAAATGCTGCGTGACTACGCTGCTCTCTTCATGAATTAGTCGTGCCAATCGATCCTTAGACGAATCCTCTTCTATAAAATTTGAAAGCTCACGTTCCTGACTGTTAACATCGAACGAAGAAACTCTTGGTTCATGAAACCTTTCATTCATACTATTTTATTTGATGTTTGGCCCAAAAGTTTACAGAGAATCAAATTTGAATTTTTATTTAGCTGTTAAAAATGACCCTTTTGTCAATTTGCTCCGCTTTTCAGGCAGTAAATTGAAGAAATTTAAACTCCAAATTTCTCTTTCAGATCAACACTCTCGAACCCTTTGAAACGCCTCAAATATTATTCTCTTAACAACACCAACGAAATCGTCTTCAGCAAACCAAACACCTTATCCAAAGCGTTTGACTAAGTTTAGAAAACTGTATGGATTAGCTTCTTAAATAAATGGTAAAACCAAAAGCGCTTTCTTGACATCTGAAGGAGTCTTTTACTTCTTAAAATTATGAACTTTCATCATGCAAATGCCTTTGTACCAGCATAATTGTCTATCTGTGTCCTAATATAGGAGAAAATAACTCTAAACTTCAGGAAATAGAAGACTCTGTCAACGGCAATTTCTCAAATAAAATTTACCATTTTGCTTTCTAATTTTTTGATAGCAGGTATTGTCAAAAAAAGCTTTTAAATTTGCATTGCAAATTTCACCGCAAATAAAATGATTAAATATGCTTTCCGGCTGAGAAAGGTGATTGGGTCCATAAAACCATTCGCCTCCTACATCAATGTACTAAACAACCTCGAAATCACCTATAACACCAAATCCTACTTTTCGGAAAGCCAAACGACGACAGCTGATTCGGCTGAATCCGGAAAAAACAACTCCGAATCAGGAAAATGGAAACGATTTTTTTTGGAACAGAAGGTTGATATCTCCATCGACATGGACCGCTCCCTCAAAACACAAAATAAGCGACTAATCGAAAATTACATACTTAGAAATTACATGATTTTCAGCTTCGAAGACTTGATCAAGAGTCTGATCCCCGTGCAGGACAAACCTCTCCTGATCAATATTCTAACTGAATTGAAGTCTCGTATTTACAACAAAAATTACGATATTCCCGAAAAAACCGCCTTGAAAATGCTCATTCTATCTAAATCTGGCAAGTTGCTCGACCCTCCTCTGAGAAAAGTCCTTTGTGTTTATCTACACACCCATTTCAAGACGTACAAGCACGCTGACCAGGTGCGAGTCCTGAACTTCTTCCTCGAGCAAGACATTATCGATTTGTCTCATCTGAAGACGATCAAGAAATTTGCGAAACAAGAATTGGATGTCATCGGCGATTATTTCCAAAACCTGTCGCTTATAGACCAGCTTGAGCATCTGCGACTATATAACACTCTGAAGAAGGTCCTGAGTCAAGAAACTTTCGACGGGCTGCTAAAGCAGGACGTGATAGATCTCCTGGCTGATAAGGTAACATCTTATAGGTTTTCATGAATAACTTTACGATCTAGATTCTTATAAAATTGAAACAATTAGACCTCCTCACAAACGAGGAATGGTCCTATGTGACCAACCTGGACCACATGGTTATTTTAAGGCAAGAGCATCTCATTGAGCTCAAGCTGACCCTCGCTGACCTGTAAGACAACTTCTTTTGTTCATTTGAACTAAAGCAATACTAACAGATTTTACCAACGGTTTAATTTTGAAGAAACAGCAGGAACGAGCAACCCCAACGAGCCGCTCAGAAGAAATGAAAATATCGTATTATTATCTAGTTATTCTATTTAAGCTGAATCTTTCTAGTTTTTCGGTGGATTGGTGTCTCCATCAGACCGATATTTCCTCCATAAAGCGATCGTAATGAGGATTGCTACGCTGATTACTAAGACGAGTAATCCAGAGATTATCATCAATTATATCCACGTCCTTCACCGACTGAAGATCGCTGACCCCGGAGTCCTGGAAATCTTCGCAAAAACGATTCTCAACCTCACCGACAGGCGAAACCAGCGAGGGCAAGCGATAGATAGACAAACAAGCTCATTTTTAGTGAGAAGAAGCAAATTGCTAACAGAACTTAATTATCAAGAAGTTCTCTCGAAATCGAGTGACTATTACGACCAGTTCTTGGTTGATAAAGTCGATGACTTGAAATTTTTCATCCAGTCGATGATGCCCGACACGAAACTGGAGTTCTCATTGAAAGCGCTCTCGAAGCTGAAGGTTTCTTTGAAAAACGCAACTCACTCCCAGAAGGACATCCAAGACATCAACAGCGATGAAGAAATAGCGGTTCCAGAAGAGGGCGGAGAAGCAAAGGGCAAAACATCCGAGGGAGAAGATGAGGCAATTCCTATTGACAAAGCACTTGAGGAACTTGCTGAAGGCAAGAAACCTGAGATCGTAGGTTCACATGAAGAAACCAACGATAGCAAGATCCGAGATGTCTCTCATATAAATGAGTCGTTGTTGCGCAGATACCAAAGCAGGATTTCGAAAATGACGTTCGTTAAGGTCAAATTCTATGACAAGGTAAATCACGATCCATGAGAAATCCTAAATGCTTTTCGAATAGAAATTGGCCCCAGAAGAGAGAGCAGTGATCGTTGATTACATCACCAAGATTGACATGATCTCAAAACTGCTTCAAAATCCTAGCCTGCTGACTCCGAGGTAATCATTCCTTCATTTTCTCTCGGAGGAGTTAACAACTTGTTCAATAGCTTAACCACAACAATTGAAAAATTCATGAAGGAAGACGCCCATGAAGAATTCATCAAAGATTTCTGCGGTTTTCCACGATTCTTAGAGTCGCTGATTTCAATAGACATTTATTCGAATAAACTCATAAAGGCTGGTTTGGCAGGCGAAGACAGTGAGAACGACAAATCATTTTTCACTCCCACTGTGCAAACCATGCTCCGTTTCTACAAGAGCAAAATCGATGAGTTCTTTAACAGTCCAAAGAAATTTTCTGAAAAATTGCTTGAAGTGAAGAACTACCTGGACGCGCGTGTCGAACGAGGAGATGTGCTAGAGGACGACATCATCCGCGAACAGCATTATGTCGCTCTGAATTCGAAGGCTAATGACCAATTCGAGTCCAGTCCTGATACAGAGTTGTATCGCGCTTTTGTTGACCAAACCTACGACGACGATGCAAAGGAGGCCGTGAGGTTCCATTACGTGCCAAATATCTTTGAGAAATACTCGATTGGCTTCGATATTCAAGAGGAAAACTCAAAAAAGAACTTCTATATCATGATTCTCAACTCTCATTGCTTCAGAATGGCGGTTTCGCCCAGCAGGATAAAAGTGTTCTTTGGAAATATCCTTGATCAAGAAGGCATTCCATATATTAGAAACCACGTTGATTACCCAGCTATTATCGACTACTTGATCTATCCAAATACTGAGAAACAAATCGCTGTTCAAGTAAGTTTATTAGGATTTGCAAGAGAAATAACAACTAATATTTTAGGTAAGAGACACGAGCAAAATGTTGGTTGGAGCGGCTGATGCATTGTTGTACGAGGCACAAACAAACGATAAAATCCTCGAAGCGCTTGGATACAAAGTCGTTCAGATAGACCATACTGATTTTTCGAGTGAGAAGAAGAGTATTTTTGAAAAACTAGGAATTAGCGAGGAGAATCGTCAGTATAAAGAGGCTCCTGAAATGAAAATTTAGTAGCCTATATAAGATTTATTTCTAATTTTTTGTTCATATTTCTCTATCTCTTTTTGAATAGTTCACAAGGCTTTCCATGAATACCCAGCCAAGAGCTGGATTACACAGATATATATTGGATTTCTTGTTTTGGCGTACATTCATAAACGCTGCTTATCTGCATCTCTCTATTTAGCATATTGAAATGAGTTTCGTTACCCTCTAAGGAGTTGCGCAGTAGGTTCAAGGCCTCATTTACAAATCAATAAGTGTAGAGTTGTTACACGATTTGAAGTTACAAATAAAATTTACTTCTACAGATTAATTTTCGCTGAGTGAAAAAATAAGCTCTTATACACATATGGAAGTAACCATCTGCTTCAGTCCTTCAGTTTATTGTATTGCTTCTAGGACGCCGTGAAACTTTTTGTCTCAGGGACTTTTAAAGCCAAATACAGCACTCCAACGACGAGGAGGATTCGGTTACCAGAGATCGATAAAAACCAATTGAAATCAAGGACACCTTCTCATGAGTCTTTTCAAAATCGGTCAATCGGACGGTCTAATTTGTCCACGGATAACTCGAGGAAGTCATTCGATCCGCAAGAAATCCAGAGGCGCATAATCAGAAATTTAATAAAGTAAAATTCGTGGAGACCTGAGGTCTAAAAACCGCACTATTAGAAATAATAGCGTTGAGAGGATGGTAGGGAAAAGCTTTAACATAAGAGATCCGAGAAAGGACGAGACAGAGGTAATTGGAGCTTTCTTTGTTATTATTTTTCGCGTTGTTTGTTGTTAATCGCTGAATGCTCCTTTCATGCTAACAACTCGAAATTCCTTTAGTTTGAGGAAAACGAGAAGAAGGAAATTTCTTTAAGACTGGTTGAATTGCGAAAGAAGTTCAATATTGAAAAGGAGACTGAGAATAACAAGGAAAATGAGATGCAAAGGCTGCGCAAACAAATGGATAACAATAAAGAGGAGATGATGAACATGGAGAGAAGAGTTGCTGAACTGAAAGAAGTGATATTTTCTTGGTGGAAAAGTAGTGCTGACTCCCTGAAATTTGATAGAAATATGAAAGTCTTAAACAAAAATCCAAACGTCAGACGTATAAATATGACCTTGCAGAGCTTGATCGAGACTGCTATGAGCATATGCTAGAAACGATCAAAGTAAATGCTCAAGCTAGTAGCTGGAAAATAATCTCTTGAATAGCATGATAAGCTTGTCTATCAGACGAAATTATTCGATATTCAGACTATGATTACTGCAAAAGACAAAGAACTTGCAGTCGTGATAGAAGACTCGAAAAAGGCAGAGCAATTTCAGATACAATCGAGGATTTTTCTTGATGGACTCATGCAGAGCATCGAGATCGAGAAGAAAAAGCGTGAGGAGAGTCTGGTTGTTTTTAAAAACACAATTCAATATCGACAAGAACAAGAAAATGACAGGTTGATTCCAGGATTGAACTTATGTAGCTGATCCATTGGTCTAGAGAGGAGAGGATTAAAAAAACAAATGAGATTGCAGCTAACGCGGTGAACGAACTTGGGCTAAGCCAAGAGGTATTGCAAAGTTTTTAAGTGAACTAATTTGCCTTTGCAGAAAAAATGGAGAAAATTAGTTTTGATTCATAAATTCGTGAGCAATTTCTTGAAGGCGAAAATGGAGAGGGAAATGGCACGTTATCGTCAACTTGAGCACGCCTACCAGAAGATCAAAGCAACGACGGTAATGATTGTTGGAGAGATTTGCAGTAACTGATGCGTTTGATTTTCAATTTATAGGGTGTTTACGATGCTCGAGAAATTGTAACTCGTTTCACGTCTCGAGAGCAAACTTACAGTGAACTCTTGATATCAATTGCTGACTATGAGCGAAAAATTGATACGCTTAAAAAAGAGAAGGAATCTCTGACTTCTGAGTTGCAGCGATTGAAAACAGCGCTCCAGCAGCCTCAGAACTTCAAGACGGGGGTCTGGCATAACCCATTAAATGATCTCGGCGTCCAAGAGGTAAGTACTCCTGACATATATATATTCTAAAGCCATTTGCTTTCAGCTTGAGAAGGAACTTGAAGTACAAACCTCTCTCTATAAAAGTTATCGCCTGACTAACGATAAACTACACTCATGGTCGATAAATATGCTCAAACGTTTCGATAAAGTAAATGATATTGAATTATATATATGTAAGCGTCAATCCGTACCTATAGGTTACAAAAAGCGTCCGAGGCAACCCTTATGAGGCCTATCCACGTGAGAAGACGGCTGAGGCGTTTTTAAAGGTTATAGAAAATTTCAAGAGCATTCTACAGACGATCGACGTCGAGGTAAACCATTTGTGAAATTTCAATCGGATATTCACTGCTTGTGAAGGAGGCTGAGAAAGTGATTGACCAAGTTGAAAGAGCTAACATCGCTGAGGAAATTCACAGCAATGAGTATATCCAGAAGAATACACGTGTAAAGCCGGAGACAGCAGGAGAAATCGTGGGAACGAGATTCGAACTCGAGAGAATTGACTCTATTCCAGAAGAAAACGAATCGAGGATTGAGTCGCAGTCAATGGTCTCGGATATGGTAATCAGTACCAAACCAAAGCCTATCGAGTCGGGTCAGGGTAAAATTAAAAAGCGTGCAACAACATTTAAAAACTATTTGATTTTTTGTTAGATCTCCAAGCTGAAGAAGATTATATAAAATCACTGCGAAGTTCGATAAAAGGGAAATTGGCCCACAAGAAAATTGTAATAAATCATCCCGAGTAATTCCAAGTTTGAGTCTTCCTTTGATCTTGTAATTTTGAGTAGCTAGTCCTGCTTTCAGGTCTTTTTGGCTTAGACGCTAAAATACCTGAAGCGATGAACCTGTTGTGTTGTTTGAGAAATATATCCTTACAAGTTATCACTGCATTTTTAACTAAGTCGAGCTTAAACTCTAGAAGAATAACGTTTTTCATTTAAGTAGTTTCCTTATCAATTAATATAAGAAATAGAAGCTTTAGAAACAAATTTTGAAGTTTGATTGCTCATTTACAACAAATTACAACAGAAGAAATTAATGTAACAATGGCTCAGATTCATCCTCAATAGAGGCGTATTAAAAATGATATGACATAGAAATTATTATGAGCTGGCTATAGCGAAGCTGTCATATAAAAGAGATATAAACTCTCGATTGCACACTCAGATAAGAGTAAAACATGAAAAAATTAAAACAGGAAAGCGCTCTATGCGCACTATCGCCACGCAAACTGTAGTATGAAGATATTTTTTGAAAAAAACCAAGTGGTTAATACATTTCCTTTTCATGATTGTCTGATCCTTGCTTCTCCTTTCGTTTTCCTTCCCACACCTTCCTTTTCTCTGTTAAAAAGCTTTGAATCTTTTCTCTTAGCTCCGGTTGATCAAACAGCATGTCTTTGCTCAATTCCTTGCGATTGAAAGGATCGGTTTTATCAGTCATCAAATGTCTCATAATCGTAGATTTATCAACAATAACGTTAGATGTCGATAGCAAAACAGGGTTTTTCATCACGTGACCCATAATCGGATCAATGAAGTCCTCTGGAATCTCCTCACCCAGATCATTGAAAAATTCATCATCCAACTTTTTCTCTTTAGTAAAGATCTTCCACTTTTCCATCATGACCTGAATTTGATAGATATCGTCTTCATTTAGTAGCTTTTCCTTGAGCAGGTAAAGCACAGCGTCCTGGTGGGACTTTAAGCTGTAATTCCTCTCATCAGCAACAGTAAACCTCAAGAAAACTTCCGATGTCTGATACTTGAGGAGGAGGAAGCAAATCAACCTCAGCATCTCTCTCGTATCGAATTTCAGCTCTCGCATCCTTTGGACCGTAGGAATCACAGCATTCGGGTTGAATAATTGCGACACGGTATAGTTACAATTATTAATAAGCCTCTGAAGCAGCTGCTCGTCCAACAGAAAGCATTGAGGATTCACGTTGGCTAGAGTAAGCAGGAAACCGAAGTATTGATTGAGGAATTTGGCAGAGACATTAACTATCTGCAAATATTGCTGGCAAAGAGCGTCTTGCTCGGCCCGCTCTTGGAACGAGAGGAAATTTGGAGGGTTTAACTGCACAGTGTCTTGGTGCTTTTTGATGGTTTCTAACTTCGACAAGCTGTCATCGAGCAAAATCATCATGTCGTTGAGCAACAGACAGCAGAGTCTTCGAAAGTCGTCTTGATTTTCAATTGCTTTTTTAAGACATTCCCTCACTTTTTGGCTTGTGTAATACGCACTTACGTACCCGGCTAGCCTATTGAGGAGCTTGCAAAACCAGTGTCGGTAGTTATATTTCTCAAACTCGTGCGTCGCGTTTGCTTTGTCCATCGCCCAGAAGAAACTCATCAGGTTCGCGGTTATCTCCTCTTCAAAGAAAGCATTTTCTTCGAGGAGAACCCGCGATATTTCGGGATCGCGCTCCAAGAACATCGAGTGGTTGGAAGGGATGTCAGGCAACATCGAATTTAAAAAATTTAAATAATCTATCTTCAGATATGGGTTTCCTATCCAGTTCTTTTCTCCCATCGCGACAACCATGAAATTGGCTATCATTTTGAACGATCCGAGGTTCTTAAGGATCAGCTGGGACTTTACCTCTACTAAAATCTGAGGGAATTGAACTAGATTCTCAGCCCAGTAAACCGGTACCATGCCATAAGTTTCAGAATGAGTCTTTGGTTCGTCATTATATAGCGAAAGCACTTCGGATGGGTTCAAGACGGATTTTATTGGTATTCCGCGGTTGTGCGTGATGAATAGCACGTTTACTTCGAATAACCTACAGAGGTTGTCCCAGAGCTCGGGATCAGTGTAATGCACGTCATAGGCTTGCTTCTTCGACCTCTTTTTCAAATAGTAACTGTTAAACAAGTATTCCACGCTGTTTTCTTTTTCCATTCGGTGGATCAACTTGTAATATTTCTGATATTGAGAATGAACCAATCTGAGCGTATGATTCGCTAAAAACAACACTTCGGTAAGAAAATTAAAGCCTTCCTCTCCTTTCTTTTTCGCAGGAGAAGGAGTCGAAAATCTCTCTTTATACTCTTCAAATAAATTTGAAGTTTCCAAGTCTGATCTCATACTAGGGACTTTTTCCGTAGTGATTTCTGCGAATTCTTGCTGCTGCTGTTTTGAGTTTGAGCCCAAATCGATTTGGTTTTCACTCTCATTATTTTCATTTACTAGAGGTTGTATGGAGCTATCCATTGGAACTTCCTTCGTTTCAATGCAGTTCAAGAGCTCCTCCTGAATTTCATCTTTTTTCTCTTCTTCGTGCTCAAGCTTACGAATCACGATTCTGCTATTTTCTTCATTATCGCTGAGATCCTCTCGACTAATATTTCCAACGCTAACACTCTCGGCTTGTTGGTCCGCTGGATCTTCTTCAGGTTGATTCGACACTTCCTGCGGACTTTGTGTTTGTTTCTGGGAGAAAGGCGAGTCCTGGAAGATAGGCGTTGTCTGTTTTGCTTCCTCGGGGTTAGAAGGAAAATAAAAATTACTGTTGCCATTCATCAGAGACAGATGATTGAAGATTTCTTTTTCTCTGAGGTATAACGGGTCAATTTTATCCAAGTCTCCAACATCTTTTATCTCATCGAGGAGTGGTTTGCTAATTTTGAGCAGCAAGTAGAGAAAATTTGCCAGGAAACCCTCCGAGCTGCATGCGCTGTTAGTGTTATATAATTTTTGCTTCGCGTTGTTCACTTCGATGGCCTTATAGATCCACGCGAGGACGGCTTTGCGGCCACGCTCTTCTCTTTTTATCATATAATCCAAGATATCATAGACAAGATCAACGACGTCTTTGATTTTCTCACGAACCTCCATAACGTATTTTTCGCATTGATCCAGTTGACTGCAGCTCACGAAATATGACATGTAGTGCGTGTTGTCGTCCGGGAGAGACGTTATGGACAAAGCGCTCGCTAGGATTGAGTTTCTTTGGAAATACTGCCCGGTAAGTTTGCCAGTGGAAGGATCAGGGAATGGTATAAAAAGTGAACTTTTATAGAAATATCTTAGCAAATATTTGCTAAACGTGATAAGAAACTTCAATAATTGAAGAGCTTTAACTGCCTCACCAGCGTGATAGAGGTCGTTGACACAAGTATCCTTTAATATTCTCTTCAAAATAGGGTGGAATACCAGAGCAAGGTCGTCTTCAGAGAGACTTCGCACGAACTGGTAGAAGAAAGTTTTATTAATTCCTGCTGTAAGCAACTTATAAAACTCAGTTTTCGCCTTGCAACTTATATCGGAGGCACAATAGAGGTCTTCAGGTTCAAATTCAGAATCAAAGACCTCCGGTGAAGTCACCAAACTCGTAAAATAGGAGAGAAGGATTTTCATGATCTCTCTTTTGTCATCAATGGAGAGATTTTGCGTTGTTTCAGTTGAATAAGCACGGAGATAAGCTTGATAGAGGTACGGAACCTTTTCTTCTGAGTGATGGAAATACTGACCTCTGGGCGATTCAACGATATGAAGGATTAGATCGTTAAAGTTGTCAATTGTGAATAATGAAAGAGGGTCATGGATATCACGGATTGTTTTGAACGCATGTGGACGGTACTGCTGAGAGCCAAGAAAAGGAGAGAATTTTAAAATCTCCTCGAGCAGAAATACGAGCGAACAGTCCTTATTGGAACCTTTCAATGAGGTTGATCGTGAAGGAGAGGATTTTGATTTGGTTCCTGGAGATTCGTTGAATGAGCGTTTAGGTTTAGATGGGCTGCTGCGAGGGGAGTCATAAAAGTCATCATCGAGTTGGCTGTCAATGTCAGACTTGCTTTTCTTGTTCGGAGTATTTCCCATGAGATTATATTTATTCTTTTCCTTTGCTTTATTTGATTAGTTATTTTTGCTGGCTGGAAATAGCATTGGGAACAGAAATTCAGGAATTTTATTGAACTATATAGTCAATTAATTTAATCAATTTTATCAACCTGCAAAGAGGTAATTTGATGATATTTAGTTTAATCCTGTGAAAAATGGTCAAGTTTGTTCTCTAGCATGCATGAGTCCAGTTTCGAAATTGTAAAGGAGGAATCTAATATGAAAGGGGAAAAAAGCATGGTTTAAGTTTATCTCTGAGCAAGCTGAAAATTTAATCTTAGGGCTGATTGCCTAGTCGGCTCGAATAATTTGTTTTGTAGTTTATTGGTTTTATATCAGCTATAAGCAGTCTTAGTTAGGGTTTTGGCTGAATGAGAAAATTGTTCTCTGGAAAAATGCATAACCACTAAATTAGAGATCACAAAAAAAAAAGAAAAAATTTTAGTAATTTAGGAATTGAGTAATTTAGCTCTATGAGTCGATTGCGATCTTCATTGAAAACTAGGTAGATTAACAATGCAGCGTTTGCGACAACTCGAAACAAGGTAAAGTGAAACTTCAATCAATCTATTTGTGAACGCGCTCTTAGCGAGAGGAGAATTGCCACTTTTATTTAGTCCGAGGTTAGCATCAATTTCTTCAATCAACTCCTTTAATTTGGCTATTAGGAAACTGCTGAAGGAACATTGTTGAATAGTTCTTAAACAAAAGTGGCTCAAGATAAAAATAAAAAGAATCTAATTTTCTAAGAATGGGATTCAAATTCCTCGTTGCCATACTGCTCGTCAGCAGTGTCTTCATTCTCTCCAACGCTGCAGATGCGAATGCCTGGAGGTCTCGCTCAATCTACCAGGTTTTGACTGATCGTATCGCAAGAACCAATGGAGACACTTCTTCATGTGGTGACCTCGGCAAATATTGTGGTGGAACTTTTAAAGGTCTCCAAAACAAGCTCGACTACATCAAATCCATGGGATTTGATGCCATCTGGATCTCCCCTATCCCTAAGAACCAAGGCCAAGACTACCACGGCTACGGAGCTGTTGTGGTATCAAGTCAATAGCAATTTCGGAACTGCTCAAGATCTGAAGAACCTTGTGAGTGCTGCTCACTCCAAAGGAATGTATGTCATGTTGGATGTAGTCGCAAACCACGTCGGCTCCGTTGATCTTGACTTCTCAAAAGTCGTGCCTTTCAATAGCCCATCACACTACCATACTAAATGCCAAATCAACAACTGGAATGACGCACATGAAGTCGAGTACTGCAGATTGGCTAACTTGCCAGATCTTGACCAAGATAATTCTTATGTCAGACAAACTCTCTTAAACTGGGTTAAAGGCGTTGTTTCTAACTACAGTTTTGATGGAATCAGAGTTGATACAGTTCCTGAAGTCAAGCCTCAATTCTGGGCTGAGTGGGCCAAGGCTGCTGGTGTCTACCAAGTCGGCGAAGTGTTCAACAGAGATTATGGTTACGTTGGAAAATATCAGGGTTATCTTGATGCTACCTTGAACTACCCACTCTACTATGCCCTCAGAGACATTTTCGGTAGTCGCCAATCAATGTATAACTTCAGAAATCACTACTCCAACATGGACAAATTCTTCAAGAACCAAGACATTCTCGGCAACTTTGTCGATAATCACGACAATCCAAGATACTTGAACCAATATAGCGATGGTAGAACTTACAAAGCCGCTCTTGCTTTCGTTCTCGGATCCAAGGGAATCCCCATCATCTACTACGGCTCTGAACAATACTACAAAGGAGGAAATGATCCAGGATGCAGAGAACCACTCTGGACATCTGGATACAAAACAACTGATATCTCAACCATGCTAACCAGAATCAACCAAGTGAGAAAAGACACCAAGTACTATCTTCAACCTCAGGTTGAGAGATGGGTAGATGACACTTTCTACGCCTTCTCCAGAGGCAATGTCGTCTTCGCATTCACAAACAACCCTGACCAGACGCAAACCAGAAGCGTGACTTATCACCCATACAAAGAAGGACAAAAAGTCTGCAATATCGTTTATCCAGGAGACTGTGTGACAATCAAGGGAGGCGCCCTTCCAGTCACTCTTCTCAACGGAGAAGTCAAAGTCTTCGTCCCTCAATCAATGATTAAGCAAAAGATGACTGATGACGAAGTTGAAGAATTTTATGACGTTGATGAATTTCTCTCAATGACCATTTAATAGCAACCTTTATCTAAAATGCTATTAAAAAATATTACATAATCATTAATGAAAGATTCTTAAAGACAGAAGAGATAGCGAAATTTGAAAATTTAAGCTCAAGATTTTAGTTCATTGAAAAAAATTACAGCAAACAAAAAATATATATCTCTCTCAAAAGTCATGGATTTACTGTTTCGTAATCCAAAACTGAGCAAAAATTCTAATATAGCTTACAAAAATGGCTTTCGTAATCATCGGCACATGTAAAGGAGGAATCATTTAGCCGACCATGCTGAAGACTACTGCAGCCAGTGTATGAAATTTTTAAAAACAGTATAGAGTACATTTAATTCATGATTAAATCAGGTGTGAAGTTGCGGTTTTATTTTTCTTCCTTTGCATAGCCCTGAAAGACCCTTTATCCTGTTTCTTCGCATCCTCGTATTTAAAAGGCGTCAGCATTTTACTTATCAACGAAATACTCGAAACGCTTCGGTTTGCGCCTAAATCAAAAACAAGGTGTTAATTAAACCACAATTTTTCATTGAGTTATTCTTACTACTACTCTTCGTAAACTTTGAAGTTTGAATGCCCTCTCGCGTCAATTTACTTTGGCTAGGAATCGAGCCCTGCCGAGATCTCTCCTGAACAGTTGTTTTTGGGCTCGCTGACGAAAAATATCTCTGCGCTCCCTTGTCTGACAAATGCTTTCCATCCTGCGCAGGAGGACTTTTGATTTTTGCATATATCTTATGTAAATGCTCTTGTGGAGTATTTGTAGACTTTGTAGTCGGCTCGCCGCTTTCCTTTGCCGGCTCAATGGATATATTCATCTGCGCATATTTCTGCTTGATAAGATCATGCAGTTTTTGCTGGCTGTCGATTGCCTCTAATGAACTGTGCTGGCTTACATGACTACCATCTCTGGCCAATACTGTTTTTCTGCCAGGTTTCGCGCTTTTCACTGCTCTCTGCAAGTCCTGACCCCTCGTCTTTGAGTCCGAGCTGGTCGCAGTGCTTCGCCCCTTTGACTTTGACTCCGAAGAGTGAGAAGCCGGTTTCGCTTGATGCTCGAGATATTTCCTTTGCTGAGTTTCAGTTTTTAAATACGATTTCAATTCAGTGTCGATATGGTCAAAATTAGACATTATCCTCGTCGCCAGCACCATAATCTCCTCAAAATCCACTCGCTCGGATGCCTGCTGCATGCACGTAATACTTTCAGCGTATTTTCTTGCTTCTTTTAGGTAAAACGTGATTCTCTTAGCCATAGTCAGCTGAGCTTCCTGGGTGATTCTCAAGTAACTCTGCAAGTTTTTCTCAATATGTTCAAGCAAACTTTCTTTCGTGCTTCTCTCATTAACTTTCGGAGGGGATTGAGAGCTCACGTATTGATAGATGGACTTATTCAGCTCCTTCAAATCGCTTATCTCTCGACTTAAAAACTCTAGTCCCTCTGGATTCTCCAGCCAGGACCTTCTTTGATTACTATACTTCGGAGTAATATGGTACGAAGAAATTCGCTCAAGTTGCTGTTGCGGCTGACGGTGGCTCTTGCTGGAGCTTGGTCCCTTTTCCTTCAGCATCTCTCTATGCACGAGTTCTTTCATCACAGCAGCGCATTTCTCCAGTCCGCTTTTGATCTTTGCTTCTTCAGAAATCTTCTTGCCAGTTTCCTCATTTTCTGGGAAAATCTTATCAAAGCCTTTTAATACCATGGCCACTAAATCTTTAAGCTCTTTGATTTCTTTTTTCTGCTGCTTAATGCATTCCTTCTGCATACCAACGTTCTCTTCGAGGTCTTTTTTTTGTTCGGTAAGGTCGTGTATTTCGCAAAGCAAATCTGTGACTCTTGATTGTGACATCTCCCCTTCGTGTTCGTGTTCTGCATGCATCTTTTGTGGTTCGTGAGGAATGTGGGTTTCTTTCAGTCCTTGTTCATGCCCCAGTTTTTGAACTTTTAATTTTGGTACTACTACGCCATGAGGTGATTTTTTAATCGCTTGGCCTTCCGCTCCAGTTGAAGAGTCTCGTTCGGGTAATAGATTCTCTGTTTTTTCTTTTGGCGGTGCTTGTTGCTGGATTTGGGTGTAAAACTGCCCTATTTCTCTTTCTTTGTCAAGAAGTTCAGAGCTGACATTCTGAAGGAATTTTTGCGTTTTATCAAATAACCTCCTCAGGTTCTTGGCCTTATGCTGATACTCACTGACCACATCGGCAAGGTTTTCGGAGCTTTCTGGTTTCGACGACTCTATCTTTCGCTTCTCTTCTTCGAATTGGTTAACGATCGCATCGACAGTATAGCTCAATTCTTCCATATATACACTCAATTTTTCAGTCACATGATCGTCATATCCAACGTTCTTATGAGCGCTGACGGACTTTTGCGACGACTTGCCCGTTTCATCGCCTTCTGTTTCATGGTGTCGGTGTTTAGCGAGATTTTGCTGAGCAATTTTCGTGCACTCATCCAAGGTGTCCTTACTGATATTATACGCGGCGATCACTTCATCGAGGGTATCCTGTTTCACTTCAATGTAGTTTTCAAGCTCGTTTATTTTATTATTCAGCGACATTCGCTGTCTTATCGTATTTTCAAGAGCAGTCTTGGCGTTCCCCAGGCTTCTCTGGATCGTGTGAAGACTGGTTTGAGGTTTTTTCGGTTCAGCGGGCTGATTACCCTTTTGGTTTTCTGGCTCTTCCGCTCCTTCTTTCTGTGAATGAATCTCCATGATCCTCTGCAGTTTGTTTATTCCTTCCTCAATGCTCACTTGCTCGGCCTCTAACTTATCTCGCTGATCTTTTAATTTCATATAGCTTTCAGTTGCAGCTAGCAGATCTTCGTTGAGGCGAATTATCGAATACTTTTGAGGGTCTCCTTCGGCTCCTTCCATATCTTCCTCTTCTTCGAACCCACTTTTTAGCATTACAAGACCTTGAATCCACATATCTCGTTGCTGTGAGTCAGCTGCGTAGAGATTTACCTTGCTATCTCCGAATAATAAACTGAATCTAATAGTCAAGATTGCCCGATTAGACCGAACAGTAGCAGTTATTGATTGTTACCCTTTTTCACCGATACTTTGAATCTCTTGGATGCTTTCAAGGTGATATAATCCTTCGGCATTGTCTGGGTTCTCGGATTCCTAAAATACATCGGTTAAGACTGAGAGAGAACTTTAGTGAATCGAAAACTTTTTCGTTTTTGTAGTAGACTAATGAGGTTCCTTCGTCTTCAATCTGAAAAAACCTAGGATATACAGTGAAACTTTGCCTAGGATCGTAGAAATGCTACCATTTTTGCCGATGTTGATTTGAGTCTTCTTTTAGAAGATATGATTTTAACGAAATAGCCTAGCTGAGTGGTAAACATTGGAGGATGTAAGGATGTACTTCTATGTGTGACTCGGATTGCGTGATAGAATCGGCCATGAAATTTTTATTTATTCGAGCTCCGAATTTACCAAAATGTCAGTTTGAAATATATTTAATTCGAATTAAATAGAAATATCATCCTCAAGGGGCTCGACAAAACGTTATTTCGCTAAAGCACGGTTTTCAGTATAGAGCCCAGTTAATTAAGAAATCAGAGACATTTTCAGTTAGAAACAAGCTGCAATTAGTGGAGATAAGCTGAATCCTCTCATGAATAAATCCATGCTCGGTCAGCCACTAACTTCCAATTAATAAAGGTAATTCATTAGGAAATTTAATATTTTGATAGAGATTGTTAGAATAAGGTCCAAACCATTTAAATGTAGTTATGTTTCACTCATTACAAACGAGTACATTTAGAGAAAGACATTTTAGTGCTATACCCAAAAGTTATCCTTTCTAAGTTATATTGTGATTTAGAAACAAAGAAACGATTTAAACTTAGTTGTCAAGCATTTTTATCCGTATGAGGAAGAGGAAAACTTGTTGAGAGGTTCATTTGTTAATTTAGATTCTTGATACTAAGGCAGCAGTGTATAGATAAAACGTGTCAATCATTGAGCAATACTTTTCTTGTAATGGTCCAACAAAATCCTTCACTGGGGTGCCTTGAACGAAATATTAATAAGCGGTTTTGTCTGGGAAAATATGAGTATTTAAATTATTTGCGCAAAATTGGCGGTAAATATAATTTTCAGAATCCATGTTTAATTATTTCGCCTGTTGATTGTTCTCATTGAAAGTGCTTTTCGCATAAATATATTAAATCGAAAATATCCCAAGTACCAAACCAAAGTTCACTCTTTGGTAAAAATCCGTAATTTTCGAATCAGATACAATGGCTCAGAAAAATCAGCTTGTTTGGGTTAATGTCGAAGATGACATCTGGCTGCCGGCTAAGGTTCAGCTGAGAATCATCGCAAAGTTTAATCCATTCACAATAGATATTGAGTGTAGAAAAATCAGGTACGAACGAAAAACATACGAAATATAAAATAAAAACCTTTGGCACGGCTGAGAAGTAAGGATTGGATGCGAGAGATATGTCTAATGCTATGCATAACTTAGAATGGAGGTTGAAAGAAAAGCCGTGGAGCCGTTTATTGAAAAATTTGAAGAGTACTCAAAGCAGAGTCATCCGAAACTCGCTAAAGCGCTTGAGAAGGCATTTGAAGAGTATGCGTACAATGGTTCGAAAGCTGCAGAGAAAAAATTCTTGAGAAAAATAATTGTACCAGCCTCAACAGCTATCTGATTCTAATGACTTTTTTTTCTCCACTTAGAACTTGGATAAGGATGGAGAGGAGGAAAGCCGTGCTGCAGGCAAACGTGAAAAAGATAGTAAAGGTAACTATTGCTTTGAATGCTATAACTAAGGTTATCATAGCGAAATCTACAAAAATGAAAAGACTGAAAAAGCCGAAAAGGCCTCGAAAGAGTCTATTATTAAAAAGGAAAACGAAAGCGACGAGGATGTCAAGCCAATGGTCTCGAAAATCAAAAAGCTGAGTAAAATGGACCCAAAAAATGCGCGCAAATCCAAAAAAGAAGAGGAGAAGGACGAAAAGTTCCCAACTGAAGACAAATCCGAGGATAAAAGTTCTATTGCATTTGTCTTCCTGGCATTGAACTTATATCTTGATAGAACTGGGCAACAAAAAAGTGAAGAAGGGCACAGAAAAGACTGATGCCGAGGACAATAAAGTAAAACTCTATGTATTATAGATATGTTGAACATTCTCTGTCAAATAGAAACTGCCGGAGGTAGTCAAAATAGAAGAGGAGCTCATGAGGATACTGATCTCTCTTTCGGAGACTTTCAAGAAAAATGAGTTTAAGAAGAAAATAGATATCAGCAAGCAGGCTGAGGAACTCGAGAAAGTGCTTAATGAGCTCCATGGCCTAAAGTTGACTGCAGAACAATATTTTTCGTCGGATATTGGTAGAAGGATAAATTTGGCTCATTTGCTATTTCTTGAGCATAAAGAGAAGCTGTCTGGCGAGGTAATATTGCCTATTTCCCCTGGAATAACCGAGTCTTCTATTTAAGAGCTCTCAATTAGTGGAAAAAATTAAAAAAACGGTTGATAGTATCAAGGCATCGGTCGTCCGTCATGTAAGAATTATTTTGGATGCCGGAAGGTCATGGAATTTTTTTAAAATCTAGTATATGGACACCTCTGAACTTGAAAAAGATTTGCACCTCAAGCCTCTCTCAGGGAAGAAGTTGGAAGGCTTCAGTGATGAGGAACGAGGCAAGAAAGAGGAAGAGGAGAAAAAAGCGGAGCCTCTAAAAACCAAAAAAACGAGCAAGAAATCTTCAAAGAAACCGGCCGAATCTAAGAAGGCTGAAGATAATCGCATGGACATCGAGAAGAAGGCTACTCCTGTCGAGAACCCTCAGCCCACTAACAAAACTACTGAATTGTCAATGAGCGATCTACCTCGAAATCCGCTTCCTACGTTTGTTCAACAACCTTTTCCAATGATCCCCGGCGGAATTGGAGGCTTTGCAACGTCATTGCTTGCCAAATACAACACCTCCATGATGCCTTCATACCCGATGATGACTTCGGCGAGAAACCCTGAACCAATGAGCTCCCAAAACGCTGGTCCTTCAGAAAATGCTACAGGTAATGGACACAAGGCATCAACCCAACCAGCAGGAACGGAAGAGTCACAACCAAAGCCTTCGAAAACAGACGTGAATGCAATTTCCAAGGAGTCTGGCAATAAATCCCTAAATAAATCGGACAAAAACGAAGTTGAGCTCTTCGAAATACAAGAAGAGGTGCAGCCGGAGAAGGAGACGGCTGATGAGACCAAAGCTTCAAAAGCTAACACTGCTGATCACGGAGAAACCTCAAAAGATGATAAAGAGAAAAATGAAACCGAAACGAAAAAGGCTGATGATGCTACGAACGCGGTTCTAAAGGACGGAGGTGTTGTTTCATTGGCTATTAGAAAAAAAGCAGGAGTCAAATTTTCGAAATTCTTGTTTTTCAGGTTCAAGGTGCCTCTCCCTGAGGCGCAGAACTTAGCTGCGATACTTGAGAAGATAACCCTTGACACATTTGGAGTGACAGAAGGCGAATACAAGCAAGCTTGCAAAGGGTTCTTGAGACTAATCAAGGTAGTGTTCTCTCGCAGTGATTGTTTTCTAATTTATTTTCCTTTTGAGGTGAACTATTTTACGTTAGATGAGTTAAATAAGATGACAAGTGCGAAGTTAGGATCGCTGAGGGACAAGCTTTTGACGTATGAGAGTGAAGGAGATGAATGAAGTAGCGATACTTCTATATATATAAGGCATTTTTGTTTGATGTGCTGACTCTTAGTGTGTGCAAGAGTAAAATATATGTATTTTGAACATAAATAGATCTCTAAAAATTTAAGAAATATATTTCTGTAGCCTCAACTAAATGTATTCCATTATTGTTTTTAGATGTCCCACTGAAAACTTGTTTCAGTTGCCAAGCAGAGCATAGATACATTCATAATTGAGGGTGAGGTGCTTGTTTTATATTACTTTATTAGGTAGTTTCTTATGGCAGAACAAGATGACGAAGCAAAAACTATAAATGAATGAGAAGAATTATATTAAATGTATACAACTATTTATTTATCAAACTTAAGTATAAAAATTGGTGTTAGCTGCTGCCTCGGACATGTAAATTGCATCCAATCGAAAAAAGGGAAAATACCACCAAATTCAATCAAAGCTGGTTGCAAATTAGGTAAGACAACTAACTCCCTGAGAGAAGTCCATAGTTAGAGGGATTTCGTTGAGTCTTCGATAGCCTCTGAAAGACACTGCTAATTTTCGCTTTGGGAGTCTTTGATGATGGTTTAGGCTTCATGAACGATTGTAGATTATGTCGAATCATGAAGGAGGGTTCTCTCTTTTCCTGTATAGCTGACGTCTCGTCAAGTGACTCTGTGCTTTTCCCTATGAGGGGCCCTGAAAGACTTTGGAGAGGCCGACTTTCATGGGTTGTAGAAGAGACTTTCTTTGGCAAATTTAAGCAATATTCGCTCGTGGCAATGTCACCAACAGATATTGTGCTCGGGTAATTGTGTGTTTTAAAGTATCTAAACATGTTCGGTTGCTGCTGAAAATCTTGGGATTTGTGTTTAACAAGCTGAATCTTAACTGCACTGCTGCTTGGTCTCAGCCTTTGCGAATTTAAAACGTTGGTTTTTTGCAACTGCATCTGTTGAAGGAATGTACTTAGCTGCCTTTGAACCGGTCTAACGTCTTCTTTTGACTAGTTTTATAGTTGTAATGCTCTCATCTCTAATAAGTTAGCTACTTCAGCGATGTATTCAAGAAAGGGGATGAGCCGCTGAAGTTCATTATCTCTACTATCATTAATGAAGTCTTTGATTCTAAGGCCGTTGGCTGGCTGCAGCGAAAATGAAGAGTCTAAGTTCTATTGATACCGTTAGGGAATTTTCCCTGATGAAATGAGGTTATACGTCAATAATAATAACATTGCTGAGGTCACGACCAAGGTTGCTTAGATCCTTTATCAGTGTTGAATTTCGGAGGGTACAATGATCTCGATGAAGAATCTGACTGATGAATCCTTCCGGGTCTATCTTTTTCACGATCTCATGGGCATACTAAAGACAGAGGTTTTTATCGCCAAGTCAATCAATACTTACGGCTTTTTCACTCGAAGTAAAGACAACGACTTCAAATAGAGGAGCCATATAAGCCAAAAACTCATCTAAACCAGGTCGCTTTAGCACATAGAGTTGCTGACCGCCAATTCCGCCCTAATCTAATCAGTGAAAACTTCAAAAATTATTCTTTACTCGAACGGTGAAATCTGCACTGGATACTTTGTAAGGCGAACTATGGATCAACGTTTCATCTAAATCGAGGAGTAATGTTTTCTTTCCCTATGTGCATGATGAGCACATTATGAATAGCATTATAACATACATAATCTCTGTGAGATTGCTGCTTCAGAAAGGGTTCAGGATTCGATATCTCGAGCGCTTGACTAACATTTGAGCAGTTGACAGGCGAGAGGAAATCAGTATTTACTTTTTAAGCTGAGAATAAAATAATGAATGGTTAGTTTTCGATAGTGTCGGAGTCGCGGGATTAGAGAGCAGCTGAATTCGAATGGGAGTATTCCTATAGTATTTAAAGAGAATTTTGCCAACATTCAAACTGAAATGGAAATTTATTGAATACTGTGCGGTATGATTCAGTTCGAGTTTTGGACTAAATGTGCCTTCAAACCTAAATGGGGTCTTCTGTGACTTTGTCGTTGGAGAATTTTGCAAGGATTGAACCCAAGTTCTTCTCTGCAGCGCTTCCATCTGTTGTTGATGTTCTGAATTATTGTTCGCGCTATTTTAATTATAATTTAATAAAAAATTTTAATTGCCGATCCTTAGTCCAATTGAACACTTCGTAACTTTTTAAAAAATGATTCAAATCGCAAGAAATCAATCCTACTTCGAAGTAAGAAGTCAATTGTTCCAAAATGTTCTAACTTCAAAAATATGAGATTTTTTGAAAAAGTTCAGGCAATGATAAGTGCCAAGCTTTATCGAGATTATCCGCAATCTCGATACTCTGAAATTGTGAAAGAAATAGTTGACTTGAGCTAATACATCTGAAAATCACTTATTCCTTTTATCACTTCTTTGGAATCACCCAACCTTGGTGTCTGAAGAAACCCTCTCTAAGAATCAGTCCAATATTGAGGCAATAATTCTTGGATTTAAGCAATCAAATTCTTGAATACCGAATAGTTCAAGATGTGCAATGATGGCATAATGCTAATTGCCTGAGATTATTAGATGAGATCATAGCACAGTGTTTGATACCTATCTGCAGGCAAGAAACATAGGTAATAAATTCCTTTTAATCTTAATTGCCTCGTCAAAGCAAAATTTTCGGAGAAACGAACTTTGTTTTAACCTTCACAAAATAATTCCCTTGAGAAGATGCTCATCAGTGTTAATTGATGTTTCGTGCTAAGCTTAATCGAATTTTTCAACTTGCACTAATTCATTTAAAATACAAATCCTTGATTTTCCATGAAATTCGACTCTTTTTTTTCGAGTAGTAGAATTCAAACCTCTAGACTTCTTTAACAATGAAATCGCGTGATTTTAATAATTCCGTGGCCATTGAAAAGAGCAGTAATATTTTTCGAAGTTCAAAATGTGGGAATTTGAATCAAAATTTCGCTCAAAAGCTTCGGATAAATCTTATTATAATTAATTAAAGAAATCTTCAAAAAGAATGGCAAGTAAACAGGGGTACGGCCCTGATTTGAGGAAGTATGTTGATAAACATTTGCTCATCAGACTGAACGCAAAGAGAAAAATCGCTGGATTGCTCATTGGCTACGACCATTTCATGAATATCGTGCTCGACAAAGCCATCGAACATGTTGGTAAAGAAACGAAGGAGATCGGCAAATGCATGATTCGTGGCAACAGCGTCATTATGTGGGAGTGCCTGGACAAAATCTGATTCGCGGCTGGCTCTCTCTGCAGAGTTTAAACATCCCCCTTTACCCGTTACCTTCATAAATGTTCCATTTGTTTTTGCATACATAAATGTTTGGTGTTGTGCTACGGAGAGTCAGCCTATTCATAACTTTTAATGAAATTTCTGAAAGCGAATTGCAATTTCTAAAATGTTAGATACGAAAAACAATGAAAATATGAACTGCGCACGTACGTTCTAACATTCAAATACAAATTTCCTAGGAGATTTCTTCTCTACACATTTCTTAACAAATTCTAAAACTCTAAAAAGCTGCCGCCTTTGCCCCAAACAGCCAACATGGTGATTCTGAATTTGGCAAGCTTGACCTCGAATAATTTCTAGAAATAATGACAGTAAGGAACAAAAATCATAAAAAAGAAGTCTACCAAGAGCTTGCATTGCTCTGGGTTGAGGGGTTTCCCTTTCTCCGCGAGCACAAAGTCTTCATTGAGGTGAATCTTGCTGTTGATCAGAGAAGTATTCATTCCAAGTTTTCTCAGATAGGGTTCAATTGAAAAACTGAATTTTTCCATTTCTTTTGGGCCTTTTGGCACAATGACGGTAGTAGGCGCGATCATGCCTGCTCGGGCATACTCGTCGCAGAGGTCTTGGTTGAAAAATCTTTGTGAAAAAAGCGAATTAGGCAATCTGCAACGCAACTAAAATAAGCTTACTGGAGGACTTCTTCTTTAGTTCTATTAGTGCACAGAACACCGCAATCTCCTTTGAGGTACTATAAATTTTAAGGATTTGGGCTCAGATGAGTAGTATACTTGGGTGAGCTTGTGAAGATTTTCAGCAGATTCGTCTTTCTGTTCTCTTCCAAGAGCGATTTGCATAACGCGGTTCTTTCCAAGGAAAAATCTATCATGATAGTGGTTAAACAAATGTTTGTTAGAGAGTGTAAGTACTTAGAGTCACTCCATTCGGCTTGGACGACTCTGAATGGGTTTGTTGTCATGTTTTCGTGTTTAAAAACGTAGACGAATTTGAATGAGAGTATCGATTTACGGAGTTTTTCTACACGAGTTTGCTTGGCGCTATCTCCCTTCTTTCTCTTGACTTTGGTCAAGCGGACAACTTTGTTTCTTTTTGACAGCGGCATTCTTTCTCTTGTTTTGATAAATTTTGTTAAAAATCCTATTTAAGGAGCGATTTGAAGCCTGATTTTCCAATGAATTTGACTAGTTTCAGTCTGGACAAAATTCCTTTTTGGATGTGTTCAGGACGTTGGCAAATTCCATCAGTAATCATTGAAAAGTACATAAAGCTCTGAAAAACAACCAAGGTTGTATTCTTTAAGCAACGGCTGTTCAAAGTATGAAAATTATTGAAGGATGAATTCATGTGATAACCTAATTGGAAAATGAAATTTAATGTTAAATGAATAAATGACATCGACTGTATTTCCAATCGTAATTTGCAATGAAGGTGCGATCAAGAATTCGAGAATCTAAATATGTTTTGTGATAATGAGATATGTTTTTTGTTTTATCAATGTATGGTATGCAGAAAATGTGTTCTGTATAGTACAGACACTCGATTTTGTTTTTTTAAGTGAAGACCTAATGTGATATGTATTCTAGAAAAATACATTATCACATTAAATTGTTATTTTGAGACTTTGATTGCGAATATTGTACCTTACAAGGGTTTTTCGGCAGGTACCTGTGAATTGAAATGAAACATCTTCATTTTCATGACTGCTGACTCCCTTCAAAATTTTTTTGGGATTGAGACAGGAACGTTTGGCAATCCGAAAAGTACACTTCAGAATGTTGAGATAGCTTTGCTCTTTCTCTCTGAGAAGCTCGTTCGCATTTTTCAACTGCTTCAGCTCTTCGAAGTGAGCTTTTACAAAAATCCGGACATCTTGCTTGAATCGAGTTAATTAAGTGTCTAGTTTTTA
>ENA-UOTX01000203-UOTX01000203.1-compost-metagenome-genome-assembly--contig:-NODE-203-length-66279-cov-8.898341_pt1 | contig 66279 bp, 40 predicted proteins | sample MGYA00238143_ERZ746982 | MGnify/ENA primary metagenome ERZ746982 (study PRJEB28758, sample SAMN06268862) | compost metagenome | isolation source: single cell | place: USA: California, Emeryville, Joint... | reverse complement strand
TGGTAAAGGAATGCCTCTTTCGAAGAAAAAATTAATGATGAAAAATGAAGGATGATCAGGAGAAAGGAGAAATAAGATCAGTTATTAGTAGCATGCGTAAAGACCAGCTGAGTGCACTTCAGTAAATTTGATAATTTTGGGGATTGAGTCTGTAACATTATTTTGAACAGACAGCATCTATCAGAAAAAATCCAGCAAGGAGACTATGAAAAAACAAAAGCAGAGATAATACAGAAAGAAATCGTCCAGTTTATGGTAATCTAGGTAGCACGTATATAAGGATTGAAAGTTTGATTTTATAGAAAACCTTGCGCTTCAGACCAGATTCTTCGTTCAGGAGGTATATCGCCAGAAGACTCAGAAAGGATAGGTAAATTTCAAAATAAAGCACTCATTTTGAATTACTTAGAAATCGACTGATCGCATCAAAGGCAGCTTATTTTCCAGATGTAGAACTAAAAATCAGCAGAAAGATAGCAACTGCATTCTTTCTAAGGAAACTGATAAATATTAAATTTTTCAAAACCTATCAATCGATATTCAAAACTCTGCAGGATCAACATTTCTCCTATCAGACAAAGAAAATCAGCAATAGTTTCCAAGCGTTCCATTTATTAAACGAGCAGTATCAGAAAAAAATAATTCTTAGAGAGTATTTTCATAAATGGAACTGCAAATTTTCGTTCACGATCCCCGAAATCACCCAGAAAGTTACAGCAGCAAGATCATTCCAGCCTTATCCAGCTGAAATTTCACAGACACCTTTCTCAAACCTGCTCAATGAAGTCGGAAAAGTCACAAACAGAATTCTGAATGCCGAATCATTTGCATCCACAATGCATCGACTTTTCTTGAGAAGGTACGAAGACGCATTTTATCATATACACACATCAATCACCATAAATCAAAGACTCACAATACTAAAACAATTTCTTCTCCGAAATATCCAGGCCATGAATGACTTATTTATCTTTAATCAAAAACTCCGAGCAATGCGAATTTGGAAAAGCGCAACACAAAAAATGTCTCTTCAGATGGGAAGGATCCACAATCGGCTCAAAGGCAGACTGCTACTGTCCTTAGCTGAACACCTTCAACCTTCTATGACTTTACAACAAGCCATGCTTCGCTGGAAAATTTGCGCTGATAGAACCATTGGCCAGGCAGCGATAGCGAAGTTCGCGACTGGAGCGAAACTAAACCCTTTAACAGCTTTGTGGAGGTTGAAAGGGGCTCTAGTAACCGGTGAAAAGAAAAAAAGGAGAGAAGAATATCTAGAAAAAGTGCAAAGAGCGCTAGTGATACTCTCTGGAATTGCGAACAAGCTTTTCAGGGTGAATTTACACTGGGCCTATGTGAACATCGAGGAAATTGTTAATCGGAGAAGATTAGCAATGAAAATGCTTTTTAAGCTTGAGGAGAGATTCAAGCAGACGAAGATGATAGCTTTTTTGAAATGGAAGGATCAGAAAGTCGTGAAAGACTCTGATGTCTTCCAAAAAGTAGTTATTCGGTGTATTTACCAAACAAACGTGCTCCTACCGAGGTACCTTCATCATTGGCGATGCTTTGCTGCAGTGAGAAAAATCAGTCAGGAAGAGGGATTGAATGTTGCGGTTGAAAAAGTGGAAGCGTTTATCAAATACAAACTCGAAAAGACTAACAATTTCAGTTTCAATGCGCTTTTGGGAGAGAATAGAACGCAAGAGACTTTGGAGTATCAATACCAATTCGAGAGCGTTAAATTTGACAATGCCAGTAAAATAATGAAGGCGACTCTGGACAAAAGCAAGCGAAACCGACAGAACACTGCATTTGAGTCACTTCGGTTAAATGGGTTGGAAAAGCAAGCAGCTAGAGAAAATGCGATAAGACAGCTTGCTACTATTTTCGCAGGAAGAGGCCTTCGAGATAGTATTCGAATCTGGAAGCTGGCTGTTAGCCTGCAGAAAGCCGCTGAAACCCATCAAATTGTCGCGAGAGTTTTTGAAAATCTCAACACTTCTTTGAAAGCGAACACTGTGGAGATTTTCGAACGAGAGACGAATCTGAAAAGAAAATTGGCTTTAAGGTACGAGAAATCCAAGTGGTTCCTCGAGATAAACTGAATTTGAAATTCGTAGGTTTCTATCTAAATTTCTCGTCGAGAATCTCCGGGCCTCGTTTTTCAAGTGGAGAAATTCTTCCGAGCTCGAAATCTGCACCTCTGATGAGAAACGGTACATTATTATGAACTCTTTGACACAAGTTTAATTCTCCACAAAATAGGCTTTCACAAGGGCGAGCTTTCGGGTTCATATTACATCGACTGTATTTAGGTTTTTTATCGAAGGCTTTTCATGAGATAATTACTGAAGGCCACAAGCAGACCCAAAATAAAACTCAATCAGCTGTCAGACTGCTTCTTGCGACACAAAATCAAGTTGGATACTACTTCCATCTCTGGAAAAACCATAATAACCTCTTGGAAGCAAACGAGAAGAATTTAACAACTATAAATTTATTTAGCCTGCTTGCAGACTGGCAGCGACGTGACTTAAATCCATTATTTAGCTCGAGTCATGAAGTATCTCTCCAAAAGGGGAATCTGATTCGGTAACTCTCTTTTCTAGTTGCTCTTTTAATTTGAAACTCTGAAAAACAAAAGGAAATTGTGCTTTGGCACATCAAATCTCATGAAGCAAGCATTTCTACGGTGGCGTGTTCATGCAAAGCAAAGAAGAATCGCGGTTTCGCAGAGCGCGTTGGCTCAGGAGAGTAATAGCCAGATAGTCTATAGTCTGTTAGAAAAGAAAAACTCGCGACAATTAAAACTTGGATTTGAGTTGCTAAGACAGCATGCAAGAAAAATGCGTTTATTCCGAACAATATTGAGTAAGCTTGACAAGCAGATTTTTATGAAACAGCAGAGAGGATGGGAAGCTTGGAAAAATTTTACAAACACTAGCACTAGAATGCTCGAAATCAATAAAATCTTCGGCTTAACTTCCCTAGAGCGCAGTAACAAGCAATGGGCTTTCTTATTGCTCAAGCAAGCAGCGGACACAAGACTCTTACAAATTCAAGATATTCTAGTTAAGTTGCAGAATGCGACGAAAGGGAAGCTTAGCCTCGCTTTCTTGAAGTGGAAACAGCAATTGGAGTCTCACACTCAGCAAAATTACAACTCCGCTCTCCCATACCTCTTTGAGTTGCTATCCAATCATTTGAAAAATAATCTGGCTCTAACCTTAGAAAGAAAATCCTCACTTTCAGCGAGAAAAGAAGCGTTTCGGTAATATCTGCTTAAGTTTTTGCTCAAATTTAGTTAGGATCCTATTCACATGCTTCGAGAATGGGTTGAGGAAGGCCTTTTACAAGTGGCGAGTAAGTGCAACCCATAAGAGATTAGAGGACGAATTTTTAAGCCAAGGCAAAGCGAGCGCTAGAGATAAATTGGGATTTCTTTTTCGTAAAGCTAAAGATAAAAATCTCGCATTTTGTATTCACAGATGGAAGGCAGCATGTACTAGAAGGAGAATTCTCAGAATGATGTCATATCGAATAATAAACATTAGCAATATACGTAAACAACAAGCGTTTGATATCTGGCGTGATGTCGTCGGGAAAAAAAGATTGACAGAAGAGCGCGACGCATCTGAGCTGATGAGAAAAATTAGCAGACTTTATTTGAGAACTCTCAAAGAAGGCTTTGACTCTCTGAAAGCTCCACATCGCGAGCTAATAACAATGAAAAATAAGGCTATTTCTCGTATTTTGCTGACTTGTCAGAGCCAAATCAGCCAAGCTTTTACTTTGTGGAGAATGCATACAAAGCATTTACAACAGATCGAATCCTGCGCCAGTGTTGCAAAATTCCTCTTGATCGCGGCTGAAGTTCATCGAAGAAACGTCAGTACTGTTTTGTCTTTGCACAGATCTGATGAAAACGAAAAGCGTGCATTGTTTATCAAATTAATTTTCGCTCAGTCAAAAAAGACTCGTCAAGCATTCTATAGATGGGTTGAAGCAACTCTTGGTGCAAGAAAGAAAGAGATTGAACTCACGGCCAGATATAACAGAGCTACTGAGACATTGAATGGAAAATTGTTAGTTTCAAATCGCGATGCTCTCAAGGAGGCTTTTTCTATAATGAAAGCGCAGATGAAAGCAGCGATTTTGAAAAAACGTATTATAAGAGCGAGCTTAAGAAATGATTTTGGACTGCTGCAGGATGCATTTCAGAGGTGGTATGACGCTGCAAAACGATTTAAGTTGGTTGAAGAGAAGAAGAAAGAGGGACCTCTAGCTCTCAGCTTCCAACGGATGTATCTAAGGCAACTTCGAACTGGATTTGAACAATTGAAAGGACTGATAGCCATCTCAAACGAACAAAAGCGTAGTGCTATGAGACGAATGATTGCAATTGCTAGGGGAGGCTATGGAGAAGGATTTACCCATTGGAAAGAGATTGCCGAAATGCTTCGTTGTACAGCTGCAGCTCGGCAGTTGTTGACATTTTTCGAAGTAACCAACGCCGTGGTATCTGGAAACTTAAAAACTGCATTAAATATCGATAGCAGAGCAGAAAAGAAACAATTGATCGTCAAGTAGATTGCCTTTTTGTCTAAAAAAATCTCAACCGTTTATTGTTTCTAGGCGGATTGTATTCTCATTCTCTGAGAAATTACGGAGAGCCCTTCGAGTTTGGCGTGCAAAAACAAGAGCAACCTTTTCAAAGGCTCCTGCAAAGAGAGCTACGAAAGATTTAGCAGTAAATTTAATATTTGAGGGAGTCAAGAGCATGGCAAACAAAACGAAAGCTGAAAGTTTACATGCACTGAGGGTGAGTGCCAAGAGAAAAGAGAAAAATCATAGACTGATCCTGCTGCTATCCAAAGCCACAAATATGAAACTTTCCGAATCTTTTCGGTTGTGGAGGCGACTATCAAAAGCAAAGGCTGAAGAAAAGCAAGGAAATTGTAAAATATTAATAAATTCAGTCAGATCCCTGTTCTTGAGGAAGATAAGGCCTGTTTTTGTAGTATTGAAACAGAATCGCAATACTAGTACTTTAGAAAGGAAAACCGCATTAAAAACACTGGTTGCAGTATGGAAAGACAGGCAGAGAATTTATTGGAATCAGTGGGTGGCGTTCAGCCAACAGCATAGGATTTTTGAGCAGAGAAAGCGTGTTCTGAATCTCATAACACTATTAAATCAAAGCCTCGCTCAGAATTTCAAGTTAATTTTGGAAAGAGACCATGGAATGGAGAAGAAGAAGCATATAATAAGAATGATCATTGAAACTTCTCGTTCAAAAATGGCAAATGCTTTTGGAATATGGAGCGCAGTTTGCCAACAAAATGCTATCAACGATCGAGTAGAAGAACAGCATGGCATGCAAAAACTTACAGAAATAATTAAGAAAATACTTGCAAAACAGAAAAATAATGTTGATGAAGCTTTCAAAACGCTCAAACTTCATAGATTGAAGATGAGCAAATTCAGAGATCTCCTTAATAATGCCTCCCATAATACCAGGTTCATGCTTTCTCATGCATTTGCGATTTTACAAATACAAGCAAGTCATTCTGAACGAAAGATATCCCTGAATTCAGATATTATATCTATGACACTTCACAGTCTCTATCTCCGTAGAGTGAGGAGTGGTTTCAAAGCGCTTCGGAACGAACGTTTGCAAGAAAAGATAGGCCGAGAAAGTATCGCGTTCAAGTTCATCCATCACCATACTGCTAGCCAAAGAGATTTCTTTATTGCTTGGGCGAACGAAGTTCGCATTTCAAAACAACGAGAGAAACTTGAGAAAGCTCATAATTTGATTCGGTTATTGAATTCAGCTCTCAAAATAAATAGTCTGGGCTTGCTCAGCATTGATCCAAGTAAAATTACAAAAGAATCTGCCATCAAGAGAGTTGTTCATCAAACTAAGATGCGTATTCGAGCAGCTTTCGATGAATGGAAAATGAAAAGCTTGCAAGTGAGACTTGCTGTTGCTCATCGCCAGATGCGCTATCAAAATGCTTCTCAGGAGTTATCTAACCGTTTCTCCAAAGTCAATGCTAAGTTAGCTAGAGCCGGATTCGAAGCTCTAAAAACCTACAACAGAGAACTTGGGATTAAGAGGAGGGCTTTGTTGGGACTGCTCAGTACGAGAGCCGGCTTGCTTTTCTACGCATTTGAGAAATGGAAAACAGTTCCCAGCAAAAAAAGACTTCAGAAACCTGAAAAATCATTGGAATTTTACGCTATGATCAGCAGATTATTTGTGAGAAGAATTAAACACTCTTTCGAATTGTTGAAGGAGGAATGGCATGCAGCCAATAATTTGAAAATAATTTGCATTAAACAGATTTTTACCGTCATAAAGAGAAGAGAGAGATACTACTGGACGCAGTGGGCAGAAAAAACTCGTAATGCCAAGAGAATTGAGTCTTATAATAGCACCCACCAAGCTTTTGAAGTCTTAAATTCTGCTCTGCGAGATAACATCAAGAACGTATTAGACGTTTCATCAGCAACAAATAAGAAGGCCGTTTGCATGCGGTTACTCGTTCAAAGCTTAAAGAGCAACCTTTCGCAAGCATTCTTAATTTGGAAAAACCTCAGAACTAGAGAGAGGATCCAAGAAAAATTAGTATTGAGAGAAAATACAGAAACACTGAAACGTGTTCTACTGAAGTTTCCTTCTCTCGAGGAGAGAACTAAGAGATATGTTTTCAATAAGCTGAAAAGTGCTTTACTAATTGAATTGAAAAAGAAAAGAGCCATCAGCAGAATTTTCAGGAATCAACAATACAAGCTTCGATTCGCTTTTCAGCAACTTAAGAACAATTCTCACATATCTGAGATTCGCCATCAAGCAGCTGTATCAATCACTTGGACTGTACTAAAACGATTGCTGCAAGGTCGCTTGAGATTTGGTTTCAATAAATTGAAGAGAACATCACTCTTCGATAGCAACTTGAAGCAGATGGTGCTGAAAAAAATTATCACTGCAAAAGAAAACCAAATCAAGGAAGCTTTCCAAATATGGGCCGAGGCTGCTCAACACGCTCAAAGATGGAATAAAGTAACTGCTGCGTTTACTATTACGCAGACGATGCTATCTGCCACTCAGAAAAATCTAGCTTCGATCCTCAAAATTGATAAAATTTCAAAATCCCAAAGCTCTTCGCTGATCCTCTCCGACAAACTTCAAGACTTGATTCAAAGAAGGATGCGATTAGCATTCAATATACTGAGACAGTTGCCCTCACGTCAAGATACACAAATAACTAAAATATTTGAGATGATTTCCGGTGCGACTATGAACAAACTCAGGATAGCCTTCTTGAGTTGGAAGAACCAAAAATCTTACTTGCGAAAGGAAATTGAAGAAGTCGCAACCCATCGTCTGTTCAAGGTCATATCCTTGGCTCATAGAGCTATTCTTACTCCAGTTTTCCTCAGTGATCAGCCAGTATATGGAAAGAAAATCATTCTTAAGAAACTATACCACAGTTGGTCTACTCGAGAGGCTGATGCTTTTCAAAGATGGAAAGAATCTGTAAGAAAAGAGCGGCTATTAGCAACAGCTTTAAATTTCGCAAAGTTGATCATCAAGTGTGAAAATAACAAGCGATATGTTATGAGGCAGGCGCTGAAAAGATGGAAAGATAAAGATGAGCTAGTAAAGTTCACATCGGAACAAGCGACTACGCTAAAGCATAATCGGAAACTGATAAAAATCGATAATCTCTCACTATTATTGACTCAAATTTATTATCGGAAACTCCTGCAAGGCTTCTACAGCATCAGAAGATGGTCAAGTAATAAGCGGCTTGGAGCACTATTGATGTCAAGAATACAGTGCTTAGTATCAGATCGGCTAGCTGAATCCTTTGATTATCTTCGAAACCATCGCAAAAGCCGAGTTCGAACTATTACATACCAAAATGCGCATGCTCTGGCTATTTCCGTCGACAAACTTTATAAAACGAGGTTACTCACAGCTTTTACGCAGATCAGATTAATAAAATACCAACAAACAGTTCTTAAACTGGCCTTTGGAAAATTTAATACCCGTTTGCATGACGCATTCCAAAGATGGAGGAATGCGGTTGGTTATCAAAAACAAGCTGAAATTCATGAGAATATTGAGCAGCAACAAAAGAAATTTTCTCTCAAAGAAAAGGCTCCTTTAATCGGATTTTTACTACGAACTCTTGTAAACAAACGAAAATTGGAAGGCTTCCATCTCATTGAAGCAAAATATCACCGAACTCGACTGATAAACTCCACTCTGAGGAGAATGGACGAAGTGACAAAATGTCGTCTCCGAAACGCATTTGAAATTTGGCAGAGCCAGTCCAACCAAAAGGTTATCAAGCAATTCTACGATCTGGTTCTGCTCGAGAAGGCTCTTGATAACTATACTAACTCACTAAAAGCTGGAGCCTTTCACGCGCTTAAAACGACCGCTCTTATCGACGTCGAGAAATCATACGTCGTCGGACTATGGAAATGGAGGCTGTTTACTACGGAGGCGAAATATGAAAGCATTCATGAAAAGTCCGAGAAGAAAGCGAGTGCGCTTGCAAGAATGTGCCATTTAATTGAGCAATCCAACCAGGTGTCGCTGAGATGGAGCTTTAAGAAAATAAGCAATCTGAGGTTACGAAGCTTTGAAATGAAAACGCGATTAAATTATTTGGTATACGTAATGAAAGCCCAGTTAAGCAGGTATCTCTGGTGCTTGAAACTTAATGCTGGGAAAAAAAATGTCGAGAGTTTGGCCCAAAATCACAAAAATATTGTCCCCGGGCTTAAGACCGCTAAAGTCGCAATTCTCAGTGAAAATAGAGCCTTATCACATGCATTTTACAACTGGGTCGAGATCTGCAAAGAGCACAAGCACCTGGAAGCTAAATCAAAGCTTGTAGAACGCAACTATGCTCAGAGACAAAAATGGCGCGCGATATCAGACTGGAAGAGCTTCCATAGAGAATCTCTGCAATCCGTGACCAATGAGACAAAAGTGGAAAGCATGTCGAAGATCCTCGACCACTCTGAAATTAAGACACTTAAACAAGGATTTGAATGTCTAAGGAATCATCAAGCCAAAAGAACACGTCAAGAGATCGGCCTGACGAATCTGCAATCACTTCTACTCGACCGTTCTGTCAGAAAGGCCTTCAATAAATGGGCTCGCTTTGCAAAGTATGAGTTCAAACTCCAAGAAATGAGACTCTCGCAAATGGTAAAAGTTTTCCACGATCAAAATCAAGTCTTACTGAAAGAGGCCTTTTCGCTCTGGAGAGAAAGTAAATCCAAATACAAAACCACAAAAGGATTTAAAATTCTCGAGAACCTCTTGCTGTCGTTTAAGCGCCAAGCCTTCAATACACTCGTTCACCACGCGGAGCTTTCAAGGCAGAAAGACCACATTCATGCGATCAACAAATTGATTCGACTCAACCAGATCTTTGAGCAAGCCCAAAAATACCAGGCATTTAAAGAATGGCGCGACTCTGTCAAACCGCACAATCCTTGGTTTTTAGAATCGCTTAGACGGATTGCGAGATATTCAAAAATTAACTACCAAATCGCATTTTGGAGATTGGTTGACTCAGTACAGGAGAATAGAAAGTTGTACACAGAAAAGAACATCGAAAAAATGAAGAAAATTTTCTTTTATGTATCTAAGCACTACCTCATGACTGTGGGAAAGGCGTTTTGGGCTATCGAGAAATTCGGAAGACTCGACGAATTTAGTTCTTCAGACGAGTTTGGGACAGCCAAATCAAGCTTTATTTCGCGATTCAAGAGTGACATGAGCTTTGATCCTAACCAAGCCAAACATCGCTCTAGTTCTCCATCTGCTGACGTCTCATTCCATGATCAGTCGCGTAGTTTTGTTAGTTTCGGAACAAAACCAGCAACGCATCAAGGCACTCTTATCGAAAGAGGGCGTCTCCTTGCCCTCAAGATGATTCTTAATAAGTATGACGCTAATAAATTTGATAGGCGGGAACGACTGAGCGAGGCGTTCAAACTGTGGAAAATAAGAACTCCGGGACAGGCAAAATTGCTGTTGAAAAATCTGCATGAAACAGTAAAACCAAACGATCTGAGTTTGATAGCCAAGCATGGTGCAATTGAGCTGATGGCTGAAAGAATCAACATGCTTCTCCTTCAAGAAAAACGAGCTGGTTTAAACCATATCAAAGAAAAAACAGGAATGGTAAGTCAACTTTTTTCAAAATAATTTTCTGACTATGTTAAATTTTTTGTATTAGCTCTCTAGTCACGCTGATAGAGAATTCGAGATAGAAATATTGCTGCAGAGAAATGAGGAACTCTATGATGCGTATATTCAGAAATCGGAAGATCTCAATCAGGTATATGCGACGCTTTCTAATTTAAATACACGACTGAACGCAATGATCGCAATTAAATTTATGGATGTTTTGGAGAAGCATAGACTACTCGCTTTATCTGAGGCCTTCCACAAGATTTTATTAAAGGCTGAGCATAAGTAGTTCTAAACCCAAATTCTTGCATTTCTTTTGTCAATATTTTATAAATTCTTATTCCTGATACATTTCAAGCAATCACACCTTTGCTTTGCTTTATATTGTGTATTATTAGATGATGGTCTTTATTCATAGCAATCTTTCTATCAGGAGACACATGCAACCCAATTAATATCAATTTATACTCATATTCACAGAAATAATTTAGATCACTTGGAAACAACAAATTTTTCACTCTTAAAATTAGTTGAAATAAGCAGTTGAATTTTTTCTGTTATAAAATGATTATGAATCACTTATTCCTTATTCAACGGAATGCTTACTCCAAAGGTCGAATTCATTTCGGTGACCAGCAGTCGGTAGTTAATCAGACAGCGCATCATATCAGACACTGACTCTGCCGTTGCGTTTATCTCCAGAGAATCTACGGCCTTCTTCCAGTACTCGATTTTACTTGGCTCATGCAGCCTTCTGCTAAATTCAATGACCTTCTCCAGCCGATTCTTCTTTTCAGCCCAAATTTCCTTCACCATTTCGAAGCTCTTTTTCATCTCATTCTCATCGTATGCGCCTACATACTTCTTTTGCCTCTCGAAAGAAAACATCTCATTCTCCAGAGCCAGCACAACAAACTTATCTAAAGAAATGCCTGACCCGCTGTCAGAGGTCTCTTTGTAGTTGACATAGATTTCCTTTAGCTTTTTCATGTCGTATTTCTCAGGCTCGATATTTTTCACCAAAATACAAAACTCATCGTATTCAAGGAGCGGTTTCTTCAAGAAATTACAAGCGTCAAATACTGGTTTAAATGTTTCCTTCATTTTCTCTTTATACGCTCGGTATAGCCTTACTATCATCTGCAAGAAGAGATCTACTTTGATTTTTCCTGATCTGTTATGCCCAGCCTCATCGTTCTCTCGATTCGCTTCAAGTTCTTTCTTTAAATCGACGAATTCGTTTAACAGATTTCTTTTTTCGCAAAACTGCCTTGCGTATTCCATAGCCCTCACGAAAGGAGTATAATGCCTCTTATTAAACTCAGAGTTCTGGATGGTCATTCCGAGTTTCTGATTAAGCAGCAAGAATTCGTAAGCTGCTAAGTATTGCTTCGCTTCATCAATCGAGAAGTCTTGGTCAGATTCAAACAGCCCGCAAAGGCGCATGAAATTGCCTATCCTCAAGATTCCTGAATAAGCCTTCATGGAAACCATAAATGTGATAAATTTGGCCTCTGCGATCTTGGCGACAGCGTAATTGTTGTACAGAGACGTGTATACAAAAGCAATCATATCCTGATCTTTTGTATTAGGATTTTCTCTTCCAGCAGAGATCTTTTCGAGGGTAAATGACGTGAGTAGCTTCAGGACTTTTTTCAGACTCATCAGTTTTTTATCGTTGCTGTGCTTTTGCACCAATTTTTTGAGTTTTTCCACAGTCTCTACTTGTAGAGCTTTCTTTTTCGTTGGAGAAAGCAGCTCGGTCCTCTTTCCAAAAGGTACAGGGACGAATATTTTTTCGGAAGTTTGGAGGTTATTCATCGAAGCAGAAACTCTTGTTTTTGCAGTTTTGGATTTGTGGGTTCTTGTTCTTTTAGTTGCGCTTACGATCTTTTCGTTCTCCTGTTTTTGTTGAGGCTTTACCTCGTTGTTTTCGAAGTCCAGGATAATCGAGGTATTTTGGCTCTGGGGTTGGAGTTTTGAAGGTGTTGCTGGCAAATTTACAGTTGTAGTTGCCCGCATCCCGCCTCTAGCAACGAACGAACTGTCATGGTCATTATCGATTATGGCCCCCAAGTCATTCAACTTGTTCCCCATACCCTCAATCTCGTCTAACAATTCTAAAATCCTAGCTTTATTGACTTTGTCATTCATAGCTCCCTCAATGCTCTGAGCAACTTCTTTAATTTCATGGTACAGAGATTTATTGTCACAGGAGATCAACGCAAGGAAGCGTTTTAAATGCTCCAAGTCTCTCCCTTTAGCTCTTTCAAATTTGAATAGCTTCATTAGTCTGACATATCTGAAGTTTTGTGCGGTCATGCTCGCCAAAACCTTTTCTTTGTCAAGTTGAGGAAGTTTATCATCAGCCGGCGAACTGTCAGAGTCTTCATCCAGCACTTCACGAAGATTTGTGAGAGACCTAATATTTGTCAGAGATTCCGAACCAGATGTCAGTCGCCTCGTTTGGTTTGAGCGCACTTTATTCGTTATCTTATTCTGGATTTTTCGAGCTGGACTATGGATATTCGGGAGCGGACTTTGAATATTTGTCGTTGTGTTTCTTCTCAAAGAAGGACTTTTTGTAGCAGTTAAAGGGGATTCTTCTGGCACTTCTCGCATTGGAAGTGTCCCTCTATAATTCTTCGTAGGGGGTAGAGTAACAACTATCTTAGGCTTTTTTCGCTGCAATTTAGCAGCATTATCTGAAGAAGCTAGAGTGTCGTTTTGATCTTTGTTCGCTCTCGAAAGAGTATCCAACTCATTATCACCGGCTCTTGCTTCAGGGAGACTATCCAAATTCATAGATTGGCTGTATTTCTTCCGACCACCCTCAGCAGATGAAGTATTTTCTTTGAATACTATTAATTTCGAAAAAAAGTTTAACCATGGTTAAGAGAATGATTCTTACAAGGAACTTGATTGATTGCACCATCTAATGACTGTCTACTTGACCCAGCAGATTCATCACGGCCGGACTCTCTGTTTGTAATCGCATCCAATGAGTCCAATGAACCTCTAATAGAAGCAACTCCGAAACTCTGTGTTGGCTTTTGGAAAGTACTTTTTACCCCAAGCAGATTACTTTGCTGCGGCCCTGTAAGATTCTCACTATAAATTGACATGTCCGTCTGACTGTCCGAGAATTCGGGATCCTTATTTCCCTTTCCGTTCAGTTTCATTTTGAGTTTCTGATATTCTTGATTGTAGATCTCCTCCTGGAGATCCTCCTCCAAGTCATGGATCCTCTCTTCCTTTATCTGTTTTTTCAGTTGCTCTTCTTTCACGATCTCTTCTAAGTTCGCCATATCTTCGAAAACGATATCATACTTAGGATCGATAAGTGCCATAGAAGTCTGCGTTTCAACTTCTCTTATTCTCTCTTGAAGTATATCCGCATCCATCTGAGTTTCCTTCTCGCAATATTCGATCTTCTTCCCAACAAAGGTCCCGAAGTTTGGTTTCATTGACTCCAATTTATCCTCTAATAATGGAGAATAATTCTCAATTCCATACATTTTCAGCTCAGAGAGGCTTTCAGGAAGCGATTTCATGGTCTGAGTAGCTTGAAATTCCTGGAATTTCTTCATAACGATTTCCTCGATATCGATCTCATCATCCTCCTTTGGCTCTCGATCGTCGCGAATTTTATTATATTTATAGAGTATGTCCTGATACTCTCGTTTTAAAATGCGAAATTGCTTCTGCATGGAGCCGATATCACTTTTGAACCTCATTATCAGATCTTGAGTGTCATTACATCTTAACTCCGCTCCGCGGAGCTCATGCTGAACATTTTGCAGTTGTAATTGAAGGCTTTCTTTATCTTTGTTCAGTTTCAGGATCTCTTGGACCTTGACGTCGATCTCTCGTGCTTGTTTCTGCTGTAATTGAAGAATTTCTTCATTTTTCTTTTTCATTTGCTGATCAAAATCAGCTCTCATCTGAGCCACGATGTCATCGAATAAGTCCATGTAGTTTTGCCATATCCTCATGAAGAGTTCGCCTCTTTCAATACAATCACATGAAATCTGTCGAATCAGCTCATTCAACGCAGTTTTGTATACATCATCTGCACAGTGAAGTTTGTCAGTGTGTTTCAGTTTCGAGTAGCGCGCAATCTTGGTCAGATTCGCGTTAACCCAACTATCTAAAATCATCACTTCATTTCTGTTTGAAGGGACGCTAGTAAGTATGTTAGGAAGGTCTTTCTTCAATGAGTTCAGCAAGGCTTCAGGCGAAAAATCATTGACGAGCTCACTGTTGCCAGCTCCCACTAAGTTTACAGTGGGATCGAATCCCTTCGACCCTTCTTTAAGCTCGCCTCGTTGCGAGCGAGGTGAGTTTAGACTGTAAGAACCCAAGCTGAGTTCATCCGCCCCAAACCTTTTGATTCTACGAGTAAAGTTAATCGCGGCCAATCGCATAATTTGCTTGGGCGGAGACACAGCCTCCTTTTTATCCATGAACTCGAGGAAAGTGAAAGCTTTTGGGGTAGTTAGACTCGTTGCTTCTTCGAATTTGGTTGGTCTCGGTGAGAGGAGACTCGGAGTATCCCAAGTGAATTTGTTTTCAGGCCGGGCTCGCTCATAGGTCGATCTCTCAGTATGTTCTCTAGAATCAGCTGAGTTTTCTGGAAGGCGAGGTAGGATCTTTGGGACTTTCCGTTTATTATCCACAGAGAGAGAAAAATTGACGATGCCGTCGTTCATTTGAAGTTTTTGTTCCCTTCTGGGAGAGTCCTTTGGCATCACAAGTTCATAAACCGGATTCGTCCGAGGCTCTAGATCTTTGAAAACGCATGCAAATTCGCTTATTCTCTGACTTTCCTTTTTCCAGTCGGTAGCCGTTTTTTTGCTATATTCAGGTCTGTCTGTATTCGGCACAGTATACCCATTCAATTGGCTTCTTTCTTCGTTTTCTACCCTTGCCACCGTTCCGTAGCTATCAAAACGCAACGCATGCTTCTTCTCTCGTATCTCTGAGAACTTTGAATGAGAATATGATCTATGTGAATTGGCTCCAGATCTCTCAATGGCTTCTTCCTCCTCCTTAGAAGAAGCGGTGTTGCCTCCTGCTTTCGGAAGCAATGTGAACTTCCCATTCATAGTTAGCGCAGTTCTGGGCGACAGTGTGGAAACCGTTGATTTACCCGAATCGATATTTTCAAATTGGTAATTGGGAGAGGACTCAGAACTCTTCTGAACAGATGCCATTTTCGCTGATTCCTGCTTACTTTGGCTCGAGGCTAGTAAATTTAAGTTCTGATTGATTGGCGCTTTCGTAAAGGCTTTGGGATAACGCACTTCCTTATCTTTAGTCTGTCTTGGAGACAAATCGCACATAAATCTTGTGAATTTCTCCTTGGAGTCCTTGGAGAACTGAAAAACGAGTTTCCTTCTTCCACCGCTATAGAAGGTGCTTGAAGGACCACCCTGTTTTGCCGGGGTAGGCTTGTCCATGTTAAATATAATTCTTAATAAATCTTTAACTTGGTTGCAATCGATCGAGCCAAAGCATTATGTATAACTCACAGCAAAGCAGTGGGGATAAATTGAATAGAAATTCCGTCGAATTTAAATTTGAATGATTTGAATTTCTTGCGCAAACTCTGACTCTCCAAAATCTTCTGAACAACATTATCGACCGAGTTTACAGCATCCTCTCTTCTTGCAACTCAAATTTAAAGGCAAACAGCGTCAAGAAGGATCGATGAATTTTGAGATTTCTCTATGGAAATTTGAGACCCATTCATAGAAGGAAATTCGTAGGGTTTCAAATAACAACTCTGTGTTTCACTCTTGATGCAATTCTAACATTAAAGTTGAAGTTCGCTTAAGAGTAAGTCCCTTTCAGAGCTCATTTTATTTCGCAATTAATCTGGATTGCTAGTTAGTACTCTACAATAAATTCGCGTAATTTGTTTACTATTATCCGTAAATTGTCAGTTATGGGAAACAACCTCTCTCAAAATCCTCTTTGGCATAGCACTGATCCAAACGTCACGCTTTCTGATGAAAATTTGACGCACCTTGGTTCAAGAAAAGATCAGGCCTTGGGCACCATCGAAGAGTTTCAGCATAAAATTACAAATGATGTGCTTTTCTGCAAAGAAATCATCTTGAAAGATCAATCGCAGCTAACTTCAGAGAATCTTCAAAAACTTAAGACTAGAGTGGGGCTGAAACATACGCACCTCCTCAAAATCTATGGATTCTCTCTGGATTGCTCAGATAAAGGCTCGAGCAAACTATTACTCTACTTCGAGAGCTTCAAGACCACCGTTTCTGATGTAATTCAGCAAAACTCCAAGAGTAACGAATTCTTTGAAGACCAAGAGCTCTACAATTCCCTCCTTGACGTCCTAAAGGCGCTTGAATTCCTTCAAAAACACAACATCAGCCATGGTAATCTTACCCCAAAGACGATCTACATGGGCAATGATGAGCAGGTCAAAATCCTCGACCACTCTCTCTTTGAGAACGAAAACTCTGGCTTCGAAGCCTGTCTTAAAGGAGAACAAAGCTCTTACATCGCCCCAGAGCTGTTAGCTTGTCTTGATATCAATAAGCAAATTCCTAAAAACTTCGATGCTTGGAAGGCAGATATCTTTTCCCTGGGAATGATCTTTATTCACCTCGCGCTGTTCAAAAGTCCTGATGGTTGTTACAACTGGAATGATCATCTTTTCATTTCCTCCAAACTCTTCGAACTCTATGATAAAATTCAAGCTAAATATCGAGGGAAGTTCGCGAACTTAATATCTTTTATGGTCAGAGTAGAGCCTTCCGAAAGGCCTGATGCTAAGTCGATTATGGCCAACCTTGATGAGTACACAAGATATGATTGGTATCTGAGAAGACCGAGAAGAGAAGAGGCAAACGGATCTTGGAGAAGAGAGGGTAATGGATCCCCAAAACGTGTCGATGAGATTGTAAAAGAAGTCCTGAGACAGAACCGCAGCAGGTCTCCGAATCGCAGTAGGTCGCCTAACCGCGTCGACGAACTTGTAAGAGAGATTATTGCTAAAAACCACATTCGAAATAGCGCTTATTTATCTCCTTCTTATACTAAACCTCGCCAGGTGAGTCCTCCTTTAGACTATAGCTTTTTGGACCCAAGAGTCAAGCAAATTATTAAAGAGGTCAAAGAAAAGAATTGGATCAAAGAGCTAGCGTCTTCAGCAAGAAAATCAAGGTCTCCTTCACCAGACCGATCGAAACCGTTATATGATTCTGGCTTCAGATACAAGAATCCATTCCTTGATCCCTACGCAAGCCCCTATCGCACTCACCTCTCAAAAAGTGGCTTTATTGAACGATACGAGTCTCCTCGAAGAGATTTTAGCCCAAGAGGAGATCTTAGCTCCACTGCACTGAAATTCAATAGTCCTCGAGTCAACGAGATCATTGCAGAAATGAAGCGCTATCATGAGAGGAAGTTTAGCCCATACAAGTCTGCGTACATTGGGCATCCTGACTATTCTTTGAGTCAGAAATCTCGATTTGACACACTGCCGACCAAGCAGAGCTGGACGCAATATGAAAGACTCCCTGATGTCAATCAGCTCTTCAGCATTCCTAAGTATACGCCGAAATTATACGAGACTCCTGAAAGGAACTTATCGAGACGCGACTGGACAGACTATCAGGCATCATATCTAAGTTCGAAATATCTTTCTCCTTCGAAAAAGAGTCAAACTAAAGACGAGATTATCAAGGAGCTGAGAGCAAAATATGGTAGCAAGAAGAAAAATCAAGAGAAGAGCGAAAAGAAAGAAGAAGTACTTTTCCTTTAAATTGATAACAATGATTAAATCTTTCATCATCATAGGTAAGCAAAGAGCCTCAGAGCGAAAATAAAACAGAGCAAGAGGAATCCAAAAAATCTGGTGAGGAGTCTGTTGGCGAGGTAAATATATATCGCTAGAGATTAATAATTCTCATTATGTATTAAAGCAGGTTAAAGCGTAATTAAAGAGAGAGAGGACTATTTTCGATTGATATAATAAGTGAGATATTGTCTTCGCAGGACACCATTAAAGGAAATATTAACCGTTTAACAAATTACGTTCGTACTAGGTTATTCATATAGCGATAGCTTATTACAAAATAAATCCGAAAAATAAAATTGATAACAAATTATAGAAGCCATAAAAACGTTCAACATATCAAAGAATCAATCGAGTAAAATAAAAAAATAGTCATTGTAAAATAAACTTCTAGGATGCAAAAAGCTTGCCTTGACTCTTTCTCTAAGGAAATCTTGAAATAATACATATTAGGATAAGCATATAGCACTATTAAGAAAGAAAGGAAAGAAATCTTTTTATAACTTACTCTCTCTCTAAATAGTCTAATTGAATGTATTGAAGAAACATAACAAATTTTCTTTCCTCTACCTTGCATTACGCTTCAAAAAATAAAATAAAATAAAAAATAACTAATTTATTTAAGTTTTTTGAATGAACAGTTACTAAAGGTTGCCGAGAGCACCAAGCCAACTAAGCCTTCTAGCGCCGAAGACAATCAAACTTAATCAATTGCTAGTTAACTCTGAAATCCAGCTTCAGAACACTAAAAACTTTTTGCAGTATTTTAGATTCCAAAAAGAAGCGCAGTGTTAGCGCTTTTATATAGTTAAGTAATTAATCATTTTATGATCAAAAAGTAAAATTGATTAACAATGTTAACTTGAATCTTTCTCATAGCAAAAAATTGGAAAATTTCAAATTTTATCTTTACTAGTTTTCAACAAATTTGATTGGTGCTTCTTGAGATTTTGAAGCAGCTCAGTCCTTCCTCTCAGCTCTTCAGACAAAGAGCTCAATTTCGCTCTCAGATCCCCCTCAAATTTCCAATTTGAATCTCTCTAAGTTAGATAACACAAATATCATTAATCACCATCATTCATAAGGTAATAAAGAGATACCTTGCTAGACTGATTCAAGAGATTCTGATACTCTCTCTTCAATTCATAAACAGCCCTCTCTAACCGAACGATTTCTGTTGAAACTTCGCTTTCAGTCATTCTAACGTATTTTAAGCACATATTGTCAATTACAAATTTTCAACCTTGCAAAATCAGCAGAAACATTAGAGTTAAACTGCTGCTTCTCTGGCGAGCCAAATGAATTGCCGAATAGCGGCTTTCCTTGCGTCTTGCTAGCCTCGCTCTGGTACATCGGACTTAGATGTCCGTAAGAGGAATTCTCAAAGAGCCGGTGCGTTGGAGATCTGGTTTCTATAATTTTAAATTTAGTTACCTCGATTCTAAACCACCTTACCAGGAGTTAACCGCGCGTCTTTTTCAGGCTTTGAATAGCCTCCGTGGTCATCAAATGACGTCTGGTGGCTTCTCGGTTTAAATAGGTCAATAACTCTTAACTGTGAGTCGAATGGAGTTTTTCCGGCACTGCCAGTCTTTCGGTTGAGAAAAGAGAAATCATCTCCAGAGTTTCCAGCGAAAGAAAACGGAGCTTGCCTGTCCCGTTTTTCCGCAGATCGAGAGAAGCCTCTAGAGCTCAGAACAGTGAATCTATCAGGACTTCTTCTGTTTGGGGTGCTGTTTCGGCTATCGAAAATCAAATTTGATAAACTGTTATTGTGGCTGCTGAGTGGGTTGAGGCCATTGCCGATTTTGCCAGTCGCTGAGCTTCTTCGGCGCAAAGTAGGAACCGATGCCCTCGAATCTTCTTCATTGCTTTTGCTAAAGTTTCCGACTGAGAGCCGTTTAGATTTCTTTTTAGGCTTTGATAATGAACTTGATCGCTTTTTGAGTACCTTTTTACTAAAAGCTCTCAGTTAAGCACGCGAAAGATTAGGGGAAGAGGAGGATACCTAGACTTCGATCTGCTTGATTTTTTCAGAGATTTATCTGCAGTTTTGAGAACTTCAAGGTCAATTGCCTTTCTTTTTTGAAGGACTAGCAAAGTTAATTCAAAAGCTTAGAAAAAGAAGTGGGATGGTCGCTTACTGTATTTGAATAAAGGTCCAAGTCCATTTTCTTTCCTTATTCTTTCCATAATTTCATCAGTAAGCTCGACAAAATGACGCATTATTTCATCTCTCCTTGCGATCCTCTGGTCCAGTCTGCAATTCAACCGCTCTAACTTGAAAATTTTATTGCGCAGTTTCTCAACGCTCTTTTCCGAATCTTTCATTGATTTCAGCACGCCTTTGCTTTCTCTTCTCACATCCTACATCGTCAATTTTGAGCACCAGGAAGTACATTTCTGATGTTACTAAGATTTTTTGCTCATAGCCATTAATGGCCGTTCTAGCCTTTTCCTCCAAATTCGACATCTTTCTCCTCAAACTATGTAATTCTTTCTCGTAGCGCTCTCTCTCGAACATGCTCTGTCCTTCAAGTTGAGAAAGCTGGCCTTGAGCTTTCTCGTATTTGGATTCAAGCTCAGCGATCAAGAGACAATCACGTTTTTCTGTCTGCGCTATCTCTGATACAAGCTGAAGGACAAAAAATATTTGGTAAAAATGACATGTAAATAAGACTTTTACCTTATTTAGTTGAGCTTCCGCTTCATTTTTAGCTTGGAGAGTTACTTTGAACTCCGCCTCGATTTTCTGTGTTTGATCAGATGTCACCCTCAATTGCTCTGTCAGCTCGGCAATTCTTTTGTCGTATTCGTTTCTATCAATGAGATTCTCCTCAAGATGTCTCGTCTTTTCGCTTTCCAAAGCCTCAATTTGCTTCTGCAAACCATCAGTCGATTCAAGAGCAATTCGCAGATCTTCTTGAGTTTTTTGTAGCTGGTACATCATGCCGTTCTGTTCTTCTACGAATTTGAGATGACTGTCCTTTGCATCTTGAAGATCTTGCTTCAAGACGTTATTGTGCTCTTGTAGCTTCGCAAAATGCTCTTGAAGTTCTTGTTCCTTTTCTTTGAGCAAGGAGATTTCTTCTTTAAATTTTTTCTGCATTTCTTCAGCATTATGCTCTTCTTGAGCTTGTTGATCAGCCAGTTTCTTCTTCAAAGAAACATTCTCCTCTTCTAGTGCTTTTATTCTGTCTTGTAATGCTTTCATTGCGTTTTTATAGGCCATAGAACCCTTTTCATCACGAATTTTCGGCCCGAAATTGTCGAAAATTTGAGGTGCCGTTAAGAGAGCCATAGACAAATCTCTATCCTGGCGGTACAGATCATAGTTAGTTTGACGAACTGGAGTTTGATCAAAATTCACGTCAAACGCTCTCCGAGTATTCTGAGGTGCGTTGTAAGGCTGCCTCTCATAGCTCATCCCTCGAGAACTTCGCAATGGTGTTTCTTCACCCCTGGGTTGGTTCTGCTGGATCTCTTCCAGAATACGGTGATTCCCATAAGAGAGAGGCTTTGATGGGCCCTGCTGCACTGGCTGCTGCGGAGTTTCTTTCAGAGGCTCCTTCACGTTGTTTAAGTCAATGTGAAGCTCATGTTGAGTGCTTGGCCGCTCAGGCGGATAGTAAGTCTGCGGTTTATTCTCATTGTGGAGATCTCTCCTTGTGTCATAACCATCTTCGCGAGTAGTCTGAAAGTCACCACTGAGATTATCATTGCGACCTCCAAAGCTCTCTCGAGTCGGTGGGTAGATTTTATCAGTGGAATTTTTGTGGAAGCTCGGTCTTTCGCTGTTGGCCACGCCTCGAATACTTCTTTCATCATAAGTATCCTGTGAAATCGGTCCTGAGATACTCTGAGAGCGTCTATGCATTTGCCTAGGGTCTGAGCTATCGTATTTCTGCATGATTCGAGTAACTTCGCTGCTGCGAATGTTGACAGCAGGATTTCTCGAAGAGTAGCTGCTGTCCATAGGGTACAAATTCATCTTTTGAAGTGTTTCCAAGCTCTCTTGCTTTAGTTGCATCAAGCGATCGAGGTCGTTGGTGGGTTGAGCTTGATATCCGAGCTCTTGATTCACAGTGAAGGAAGGGGCTCTGGTCGATGCGCTGCTTCTCAGCTTCTCTGCACTATAAATATGGAAATTTAGGCTGGATGGTCTCCGGTGATAGGTGTTACCTTTCCATTCGGCTTACTCGTGATGCACCTGACATCTAAGAGAAAGAAAAAGAGTTGTATAACGGACACTTCAATTATTTTATGGGTTACTTGCTTTTGCATGTAGTTTCTGTTAATGTCGTCCAATTCTCTCTCGATTAAGTTGATTTCCATCTTTATCTGTGGAGATTCATAAATTCTAACGACAATCAATTAAAATTTTATCTAATATTGAGTGTTCGCGGACAATTTTAGTGCTTCCTATGAGAGCTATTTAATTTATCATAATATAAGTCTGAGACGCATGTGAGACCCTACTTTGAATCATATGCTCGTTGATGTTATGAATTAATAACACTGTCTCTCTTTGAATTATTGACCTCTTGCGAGATTCAACTTTCTCGTTGTAATACCTAACCGTTTACGGTGTCAAGTACTATGTAATCAAGTCCTTTATGTTTTTCAAGTCCTGGTTTGTTTACTGAAAGGCACAGGTGATATTTCAATCTCTAACTTACCTACAGTAAAAAAAAAACTCAACCAGAGTACAAGAAAGCATTTTTAACAGGTTTACATTAAGAATTGCAGGCATGTGGTCAGTTTAAATTGTAATTTCCTAAAACAAAAATGTTGTCTCCCTCGCTTATTAGCATCTGAGCAGTCCAACGGCTCTTTAGATAAGGACATACTACAAGGAATTAATTTTGTGCGTGGACCAGTGAGGGCCGATTAAAATTTTACTGAGCTGCTAAAGGTAAATCTATATAACGGATATGTATGAGAACTATAGATATTAATCAATTAATTAAATTCACACGCCTACCTAATTGTTTGTAAAAGCAAGAGAATAACAAAAATATCCTCAGTTCTTCATCGGAATCACATTAAATCCCCCAATAATGCATACCATTCACGCCCCTCAACAAAGACTATCAAATCCAAGCAATCGAAGTCGATCACTTTCTCAAATTTTGGCTCCAGGAAGCCCAACGCCAATCTTGGAAATTCCTCCCAAAAGCAAGAATGATATCAGCATAAAACTTGATCTGAAAAGCTTCAGATACAAAAATGACGCTGTGAACTTCAATAAAATCGCATATCTCAACCAGAACACATCGAAACCTTACTTCAAAAGCCATCGACAAAGCTCGAGCTCTCTGTTCGATTGTACAACAATTATGCGACCAAGCCAAGATGTTAAAAATGAGTCAACTTACCAAATACCGCAGACTCAACAGCCAACGACTCGTAAATTTCTCGTTTTATAGGTTCACTCAATATTCTATCAATTTCTCTAGGCATAGAGCCGAAGGCTCATCAGAACAAAATCTGCTCTGATCTCATCCGTAAGTTATCCCGAAAACCATCCATCGAAGCCAGTATCTCCAAAAAAGACTGCGGCAGCTCAAGAAGGGATAGTGTGAGCACAAATAGCGCTTACTTTTTTGATGAGAAGCAAACTTTCAAGACCAACCTGCACAGAAGATCTACGAGCCACATCCTTTCTCAATCTTCGGTTAGCAGTTCTCTTGGCTCGATTCCGAACACTGAAAGTTTCCTTCCTAAAGTTACTGGCATTCAAAAATCGCAGCCTTCATCGCTGTCTACTCTCAGCAGCTTAGAGGAAGAAACGAAGAATAAGCCATTTCTGCATGGATCTAAAGTCTGCAAAGAGATCAGAGAGATCAATACATCGATATTATATTCTGAAGACGGAGGATCGAGACGGAATGCTGAGTTAATCCGAAAGTCCAAAGCAATTGAATATAAAAACTTTGGAATTAACTTCAGCAGTTCCAGGAGAAACTCGATTTCGGAGAAAGCCTTAAAAAATCATGGGCTAGATGTCCCAACTGTTGATGAAGAGGCAGAGATCTTGGACGCAATTACCAAGACAGCTCATAAGGAGTTTGATGGGCGACTTCAATTCCATAAGCGATATTATAATGAGTTACTTACAAGTCCGAGATACAAATTTGGGTATTCTAAGGACACAAGCCTCCATGAGAAACGTGAAAATTTGGGTTTCTCCTCGAAAACTCCAGCATCGTTGAACAGTCTAACTGCTCTAGATGAAAACGACAAAAATGCTAGCTCTAATTTTTCTCAACCGGTTAGGTCCCGAGTCCTCCCAGAATCGATTTCAGAAATAGATGTTGCACAGAAGGAAGCTATTGATTCGATTCTGAGTGAAAGAGAGAAGTTTTATAGCGAAAAAAACAGAATATTAGAGAAGGCAAAGCAATTTGGTAACCAACGCATCCGACTGTTTCACAGGATGGTTCGAGAGAAGAATTTAAATGGAATGGACTCGATGCTGGTTGAAGATCCATCACTGATAAACAAATGTGATGAAGTAAAAAAAATCTGATTGATGTTGATCTCATCTAATGAATAGGTCTTGGAGACTCCGTTACACTGGGCGGTGAAGCTTGGGTCGAAAGATGTAGTAGAGTTTCTCTGCAGATTCAATCCAGATTTTCAAGCTACAGATTTGGTAGGTTTTATATATTAAAAGAGACTGATTATGATTGGATGTTAGGTTGGTAGAACACCGCTAAAATTGGCAAATTTATTTGGGCATAACCATCTAATCAAGGTAACTTTTCCATTTATTATTTGTTTCCTGATTGAAAATGAACTCAGCTACTTGAAAATGAGGAACAATATGCTCTACAAAAGAAGGACTATGTGAAAAAGATTTCTCAACTGTAAGGCAGAGGTTTTTTGGCCCAAATGTTTTTTTAAAATATAAGTTTATGAAAAGATCAAGATCAAATTTATTAGTTGTTCAAGGCAAGTCTCTCAATGTTTTATACCTTTAGTATTAGTGTGCATGAAATTATTTTGCAGATTGATATATATATTAAAACTTCTACTTTTAGAGAATAAAGACAGAATCAAATAACACATATCTTTGGGCATTCGAGAGAACATAATGCATTTTCTGCATTGACTCGCTTGAAGGAAAACAGCTCTCTTCTCTAATATAGGAGATCCATCTTATTTACTTTTTTCATTATTAGTCACCCTATCAATGCATATTGCGGCGGTGTAGAAATTTTTCAATCCTCAATGAGCAATCTCATGCTCCAAAATAGAATTATAGGTTTATTTACAATTTGACTTCGAACGCTGAATTTACAAAAAGAAGAAATGAAGGAATTTATTCAAGGAGAGAACAAATCTTGTCCGTAACGAATGAGAAAACTTGCATGTAATTATGAGTTATTTTCTTGGAGTCAAAACTATTCAGATTCATTCCGATGAGAATCTTCTCAAAGTCGTAAAATATATCCGGTTTTCCGATGAATTCATCATATCGATATCTGTTAGTGAGTTTTAATTTTGTCATCACTAAGTAATTCACAGATAGCAACCAATCTGAAAGATTTATCGGCTTATACTGCAAATAATTCTAAACAGTTTTTGTTAAACAGAGTTTATTCCATTAGTAGATTTTTACCCCAAGATCATAACGATTGTTCATTGTTTTATTGTAAGCAACCAAGTTGTTCGCCTAAAGCGGAGTAAGAATGATAAACAAAATCTGATTTCGTACTTTCTTTAGGAGAATTGGGTTTTCAAAATCGTTTTTACGAAACAGAGGCTCAAACAACGGGTTGTTTATCAAGTCAAATCTTTCGCGATTGAAATGATTTTTTTCGAAAACTTGCTTTCCATCTCTGGAAGTATAAAAGATCATTCCCTATGCCCAGTCAGCCCGTGAGTCAAAAAACTCTTTACCGATTTCGGATCCCATTCATATCGTGTGAAAGTCGTTGGTTTTCCTCTTGCTAAACTGAAAAAAAAAAGTATTTGCTATTGGTTCTTGACTCTTCTAAAAAAGTTACCGTGATAATTCCCAGTAATGATAGTGCTCCCTTCGCGAGATATAGATAGACTTTGGGACTAATAGGTTTGGATGTGGCCGTCTCATTATTTCCTAATAATTTTTCATGTCCTTCCCGAAAGCGATATTAATGCTCCTGTTACCGGTTTAAACTGATGACGAACGTAGAAGCAGCCGTAGAGTGTGACCACAGCAAGTAGACAGCGATTCCAGAAACCATACGAAAACGTAAACCTAGTAATTTTCTTGATTTCTTGTAACAAATGCAATGTTTTACTCTCTTTCATACAGTCCTCGTAGACCTTTCAAGTACAGGATCATGAGATCGTTTTGAACATTGAGATACTTGGGAGGAGTTCTCAATTTTCCAGAAAATAGGGATTTTATTGTATTCATGGCTAAGATACTCTTTATTTTTCAAATATAAGTCTTTCTAAATCACCTGCAGAGTCAAACTACTAAGGAAATAATGCAGGATATAAAATTTCACATTTTCTTAATAAAAGTGAACTGAGAACTGATCCGAAACACCTAACACCCTCCATTCTAGTTATCACAAATATAGTTTGATACCAATATTACCCTGTTTGCTTCTCCTATCACATTTTTTATATATTGCTATATTGGAAATCCTTGCAAATTCTGGTATGAAAACCCACATTCAAAATTATTTCTCTATTGATCACTTGGATATTCCATTTAAATTCCAACAATAACATATATTATCAATTCATACCAGCTATGCTAACTTGCTTTTGCTCTCATTCAAACTAATTTGGCAGCACAATCGCAAAATTCCCTTTCGCGTCTCTTATGAACTTCAGATTCATGATACAATTTTTCAAGAACGCTATTTGTTCAGACTGGGACAGGTTCCTGAGTTTCTCTCCTTTTATCTCAGTCTGGAATTCCTGGAAAGTATCCGTATACCACGCGATGATCTCACAAGCGTCCCTTTCTCCCTTAACGCATACAACAATGAATGGTAGCTCTTGGATCCTCACAAAAGTTTGGCATATAATCTTCGATTTAAGGGCAGCTAGTTTTTTCTTGTAGTTCTTTATGTTGTTATTCAGAGCACGTGAACGGAATTGCGTTTGTATCATCCGCAGAATCTTTTCGCCAATGATCGCCGCAGTCTTATAAGTCATATGAAGCTTCTTTGGGACAACCAACAGGAACCTATCGCCAAGGACTTGTATCCGCTTCATTAAGAATCTAGCAATTTGATTAGGATCTTCCAAGTCAGTGATCGACTCTGCTTCTGCGAGAGAAAGTTGCCAGATGATTGGAGGGTTCTTTTTATGATTTGGAACTTCGACTGCTGAGACTTCAAGGTACAGGTCATACTCTTGAACTACTTGATTTTTTGCTTCTACGCTCATCGCGGTCCCCAGCGCAAGCTTTTCTACAGAGCTAATAATGATCAAAAACGTCCCAAGAGCAGTATTTTTCGACCCTTTCATCAGGACGGTTCTTTTTCCAGGCAAAGATCGCTCATCTTTGCTGCTGCTTTTTTGCATTTTCTGAATATCGGAGGAGGCGGAAGGCTCTTCCTTGATCGCGAGGTTTTTTTCCCGCAAGCGTACTGACGATGGATCAAGTTTCGAGGAATCTATCAGTAGCTCTCCCGTTGGAGACAAAGAGATTGCCTGAGCAAGCTGATCAGATACCTTCTTAAGATCTTCTGGGGAGTTGAAATCCAGCTCTGGGGCGAATCGTTTCAACTGATGTACATCAATATCTACCTTGACATAATTAGTTTCTGGCTCTGTGCTCTGAACGTGATGATGCTCTTCTTCAATTTTCTTTGGAGAGGTCTTGCTTGTTCCGGGCCCATGAAGAGTGCCTTCTAGTAGGGTTTTACTCTGTCGGTCAAATCCACTGATAGCAGTTCTCTTTATGTCCGAGGTTTCAGATTGATTGTAAACCACACTGAACATGAGTACGTTAGAGTCGCCTTGAGCCGTTGAGAATTCGTTGAGGACAATATCGTTGCTTTTTTCTCTGCCCAAATCTAGCATTGAATCAGACTATAGAGGAATTAGACACGAAATTCTATTAATTATAAAGAACCTTATGAGTATCCCTAGAATAGCTTGTGTCAGAAGCGTATGCGACGTCTCCAAATTTCGATTTCATTTCATCCAGTCTCACTATTAATATTGTATGAAAAGAGTTTTTGATAAATTTAATTACCATAATTCTCATTCTCATGTTGAAGATCAAATATCAATCGATTCTCTTGAAATCTAATACAATCAATTAAGTAGTCTTCTAATTTACGACCATTGGTATTAATCAGGGCGCCTTTGTCAATTTTGAATGACTCTTCATATTTTTTCGCATGTGCTCCACCGTCCATCTCTCTTGCGATAAAATAAAGAACATCGGGAGTCTTCTTGGCTTTGAAAGCCGTGAATTCCCAATACACACCATCGATTTTCCTGATTCGCTTTCGCACGATATATTTCTTCACCTTCTCTTTTTTTGAAGATTTTTCCTCTGATTTTTTACTCTCTTTGACTAAGTCATACTCCTCCCTCGCTAGGTGAGCTCTAAGACGGCTTTGGATCTTGATGGCAGCTTTTTCGTACTTATTAAATGACTCCAATTTTTTCTCAGCATGCGTTCCTCTTGCCTTATTGTCCAGAGGTGGTGCAACGCTTTGGGTTCCAATATCATTGGTTTCGACCTCGAATAGATTTTGATTCTTTTCATGAGGCTGACTTTGCTTGCTATCCTCTTCTTCTTTTTTCCAAGTCGAAAGCCTCTCAGACTGTGGGTGCTGATCGTCTATTTTTTCTTTAAGATGCTTGAGCTCTTCCATTATGAAATCTTCAGCGCTTTGTAAATCATGTAAAATATGTAGCTTTTTCTCATAATCCTTTCTAGGTTTCAATTTGATCCACTTCTGAGTTGCTTCAATCTCCAATATTAGCTTCAAACTCGCGACCGTGCTTGCAAACATCAATTTTAGCTGCTGTGATTGCGCCGTCTTCGCCTTCTCCAACAGCGGCTCCGGATTGTCGAGAATGTCCTTCATCGGAATAAACACTTTCGCTTGAATGGTACTATCTTCAACCAACGCCGCATGAACAGACATGATTCCTTTTGCTGGAATCAGATAGAAGTTTAATTGTAAGAAACGCTCATTCACCTTCTCAAATAGACGCGCCAGATGTTTTGTATTTCGAGCGGAAGACAGCTTTAGTAATTCAAATTGCTTCCTGGCTTGCTTTGCTCTGATGAATGCCTGAATGGTTATCAACGCTTTTTCAACAGAGCTTCGCTCCTTCTTGTCATCGCCTTTCTTAACTTGAGATGAATCTGTTTGAATATTCCTGCCTGCAGCTCCTGAAATGATGCCTAAAAATGGCACATCAACATTTAGATTGCTGCCTCTGCGGTTCTTAGCTTTTTCGTCATCAGAATCGTCTTTGGAGTTCGCGTTTTTGTTGAAGATCACCTTCTGTGACATTCGATCGAATTCAAGCCGATTAAGCAACGATTTTTTGATTTTTTTCAAAAATTTCTTTGGGTCAAAATCGGAATGAATGTCATCGACAGGAATCTTGAGCGACTGGGTTTTTCGAGTAATATCAAACAGGAACTCGCAGAGAACCATCGCTTTGTTTTTCCCCTCAGGAGCGAGGAGATAGACTTCTATAGTTGCGACTCGTGAGTGACTGAATTTCTTAGTGCCAGTCCAGATCGGTTGCATGCCATTACCTCCTTTTTGGCCGCCAAAGGAAGGTCGCTCTGAATGACGATTTTTAGGTGTTTCCGAAACGCGGATTTTGCCTTTAGGCCCTTCGTCCTTCCCAACTATGAAATGTAGCAACCCAAGAGATTGAGAATCGATAAATTCAGGATCCTCCTTTAATTTCATAAGTGTCTTTAAATTTCTTCTTGCTATAAAGCTTCTGAAATGGTTTTGAATGAACCTCACTTTTTTTTCATAGATATCAAATTCTTTTGCTAGGTCCTCATGGTTTGAAGCTGTTGGATGTTCAATGAGAAATGGTTCCTGATCATAGATGATGTTGAGCGGTTTCGATGTATAAATATTATTTCTTAGTGTTTCTCGCGCTTGCATTAACTCCTTTCTCTTCTGAAGCGCAGGCGGGAGACCTCCGAATTCCTCATTATACTCACTATCCATATTTTGAGTCTGCTGCACTACCTTGAACACATTGACTTCGAGTTTATAAACTCCCTTTTCAGACTTGATTTCCGTATTCTCTTTGATTTTCCTGCTGATGCCCCGAATAATCGTTTTGTTGAGGTAGCCTGCATCGATCGAAAGAGTCTTTACTGGTATCGAAACACTTTCAATAGGTTTGAAATAATCAGGACTGTTAGCTTTTATACAGAACCGCGCTTCTTTCGAAAGGAAGTACACTGCTATTCTGAACTGCTTGTGCTTAATTAGCACCTGCCAAGAGAGAACAAGCTCAATTCCTTGGATTCTGCGGCTGCGTTCGAGTAATAAACGGAACCGTTGCCTTGCGAAATACCGTCTCACGCTCTTTTGGATAATGACGATCTTTTCAGCGATAAAGTTCGGATCGATACGATTGATAGGTTCTTCATGTTTCAGCAGCATTTTGAACTTGGGCTTCAGCTTGATTCTACTCGTATCGAGGTACAAATCCACCTAGAAAGAGAGTTATATGAGTATTTTTGGTAGAATTGGGTAGATGAAATTTACCGCATCAAGAATATTACTCCAGCTTTTAATGTGAGACAGTAGTCCTTGAGGTAGCAGGAGACTTTTAAAATGAACTCCAGTCGACATGTTATACGCAGTCACGACAATATCGTCTTTTTTTAGCCCTTTTTCAGGATCTTCATGCAAAATTTTTACAACTCTAAGCTCAATGAGGATCGAATATTCCCTCATAATAGTGTGGAAAAGGATCTCAATTCTCTTTTGCTTCATGAAACTGTAATTTTCCTGAGCGAGATATCTTCGAATGTTTGCTTGTATCACTTTAGCTGCCTGATCTTGCTTTGTTATGTTCAAAATGATTTGTCGACTCTCTGGCTCTTTCTTTGTTGGTATTTGCAGTTGTGATTTCGGTTTCTCACTCATATCTACAGAATGTTGTGGTTTCGGTTCCTCACCCATATCTACAGAATGTTGTGGTTCTTTTTCTTCATCAGATGAAGACGCCGTGTTGAAACCTGGATGTTTCTCAGTCTTCTTCTGATTCAGCCATTTTTCTATTAAAAATTGAATTATTATATTGACTACTCATGTCTTGGAGCTTACTTGAATCGATACAGAGACGATGCTCATCAACATAGAGCTTTTTAAGGAGGTATTGATACGCGTCCTCTAGGACCCCGCGATATTCTGATTTCTTTGCTTTTCGCAAAGCAAGTACCGTTTCCTCGGTTATTTTAAAAGTAGTGGTTAGAAGCTTATGCTCGCTGAGTTTAGCCGCATAGAAGTGAAGCTCTTTTTCGTTAATGTTGTAAATGACAGCAAGGCTATAAATTTCTCTCTTGTCTGGAGATCCCGGAGTCAATGTCAGAATAGGAATGTGACCCCTCAATAAAATTATTCTGTCCTTGTATTTCTGGTTATGGAGTTTCAAAACGTCGTAGTGCTCTCGAGAGAGTTTTCCTTTGTAGAAGGCTTGGATTTTGATCGCGGCTTCCTCTCGCTGCTCTCGCGTAAACTTCTGAATTATTTATGAGTTAGCTCACAAATGAAAGTTGTTGTTAAGAGGTACTGGTACGTAAACAGTCTTCTCTCTAGGTTTATCCAGATCTCTCTCGAATATTTTTCCCCGACTCTCATCTTCATTCGCGTGACCTTTGAGATCTCTTTTTGATTCTTGCTGAGTCTTGGAGTGAGCTAGAAAGTAGCAATATATATATTAAATATGAAATTTTCATTGGCTGCTGGTTACGATAGTCTTCATGGATCTCATCATCATCAGAGGATTTGGCATGATGAACGGATGGCACTTTTTCGTAATCTTTTTTGTCCTTATATGGATGCTCTTGGCTTTTATTATGGGAGTGGTTCTGACTGTCTTCCACCAAATCGAAATTGAGACTCTGAGGGTCAGGACGATTCTTCACCGCTTTGTCAGTTGTGATCGAACCATTCAGCATTTCGAGGAATTTCATTCTGTTATGCTTTAACTCTTTTTCATCGGCGTGGCTCTCGCTCTCATGTTTGCCATCAGAATCAGACCAAGTTAACACTCCAGATTTCTTCAAAGTTTGGATTTCCCATTCTTGGTCCGTGAGAGTGGGTTCTTTCTCAAGATGCTTTGGAGTCTTTCCAGTTTTACTATTTTTCGTTGAAAGTTTCGAGCCGCTGTCCATGTAATTATCCACAAGCATCATTTGATGCTTCGGGGATTTTGTTCTGAACGAGCCTGATGTATTGAATCTTGAGGTATTTCCTCTTGGAGTGGACCTCTGCTCGAATTTTTTCATAGTTTTCATGGATCTCAGAGACCGATGAGAACCTACACTGTCTTCAGGATTGCTCCTAAGCAATTTCATCAGATATTTTCTATTCATCAAATGAGGAGAGATTTACTCTTCCGTGTTGAAACGGTCTCTGGCTGATAGATCCACGATTCTGTTGTTTTGAAAGACAAAATTCGATCGTAGCGTCCTTTGAGACGTTGAATTCTGAGGAGTCGTCGTCGACTTGCCTGGAAATAGAAATTTCCTCTTAAACGATCTTTCAGATTGTGTATGGCTGCCAAAACTGCGGAATGATGCCTCTGATGTTTCTATTCTGTCGAGTGTAGGAGCTCGTGGCTTTGTCATCACCGCGTTTATGTATTTCTAAATGAATTTAAGCATCTTTTCTGAAGGCAATCCTTACCGATTTCGCGGTTTCATAGGCTTTTTGGAATTTCATCATAAGTTTTGGATTATTAACCGCATGTTCTTCGAGCAGCTTAACAGATTTTTCGTACCAATCCAGCGCGCATTCGTAATTTCTCATAAATTCTTCCTCGATACCCATGTTGTGGTATGAGATGGCAAGAATAGTCACCTAAAGAAAGGAAAAATTAATTCAACCATCAGTGTTTCTGATTGGTCTTTGTCATACTTTTTCTTTGATTTTGCTTTCAGACACTTTGCTCTCCTGAAATCTAATCAACTGATCTTGCGCATAAATTAACGCGCTTTTTGCATGGTTAATAGCTTCATTGTGACTGAAAAATGCGAGTCAAGCGGCTATATGAAAAAGAGAATTACTTTCCCCATTGAGAGAGGACGGCACTCAAATTCAGATAAGTGTTGGCTGAATCTATCATATTATTGCTTTTCTGTAGAGTACTGAGCGCTTCGCGTAAACAATTAATAGCTTGTTTGAGTTTTCCAACCCTGCGGTACAAACAGCCAAGATTGTTTAAGGTGATGTTGCGTAGTTTCGAAAAATCTCCATAAGCGCCTTGCACAGTAGCATTTTCGCACCAGACCAACAGCTCATAGCTAGATTCTGTGTCTTTAATCTTTAACAACTGCATGGCTCTTTCATTCAGTTTTTCAATGAGCTCAGTGAAGAATATCAAAAACTCTCCTGATTGAGTCCCATAAAGCTTTGTAAGCACTTGGAGCGCTAGTATGATAAAAAAAAAAAACTCTATCAGAACAGTTTAAAAGCGTAGGAATTTACATTTTTCATATTTATTCAAGGCATCAGCGAATCTTCCCATGTCCAACGCGGTATCGGCCTTTTCTTTTAATTTGTTGAACGCATTCGAGTCAATAGTCGTGCTTTTGGAACTTCTTGAAAGACTGGTTGTTTGCCGTTGTTTCTCTAAACTTGAGGAGGAAGAAGAGTGTGAGGAGGATGAACTGGAGTCGTTCTCAGCGAATGGAGGCCCTTTTTTATGGGTGATTTTTTGAAACTTACTGGACATATTTATTCTGAAATACTTTTTGTATATATCTCTCCCTTAGTAAGAAATAAGAAGTTATAATTTGAGAAGCATAGGTAGAACTCCGAATCATGGAAAATCATTCGAGTTTTTTAGAAGTTTCAACTTGTTGGAAGACGAGCTGGTGTTCAGAATGTATATTTGAAGGCGTGCTAGTTATTTTACATTGGTAATTGAGCTGTGATTTTCTGATATTCCAAGCCATAGCGTTTTCGAAGATTATGAAAAAAAAAAATCAGGCAGAAAAATGCTATCAGTGATGAAACTATCAAATATTCTGAGATAATTTCTCCTTTCGATGATTTCGAAGGAAATTCAATGAAATTTTGAATCAAGAATATGAAGTAAAATCTGAATCTCGCACGAAATCAGCACCTATTCCTTTCGAGAAAAATGAACTTAAGCTTTCTGCTGAAATGCATCGAATTACTCAAGCCGTTTTTCTCAAGATGCCATCTTAATGCTCTGAAAACCAATGATTAGTATAGCTCTACAATACCATTGAAAGGCTATATGATTTCTATGTAGCTTTATACTAGTTGTTCTTTCTTATTAAGTTTGAGTCTTGTGCAAAGCTTTAATCTAATACTTTTAAAGCCAGCAGAAAATGATTTCTTCAGTCTGATTTCATAATATATCGTCAAAGCTCGGGAGGAAAATTTTCAGATTTCGACCTTCTCACCGACCTTTGATACACAAGAAATACATACATATCTATATATACGGGTCAATTTTTTTGCCATCATGATCAAAGCCCAACCTGAATATGCTGGCTTCCTAAATTTTCAGTGGTTTTTATCGAATAGAATATTTCAAAGACTTTTGAAAGAAATAATCTGCGATCTTTCGATACCAGGACTAAGAAAATATTACTGTAGGACGTGATTTTTTAATTCTAATAATCACCATGTCAATCTTTTCGCAGATGCTCAGAATGAAGAATACTAAAATTGTCTTTAGAATACTCCAATAAAAAAAAGAAATTTTTAAAATAGACACACGAGATGTCCGACTTAGAAAAACTAGCTCAAATAATCCAAAAAATCCTTGGAAACGACAACACAGTACGTAAAGAATGTGAAAAGGTCATCCAACAAGTCCGAGAAAGCAACGCTGACCAATATTTCGTTCTTTTATTACAATTACTGAGAGGTAAATTGGAATCATGGCTATACCCTAACTTTTCCGGACAGCTTCACCTGAAGCACAGATTAGAAGTTTCTGAGCGGTAATGATGAGGAAGCAGCTTTCGGCATATTCAGAAAAGAACTTCAAACCCTCATGGACCAAGCTCAGCGGCCAGACAGCAAAATTAATCAAGGATGAGATTTTCATCGCGCTCACAAAAGAGTCTTCTGGCGCAGTACGAAACCAAATCTGTGATTTGATCGGCGAATTGGGAGGCACCATTATCAATATCGAAGAAGAAGATGCGGATAAGCTTCCAGAAGAAAGCACATCTTGGCCTGAGCTAATGAAGCGCATCCAAGAGCTCTGGCTGTCTAATATCGACACAATGATGGAAGCAGCCCTAAGGATCATGGCGACGTTATTCACTTACGTGAGCGATGAATTCATGCAGTATAAAAGCGATCTTTATACCATGTTCAAAAACGGAATGGAGCACAACACGATCGAAATAAAAGCAGCAGCTATTGAGGCTCTGAGCAGCTGGCTTGGCATCATCGATTCCAAAACGTGCAAACTTTATGAGGATTTGATCCCTCTCTTGATGAATACTGTGCTCGTTGTTCTAGCAAAGAACGAAGACAAAGTACATTGCTTTTAATTGATAGTGAAAATAATAACTCAACTAGGGAGTTGATTGTCTCGCCCGCGTTATTGATATTGCAGAATCAGAACCAAGGTACTTCAGGAAGAATTTCGAATATTTATTCCAAGCGATGCAGAAGATTCTCAGCGTCAAGGACATCACCACTGACGGCGTAAAACAAATGGCGGTGCAAGCGATCGTTTCTATGATGGAGAGAATTCCTAAAATCTTTAAAGATAACCCAGTCTTGCTCAAAGATTTCTTGGAAATGACATTTGCGTATATGATCGAGACGACAGAAGACGTGACTCCTGAATGGATTAACCCAAAAGAAGGTATATATATATAAGTCCTTTGCATTAATATTCATGTTTGCCAAATTCTAAATAGGATTCCTTGAGGAAGTGCTCGATGAGAGTGATAACGCCGGCGTCAAGTTCGGTTGTCATGTTATCGATCGAATGATCTCATGGATCGGCCAGAGCATCATGCTTCCCACCCTCTCGAACATGGTGCAACAAATGATGGGCAGCAATGATTGGAGATTCAAATTCACTGCTATAATGTCCCTTTCACAGGTTGGTGAGTACGTTAAAAATGTCGATGACATCGCTCCGATCGTGAAACTGGTCATTAATTTCCTCAGTGACCCTCATCCAAAAATCCGATTCGCTGCCTGTCATGTTATTGGGCAGGTCTCTGACGACTGTCAGCCAGAATTCCAAAACAAATTCCATCAGGAGTTAGTCCCAGTGTTGCTCAACAAGCTATCGGACAACGTTCCTCGAGTCCTTTCTCACGTGCTCGCAGCAATCACGAACTTCTTGGAGGGCTTAGATAAAGAGTTAATCAAAGGATATCTCGAATCGATACTCAATACGATTTTTCCTTTTGTTCAGCAGGGAATTTCTCTTGTTAGAGAGAACGCGCTCTCTGCAATTGCTGCCGCGGCAGAATCCGCCCGCGAATATTATAGACCTTATTTCGAGAAATCTGTTCCAATCATTTACGAGATCATGAAAACACACACCCAGCCTGAGTACAAGCAGCTGAGAGGCCAGTGTATCGAGTGCATCACGCTCATGGGTTTCAGTGTAGGGAAAGAATTGTTCATGAAATGTGCAAGCGATATTATTGAATTGATGGCTCAGATCCAAAAGAATGACGTTGCTCTTGACACGTTGGACCCTCAAAGGTGCTACGTATTGTCAGGATGGCAGAGAATTTGCCTGATTTTGGAGGATGAATTCGTTCCTTATCTCCAGCTGATCATCCCGCCTCTCTTCAAAGTGGTCGAGCATATCCTCCAGGCCAAAAAGCAAGTCAAAGAAGCTGAAGAAGAGGCTTCGCTCTTCTCTATGGCCCCAGAGAAAAAGAAGCCGATTGAGTTAATCAGAGAGGCAGGCAAGAAAAATAATAATACCTTCGAGCATGAGGAAGCTGAGTTGGCGATAAACATGATCTATGTCTTCATTACTGAGCTAAAAAAATCCTACATCGAGTACGTGGAACCAACTGTAGAGTTGGTGCTCCGTGCCTTGACTTACCCCCACAGCGAGAAAATCAGAAAGCAAGCCTCTAAATGTATGCCTGCGCTTTTAACGGTCATTCAAGATTCAAATCACCCGAACAAACAAGAACTCAAGATAAAGCTCGGTCAGGGCTTCCTTGACGCTCTGTGGACTGCTATTATTACAGAATTCGATCCAGAGACGATTTTGCAAATGGTTCGCGCGATAAGAGATATCATCGACCTCTGTGGTAAGTTTATGAAAAAGGATGAAATCGAAGAGACATCCGTCAGGATCCTAAGGGTCCTGAGAGACTCGGATCAGAGAAAAACCGAAAACGAAAACTACAAGAAGGAGGGAGATGTTGAGGCAGAAGAACTCGAAGTGTTGAACGAGGATAATGACCAAGAGGAAGACCTTCATGTCGGAATAGCTGAGCTCATTGGCATTCTGTTCAAAACACATAAAGAGTTGACACTCCCTCTCGTTAACGTACTGTACACCGAGGTGCTAACCAAGGTCCTCCAGCCCGGTCTGAGCGATAAAATGCACAAATTTGGACTGTTCTTAATTGATGACATGATCGAGTACCTCGGCATTGAGCTTATCCCCAATGAATGGCCTCATTTGTCGGAAGCTCTGCTAAAGTACGCTACAGACAAGACATGCTTTGTTCGCCAGGCGGCTCTTTATGGAATAGGCGTCCTTGCTTTGAAGAGTAAAGATGCCTTTGCTCCTTTAGCAGAAACCTGCTTGGTAAAGATCTTAGAAGCATTGAAGATTCCGAAAGGCAACGAAAGCGATCGAGTCTATGGATTTGCGAGAGATAATGCGGTATCAGCGCTCGGTAAAATTATTCAAGCCAGCGGCGCGAAATTGAATGCTGAAGTGATAATTCCTGAATGGCTGAGCTATCTACCCATGCTATATGATTACCCAGAAGGAAGAAAACAGCACGAGCTGTTAGTAGATATTGTTTTGAATTGGAATGCAGCTTTGGTGTTTGGACAGAACGGAGAGCGATTGCCTAGAGTGATGAAGATTTTAACAACCATTGTAGATACCAAAATGTCGAATGAGTCGATTGAAAGAAAGATATCACAAATCGTTCGAGCGTTATTAGCAGATGAGAAAACGAAGGCTCTGTTGGAAAATGCCTGCAAACAGCTGACTGACCCGCAGAAGAAGCGATTGGAGAAAGTCATGATGAAGGGAATGAAGCAGTGAGGAATCAAGAATAGAAATATGAAAACTTCAGAACTTAGAATAAAGTTGTTTAGATAGAGCAGCTCTGCCTATTGTTTGATTGACGAGTATGTGACTTTTTAATCTATTATTCTTCATCTGAAGTTGTATGTTTGGCAAAAAGATAATAATTCTTCAAAAATATCGTCAAGCAATAGACTCAATAGACCTCAGTCATCAGGAGTTCTGAATATAATGGAATTAGTTTATGAGATCAAACACTTGCTGTGGTATCTAGCGTTCAAGTTTGAACATTATTCAGCATAGATCAATATTTCGTGCTGATGTTCCAGTTATTGAGGAGTAAATTAATGTTCTTGCATAAAAGCTCATAGGTTTTGTTTGTATCTAGCTTCAAGTAACAAAGAGATCCGGAGTTTTTGTGCGTTTATGATGAAAAGCAAACTTTCGTCTTTTTCAGGTCAGAAAGGCTGCTCTGCATGGACAAAGATCAGCGGTCAAACAGCAACGCTGATCAAGGATGAAATCTTCATAGCCCTTCGAGATGAGTTTACAAGTTCCGTAAGAACTCAGATCTGCAACTTGATTGGAGAGCTAGGAGCTACCATATTTAACTTCATGCTGACGGCTATATCTTTTAAGGTCGACAGCAACAAACTTACGAAGTGACAAAGAAGGATGAACTCAAGTTCTGGTTTCCGAGGCAGTAGGGCAGCATGAGTTGCTAGCAGATTTGGTCTTAGGAGGAAATGGCAAAGTGGTAGCAGGACAAAATGGAGAGAGATTGCCAATAATTGTGAACATATTCGCAAGAATTTTCGAAACGAAATTTATCAACGAACAGATCGCAAAGAAGATGGGGCGAATACTTCATTTGCTAATGCAAACAGAAGAAACAAAAGTGCAGTTGGAAACGGCCATCGCACCCCTTGAAGACTTCTTGAAGAAGAAATTGGATAGACTCGTCGTGAATTCCATCAAGGATTAGAAATTTAACAGGGAAAATGGAAATCCTACAAAAGTATATCATTATAAAAATTTAATCTCATAATACCATATCAGCATCATATACATGTCTAAGAAATTTACATCTTGCATGGTAAAAGATATGAAGCTAACATACGAAGCTTAACAGAATTTGAATGCTCTTAAGGTTTTGAGGTAGTTTAAGTCCTTTAAGTTTAGCGTATCCAGCATTGTTACTTCATGAAAATTGAGCTTTACACTGAAAGCTTCTCTTCTATGTAAGTGTCCAACGCATTAGCTTTATGGACAGTTGTAAGCTCAATAGGATTAAAATCTTCATCGAAACCATTCGACTAAGCTGGCCAAGAACGATAAGGAACCCTTCATTTACGATCTTGATATGCCCAAAATTATTAATATTCTTTTATTAAAAAGAAAATGCCCTCAAAATTGAATCAGAAAATGAAAATACAAAAAATCCCAAATAAGAGTTCATATTATCCCTTGAATAGTCCATTAATCGAAGAACTCCGTTAAGTTCACTAAGAAAATAAGAGTCAGCAAATAGTAGTTTTGGCAGGTCAATTCTAATAACCAACCATCGTCTACAGGACTTTTGTCAATAGATGATCAACTCTTTGAGAAATATCTATGACAATTTATCCACTTCCTACTAATCATTAATGATACTACAAAATTATTACGTTGCTTTATCAATCAGAACTTCTTGGAGAGTATATTGGAAAGCTGGGTCTCTTCTCTGTTGAAAAGAGCAGATTCTCTTTGAATGAATGGACACCAAAAAAAGCTATTTTGGGGTTTATTATGCTTATGTTTGCCTCCTCAATGTTGTTTTGTTGGGCATTTAGCCATTTCTCTGAAGCATTTTCTCCTAGCCTAATTCTCAGAAAAGTCAAAAGCTTTGTGTGAAACTTGACAAAATAACAATTTTTACATCAAAAGATTTTATAATAGTTACTCATTTAACGAGAGATGTCCGACTTAGATAAACTTGCACAGCTTATCCAAAATATTACCCTCAGCAGCGACAACAAAGAACGCAAGGAATGCGAACTGATCCTTCAAAAAGCAAAAGAGACCAGTATCGATCAATATTTCACGCTGATGTTCCAGTTATTGAGAAGTAAATTAATATCCTTGTTAAATCACTCATTTCATTTGTGTCTAGCTTCAAGTAACAAACAGATCCGAAGCTTTTGTGCGTTTACAATGAAAAAGCAATTTTCAGCCCTTTCGGATCCAGACGCCAGCTCTGCGTGGGAAAAGATTAGTGGGCAGACAGCAAAACTAATCAAGGACGAAATCTTCATCGCCCTTCGAGATGAAACTACGAGTTCCGTAAGAATCCAGATCTGTAACTTGATCGGAGAGCTGGGAGCTACCATATTTATTTTGGAAGTAGACTCTCAGGTGCGTTTCGAAAATAAATCATGGCCTGAGCTTCTGGGACGAATCCAAGAGCTTTGGCTATCCAATATCGACACGATGATGGAAGCAGCATTGCTGATTTTATCGGTTTTATTTCCTTATGCAGAGAACAGATTTAGTCTGTTATCAAAAAGTTCTCACACCATGTTCAAAACTGGAATGGAGCACGACTCAATCGAGATAAAAGCAGCAGCCCTCAACGCTATGAGTAGCTGGCTTGGGACTTGCGGTTTGAAAATGTGTAAACCTTTTGAGAAGTTGATCCCACTCATGATGGATACTCTTCTAGTTGTGCTTGCAGGAAATGAAGATAAGGTAATTTTTCTTGTGAGTCCTCCTAACAGTTATATGTCTTCGAAAATATAGGGTCAAGAGTGTCTCACTAGCATTATTGATGTTGTCGAAGGAGAACCAAAATTCTTTCGGCAAAATTTCAAGTATGTGTTTGAGACCATGGAGAAGATATGCAGCGTTAAAGATGTTAAAAATGAAGAAATTAAGCTGCTGGCTGTGCAAGTGATTATGTCGATGATGGAGAGAATTCCAAAGATATTCAAAGATAACCTGGATCTTTGTAAAAGATTTATGGAAATGACATTCTTCATTATGATTGAAACAACGGAGAATGCCACAATGGAATGGAACTGCCCTAAAGAAGGTAATAACCAATTCAGATTATGTCTCGAGTTATATCCTTTTTCTCGATAGGTTTTCAAGAAGATCATTTTTTCGACAAAGATGATGAGGGAAGAGCCAAATTTGGTATGAACGTGATTGATCAAATAATTGCTATCATCGGACAGAAGAAAATACTTCCCATATTCTCTGGGATGGTACAAGAAATGATGGGCTGCTCTGACTGGAGGTTCAGGTTTGTTGGTCTTATGTCGCTTTCTCAGATCGGAGAACATGTGACAGATGTCAATGACGTAGCACCGATCATTGAGCTGGCGATTAAATTTCTCAATGATAATCATCCAAAAATACGTTATGCAGCATGTCATTTAATTGGGCAAATCGCTGATGACCTGCAGCCATCATTTCAAATCAAATTTCATTCTCAAGTCCTTCCAGCATTGCTGAATAAATATTCGGAGGAGGTTCCTCGAGTACTTTCTCACGTCCTTGCAGCTACTTTGAACTTCGTAAATGGTCTTCCCAAGGATTTACTGAAGGGTTACATAGAGACGATACTTAATGCTACTTTACCTTTGGTTCAGAAGGGGATCTCGATTGTGAGAGAAAATGCCGTCGCGACATTTTCTGCAGTGGCAGAAGCGGCTGAGGAGTTGTACCAACCATACTTTGAAAGATCCGTCCCAATCATTTATGAAATAATGAAAACAAGTGACCAGCCAATGTATCGAAAGCTGAGGGGTTTGTGCATTGAATGTATTACGCTTATGTGTGAAAGTGTGGGAAAAGACTACTTTAAAAAATATGCAAATGAAATTATTGAGTTGATGATTCAGATCCAAAAGTATGACGTTGTATTTGATACGAAAGACCCTTTAATAGCCTATTTATGCTCAGGGTGGCAAAGAATTTGCACCGTTTTGGACGATGAATTTGTCCCTTATCTCCAATCGGTTATACCTCCCCTATTCAAACTCGTTGAACATGTTCTTAAGCATCCTAGCATACCTCTTGAGCAAGATGAGGAAGAGATCTCGCTGTCTTCGATGGTCGAGGAGAAAGAGAATATCAAAAAGAAGAAAAATACTGTCGATTTGGAAGAGGTTGAAGTAGCAATGAATATGGTCTTCTTCTTTATTACGAAACTAAAAAAATCATACATCGATTTCGTCGAAGTGACTGTGAAGGTAGTTGAGATCGCCATACAGTTCAATTATTGTGAGAAAGTGAGAACCTTGGCAGCGACATGTATGCCTGCTCTCATAGCTGTCGTCAAAGAATCGACTCATCCGAAAAAGCAAGAACTCAAAATAAGCCTAAGTCATGCTTTTATTGAAGCTTTATGGAAGGCCGTGTCCACTGAAAATGATCCAGAACACATGTCGCTTCAGCTCGGTTTCATGGGTGATATTCTTTTTGCTTGTGAGAATTTTATGACAAAGGATCAAGTTGACAAATTTTCGGAGTTAATACTCAAGAGTTTGAAAAAGTCGGACCTGCGCAAGAACGAAAATGAAAAATATAAGGAGGAGGAAGGATGTGACGAAGAGCAGGTGCTCGAAAGAGCTCTTGAAAGTGATAAAGAAGACGACCTTCAGTTTGCTTTAGCACGGTTGATTGGCCTCTTATTTACAACTCACAAAGAACTTGCACTTCCACTCGTTAGTATCATTTCTAACGAGGTGATCATCAAGGCTCTTCAACCTGGCCTTAGTGATAAAGTGCACAAATGCGGTTTAGTCATCATTGGCGGTATGGTTCAGGGCCTTGACATTGAGCTTATCCCTAACGAATGGCCTAAATTTGCTGAATATTTGCTCACCTATGCTACAGATCAGACTTGCTCTGTTCGTCGGACTGCTCTACAAGGAATCGGAACTCTTTCTATCAAAAATAAAGCCGCTTTCAGCAAACTAGCAGAAAGTTGTGCGGCGAAGGTTTTAGCAGCCTTAAAACTACCTAAACGTAATGAAAATATAAAAGAATATCTTCAGACGAGGGAGATCTGTACTTTGATTCTAGGAAGAATAATTCGATACAGTGAATCGAAACCCAATATCGAAGTTCTAATTGCTGAGTGGCTAACGCTACTTCCGATACAAGTTGTGTCCTCAGAAGCAATTCAACAGCACGAGTTGTTAGCAGATTTGATTTTAGAAGGGAACGGCAACGTTGTATTCGGACAAGATGGAAAGAGGTTGCCAATGGTTTTGAAAATTTTCGCGATAATTTCAGAAACGAAATTTATCAATGAAGAAACAACAAAGAAGATGAGACGAATACTCCATTCGCTCAAGGAAACAAAAGAAACGAAAGTGATGTTAGAAACTGCCGTCAAACCTCTTGAGGATTTCTTAAAGTTGAAATTGGATAGGATCATAGAGAACGTATTATCATGAAAATTTGATTTCATAAGAGCAGACGTCTAATTAGGTCAGAAAATTAAATCTTGTTTCATTTCGAGAAATAAATTCCTGCCTGTATTGACGCCGTTTAACAAAAACAACTGGAAAAAATTAAATATCCTCAATCTTGATCTGAGAAGATCCTCGCATATTTAAGAGTCCTTCTCAGCAGACATAGGTGTCAATTTTTATATTTCACCTCTATGATATTTCCTTGCCGATTTCTTTCTATCATGAGAGGTTTATTGAGCCTATTGAGTCGACTGATTACTCTTGACGGCAGATTTAATCTAATCTAATTGAAAGAAGACTTGTATTATTTTGCCCTGATTAATCTCTTTTCCATTATAAAGTCTACAAATATCATAGAAAACTAAAGTTTTTTAGACCCTATATCATAGAAGATCACAAAAGCTTAAATTGAAGGCCCTCTCACTATTGAGAATCCACGCTTCTTGAAGCGATTCATTTATTATATTCATTTTCATTTCCTTACCACTCATCTTCAAGCCGCCGTATCCACTCTCTTCTTTTTGAACAGGTTTTGTGACGTCTGCTGATGTACTAACTCATCACTGATTCGCACTGTCATGAGATGTCTGATGTTTTGAGCCCATTTTTCTGGAATACCACTATCTTTTGGGCTATTTGCAGTTTGAACTCTTTTCGAATCTCGTACACTCGGTCCCTCGGTAAACACAATTTTCTTATTAAACTTAGTTGATTGCGGTTTTTTCTCGATGTCGATAGATTGCTCATCGAATTTTGTAAAGAGCTTCTCAAACTCATCAAGATGATCGCTAACCCGGTTCTGATTCGCTCTCTGCGAGAACAAGCTTGGGCTGATCCCTATTTCTTTTCTCTCGTTGGATCCTGATGTAGTCTGTCTTTCTCCTCCCACAAACGTGAGTTTATGATTTCTTACTTGCATTGTCTGAGGTCTCGCCGGGCTCGCAGGTTTTGTCCGAGATTCTGGAGAATTACTTCGGGTATTAGTTCGTCTAGGTGGATCAGCCTTGTAGTTATGATTCCATATCAAATTGAATTTCTCCTCGGATAACCCTCTTTTCAGACCATTTAAACTTTTACCCTTATTATTGCAATAAAAATTTTTCGTATAGATTTTTGTGGAGCCAGGGAGCATCTTGCACCGAAAGAAAGGCCCTGACCACGTCGGCGAGCTCGGTTTTCGCTCAAATTGCGTCTCTAAAGGAAAATCCGTGAACTGGTCGAACGGAAACAGTGTGTCAGCTGCGCTTATTTTTCTATTAATCTCGAGTCCTGATCTCTGTGAGGTCACTGCCCCTAAGATTTCCAATGGATTTTCATTGTTATAGTTTGTTTCAGACTTCTTGCTCCGATAAAAAGACTTGCTAGTTTCGATATTCCTCTCCAGGTTCGGAGAAGTAGGAGACTTCAAAATAATGTCTTTAAATTCTGTGAGATTAATGTGAATATCTCTTGCCCGCTTTTTATCAAGTGGATCAATTTTCTTGCGTCTAATATCTCGTCTCAGCTCGAGAAGTTGCTTGATTCGGTAAACCATGTCTGGGTGCTGAGATTTTATCCTTTCTAGCAACTTAACGAGAGAGTAATGATTAGATTATTTGAAAGAAAAGTAGGATTTTACAGCGGCGCTGATGGAAAGGATTAAAGTTCCATCACTTTTGGTCATTGCCGTATAACGGCGCTCTTTTTCATTGAATAACCACTCATCGCCAAAGAAGTCACCATGGATTAGCGTGTCGATTAAATTAGTGAAGCCATATAGTGTTGATACGCTACGAGCTATAGTATCTCGCTTCTTCCTGTCTTGAAGCAGCTAGTAAATGAAAGTCAGCAATCTCGGCGATCAATAATAAAAGTTACTTGGATGTCTCCTTCAACGATACAATAAAACTTATCCACCGCATCTCCTTCAGCGTATATTATTTCACCTGCCCTATACCTTTGCTCTACGAAATACATAGACATTTTCGTCATAGCCACCGCATCAGCTGTTAAAAAACTCTTCTGGAGCAATCTCAGACGGTGATGGTACATGTTATTCAGATTTCGAATGGCTCGATGGTAGTCTATTGCCCTCATCACCAGTAAATCTGATTGCTCTTTTGCAATAACTGTGTTTTCTGCGACCACTTGCTCACGTATCGAACTCTCGAATAGATGATAGCCAGCTACCACCTCATCTATCTCCTTCACCTTATTCACCTCTGCTTTTAAACGCGACATATCGGTTTTCTCCTTCGCTAACGAGCCAAAGGTCTGAAATGCCATCTTTCTGGGGGATCCAGGCTCTATCTTCCTCCGATCTTGAGGTTGATCTTTCATCTTTGACATGAGCTCGAGCTTTATTTGCTTCTGGCGAGCCTTTCTTAGTTCTTCCATCTCTTTTTCAATTTCTTTCGGCGTTTTTGGTTCGAAGATACCAACCTTTCCTCTCGCGACGAAATAAACACATTCAACTTTCCTCCCTATCGTGGGTGAAACACATCACATATCATCTCAAGCCGAGCAATAGAGAGTTACCGCGCTCAATTACCAGTTCTTGAGGTTTAAAGGTAATCACTTTCATGTACCTGAGACATTTTTCGATTAAGTTACCGATCTCTTGGTCTTTGATCTCAACAAGTTTGTAAGGTATCTTGTTGAAAAACTCAAACTTTCTGAAGAAGCTAGTCACAGTAGCTATTTCCTCTCGGGTATAGCTATCTAATGACTTCCTGAGGATGCTTAAGCAATACTAAAGGAAAGTGTTAGTTCACAGTCTAACTAAAGAAACTACCTCAGTTTCAGGTTTCTCAAGGTTTATCGCTTGGGTTTTTAATTGCATGGATCTGTAATATATATTTTTTTATTTATTTTCTTATCAAACACAATTATTGTGAAATAAATAGTTGAAATAAAATTTTGTTTTTCTAAAGCTCCATAAAAAATGGAGTTCAAAGTACTTTCAGAATTCCCCCATAAAATTTCCCAGTTTTTCATGCGAACTTGACTCAGTTGGTCAAAAGATGCTCGTTGAAATTCACTAACCGAGCGCGGTTTGTAAGTTTGATACTTCTCACGCTCTGTAGAGTGTAATCGTCCTGCAGAATTTTTGGTGAGGAAGGTATTTCAGAGTGTTGGAAAATATTTTTCCCCATCAGACCTTCAACGAGCGTCTCCCCTTCCTTTTGGGTCACCGAGAGATTAGCTGAGCTCTTCGAGACGTCGGTTTTGCTAGTTTTTTGAGATCTCGAATCTTTTTGCAAATCTTTCTTTCTTTTATCAAGCAGCTCTACCACATCCTCAGGATCTTTTCTTTGCAGCATATTCCCGAGTCTATTTCTCAGAATGAAGTTAAACTCGGTTTCTGGTTCTCTTTGGGTTTGTTCAACCGATTCACTCCTAGAAGGATGGCCTATTGTCGTGTCAATGGTTGTTTGCTCTCCTAGGTTCGTCTTGCTGCTGTTGATATCTTTGATTTTGAGATCAAGCTTGTAGCTGGCGTTTAATTTCTTTTCGTAGGTCTGTTCAATAATCGAATTTGACAAATTCCTATCGGTTTTAATCGCAGGAAGGTATCTTATTGAGTAGTCGGAATGCTCATGCTCAGACGCTTTAATGTTAGTTGATCGTTGTACGCGATGTCTCACTGGCTTCTGGAAAATTCTTAGAGGGGGTTTCTTTTCGATGACTTTTCTGTATTCCTTTTCGGAAACTTCAACAATTCCTCCGAATCCTCCTCTGGGCTGATGCTCATCATTTCGAATCGAAGGAACTCCGCGAGTACCATGAAGTCCTGCGATCATTTTGATGGTATTTTGTTTAGATTGTGTCTTTTCCAGTTCTCTTGCAATCGGGAAATTCGCCTTTCGAAGCGGAGATTGAAAACATTGGGTTTGGACGGTACAAAAATCTTCCTTTCTGTTCTTTCGCCATTGGCGAGGCAAAGAAGCTGCTGCTCTAATTACCTCAATGAATTCAGGGTGGTTGTGAAGATCCATGTACCATCGGTACTCCTAATAAGATAAGCAATTACTTGAAAGCTCAGGGATTTATCATTTCACCTTTAAACTCATTTTGTAAACAATTGTGTCTCTTTGTGTGCAACATGCAGTATATTTACGCTCTTTGACCTTTTCGAGTATTTCTTCATGGCCGAGAAATTGCCCAGTCCCTAAAATAGCGACCTAATTATTCAATTGAAATTATTTTCTTCCCCATTTCAAATCGGATTACTGTGTGAAGTGCTTGGCGAGAAGACCTCGCAATCTCGAAGCAAGATTGCTGAAGTTTGAAGGGCTTGTTCTGCTGATTCTCAAGAGTATAACTCATGTTTTGTGTCAGCTGGGATAGTTATTTGTTAGAATGTGAGTAAACTTCCAATTTACCTTAATTTCACCTTGCTTGATCACATACAACCCATCAACTTTATCCCCTTCCCTAAATAAATGTCTGCCAACATCCAATTTGACTTCCACGAAGCCAATAATAACCTTCTTGAGCTCGGATGCCCATAAATTGCTGAAAACTTTGCTGAAAAATTCGAGCTTTTCTTTAGTCTTTTGCTGCTGGGATTCAAATATCTGACTAAAGGCCTTGCTTTTCAGAGTCAACAACCAACAGTCTTCAACAGCAATAACAGTGGCAGATCTCATAGCTTTCCCAAAGAGAGCTTTCTCTCCAAAATAGCTGCCTGGCACCATAGTGCCTGTCTTCTTCTGCGTAATTAACCCGTCCTGAATAAACAGCTTTCTATGCTTTTTTTCAGTCATCAGCAGCAGATTTTCATAGTTCACATTATCTACTGGAGTATTGAGCAAATAACCTTGAAGCCTTGGCGAATTGACGTCCATTTCCTGTTCAATGTAGTGCTTCAGATCAGGATCATGAACATTCAATTTGATTGTAACGCGAGGATGTTGCTTTTCTTTTTTTATTGCTCCTCCCTCTTCACCAACTGTTGGCCTGTTTCCTTCAAAGAACGGAGCATCTCTGAAAGTAGTTCCTCTTCGACTTTTTGGTTGTACAGCGGTTTGCTTTTGCGAAAATCTCTCGGCAATTGGAGAGCCACTGACGCCTTTGGGACTTAAGAAATTTCTTGGAGTCGGTGATAGAAAAGACTCAGTATCGCTATCAGAATGGACTTGCGAAAGGTTCAAAGTCAAAGCTCCTAAGTTTTCTTCTTTCTTAGTGCGACTTTGAGCCACTGACAATCTCACGGATTCTTTTGTGGAGGATACGAAGGAGTCATTTCGAATGAGTTTGCTTTGCTGAGCCAGAGTGACAGAAAGTTTTGGTTGCATCATCGAAGTCTCATTTCGAAGGAGACTCCGCTCCTGTTGGACTAACTCGTTCGCTCTATTGTCAACCACTGCAGCATTCGCCATGTACCGTCCTTTGTCTTTTCTAGCCGCTTTTTCCTCGGTAAGTTCTTCTTCCGTCTTAGGGAGATAAACGAAGGCTCGCCCTGATACCATGATATAGAATTTATCACCAAGATCACCTATGGAAGAAGGAGCATGTGAGATGTGACCTCAAGATAAATGAAAGAAGAGGCTTGTAAGAAATAAAGGAATGATAAAGATAGGGAGAGTCATTCTTACCGTAGGTTATCAATGGAGTGCCTTTAGTGTGAAATTCCAGTTCAAATGAGGTTGTTAGTGAGAGAGCTATGTCATATGGATCGAGCTCTTTGTCAATATGATGTTCAAAAAAGTCGTTCTTGCTGAGCACCTTGGCCGCGAATTCTCTTTCGCTTTGGGTTCGATCTTTGCTTTCTTTGTGAAATATTTGAATGATTTTCTACATTAAAAGTTGTTCTATGATAGTTTGGGTTGTATTGTTTACCGAAGAAACCTCCTTTTTGTCAAGCATGAGGGATGAAGTAATCGCAGATTTTTCAAATCGTGATTAGGATAAAAAACACTAAATTTAAACGCAGGCTGATGTTTTTTAAGAATTAAAATTGCTGACTAAAAACCCCCCTAAATCACTCATCTAATCTTGAATCGATAAAAGTATACATTTGTTCTTAGGTAGCCAACAATTTGCATTTTAGTTGAGAAGAGCTTCTTCGCAGAGCAAACTGAGAAAACCAAGTTAAAGGCAGGAAAGAAAATGATTTTGAACTATCTATATCTTGACCTGTGAGAGAAAGGTAACATTGTAGACATTGTGTATGTTTATATATAAGATCTAAATTATATAAAAGAACTTTAGAATGATAAATATGTAAAAGATTATCGTCGTTAAGGCGACTGTTAAGTTTGTTTCGGATGATTCAGCGATTTTTTTCCTTCAAAAACTATTTTTAATAACACAGATGCACAATCTCTTGTAATCCAAAACATTAATAATTTTGCTCATTACGGTAAATCTGAATTACCCTGGTTATTGGTTGGATTTCCGAACTTCGTTATTTAATTTCGAGATGAAAATCAGTAAATCCTCTTATAGCAACATTGTAAATGAGCTTGAATTGCACGCTAGTGCCAATTTTCTGTTCAAGGATAACAATTTTACTTCTGAATTCAAGCAATCCATCACCAAATCAAAAGCCAATAAAGTAGCAAAAGGTATTAACTTCATGCTAAATTTGGGTGACGAAAATGGCTAAAGTGAAATCCTGGGTCTTAGAATGTCAGCTTTCTTCACCAGCTAGCTCATTTTTTAGTATTTTTTTTTTTTCTTCCGCTAATTTTTTATAATTTCTTTCTGATGAAGTGCTTGGCCTGGAATTGGTTTCTGCCGGACAGTAAATTTTCAAGAACGAACGTATCAATGATCTAAACTAGGACTGATGAGCTGCGCTTGCCTCTCATTTAGAATCAAGTTCTGATTAAAGGTGATCGAGCCCGTTGAACGTGAAGATCCCCTAGAATTCAGATGATTTGATAATTTATGAGCCTAAGATTGCTAGCTTATTAGCATTAATTTGTTTAATCTTCAGAAAAAAAGCACAATATGAACACTTGTTCGTTGAAAGTAGTGTTTCCCGACAGGGAAGACAGAACTAAGACCAAAATAACCAGTCTAAACCCGATCCCAGCCAGTCTGAGCGACCTTCATGCTCAAATTTCTCGAAAATTGAACCTCACATCTTCAGAACGAATCATCTTCAAATACGAGGAAACAGCTGGCAATAAAACACTGGTGTCCACAGAAACCGCTTATACAGAGCTCCTAAAGACTGGAAGAGCCATTAAATTGGTCGTTGAGATTACAATTGCTGGTAAAGATGACCAATTCGCTCTTAACAACAAAAAGAGCGAGTATAAGGTTTCATTAGTAGACTCTGAAATACTCGATGAGTCTCAGCTCCCTAAGTGTGAACCTGATGACAGCTCAAATTTAAGCCCGAATAATATCCAGCATGATTTAAGTGAAGGAGCACTCAAATACATTAAGTGGGTCGCTCAAGAAGTGTTAAAGAAGTCGGAATCAGACTTCAATCGTAAGCTGGAGATCCAGAAAACAGAAATGAGGAGAGAACTCACGGAGCAATTAAAAGAGGCAGTAATCAACATGCAAAAGGCGACAAAAGCTGAGATCGCGGCTCTTCACAAAGAGAATTTTACGAAGTTCCAGAATCTTAAAAAGGTTCTTGAGGAGAGGATAGCTATGGTGGAAAAAGATTTGATCTCTCGAATCGAAGAGCAAGCCGAGGAGTTCAAAAGCACTTTAGAGACCTCGATCAAAAATTCTGAGACTCAATACGTAAAAAATCCTGCTACATCCCGAAGTGGAATTGAATCGAGTGCTAAATCCATGGTGGAAAACTTAAAAGACGAATTTGATAGGAAAATTAGCAAAATTAAAGATGATACAAAATTTGAGATGGAGGTACTGAGAGATGAGCTGAAGGAAGATTCTAGAATCAAGCTAGAGAACCAGGAAATGGAGTTGAGAGACTCAATCGAAAGCAAAATTCGAGACTTAAAAAGAGATGTCGAGAAAATGACAAATCTTTCGAAATCTGCAGCATCTCAGCAGACTTTCGATCCTTCGGATCTGGAAGTTCTCGAAAAACAGAACAGAGGGCCCCAAAAACAAATTGATGAACTTAAAGCCGAGAAAAACGTACAGTTTAGTAAGGTAAAAGAGGATTCTCCTGAGGTAAAGCAGCAATCTCAGACGGCAATCCCATTAGGAATGGGTCCTATCGGACAGCTAGACCCGAAGAACCAAGAGAGTGAGAAGAGTGAGCCAGAAACGATAGCACAACACCGACAAGAATGGAATGATGACTCAGAAGTAGGGCGAAATAACCCAATAAAGCACACACAAGAAGCCACCAAAAAGAGTCATTACGAGGAAGAACTTCCAGAATATCCTCAACAGAGGAAACCAGATTACTCTCCCAAGCAATCAATTTCTGAAAAGAAATTTGAACAAAAGGACGAGGATGAAACCTACTCAAAACCAATAGGGACTCAAGAAGAAGATGATGATCTCAAGAACCCAATAAATCAGAAGCCGGAAGAAGTTGAGATTGCGATACAAAAGAAGCCTTATCAGGCGGAAGTGGTCCTAGAGCTCACTGACCCTGATGACCAAGAGCCTGGAGCAGAATTTCAAATTGAATTTTGTATGAAAAATATAGGCGACAAACCTTGGGCAGAAGATACTGCGTTATATTGCATTCACGGCAGTTTCAAAGCTAACCCGGTAAAACTCGGTAGCGTGGAGCCTCAAGAGGAGCAGCCTGAGTTTCTTAAGGTAAAGGCACCAGTCTCGGCTGGTCAGTACAAAAGCTTATGGCGACTCGGATATATGGATGGGAAAAAAATAAGTTATTTTGGTCCGACGTTGAGCTTCGAAGTGAATGTTGAAGGAGAAGACGCATTTGAGACAGAGTCGTCGTGGGGAGGTTAGGCTTTAAACTAGTTTCTGAAAGTTAATTTTTAAAATTTACTGTTTAGATATTCCATGCACTGAAGATGAGATGGAAAAAGCAAAGCGTCTAAATGAAGTGATTCAAGCCGGTCCCTTGAAAGCGTTGGAAATTGTCCAAAACAATGATAGGACTGCTGATATTGTGGAGCTGGCTGAAATTTATTATAACTACATGTGAATGATTAATTTTCGAGATTTGAATTCTCTCGTGATTATTCCATGATAGACCGATAGCTACTCATAAATTCAATAAATCCAATAATAGATAAAGTTTCTCCAGTGTTGCAATTACTAAGAGAGTTCCAAATTATGCCAGTTGGTATAGCAATTAAAGCAAAAGTTATCAAGCTGCATCAAAATTTTCATGTGAACACTGTCCGGTCTCCATTGACTCTGGCATTTGAAGATAGTTTAACAAAATATTGGGATATAATGAGGACAATAGATTACGTGAAAAATCGAGTTTCATGCTTATTGGCAGAAATTTCCTTCTAGAGTGCAAATTACGAATGAATCGATGATATATCAAATAATTAGACTTAAAGGTGATTTTTAAATGGATGTGAAGCCTAGTAGTGGCAAAGCCTGATAATTGATGTCGAATTTTTTTAGATAAAGCAGAGCCTCTGGAAATCAGATTGAACTGATCAAATTTTCAGAAAATGATGATGAAAGATAGGAAGGATAGCTTGGTTAGAAGAAGGAGAGCAGCATTTTCTATATACTAGAAACCCATAGTTGTTAATTATCCTCATCTCTGAATCTCATTCGTCGTAAAACAAGACGTTTCAAACTTCATCTCGACCTTCGATTTTGTGGGTATAGTCTTCTTCTGCCATAAATAACAATTTCTTCAAAATTGATCTGATAGCATTATGCCGGATCCCAATGCTTGGAAGAGTTAAATTATGCATACGAAGAGGGAAAAATAGTATCTGTTAATAGTTAAAAACGAATCAAAGCTGCGTTAATTATTGATTCAAACCATGAGATTATATCATTTGCTCAAAAAGGAAAGTTATGAAAGCCATATCACTCTACCCAGTTCTCGTTTACCTCATCTTCGCACTGTCTACTAGTGTTGAATGTATTAGAATTCTACCCAGAGGCGCCACCAGCCTGATTCAGACTCCAAATGAATTGCTATCACCACAAGCCTCTGTTTCTGAATCATCCTACTCGACTTCTGCCACATTAACAGTTGGAGCGATCTGTGGATCAGCAATGGAGATCTATGCAGCATTCGGAAATGATACCATCACTCCTTTCGACTCTTGCAATTACACCGACATTCTCCTTGGCCCATCTAACTCTGCATTTTCGAGTTCAGTCCCAGATTGCCTTTCAGATGTGGCGGATGTCTTCTGTACGTTTGAGTTCAAATTTGATGAGGGCGAAGCCATGTCAGCTGCGTTATTCGATTTTGTCATTGGCAGCATATCATACTGCGTCAATGTAATTTCATCGCAATGCTATAGTACCTAACACACCTGCACTCTAGGATATTCAAACTACAAGATTGATAACGACTTGCCCTGGACTTAATACAACCACGCAGACAGTAACTGATTTGGAGACATTTTGCACAAGCCTGGAAAGAATGTCGAAACCGCTTGTAGGAGATGATGATTTTCTTGTTACTAAAGACTCATGGAGCACAGACATGAGAACCATCTACAAATATGTTCCAGAAAATGTAAGCTTATCCAAGGGATTTTAGATGTGAACTTAAATTTGTTGAATTAGCAAAAGGCTCAATGCAAGCAAATTGTCGAGAATTATAACTACTGCGTCTATGTTGAGACGGCAATGGGTTCTGATTCAATGGCTAACTGCTACGACCGCAACTTTGAAATGTACCAAGCAGCTTATATGAAGGAATTGAATACGAATATGATCGAAGTGGTAAGTTTTGTCTCTGACGGATGGATCCCAATTAATTTCATTCTTCTCAGTGTAGTAATATTGTTGTCCCAACGATCATCTACTATTCAAATGTGACAGACTTGACTCTTGGCTGTAACTACCAATCTAATTTTCAAGCTAATCTTATGCTATGAAGCAACTATTGCCACTTTCTGCTCAACAATGGCTGACTTGAATACTAATGCGATTGAAGCGCGTATTACAGTAATAAAAATAATAGCTGAATCAAACTAAACTGAGATAATCAACGTTTGTTAGAACATGAGCACAATCAAAACAAGCAACACGAACACTGTAGCTACCCTGAGGTCGGAGCTCGAAGCTCTCGGTGATTTTGCTGATTATTTGATGAATACCACGAGTTTTCTCGATGATGTGACGGTACTACCTCTTCTAATCAATAGCATGATGAATTGTACGAAATTAGACGGAATTCGCTGATTTTGTTGGATCAATCACGGCGGATGTTGAAGTTTCATCTGTTGTAGCAGCAAATATCGTTTTCTTAAACGATACGATTATCCAAGCTGTTGCCTATTCACAAATCTTCAAAGAAAATGCTACTTCTTTCGATGGTACGAGTATGAATGATCACTTTGAAAATTAATTGCTTGCTTTAAAAGGTGATATTTATGAGAACATCAGCAACTTCACATCAAATATCAAATTGGTTCTGCTCCTCTTTAATACGACATACCAGCTAGCAGAGTATATTACTGAGGCTATTGGAAATGGCACAAGCACTGTCGATATTAACACCCTTCAAGGAACAAGTAGTATGAAAGTTTGTTAGAGTTGACGATTTTAATCAATTTGCTAATAGGTACAGCTACTATCACCTTAAGTAGTATCACGAGAATGTATGAAATTTATAACTCAGCCGTTTCAAGTAAATATTATTTGTTAATATTTCCCCTAAGTAGTCATGATGCTAGCTGCTCAAGAGGCTATAACAACACTCAGTGGTCTTGTATCAGAGGAAGAAGATGAAATTACTGATGAAATCACAGCTCTTAATGAAGAAAATATTGAGCTTACAACGTATATCACTAATCTGATCGCCCAAAGAGAAATCAATGTTAATTTGGAAGCTTACTTGGTTTAGAGTAGGGAAGATCAAAAATGCGTTCATATATATATATCTTTTAGATTGACTTGAGAGTATTGTTGTCGGAGAACTATTATGTAATTTCAATGATATAATGCATATTTTGTAGTATAGATTATAAACATTATTTTATTAGCAAATTAAATTGCAATAATAAAACCTTTTCTATCAACAGGAACGGTATTCTGTTCCTTTGCCTTTAGATGTGAAGGCAGGCAGAAAAGTTGGTCTTGAGAAATAATGGAGCATAATTTATAATTGAGACTGACAACAATTTCTGCATGAAGTTTGTAAAGAGGAATATGAATAAGTAGAGGTATGAAACTTGTATTTAGTTAGAGTCACAAGTACGAATAAATACTCTAAATTGATTCCTATCAAAATTTATAGATAATCTTTGGAAATCTGGTTATTGAAAGCAGAAATTTAAATATTTAAGGTATAAGAGAGAGATTAAGATAAATGAGATCCCTTAAAGAACTCTCCAGAATAAATAAAAAAGGCAAAATTAGAATTAGTTAAGAAATGAGACTTACCAATGAAAAGGGATTATGATCTAAATACTGCTGATCACTAGAACTCTTAGAGGTCTATCATAGTAAATATGTAAAGTTCGGGTCTAAAATAACTTATAAAGCTACTCATACCACTCTCAGCAAACTACTTTCTGATTCTAATTCTAATCGGATAAAGTTAGATATACCAAACAAACCCAATTGCAATAATTAATACTCGGATTCAGTTGTTAGTCAATATATATTTCTCTTACAACTCGTCCAGAGTTCTACTTCGGTCGACTAAACTCTTTCTAAAGTTATTGTTGTAATTTAGTTTGTCATTGGTAAGAAATTCCAAACCGCGTCAAAAATTCCAAGGCATAACCTCTTGAACTGTTCTTGGAATCATGTAGCATTCAGGCAGGATACGAGTTCAAATAAGAAATAGTAGCATAGAAGCTTTGATCATTTTCCAAAATTGAGATGGTACTACTTCATTTTCCACAAATACCACAATGAATGTATTCATCACTCTAAAATACTCATATTGAGTATATGAAAAGTTTATTTCGTACAAATCGAGATATGAAAGATATTTACTCATGTCGAGTGTGTAGTAAATGACCCGTGAAGAGCATGATGTTTTCTAATAGATTTTATATTTAAAGGAGAATAGTTCATATCACATACTATGTATTATTTGTTATTTTTTAAGGTTTATTTTCACTTTTTTTTCTTCTTGTTAGTTCCTTGGAAGAAAGAAAATTCAATACCATAACCATTTTACTTCTACAACTATGATGATACTCGCCTAACACACTTTTTACATCAAACAATGACTTAGCGCACTCATTAACTCTTACTTACGATTCAAGCAAGAAATTAGGCATTGCACGAAACTTTAGTTGCGTTCCGTTCTGAGTGCACAGTCCATCTAATTATCTCGATTTATTCTAATTACCAATGACTTGAGGTAATTTTTTTTTAATTTTCAAATTATAAACACACACAGTGGCATCGAAAATTTAAAATAATTCAATTGTTAGTTGGGTTAGGAAATCACTTAATACTCTATAATATTTCAAGAGATCGGTATTGAATAGACAATAATTGGCTATACACCTTGCTTCGAAACTCGCTTCTGATGGTATATGACCTTCGCTCTGCCTCAGAAGCCAAAATAAGAATAATGTAGAGAACCTTATCCTATACTAAGTGGAAATTTATCAGTTATTCGTTTTATTGTGTCTTCAAATGAAGCATCCTAATGAATCAACTAAAGAAATCAAGCGAGGTATAGCATCTTTAAGAGTGATCTCACGTTTTTGCTGGAAGAAATTCAATCAAGTTGTTAAATTTTATTTTGCGTTTTGTTTGATTTCAGAACATACTAATAAATGAAATAAATTTTATTTTTCTTCAATAAGTAGAAAGATTATAACATATTTTAATCGTGGGTTCAAAATTCCAAATTGGATGCTCCCTCACTCCATAGCACTTATTGGGATTTCAAGCGAGCAAGCGACATCTACAATACGAAAACCATCTCCTCCCTGAATAATATTAGCCAGCTTCAAACTAAATTTCAAATTGCAACGATCGTAGAAACAAGAAAGACGCAGCTTGAGGCTCGATCGAACATCCAACTGTTCTCTTATGCATGTAGATATATATAAGGTTCAGACATTCATAAATCATAAGAGCAACTCAATTTCAAATCAGGAAAGCAGTCAATCAACTAGAGAAAGGTTCTTGAGTTTTCCTTGTGCTGCGAGCGCGAAAAGATCCTCCATTGATCAGTAGTTTGTCGCGAGATTTGGATTTCTTAATGAAATAATTCATCACAGTTCTTTTCCCCGAGAAAGAAATCGCTTTTGTCTTAACTTTCTTTCCTTACCATTGCTATTTCAAATTCCGATATGCCAATATTCAATCTTTGTTATTAGAGGGAATAATACTCAATATTCTGCAAATCCTCAAAAGCTTGCTCAAAAAAGCATCTGACAAATTTCTCACTTTCTATGTATTCTTCATGGCTCATATTCTCAATTCAATAGATCACTCTGTATAGCACCAAGCACAAAATTCATTATATCCTCAAGCACGGAGAATATGAATAGGGTCTGATCTGCCTTTAAAATCATCAAGAATTCTCATCTTAAATTTTGAATTATTTGCTCTCACAATGAGAGGGACATTCCATTATTAATTTTTTATGTAGGTGGTTTCATATTTTTATTATTTCGAAAATTATTCTAAAAAAAAATTCGTTTCTTTAATTAGAGTTTTAGCTTTTTAGTCGTATACAATAGTTCTTGATTGAAATTCCAATATATAATCTTATTCAATGCAAGCACCAGAACGTTTCAGCAGACAGCATGAAGTAATAATTTCTTAATATTTTGACATGTTCTGAATATATTTATTCACGAAGGAGCTCGTGCGTCCTGAAACCTCAAAAAATTCACGCAGCTCTTCTAACCGAACGAACTATAATCGAACAATGGTGAATTTTTACACAAAAGAACTTTGGGAACCCAAAAAAGATGGACATTCTGTGCAGAAGCAAGAGTCTTTACAAACTCCTTCCAGAAAAATTGGTAACACAGCAACTGCGATGTGTCCAATATCTGATGACATTTTGACCCTGGCCACTAACAGTAAAAAATTAAATTTCTCTGTTACCAATGACCGCCGACTAGATAAGAAAAAGAATCCTAAGAAGGCAATGGCTTCATCTATGGGCTTTAAGATCGAAGTAAATGATATTCAAGAAGGAGCAACGTTAGATAAAGTCCTTGGGGCAAGGTTTAAAAAGATAAATATTTTCAATAGCAGAGAGGGTGATCTTTTCCCGCTGGGAGATCTAAAGGGAGATATGAAAAGAAAATCAGCGAATTATATGTATGAGAACTTTGAGATTTTAGAAACCGAAAATGAGGAAGAGCAACCCAGTCAAAGCAGAAGCAGCTTCAGGAAACAATGCAGTCGAAACGGCGAGCGTCCTCTTTCATCTAATAAGAAAAATTTATTCATTGAGTCTGAAATTTCCGATAAAATAAACAAGAAATACAAGAATAAGCTGCTGACTGTGAGCCATCAGCTCAGCAAGCTCATAGGAAATATTAATTCGTTTGATGATGTACAAGATAAAGAAGAGATTGTGCATACTTCAGAGACAAATTCACGCGACAGCGGAATCAAGGGAAATGAGGACTCCACGCCGCTTGCGTCCACGAAATTCTCAGTAAAAAGAAAGGATAAGGGAAGCAACAGTCAAACGTCGAGGAAAATTAAAGTTTATGCAGGCCTTTCAGAGACTTTCAGAGATTCAAATGTCGATAAGGAAAGAATTACTAAAGATAACTTTAACAATCAGCAAAAAATGGCTGAGCATCAAGGTCAACACGAAGATAGTAATCAGTTTCGGGCGTCGATGAAAAATTTTAGGAAGACGATGTACACAGATCGACACAAAAACGGCAGTGTTGGGAACCTGAGCGAAAAATATGATGAAAGTAGAAAAACAAACTTACAAGGAGAGGCGAAGTCCAAATTGCGAGCATCTGTAGCTAATTGGAATCCGTTAAACGGCTACACGAAGGTGATTGAACGAAATAATGACATTCGGTACATTTTTGGAACAAAGACTCCTCAAATGCGAAGTACAGAGATCAATTTTCATGGAGAGAAACCGGGACAGAAAAAACACTCTAAACATTTTTCATTTACCAATAACCTCATAACTGAAAGGATTATGCAGCATGAGCAAGAACTCCTTGACAAATATTCTCATAAAAAACTTCTCAATCAAACTGAACGTAATTTTTATCGAGGTTTAATATATGAATCATATTTTGAATTTAGGATTCCATCATCGGTCAACTTCAATGAGAGCTTAGTGCTACAGAGGCAAGAATAATACACACAGATGAGTGGGTCTGCTCGAAACCAAATATGCTATCATTTTTTTTTTCTGGATTCTAATTCAATACTTATTTGTTAAATAAATTTCTATATCATTAGATTCCTCCTAGTTTTCAATATCCGTGTATTGTTAGAAGTCTTTAGTCAAAAGACTTTATATTAATTTCTTTAGATTGGATTTAGATCTATTTTTTTCATCAATAGTTTTCATGTTTGATATATGTGTTTTTCACCATGTATCTACCTCCCTCTACAATGTTCTTAAATATTAAATTGATTTGGAATATGCAAGTACGCAAGGAAGGTTTGAGCTTGCTTATTATCAAGTTTGTTGTTATTCTCATTTCTGATCTGAAGTAATTCGAAATTTAGGCCAAAAAGGTTAGTTCTCCAACAAATCAATACCCACAGAAAAAAGGGCAAATTATTGCTGGTACTTCATGCATAATATTGAATTACACTAAAACCGTGTGTGTATATATATAATGAGGAAATCCTTTTGAGCATACGTGATTCAAGAATTTAACGCCTCAATTATTCCATATAAGGGCCTTAACAAATTTTAGAGGGAGTTCATTCTCACAGTTATTTAAATTGGCTCTTCCATTTGCCTTCCTTTCGAAAATGCCTTTTAGTTATGCTTTGTTGTTTCCATGCTAAGTCATGGGTATATTAGAATGAACCCTTGTTTCCGATCATCTGGAATATTTGTAAACTTCTAATCACACTGACATGGGTTCTGATTTGGTATGACATCACAAGTTAAATTTAATGGCATGACGTACTTTGATCTTAAATTTTCAGGCAATACTCCAACCAGTGTTTCTCAGAAGGACTGGATTTCATTTAACTCTCGAAAATTAGCTAGCTTCAACCCGCACTCCTAATTTACGAATAATTTACGATTAGCGAAGCAAATTTAATTTTGTTAATTTCCGAATACTGACCTATAAATAAGACTATTTTCAAGCGATATTATTTATAATATAAAAACGAATTTCCAGACTTGGAACAAAACTTCCTCGAAGCATAATAAGAATAAATGCTAACAGAAACCAAAGTTCCAAATCTTCACTTTAATCTCATTCGCCAGCACTCAAGTAATGAGGTTATGAGTCCACTGCCATCAAAAGAGTGCCCATTTGACTTGCTTCACGAAATTTTACAAATCGATGATTCAAACGATAAAAACTCTGACAAAGACTCATATCAATCGAAAAATAACATCAATTCATTGATTGAGGAGTATGGTTTCGCTTTTTTCGAAAATGAAGGCGAATGTGGTGGCTGCAAAGGTGAGCTAGAACTCCCGAAGCGGGTTTCGGATCCTGTGATACATGACGCTCGATTCTGCGGCTTTAATTGCATGGAGTTCCCAAAGACTCCTTCGAATTTTTCGTGGGAGCTGAAAAAACGGGATTCTTTCGAATTGTAGAATGATTTCCTTTTTTGTTTCTCTCTCGAGAGAGAAGACAAGACCCAATATGTACAAATAGATTTGTAGGTGTTTTTTATTTCTTGTGTAAACATTAGTAATTTGTCTGAAATTAAGAGTAGATGCTCAACCGTGTTAATAATATTATATTGTAATCATGTGAATTTATATTTTTTCTTTTGCATGTAACTTGTTTTCAAAATGCTTATATAAGTAGTAAATCCATTGATGGTCACCTAGACCAAACCCTGATTTCGCTTTTCTCTAGAGTTAGGCTAACGCAAAATAAACAAATCGAATCGAAAGGCACCAAGAGTGAAGTCCACAGCTGATTAGTTGGTTTCAAAGTACTGAAATTTCTTCCTTCTGATGTTTTTTTTTTCTCAATAAAAACTATAATAATCCTTAATTTCATATAGTTTTACTGTTCATTTGCTTTGAAGAATAAAAAACTGCAAAAAATGTTCTTATCATGCTCTCCTATCTTTCGATAGTTGAGCTCATTATTCGGCTTAAACTTTTGGAAAATTGCCAAAATAGTCTCTAGAGAGTCTTTTCTTTAAGTTTGGCGACGAAGAATAAAGCGAGCCGGTATATTGCAGGAGTACAGGCTGCGAAGTTTTTCTCGATCTAAAATGATTCAATTAAAATCTAGGATTTATCAACACATTACGTCAATGTTGGCTGCGGGCTCAGCTGCGGACTCAACTGCGCCACCGACCTCGATGTATTCAAGGCTTTTTCCAGCAGCTGCTTTGGTGGAAACTCTCTCCTCTTGAAGACCCTAAGAACGTTGTTATCTTTAACTTTTTTTGCACAAAAGTCGTGGTTTTACTCATATAGCGTTTTTTCTGCATGAGTAGGAATGACACCTTTTGATTCCTGGAGTTCCATGTATCTAATTATGTGTTCTTCATTGAAATGTTGGCTACAAAAAGGCTTACCGGAACACCCAGCCAGCAAGGAAATCATGTAATTTTGCTACCTCTTCCTGCTTGCGAGTCGTCTCCTTTAAGTGCGTGCTCTAGCAAAATAAATAATGTTAGTTAATACTTTGATGATATTTCTATTTAACCTTCATTTCATCTATAATTCTCTGCCAAGACTCATTCTCTTTCATTAAGGCGTTACGAGCAGCTATCTCGAGTTCTTTATTCAGATCATTTAGTTTGATCATTTGTCGTTTTTGTTCAGTGAAAGCCTAAAACGTGTTGCGGTTTGAGAAAAATAAACCCATCCTACCTCTTTCATCTGTTCTGCTCTCGTTTTTTCGACGCCTAGCTCATTTTGAATGAGCAAGAGTTTGCTTTCAAGGCGCTCATTTTCGTATTTCAGGTAATCGATTAGTGTTTGCTGATCTCCCGGACCAAAGCTTGCTGAATTCATCAGACTCGAAGTGTAGTTTTTCAACTTCAACACAATAGTGTTCTTGAGGCTAATAATTTGTTTAGCTTCTTCCAAACTGTTGGGGTCAGCTGAGCTGCTTTTTATGTCTGTATTCAAAGTATCCATCATCAGATTTTATAACTCAAGAAATGTGTTATTACCAGCTTCAATCTCCTTCATAAAAGAAACGTGGTCTTGGCCTCCAATACTACTGAGTGTTTGTCTCGTAGCCACCCCCGCAGCGAAGGAGAAAGTAATACCTTGCGCTTTAATAAGAGTATTCTTAGGCCACAGTTTCAACCAGAAATTTTATTACCTTTCTTTGCGGTGTCTTCTTCGTGAGAATCCGTCTCTGTATGAAGTCTCATCGACTCTCCAACCTCAGAATCTCTTTTGATACCAGGATACTTAGGTGGGCTGATGAGAATAGGTTCCGTATGAGCGAGGTTATTGGTGATGAATATTGGGTTATTCGCCGGCGAATTGAGTCCCCTGTAAAATAAGAACACGTATATGAGTATAATGTGAGATCTCTAAGCTGCATACTTTAATCTCTTGTTCTCGTGTTTAAAAGATCTCATTATCCTTGCCCGCGAGCCTGTCTTGTTTGAGATATTTTTATGCGTTTCATGGCCAGCGCCAAGATTCAGAGCTGTTTCTCTTGACTTGATAGTTTCTAACTCCACATCTTCAACTCTATTGAGAGAATATATATATCACAATATATGAAGCTATAGTACCTTTTTCTCAGCTGAGCGTGACTGATGCGTGATTTATCTAGCACTCGCTCCAGGTTGTGAATATGCCTTTCCTGCATTTTGGTGTAGTAGGACTTTATTTTCGCTTTGCCATATTCGATTATCTGCTTCCATTCCAAAGCCGATATCGTTCTTTGGAGATGTTGGTTTATTATCGTCGCCCTAACAAAAATAAGAATTCAAATTCATCGTTTGCACTTTTTTACTGAAGAAGTTGTTGTTTGAGGATGTATATAATGAACTCCGGCGACATGTGGCTCTGCTCCTCCAAAGCATCTCGCAACACTCCGCCACCAGCAAGTTTGCTTAGAACAGCCTGCACAGCAGAAGGGATCTCTAAAACTTCCTTTAGATTCTATTGAACGGCAAGGTCAGAACGTTAGTGTCTTATCATCTAAATCCTTACTCTTTCTGCATTGTTAAACGCATTCTGCAGATCAACTCCAGCAATAAAAGACTCATTTGCTTGCAATGAAGCTTTCCTTAGCAAAGCCGAACCTTGCTCAGGCAGCCCTTTCTCAGAGATTTTCTCCTCTTCGTCCTTATGTGCTACGCTGTTTCTATCTTCGAGGCCGCTTTCAATAGTTCTGAGTAATTCTTCGGTGTTCATTGGTTTCCCAGGGGAGAGATATTTATTGTTTTCGTTGTAGTTAGGGTTTAAGAAGGTAGATTTTGGCACTTGGTCATAGAAAGGTTCATAGTTAAAATTGTAACTGTGCTTGAAGTAGTCTGGCAACTTGATTTCTTTAAATTTAACATCATCGTTCAAAAACTCAAGGAATTTTGTGTTCACAAGCCGCGACCTTTCGGTAAGCAGACGCTCGACCTCATGATCGCCTTGGGTAAGAGCTTCGCTCATGGCATTAATTTGCTTTTCCAGCACCTCAATTGTCACTCGCTGAGTTTCCAAATTATCTGTCTTGGTGAGCACTTTGAGCTCATAGAGATCGTTCTCTTCAGTAACTACATTAACTTTCTTCTCGTATTCCATCAATTGACTCTTCATATGCGCAATCTCCTCGTCCTGCTCTTTAATCCTGACATCTTTCTCGGCGATTTCCTTCTTGGTAGTTTCAAGATCTTTGGAAAGATGAGCCAAACGAAGACTCAAACTCTCGTTGATGGCCAAGAGCTCCAAATTCGTTCTGTAGTACGCATATGAATTGTAGTCCTTTCTATGGAAAAACCCTTCTAGACAGAATAGTTATATTAACTCAACCAACTACTAATATTTTTTTACTGTCAACTCCTTCTTTAATCGACAGCGCATCGCTAATTGCTCCTTTCATAAACTCATTGCTATGAGCGATAATATTCGCCATCCCTTTATCTTTCGAGGCATCTAAACTCGCTCTGTTCTTTTCAATCTCTTCTTTTATTTTCTCCATGCTAAACATAACAAAAACTGTTCAAAACTCATTCATTTCCATCGATAATTACTTCGCTCTCGGATCGAAAGTATCCAGCTGGATATGTCTTTGGAAATCCTCATAGCTGGACTTCTCAGTGTCTTCGAAAGCGTAAGCGCTGGGCTCGAGTTTAGTGTTCCTGAATTTCGACCAATTCCGCGGATTCATCATCATCTCTGGAGTGATTCCAATGCCACCAGAAAGCAAAGGACTTGGACCGACTCCACCTTCCCTGTATTTCGATAGTTCCACTCTACATTCATCAAGTTCTGCTTTCAGTCCTTCGATGACTGACATAAGAGCCTCAGGAGAGTTCTGAATGTTCATTTTGACTTGATTTTTGATCGTTTTAGCTCTCTGAGCAAATTTCAGCGTTGTGATCGTTTCTTCCTTATTCGATGAGTAAGGTGAGCAGGCCACTATTAGTGTCGTTTTATAATTTCCTCCTAACGATTCTTGCAAAATTCTCGTAAGCTTTGAGTCACGATATGGAATGTGCTCATATCCAGTTGTGAGTGCGTGAATTACAAATCCTAAGCATGACAAAGACAGATTGATCTTTTTGGCCTCTTCAAGCGTCTCTCCAGTAGCGCCTGTTTTCCCTACTTTCTCAGAGCCGGCTAAGTCCACTAGGTTTAATCTCCCTCGTTTTTCAGCCTCATTGGTGAATTTCTGGGTGATCTCCATAATAAACAACGAGTGGCTTCTCGAGCTATAGTTATTCATTCTTGTAGCGGCAACAGTTCGTTGCTTCTCTCCATACTCGAGTAGCTCCATCAATTCTTCGGGACTGCCGACGTCCTAGGGAAGGCATAGTTGATTAGGTGTTTGCTCGCAATTGTTACCTCTTCTGTTAAACCTTCAACATAGATACCTCTTCTCGGGTTTTCTTTTATCTTCAGTTCTACTGCTGGTTTATCACCGACTAGTTTATCATCTGCGAGGAGATCATAGAGATTTTCTTTATAGATCTCCAACATGGAACATTTGATCGAG
>ENA-UOTX01000202-UOTX01000202.1-compost-metagenome-genome-assembly--contig:-NODE-202-length-66395-cov-22.097123_pt1 | contig 66395 bp, 31 predicted proteins | sample MGYA00238143_ERZ746982 | MGnify/ENA primary metagenome ERZ746982 (study PRJEB28758, sample SAMN06268862) | compost metagenome | isolation source: single cell | place: USA: California, Emeryville, Joint... | reverse complement strand
CTTGCATTTAGAAAATAAAGTACGTATCGGAATTTGTAAGCTATTTTGATTTAAGCATTATACTGGATACGACAAATGCCATTGAAAAAAAATTAAAAATAAGACTCACTTAAATAAGCTGCGAGCTCGAATTTTGATAAAATTCAGTGTTTTCTTTAAACACTCACAAGTAAACAGTTATTGGCCTATCGAACAACATTTACTCAAATATGATACATCTTCATCTTGCGTCGAATTCCTTCCGATTACTATACTGTCTGGTCTTCTCGACCTTCTCTTATAATTCTGAGCTGTGACGTCTTTAAAAAATTGTTGCTTAATTTCCCTAGCAAGGTAGTCAAATCCGTCTTTTACGTTCGTGTTCGTAGCTGCACTTGTCTCAAAATATTGCAACCCCACCTCTTTCACCAACGCATAAACCGTTTCCTGAGGGATCCGGTTATCTGTCAAATCACATTTATTACCAACGAGTATCGTGCAAATTTCTTCAGCAGCATTGAGTTTGATCTGTCTCAACCAATTTTTTACATTATCAAAACTGCTTTTATCAGTCAAATCGAAGACTAGCACAATCCCCATCGCATCCCTGAAGTATGTATGAGTGATCGAACGGTATCTTTCTTGTCCAGCTGTGTCCCAGATTTGGAGATTGAAAGGAACGTCATCAATCATGAGTCTTTTTATCTTAAAATCTAATCCGACTGTCATTATGGTCTTTGTCGAGAAAAAATTCTCAGTGTAGCGTATGATTAGCGAGCTCTTTCCGACTTTATGATCTCCGATCATGAGAACCTTGCCGGTTGGTATGTCTGACTTGTGTATCATTAATTTATTGATAAAATACTCAGAAATTTTTTGCTTTAAAAGGAATTGTAATACCGTGATCGTGTGAAAAACTGAATTCAAAGACTTTTCTAAATAAGGGTATATGATAACAAAAATTATTAAACGCCTTGCAGGATGCCCTAGAATAATCAGATAAATCACAATACCTTCCGCCAAGGATTTCAGAAAAACCAGAGCAGACGGTTTATAGGCTGCGTGTGGTTGGTCAATTTTTTTTTTTTGGTAAACTATCTCTTGAGTTATCGCAATTTGGTGCTTGATCGCAAAGCCGATAATTTACAAAAGAAAGAACGCGCTTGCTTTGAATATATCGGCAAACATAAGCGAATTGTTTCTCAGTGAGGTTGAAGGTCATGTTGTTTTATTAAGTGTGTGTGAGTTCATAATTAAAAGATATTTAGCTGAAGAATTTTGCCTGTTAATATTCGAATGCAAAGCATAAAATGTCCAAATTGCAGTGAGTTGCAGGATAAACTAAACAAAGCTGAGGATGAACTTGGCCGCCAATATGAAGTCATCGGAGAAAACGAGCTTTTACTTGAAACTCTCAGAAAGCAGCTGCGAGAAAAGGACGAACAAATCAAGCAGTTAGGAACAGCATCAATAGTTCAATCCAACCCAAGCGATAACTCTCAAGGGCTGTCTGAGAAGAAAAACAATGAAATAGAGAGCCTTCAGAAGAACAACAAAAATTATTTGCAATGTCTTGCAAAACTGTTGAATAAGGACCCGCAAAGCATAGAAAACATGCAATATAATGATCTATTGCAGCTAACTGAGGACATTGTTGCAAAACTCGCAAAAGGCAAGGAGGGCGAAGGATCGCGTACTGCAGAGAAGAGCAGCATTTCTCGGACAGAGACTGAAGCAGAGCACAATCGAGATATTTTAGTGAAAGAAGAACTCAGAACAAAAATAGCTGAATACGAAAAACTGCTTTCAGAGCACCGGCAGTTAGTTGAGATAAATCAGCAGATTGTAAAGGAGAAAGCAGAATTGTTCAAAGAAAATAATGCGCTGGAACAAAAGCTATTTGAATTGAATCAGAACTTTGAGAAGTTAAATTCAGAGCTCTCTGAAAGCAAAATAGACCTTGATACTGAGCGGCAAAGGTTCGCCCAACTCCAAAAGGAGGTTGATACGCTCAAAAGCGAAAACGGAAAGCTCATTTCAATAAAAGAAGCTGTATCCGAAAAGGATCAGAGGGAGACCTCTGAATTCTCGAGTCCTGATTATGATAAACGAGACGCTGTGATAGTTAGATTAAATGAGCGGATCCTACAACTTGAGGAGAAATTAGCATCCCACAAGCAGTCTGGATCTGAAAAAGCCCATGTAAATCACCACGGTGATTCGCAATCTGATCAAATGGGACATCAATCCGCAAAAGTCTTTGGAAGTTTGCTAAGATCTCAGCTCGATCCAAAAGAACTGCCTGTTGTTCAGGATTATTTTAAACGAATTGAAACCGAAAACGAAAATTTACGTCTCCAGATCAGAAAAGTCGAGCAAGAGAGGAAGCTCATAACAGAGACTTTGACTGAGGTCGTTGGGGCATCAAAAATATATCGATCAGAGTCATTCCCTGCTGTGTTTAAAAAGCTGAGCGTGATGGTACAGGACGCCGAAAAATTACATAGAGACAGCGCTCAAGTGATTGAGAGAGAAAGCGTTAGGACTTTTATTTTGCTGTTGTTAAACACTGTTAAATTCGTTGAAAGCAGCATTAAAAACATATGGATGAGAGAAGATCAAAGCACCACACAACTCGCCTCGTTACTGAAAGTAGCCCAAGCGAATGAGTTCTCTTTCCGAGAGCATAAACCGCAGCCAGATATGTCACCAAATGAGCGTTTTAACACAGAAAAAACTTCTTATGAAGGCCTCAACACTGAATCATCTCAGAAACAACAGAGGAAAAAACTTGAGATCACTCTTCCGGAATATGACCATGTTGAGCCGGTCAAATTCCACCTTGCTTCTCCACAAGAATCAAAGAGTCTAAAAACCGGTACTCCTGTTGAAGCGAATCGAAGTCGTCCTATTTCTAGTTGTAAAGCGAGTGATAATTATCAAGAAATGGGAGGAAGAGGCTTCCCCAGCGATGAAAAGACCAGCGATGAAAAGACCAGCATTCGTTCGACTCCGAATGCTCAAGGCGTTAAAGCACATATTCGGCAACAGAGCGGTCAATTACACTCAAGACCTACAGAATTAGCGGGGTATTTCTCAACGCCGAAGTCACATCAAAGCCAGCAAGAAATCTCGACACAAACGAGTAGTAAGGCACATGCATTTCCTCCGAGGAGTGGAGATTCAACTGGCAAGTCAGCAGTCAAGAGATTCGACCTTGACAAGGCAGTCAGTCCGAATCGAGGAACTGCTTATGGATTAGAAGAGATTAAGAAAAAGACGGATGCTGCTCTCTACGAAAACGACCAGCATAGACCAAGACAGTTAAGCGAAAAAGCTCATAGTCACAGTAAAATACTAGTCATAATAATGATATTAATCTATTTATATTATATAGCGAAAAAGATACAAAATATTGCTGGTGGCTTGAGAGAAGAAGAAAGTGATGATTTCGAATCAGATCCTACGCATATACTCACTTCCCTAAAGGAATTGAAGGCTTTTGTGAAGAATATAAATGAAAATAACGACTCAATCCTGAATAATCTATCCAAGACTTATGACAGATCAATGCATAAGCCCGAAACCAAAGCAAGTCAGCAACCGCAAGAGCCGTTATATAGAAAAGCTAGCACTCCAACTCACGAAATCAGCAAGAACAAAAACCTATATGAAAGTAATCCAATCGCAATTTTTCAAGTTTAACAAACATTGTTTCTAGAGAACTATCTGCTCCCCAGGCAACACAGTGAGTACGCCATCTATCGAAATAGAGCGGATTCGCCTAAGAGAAAATTTTTAAATTTTAGTTCGACTTTCAAGTAAAGTTAAGAGAGATTATGATAATCCAGTTTTAAATATTTGATTGCTATTTGTTTAAAAAGATAAGGCTTTTTTACAATCTCTAATCATGGTTATTATTGTTGAAATAACTTCGTGAAGCCTAATTATGCATCATGTTGAGACTTCCTCTCTCATTAATGTTTTACACCTTATTCTAAGTTCTCTGACATCCCATTGTCTTTATAATATTGAATCGAAGCGGTTTTGCATTCAGCTCACTTAAATTTTCGAGACAATAAATCCGGAGTTTTCATCTACTCATGAAACGTATTCCAGCGATACTGAGCGACCAGAACGGCGTCCTCATGCGAGGAAGACAACTTATCTCCGGCTCGGATTCTGCCCTGGAGAGAATCAGAAACCCTCTTAAACACCTCAACCCGAAAAAATATGCAAATATAGAAGATCGGTTGCCATTCGTTGTCCTTTCAAACGCTGGAAGCAAACTTGAGAAAGACAAAGCTGAAGAATACAATAAAATTCTTAAGCTCTCAGGCGTACATAAACTTCAAAAGGAAAACGTCGTTCTCAATTACTCGCCTCTCAGAGACGTCTTATCCTCCTTCAAAGATAAGCCCATCATTATCGGAGGCGTTGGAAATTCTGAAGAAATAGCAAGGGACTGTGGTGCTAATAAATACGTAACTTTTGAGGAGTATTGCTCAATGTATCCTTTCCTCGTGCCGATTTCTCGAAGAAGGACACCAAATCATTGCGAAGAGACCATTGAAAAATTGAAAGAGAGGTTAGGATTCACTGCTGAAGAGTTGAAACGTGAGCCATTGCAAGTACATGGAATATTTTTCTTGAATCCTCCAAGGATTTGGGAAGAGGCTGTTCAAGTTACCTTGGATCTTCTTACCACTGAAGACGGAAAGATCGCGCAGAATTACTCGCCGACACCCCCAAAGAAGCACATACCGATTTACGCTGTGAGCGATGATTTTCATTATTCTGATGAGTTCAAGCTTCCGAGGCTTGCGTTGAGGTCATTTAATGAATCTTTAAGAATAAATTACCAGCTATATTACAATACTCCTTTGAAGATGAACATCGTTGGAAAGCCTGAGAAAATCGCCTTTGAATATGCAAGTAATGATTAAAGGGAGATTCAGAGTGTTAATTTGGAATATAGTGCAAAAGGCGAGAGCTCAGACTCAGAGTGAGATTTCTAATTTTTATATGATTGGAGACAATCCTGAAAGTGATATTTTTGGAGCGAATCGAATGGGAATAAAGACCATTCTTGTGAGGTAATTAATTGTATTTTTGTTTGATATGAGTTCTAACATTGGATGCTGGAATCAGAACTGGGATATGGAATGATGGGGAGAACGATAAGAAGAACCCAGCGACGTACGTTGTGGAGAACTTTGCTGAGGCGGTTGATTTAATACTTAGAGAAGAAAAGATTTTAGACTAAAGCTTAGGTTTATTAGCGCATCTTTTGTTAAATTTCAGAGAGATTTTCTAACAAACAATCCAAAAGGAGGCGATTGATTGAAAATAAAGTCATTAACTTCGGTAGCTGTAATCAAGGGCAAAAAAACTGACTTCTGAGGGTAGCTAACAAATAATTAGTTTCGTTACTTGAAATCCTCCTAAAACAATTCTATTATTAATCTTAAGTAATGCACATTCGAATTCCCCTATTACTCAAAGCTCTCATCTTCTAAATATCTAAACATTATTAAGAGCAAGAATTAGTATCGAAAAATTTTGAGTATGGCTGATTGAGATCTGTTTGCTAAACTAACAACATCTGAACCTGTTCATTCGATTTGCTTCCCAATGGAGTTGCAGACATTCCAAAAGCTCATTGGAAATGGATTTATGGGACTTTTTGCTGGTTAAGATTCTAATCTATGATATCTGGAATCTTTACTCATTTTAAGTAGTATTTTATATAACGCTATGAAGGTGAAGATAGGAGGTATTCTCCACTGATTTGCTATGCAGTTCACAAAGATAGAATATGCTTCATTCAAAGGATCTCATCTAATTAACACGATAAACGTGTTCATATCTTTCGAAATTTTTAATTATATATGTAGAATTAAATCTTCAGTTGGATCGACTCAGAATTCTCAACTATCAAGTAATTTGAAAGCACTCTAATCAAAAGCAGCGCAGTTGCCGCCGTTTGTAAGGCTTCCAAAGGAGAATAAGAAGAATGCGTTTGCCTTTTGGTTAGATGATAACCCATCTTTCAATGTGGGACATGAATACAATCATTGAAAACTTTGTAATCCGTCTTAGTGATTAAAAGTCAGCCTCTCATCATCTCTATCTTCTAAAAAATCTTTCAGTATTATCGAACTATTCAAGTTTGATCTGGAAAAATATGAACTTTTGCCTGTGCTTCCAGCCTCTTAATTGAAGATTATAAATTATTTCTAAGAACAGGAGCTATGGTTCAGATTGATAAAAAATGTTCGTGTTCTGATCTAAAATGGTTCTATGATTTTTCTAAACAACTTCGTGGTTTTTAATTAGATTATTAATAAAACAGAAGAATTATAAACAACGTCGATGTATCGATGCTAATTTAAATTTTAAACAGGCAGACAGTCTTTTTCCTTCATAGCATCCCTCTAACAGCTCCTTACCTAAAAATTACCAGGTTTTCTCTCCGGGCAACATTACTCCTACTGATATGTGTCTGTATGGTTATCATGGAACCTCCAACTTAAGACCTTCAAAGCCGTTCATTTTTTATTTTCATTTATAAAAAATTTACTACTTTAACTAGTTTTGAAAGTATAAATAAAATTGAATTCTAATTTAACGAAAAAAAAAATGGAAATAAATAGAGATAAACTAAACTCAGGTAAAAAGTGCCAGAGAGAGGTGAAAATTGGACCTGTAGCAGAAAATACCATTAATGTATCACCTATCCGCAAAAGAGCTCCGTATTCTTATAATCACGTATCGAACGAAAAACGCCGGGAATTGTTGGATCGGGTGATCATAAACAAAGAAATGCTTGCGAGAGTAATTTTATTTGAGGAAATTATAAGCTGATAGAGGGTGATCATAGGTGGCGAAGGAGCTGAAGATCAACTACTCGACAGCGAAAACGATTTTTCATGTTTATAAATCGACTGGGCGGACTGAAAAAATTCCTCATAAATTAAGGAAACCGACCAATAAAGGGCGACGATCGAGAGCGAAGAAAGCTCCTGTGAGCAAGGAAGATGGCAATGCTGCGAAGAATGAGTGTGGAGAGCAAAATGAAGTCTATTTTGGGAGAATGAAAATAGAAAATGAAGCTTTCAACACTAAGGTAGAACTAAAATGTGAGGAAAACATACAGAAAATTGAGGACCAAGCAACTGAGTGGAGACATGAGCGAGAGCCAGAAATTTTGGAGAGGAGAGCTCAAAATGAGTTGAATGTTATGTCAGCGCAACTCCAACAAAATCAGTTCATTCCATTTATGGAAATGCCAGACCTACGAAATTGGAATGTGCGAGTTAATCTGCGGCATTCATATTTAGAAGGAATAGAGCATCCTATTTACCCAGCTATGCAATTTCATAAGTAGGGATGGAAGCATGGTATTAACTTTTTAATAGTGTAGATGGATTAGTTGGAGGATTAGATTTATTGGCTGTCGAAACTTTCATTGAGAACCATTTGAAAGTTTGTGATTTACTCATACGATTTACTCATAGAAGCATTATTAGGGATTTTTTGTTGTTTTAAAATATTGAAAAAGAAAAATAATTGTTGAAAAATTAACCTTATTTTCTCCTTAGTGGCTGTTCTCCCTTCTATCTGTTCAACGTGAATTTTTCATCATGCGATCAAAAAGCAAAAGGCGGAGAACAAGCTAGTATGAGCAAACTTGCTAATTTAGAATTGGCAAGACCAAACACATTTGATAATTTCATAGTAACGGAATAGTTCTTTATGCATTGCTTTGTTAAAAGGATAGGACATATCTTCCGAACTTTTCAAAGGATGTCTTGAAACATGAAACACTATCCAAAATCGAGGCGTTTTGTTTTTTGAAGGGACAGTAAACCAACTGTTCAGAAGAGAAAAAAAAACGCAGAATAACCCCAATATTTTCAGATAGTATGTTACAAAAGATTTTCTATCATGCTTTGATAACCAGCATTTATTCCTTACATATACAGCGAAAAAACTTTTCATACTGTCAAACTATTAATAACAGACTATGGCTTAAAATTTATGCAAATTATGGAAAAATAAATCAGATTTGCAAAGCCCATAAGAGTTTTGTACAAATATATCAAGTAATAAACAAATTTCCTCAGAGGGAAAAAAAAAAATTTCTTCGATAAAGATGCATTCCATTATTTTACTCATTTAAGTTATATACAAATATGACACAATATCGAGAGTAAATAATCCTATTTGCTGAAAATTTCACGATTATCGATCAAAAGACTTCTTTAATGAGCATTTGTCAATTAATCCTAAACATTTGCATGAAGCCAAACGATATGTAGCAATCAGACATTATTTCTAAATTATTAACGCAAAGATTAGGCTTCTCGAAAGTTTAATTTCTTATCCAATGAATTCGCTCACTCTTTACAAGAAATAATCCGGAACCGATTTCTTCGCTGGAAGCTCGCGCTCCTCCTATTTATCAAATAAAAATGACCTCTCAGAATTGAAAAAAATGCATACCTGAGGAGCCGCTTCGAAGATTTTGTAAAATTTATTCAAGTTCTCATCCAACTCGAGAATCGCTGCCACATTGCCGCATCTATTTAATAGGTTTTACACACATTACCACAAATTTCAATACCTATAGCAGTAATTTGGCGCAGACCATACTGTTACCAGTGAATCATTGAACATGGACTTATAGCCTTCCATAACCAGCTGATGTGCACGACAGATCAAATCAATATTGTTTGTTCTGTTAAAAGCATCCACGATATCTCCTCCAAACAAATACCCTGCTCCTCTTGGACTTAAACCCCATCCTTCGATTTCTAATTTAAAAAGATTATTTTTCTGCTGCGAATTTTCAGAAAATCACCATCTGGATCAGACCACATCAGGTCGCACATGGCGCCATCATGAGGAACTTCTTGTTTTCTGTCAATCGCACGAATCTATGCAAATTTTGGTTTATAAATTGCAGGCTTAGGCGTGGATTTTACGTCATCAAGAGTATTGACAGAAGGGGAAAGCCCACCATGCACACAGAAAATTTTGTCTTCGATAACTGCTCCCAAGCTCAAGTAATCAAAGATTTCTGTGCAATATCTCCAAACATTAAGCGAGCCATATTTTCTGAGACATTCATCATAGAACCCATAAACTTGAGTAATTTGTCGACTTTCGTGGTTTCCTCTGATGAGAGTGATTCTATCAGGATATCGGACCTATTCGCATTAACTTGAGCTGTCGACGTGAAAGTTTTACTTTAAGAGCGAGGAGGAGAAGGAAGGTCTCGACGCTATAGTAGCCTCGATCAACGAAATCGCCCAAAAATAGATAATTTGTGTCTGGGCAATCGCCTCCGACCTTAAACAGCTCCATGAGATCGTGGAATTGACCGTGGATATCGCCGCAAATCTACCGAGAAAGGGAAGTTAAGCGGGTAATTCGAATATATTGATTATACAGTAACAGGAGCGTCGACACGTTGGACATTGCTTTCTTCAACGAGGATCTCTCTGGCCTTCGCGCAGAGGGCTTTCACCTCGCTTTCCTTAATGCACTCGCACTTTCGGAGCTGTTCGATTTGTCTATCAAGATCTGAGTTCATACCTCCAGAAATCTGCTTTTTTTGTTTAAATTTTTCTTATTATAGAACGGAGTAAATTCTTTGTTTCTGTCAGTACAATACTGCGAATATTTCTTGTTAGAGTCGAGATACGAGACTTTGGCGGTAAAAATAAAATGAATTCGAGATGAACTCGATCAGCTTGTCCCACTAGTGGGAGTTAGATAATCTTATTGTGGACTAATATGAAAACGAATTGCCATTAAAATGAAACGATTTTCTTATTTTATTAGGAAATCAGCGCGTTGGTGAGAGTGAAGAATTTTGAAGCTCAGCAAAATTTGAGATGTTTTCTTTTCTCTATTGCAATCTAAAGAGAGGTATATGTTGGGAGAATTCTAAATATCCCGGGAATAAGCTTGGCTCGGTAATATTTAGCGAGAATTAGAGGGGATAATACGATCTGATAAATACTGAAATTTTAGTTTTCAGAAATTTTAATGGTCTAAAAATAGAACAAAAGACCCTTATGAGAAAACCAACAAGATAGGAGCAATCTATATGAAATATAGAGAGAATATCAGTTCACTCTGACGTCTTTATGTACTTTGCAAGCCACGTCTTTAAATATCCTATTAAAATACCCCTTAAACCATGTGTTCAAATAGCAGTTAAATATGAGGAACAACCCGACCAGCTCATAACAATAACAATAACAACAGCCATAAACGCAGCAGCATTTGTTTTTTTAACTTATTTTTCTTGTTATTTCATGAACCTCCATCTTTACAGCTGAGCTTGTGAGTCCAATGATTGACTGAGGTTATTCTCATGATCTTCACTCTTTACAATCAGCGATGAACACATCCCTTCATGAGAATGCTCTTCTAGATCAGATTCATCCTCCACGTGATTTTTCGAGGCACAGAGTTTCTTCATTACCGGCGCAATTCCATACACAAGCGCATCCAGCAACCCTTGCAACTGATAAATGTGCTTGGTGACTTCATCTACCATAGGGTTAACAGCACGCCCAAAAATTACTGACGTCGTGACAATGTTCACGGGAAGCCAGCAGAAAATCACGATTCCTGGATAGATCAGCAGTGTTAGTATATTATTCATTCTTGTGATGCCAGACCCCTTCTTTATTACAGTACCTGCCCGAATATACCAAACAAAACTCATCACACAGGTAAGGGTGATTGGAATCTGCGAAAACGCTATCAATGTAAAATCCGGTACATTTGGCAATGCTAAATGCACACAGAGGCCTTGTGTTGCTGAATACTGCGTGTAATCGGTGAAAAATGTTGCTATCCCCAATCCCAGAGAGATGATTATAGAATACTTGACGTAGCCGCTAAAAGATCTCTGCAGCGCTAACATATTCTGATGTTTCGTTATTGTGTAAAGCGCATGTCCGAAGAAAGTCCCCCAAAGTAGAGAATATATCAGTGTGCTATGAGCGATAGCCTGAACTATCTTACAATGAAGGTCTCCGCGAGGAGGGTACATGCGGGGGCTGAGCGACACTAAGCAGAAGGCTAAATCTGCGGCGTTGACAATAAGCACCATTTTTCCCAGCACATGCTGATAAATCTTATTGTACATCCCATAAATAACGACAAAAATCCCCGCAGTGCTCGAGAGAAGGATGGTTATCGCAGACAGCCAGTCTGTGGGGAGAAACACAATGCTGATTGGTGCAGACGAACTCATCGATCGATTGAAAAGCCCAAAATTGACTTTGATTTTATTTCTGATATGCTGGCGGAGTTTATTTGAAGTTCGAATTTTGCTCTTGAGTGTCAAAAGATTTTAAAAGTGATGAGTTTCTGATCAGTGCCGAAATTCAACGCTCTTTCCTTCTTCCTCCTCAACAGTGATTTTTTCTAAAAACTGGATTCTAAGCAATCAAAATGAAAGTGATAATACAAAAGCGAGAGACCTCAAGGTATCTTCCATAGCTCTATCTTTCATTGGTCTCCATTCAAATTCATGAAGTTAGAAACGAATTCACTAGCAACCTCAGATTGGTGATAGCAAAGAAATTTTCCAAATGTGATATGATTGCATCGTTTTAACCGATTAACGCTCATAAGGGAATAGACACCCAAATAAGAAATATAAATGCATATTTGAATATTTTTGCTAACATTTCATAATCTAATATAGATATGCAGCATCACTACTGCTAGTCTTACAATCTAATTATGAAAGCTAGCAGAAATATCACTGCGGCTTCATACCCGTTAGGTACCTCTTGAACAACCGAGTGTTTGGGAAGGTTTTATCATCGCCTTCGGCGTTTGGTTTAAATTGCTTTGGTCTTTCTCCGCCTTGAGAATCACGAGTAGCAGTGCTTTCTTCGGTTTGCTCTTTTTCTCTTTTGACAGGCTCAGACTTGCGTTCTTCGTAAATAACTTGAACATTGTCTGATTTCTTGAAAGTATTCTTTTTGCCTTTATTTCTATCGAATTTACGTCCTTCTGGACTCTCTTGAGACTCGTTCGATTCCGTCAACTGACTACTCACGATCGATTTTCCTTGGAACGACTCATTATCATTGCTTTGAGTACCTTTAGGAGTGTATTGAACCTCTACCTTTCCACGATTCTTCGAATTTCGCTGTTCAGTAGCTGAAGGTTGCTGTTCTGTTTCAGTTTTTGGTGTGTACAAAAGCGTTGTTTTAGAGCGGGTGTTTGAACGTCTTTCGTTGCTGGGTGCTTCTTCTGTATTGGTTTCGAAAGTCTCATTGCTTTGGGTGCCTTTTGGAGTGTATTGAACCACTTTTCCTTTTTTGTTCGAAGGTCTTTGACCAGTAGATTCTTCTGCCTCAAAAGTCTCGTTGCTTTGAGTGCCTTTTGGGGTGTATTGGACAGCCACTTTGCCTCGCTTATTTGAAGGTCTTTGATCACTAGTTGTAGATGTTTCTTCGGTATTGGTTTCGGAAGGCTCATTGCTCTGAGAGTCTTTTGGGGTATATAGCACGATTTTTCCGCGGGTTTGTGAATTTCGTTGTTCGGTAGTTGAAGGCTCTTCCGTCTCGATCTGTAATTTATCGGACTTCGCTTTGTACTCGTATGCAACTTTAGCTTTAGGGTTAGAAGCTTTTTGCTGCTCCTCAATGGTTTCATTGGTTTGGGATCCTTTAGGAGTATAAAGGATAGTTTTGGAGCGAGGTTGCGAGCGCCTTTGGTCACTAGCTGGTTGTTCTTCTGTATTGGTTTCGAAAGTCTCATTGCTCTGTGTGCCTTTTGGGGTGTATTGAACAATTTTTCCTTTTTTGTTCGAAGGTCTTTGGTCACTAGTTGTAGGTTGCTCTTCAGTTTCGATCTCTAAGTTTTCTCCCTTTGGAGTATATTCAAATGCGACTTTCGAGCGAGGTCCCATAGTTTTAGTTTTTTGATCGCGTCTTCCTGATCTTGTGGTTGTATTCTCGTTTTTCGATTGGGATTTTCTTTCATCTTTTGTAGCAGATTGTCTTTCGTCTTTCGAAAAAGACTCGTTCTCTTCTTTCGTCGAAGAATTTTCAGTAGTGTCCAATAAGGTTTGCTCTCCCGCTGGTTGTGTGGACTCAGATTCAGAATGCTTAATTTCGAGCCCATGCTTGCCTTCATCTTTTGCCTCATGATGAACAGCAGTCGTTTCAGGTTGAGACTCTTGCTTATTTTCCTTCTCTTCCGGTTCATTAGCATGCACCTTCGATTCAGCCTCTGGTAATTTATGTTCTTCAACTGAAGGCTTTTCATGTGAAATAACCTCCTCAGGCTTGTTGTGAGTGGAATTTTCTTCCTGTTGAGCTTCGTTTTTATCCTGAGGGGCAACCTCCAAATGATGTTCTGGTTGAGTGTTTGAGTCACCTTCAAAGTGAGCAGCAGGCTCGGTTAACTCCTGGTTTGGTTCAAGAGTATCAGCGAGTTCTGCTTGAACAGGATTCGGTTCAGTCAACTCTTCAAGCGTCTCTCCAGCATTGAATTCTGGTTGATTCGCTTCATTTTCTGCTTTTCCGCCTTCTTTATGGTGCGTATGTTCGGTTTCCTTTGAAATCTTTTCTTCTTGTACGTGTGTAGGCTGAGCATGGCTCTGCTTTGTTTCTTCCTCCTTGCTGATGAGCTTGGCAGATTTAAAATATTTGTCATTTGAGTTGTCTGATTCTGGTCCTTGTTGTTTCTTCGGTTCATTCTCTTCAAGCCGAGTTTTATGTTCCTCAGGAAAATTCTCCCCTTTCTTAGGCGTCTCAAGACGCGAGTTCTTTTGAGAATCAGGCATCTTTCCCTTCCTCCGCGTATTTAAATTTGAATCTAGCTGTCCTTCTGGATCACCGTCTGTGAACAGGTTTTCGTTGGGGTCCCCTCCGTCTGGTTGAGTTCCGAGCGTCTGAGAGACTTCTGTAGGACCGACGTGAGTATGTAGGGTTTGCTGGGTTTCTTGATTGATTTCTTTCTTTACTTCAGGCTTAAGGGAGTAGAATCGGTCCTTTTTCTGTCCCTTGTCATCGCCAGGATCCTTAGAATCCTGTTTCTCGTTACGAGCTACACAGCAACTACCATTTCCCATCAAATTTAGAATAAATTATTGCTAAACGCGTGTCTTTTTGAGTTCAGAAATGGAAGATAATTATTTTAAAATCTGTGCGTTTATTCAAATCTAAATCAAATTTTGGGAGTTTTTCAATGAGTCGGGAAAAAGAGACTAAATCAGAAAAGAGCCAAATTAGGCATCTCTATTTGATCAGGTCAACAAGGTCCTCTTTGTGGGCAGCAGAAATTTGATATTATCTGATAATTGAGCTGTTCTTCGGGATTAGGTCTAAAAAAAATATGCATTTTTTATCCAATGTCCAAAGAAATCACTAATCCTCAGTGAGAAATTGAGAAAAGTATGTTATTTCGTTTGGTCAATTGATAACATGTTTTAGAAGTGAGGATGAGAATATTTTTGACCTTACTTTTGAAATATTATGGGGCTTATAGTAGCTGTGTGCTGATACAGCAGGGTAGAAATCTAAAGAAAAGAATGGTTTGTTAGCCCAATTGAGTAGGAAGACGCTGCTGTTGCTGTATGTAAGAGATGCTGCGCTATCGGAAGGAGTAAAAAGCAAGATTTCCTCCATTTTTAGCAGAAAATATTTTCTGAAAAATCCTCACGATTTTCTATCTCCTCAGATGGCTAAATACCGACTCATTAATTTCAAAGAAAATGCTGATCTTGAGGCAACCCTTTGATTCAAATTGTATCAGCTAGAGTTTCGAGGTGATTCAAATCGTAAGATTTTACAACTTTGCTCCAACTTCTTAGCAATCACTCTCGCACTCACAAGTGATATAGCCCTTATTCACAGAAATGGGTTATATTAATCAAAATCATAATTTAACATATTAGTCTTCAATATGCCAATTTGACATTTCCCTTGAGAATTTTCGATTTTAATTTTCCTAAATAAACTTTTCAAAACTTATGGTAGAAAAGCGCCTCGAGGAGTCGAAAAGAATCGAACTAGATGCTTTCCCAGAATTAGAAAAACTGAATATCAGCAAAACGAGTTGGCTTTACATGGACGCCTTCAATTTCTTACGCAAGTTTTACGGAGGAAAACAAAATCATTGGCATGTATTGGAAATTGTTCCTCATGTACAAGAGTTCGTGGAGGCGGCTAAGAATTCTGGATGGGAAATCAAGGTCTTTATAGACGCTGTTACGAAAACCGGAGAAGCAAAGCGCAAATGGGAGTCTCGAAGAGAAAAAGAGGTCAAAAACGAAAAACGCGAGATGCCTCAGGGCATGAATACGCTCCTTGGAGACGCTTTCCGTCTAAATGGTATCGAAGTTCTTTACTCGTTCGAGGAGGATAACGATGATACACTTGCTGCTTATGCGCAGCGAGACAATGCAGACATTTTGAGTGGAGACAGAGACTTCTTTCGATATATTGGCTTAACAAGCAAAATTTACGAAGACTTTAAAGTCGTCAAGAAAGAGTTAAAATTGAAAGAGCTCAAGCCAAATAATAAAGTTGTATCTAAGCGCAATCTTATTTCTCCACCTCCTAAAACAATGGATAAAGATCCAACATTACTTGAGCTCTCTCAAGGAATCTACCGCCGTGGAGCGCCCTCTCCTTTGGTAAAACTGCTTGGGAACCCTCATGTAGCTGCTCGTCCCCTTAGGCAGGCTTTGTATAGTAGGAAGAATATCCCTGGCCCGGTGACTGAAATTTTCCCAGTTTGGGATGGGAAAGACAATAAAGTGATATGGACGGAAGACAAAGTGACTGCAGACAAATCGTTGGATGAGTTACTTGACTTTCCGGAGAAAGCGATGGAGGTTCTCTTTCCAAAATCGTCATTGGTAAAGCCAGCAGAAGTGTCTGATCTTAAGTGGCAGAATCACCTTTATGCAATTCATAGCGTTGTTTATGAGCTTTGTGCATTAGGTAACAGGAACGGGGCTAATTTTCTTCAGATGTTCAAGGCAAAAATAATGGAATTTCAAAGTCTAAGCGAGGGGGTAGCAAAGGATCCGCACTTTAAAATATCGAAAGAGCGGGATTCTAAAAGACAAAGAAAGTCCTTTACTAAATCATCTAAAGAACAACATTCGGAATTACCTAAAGAGAAACCTTCTAAGTCTCCTGAAGATCAGCTCTCAAAAAAACGAGTTGAACTGCCTCCGGCCTACAAGTACGAGTGCCGGTATTGTAAAGAAATGAAAGAATTATCTGGAAAAGAAGTATTATACTATCAGACGAAAGGCTTTCAGATGCCGAAACAATGCAAAGCGTGCAAGCAAACTCATGCGAAAAAGAAATAATGTATTGTATTGTAAGGTGAGTGGTTCAGTCTATGTAGGAAGAAATTTCGAGCCAATAAGGTTTGTTAATTGTTTGTTTCCTAAAGCATACGGTTTGAGAAATCTGTTAAGTACTATAAGAATATCTTTATTCATCTAATTGATATTCCCTATGTTCTCTCTTCTGGTTCGTGTTGAGTGCTCAAGGACAAAGTTCCATTCATGTATTATTTTTTTTTTAATTAAGGTTATGAGATTCCAACATCCTCAAGAACGATTTTTCAGAAGAACGATTATGGCAAGTTTTTTCCCTATGAATAAAATAATAACAATCAAATACCCAATTTCACAAGAAAGAATTTTTATTACAAGCCTTCCACCTTAACAATAAACATTTTAGTTCTCATTTAAATTGTTGCTATTCTTGAAATAATTTCCATGAAACGATCCGTATGTTTTCCTTTATCTGGAAAGAAGTGATACCTTGGTGTTTCGAACGTTATTTCATCAAATGAGCTCTGATGAAAATACATTACACTTTCTACACACACAAGATAGGATATATCTCTCGAAAAAAGAGATATAATTGCTTACAGCTCCTCAAGGTCGTATTCAAGAGAAAATCAGTTTATCAAATTTTTACTTCGTGCTGCTTGGATTTGTAATACGAGCTCTTGTAAGTCCACCCAGGAGTAGAATCATTCATTCTCGAAAATTATTTCGTGAGAGCTGGATCGGCAGCAATGATTCATAACCTAGCCCATTTTCAGCTGGGCATGTGACGATATTCTGGATTTCATGAGAAGGTTAGTTATTAACTTTTTTAATTTCCAGAAAACTCAAACTTTTGAAATCTCGAATCACTTGATACCAAAATAAGAGTCATATATCTTTTTTAACGCACATAAGTGGCTCAACGCAATAATAAAATTATCTAAATCAGACAGATTAATCACACCCACTGTTGCCTCATGGGCTCAGTTTGCACTTACGACAGCCGAAGAGATGACGACAAAGCGGCTCTTCCACACAACGAAAGCGTTCCAGCTACTAAGAATCACACCAAAATAGTTGAATATCTGGAAAATAGAGAACGTGCAAGGGATGATCACAGAACCAGAATCAGCTTGCAAAAAGCTGACAAACTGTGCCAAATTATGAACTCATCATGCAACTATTGGATAAATGAAAATGCAAGCTTATTCGATGGATCGCACAGAACTACTGTAACCTACCAGCTTGAAATAAAGACTGATGAGCTCGTTCGAACAGAAAATATAATGGTCACTGAAAAAGTCCGAAATTTAGTCCCAGAAAATAGCTAATTTTCTTTCGATTAGGAGTATATGTCAGCCAAGAAAATTGGAGATCTCTATTTTTCGTACAAACGGAGGCAACAATTAAATTCTGGGCAAACGACCCGATCGCACCTAGGGTATTCTGAAGACGATCAAGCGAGCTTAAGTGAATCAGATCTCCACAAGGATCCTGTTTGTTAAAGGCTTAAACTTGGAATTTTTGTGAAAAAACCAATTTATAACAATTGGCGTTATATCACAAAGAGATAAGAGTCTTTCTTTTCTCTTCCCTTTTGTAACAGCTCAAGCAATTGAGTTGAATATCTAATAGCTGTAATAAAATTGAATTTTCAGAAAGGAATCTCATTATTCCATGCTCTTTCACAATCTTTATCACTCACGCATTTGGGATCTAGCTATTAGGCGTGCTAAACGGATGAAAAATCGATCTCAAATTAAAAATTCCAACAGTGTCTAGAGAATCATATAGGTCTGCTTTATCGTTACTGCCATTAGTGAATATAAAATACATGCTCTTATGGCTTGATAGGAAAAATGTGTTCAGATAAGAAAAATACCAACAATTCATTAGATCATTTAACAAAAATTCATGAGAGTAGTTTCATGGCTAGCCTTCACAGCTTGCTGTAAAATAACTAAGGGGTCCCTCTCTGTTCTCTTCTAAATCCTGAATTCTCTTGCCGATTTTAATGGGGTTGTGCTTACATTTTGGCTATTTAACGGACTTCAAAAGAATCTAATTAAGCAAAATTAATAAATGGACTCTTACTTCAGGGCTATTATGGTTGTGTCATCTTTATTTCCAGCAAATCGAATTCCTGGTGTTGTGGATATGCCTTTCTCTCCATGACCTCTTGCACTTAGCGGGCCTTGATGTTTGGGATCCAGAATAGGATTTCTTATCTCCTTAAAATTCGCAGTAGTTTGATAAAGCCTGCCATTTGGAAGCTCGTTTCTTTGGTCCTTCAGTCATGGTTGTAGCATCAGCTATAATTAAATAAGAATTACCTGTCCGAAAGGATTATAATCGTATTGAACACGTGGAGGTGATCTATCTTTCGCTGGGAAAATTGGTTTTTTGTGATGCTGATAACGACTCTCTTCCGGAAGGCGGGAGTCAGTTAAATTTGAGCCTTGATCAAAGGAACCAGAAACGCCTTTGATCGAGTCTTCATAAGGATCTTTTTTCTTATAGCTTGTTATTTGAGGACCATTATAGTCATAATGAAACTGATTCTGATTGTCGGTTTGAAGATTGCGAGGACTCAACTGCCGATATTCAAATTGCCGTTTGTTTAAATACTCTGTCCTTGCGGGTAGAATATGCTTATAGATCTCTTTTGCTTTGCTTGGGACTCCGTTTTGATCTATTTTGGGAGGCTGCTTAGACTCCTTTTTAGTCGGACTCTTTTTGATAGAAACCTGAGCACGCGGCGTATTCTTAAGACTTTCTTGAGATTGATTAGTGGATTTTGGTTTCCTCAAGTCGCTTATCTCAGTTCCGTTTATTTTTGTAATTGTCGAGCCTCCGTATCTACTGTTAGGGCTTTTGTTTGAATTTCTGCCCGTAAGGTCTTTGGAATTCATCCTTTGAGAAAAATTGGTTACATATTTGCTAAAGAACCAGAAAATTTACTTTTTTTCATTTTTGGGAGCTTCTGTCTCCAGCTTTCTTTCAGGTTTTGGTTTGTCTTTAAAATCCTCTCTTAATCTACTCGACATATACTTGTGAGGGCGAGGACTGGTATTCATCGCACTATATTCTTTGATTTCATTGTAATACCATTGATCAGGTTGCAAATGCGCGGGTTCCTCTTTATGTTTATTATATTGGGTCACTTTATCGCTCCGGTTCGGATGCTCCGTGTAATACTCGCCATTCTGAATATGGTTATGGCCGGGTTCTTCGTGATTATCGAAAAGATCTTTTTTTGATCCGCCATAATTTCCCTGTTTTTGATTTAGTGCGATTGTAGCGCCATTCAAATGTGCATCCCTGAGAGTTGTTAGTCTCGAACCTTCCTCTGATTTTATAAAATGAGCATGAGAGTGCTGCTTATCCATGTATCTCTCCTCTATGAGCTCCCCTGACCCACTTAGTATTTTCACACTATTCACTTTGATATTAACAGTCGCTGGTCCATGATGTGAGGCGGTCTTCAACTCCGTAGAGCGCTTTCTTCGAATTCCAAGGGGAAATTCATCTTCTTCGTATGTTCTCGCAGTCTTAGCTAACCGATTGCCGTTTTCTTCATTATGTGAAGAATCACATTGCTTCTTTTCATGATTTTGGATGATATTCGTAATTAAGCTTCTAAATTTTGTCATCGAGTCTCCTCTGTCCGTCGGCTGATTGTGTCCTCTTTCAAATTCCCTGAGAAAAATCGATTTATTTCATCTATCAAAAATTCCTATCATTTACCTTGGAGTTTCCTTACCAGCTCTGCTACGGCTCAAACTTCTGAATATCGATTCTTGAATCTCATTCATTTCCTTTTCGTGTTTTTTCTCAAGTCTACCTCTTGGGGTATTGCTGGTTTCTTGACCATTAAAAATTGGTTCGCGCGCTCTCTCCGTCACAATCCTTTTTGGACTTTTCGCAATTTTATCTTGGAAAACATCAGTTTTGAGGCCATTTCATTTAGGCATACCTCTCCCAGCGTTTATATTTTTCAATATCTCCAGCATTTCTTCCTTCCTCTCCATTTCTGGTGTCTTCACATTGCAATTCACACTTCCACCAAGCTGATTTGCCGATATTTCATCCTGCTTATCCTCCTCATCCATTGGATTAGCAATTTCTCCACCAACAGCTCCTTCCGTTCTCCTTTTTACGTTCGTTAAAATTTCCGCTGCAGCAATATCCTGCGTTTTCCTCTCTGCCTTAATATCTTGAGCTTTTCTTTTCCATCCCTCGAATAACTCCTGCAAAAACTGCTTCGTTAGGCCAGACTTAGGATTGAGATCATTTTCTTCAAGGGCTCTTAAGTTAAGAGAGATTCCCGGAAATTCGAAAAAATTGAGGCTGTTCTGAGTATTATAAAAAAACGAATGACTCAGACGTTCTATTCATGAGTAATTACCACGGACTCTGCTTCCCATTGAGTATAACTCGCAACAAACTCCATTGTTTGCCTTAGCTCATCGATTATCTCTATATCGTTAAAATGTCCCTTGAATATACTCTCATACTGCTCATCTCCAAAGGTAACTTGCTTATGCTTTTTCTACAACTGATTTAACGCTTGAAGATTGCATTTATCTTACGGTTTTTCCACTGACTATATTAGAAGTGATATTTCCGTGCTTTTCATCGGGTTTTACTGCGTTATTTTGACCTTTAAATTTATCTTCTTCGGCTATACAAAGGTTAGATCATTGTTGTTGTTGGTCAAGGGTTAGTCACTTAGTTTCAGGTCTGTGAAGAATTTGATATCGAGGATATTATCCTGTTGACTAGCTTTTTCTCCATGTGCGTTTCCCATAATTACTGATATGATTTAACCTCTTAAATTTTTATTTTGGAATCGGTTTAGAAACTAACAAATTGATAAGAATAACGAGCTATTTTTCCGAATTAATTTCGAAACCAAAATTAAAGAACCTCTCTCCCTCTTTAAAGTATGTAAATTGAAAAAAGAACAGAGATAAGAGCTGATTTATTTGACGTGCAGAGTTAGCTTTTATGGTATTCGCCAGAATCATTTTCCTTTATTTACTTGTTATCTGGTTCAATATTGTTAAATAATTCTTAAAAAGAAATTTGTTTATTTCTATGCAATCAATCGATACAAGTTTAAATGGGCTTTAGTGCCTTCTCGTGATTAGCAACTTTATATAAAATATATTTTTTCTTACTACGGACCAAATAATCTGATTTCTTAAAACTCAATATTAACAGTTGATAATCGGCTATTCTATAGACTGTTATAATTTCTTCACAGTGGAGATAGTCATTTCTTGTTCCAAGTCAATGACTAAACACTTTTCACTTCTATTATTGAAAGATTGCATTGAATTCGATTTGGTATCGATCAATGAACCTCTCAGCTTCTGAGGACTCTCATCCTCTATAGATTTGCCGCTTGCACTCTCGCTCGAAAGTTGGGATCTTAATACGATACGATTGTGCTTTTCAATATTTTCAGCCAGATTGAGTTTTGATTCATTCAGCGATGTTCCGGTCTTCAAATCAATCACCGACTCGCTGGCTTTCTTCGGTCTTTTCGATTTTTTAGGGTTTCTTATATTCTCCTCCTAGCATTTTCATGATTATAGATCATCTCTAAGGAATGGAAATACCATTTCATCCAATCTCGCTGCCCAACGCAATTGATGCCACAAGTTTACAAAAGTATCGTCAAAGACTCGAATCATGCACATTTGGACTCTCCTCGTGACGCTACTGTGAACTCCAAGGAACTTAAGCATCGTGAAATTAATCAAGAAACTGAAAATTGGAGATATTATGAAATCTAGCAGCAAGGCCTTGAGATAATTCACACCCCAAAGTTCTTGCTGGTAATGGTGGAATCTGGCGATCGCTAGCATAGTTAACACTAAAAAGATGATCCCGACTCCAATCGTCGTGATAAGCGCGCTACAAACAATCAAAGCTTGAGTTTCTGCATCGGTGGATTCTCTTTCATCTTCTTGTGCTTTCTCTCCGCTGTTTCAAGCAAGTGAGAAAAAGTTCTCTAATACTAATATATTTACTTAGAATTTTCAATTAAAGACGTTGAACGTTTTCTGAGTAGTCTCTCGAGCAATGAGAGCGCCGGCATAATTGTAAATACCAAAGCAATCATCCCGAAGTTCCATTGCTGCATCTCAGAATTGAAATCGAATGTGTCCTAAATTAAAAAAATTTCAAGCTTTGTCAGAGAGAGAGAAAAAAAAAATGAGTACCATTGTTTTGTTGGCGAAATCTGCAGCTACACAGAGAACAGCATGCTGTCTCACATAGTAAAGCACCATTCGAAGGTATTTGGACAAGGTCGGATCATGATACATGAAAATATTCGAGAAGGGATGCCAAACAGCAAACGTTACAAGTAGTTTATAGCACCGATTGGCCTTCCTACCAGCCTCTTCTGCCCTCTTTAATTTGTCAAGGATACAGTATCTCAGCTTCAATCGCCTAAGTACTGTAACAGCGACCAAAAACAGGACGTTAATGGCTAGAACCGTCCAGAAGGACCATAGTTTGTAAACCGGATTAGTGATTTTTACAGTACTCTTTTGGAGCAATAATTGATTCCAGTATGTGACATTATAGATCCGCCCGAGCTGCGAATCAATTTCGAAGAAGCCCAAGTCGCTGCAATCGCAAGTGACACGTCCAGCCCCATCGGTCAACTGGGTGCAGACTGGCGCACAAGCAAAGTTCGAATTTGGATATGAGATTTTTACAGGAGGCTTCTTTTGAAGAGGCAAGAAAGTGCTGGCGTCTCTCAGCATAAAGACGAAATTAGCTGAAGGCTGGTCATAGCATGATGTCGGGTCAATTTTCAAATAAAGATAAACCACAGCGATATAGTCAGGGAGGGCGTAGTCGTTGACAGAGGAATTCAATTGAACCTGCGGATACGAGGGATTGAACCGCGATCGGTAAGTTTCTAATGAGTTTTTCGAGACAACTTGCACTGAAACAAAGATATTGTTGGTTTCTATCGTGCTTTCGTTGTAAGTAATCCCTCGCAAGGACAGGCCTGCAAGCGTTTCAAGCAACTGAAAGGTGCTGTTGATGGCTTGCAGTGAAAAATTGGTGGTTAACCCGCAATCTTTTTCTATAGTAGCGTTCATGACGTTGGACAAAACATTGGCTGCCAGCTGGATCAGAGGCTGTACTGAGTCACTGGGACTATAAGATTGAATTACACTGAGCGAAGCGTTCAGAGATGACAGCGTCTGAGAGAGCGTTTGGTTTGTGTTTAGAAATGCGTGTGCTGAGAGCGAGTCCAAAATTGAGAGACCTGCCTTCTGGATTGCTACAGAGGTGTCTTGGAAAACTTTTTGAGTGGTGAAATCTAAGAGCTTTTGTCTTATTGAGAGCTGTTGGTTAAAAATCGTCTCGTTCATACTGCAATCAGCTAAATAATACCCTTTATTGCAACGACATCTGCTCGTGTTTGTCCAAGCTCCATTTCCGGAGCAAGTGAATTCAGGATTGGGGTGTCTTGGTTCGATATTCCCGCTAGTACAGACCTCCATATTCTGTAATGTATTAAATTTACAGTCAATGAGATTGTCAATGTTCATGATCTCGCTCGCGATAAGATAAAGAGACCCAAGCGCCATATCACTTGCAACAATAGTACTTGCAAAATTTGAGATTTTATTCAGTTCGTCTATATCATTCGTGAAGCTTTTTGCTAATTGTATCACTTGAGGGAACTCTGTGAGACAGCCGGTTGGGTCTTGAACACTCAGCTTAATCCAGAGTTTGTCGTAGTTAGGAAGATAAAACGAGACGGTAGGGTTGCTTGAGGGGGGAGAAATTAAATATGCGTTGTGAAAGTTGTATCTATTATCGTTGGCGTCGTTGGGGTTAGGTAAGAAATATGAAAACCCATAATTAAGTGCTCCGCCACCTGGATATGTCCAATTGACGGCGCTAGCTACAAAGACTGTTTGAAGTGGGACTCCGTGTGTAAGAGGACTGACTGTAATATTTCCATCCTGCGCCTCTAAGTTCAATGGGAAGGTAATTTCTGCATAGTTCTGTCCGAATTGGGCTCTCAATCCAACAGGATATTCGGAACGAGCCTCAAATCCTACCGGTTTGGAAACAACGTACGTGTCATTTAGCTTGACGAGTCTCGTGGATGTAGCAGTCCAAAACACATTCGATAAGGGCGTATCATGACTGATCCAGAATCTATAAGAGTTAGATAGGCAGTACGTGTACAGTGGATTCTCATAGTGAATTTGTAATGGATCTGAGCAGTCGCAAAACTGGATACTCACTGAATAAAAGCTTTGCAAGGCACCTGTGCTGACTCTTACCATGAAGGTGTAAACGTCCTTACGGATAGGGGTGATGATAGATTCACTTTTCTTGTAAGTGTTAGCTGGGATTGTCAGCAAAGGGCTTGAGGATGGTGTATTAAGAGCCACCTGGTCAGAGTATTCACAGCTCCCACCAGATGTTTCCTTGGCACAGTACCACGTGTAGGTTAAAGGAGTTGAAGGACTTGTTAAATAAACCGATTTCGAAGCATCTAACACCAGAGGCGATGAGATTGGGAAGCTTCTGTCTCCTCCCTCAATAAATGCTATCAACTGTTGGCCGGCGTCACAAGTGGAACTCCTTAGCAGCGGCACCTGCGCAGGATTTGAGCAAGTGGTAGTACACGTACCGGCATCATTAATGTGGTTGGGTGCACACACAGAACACACTGAGTTCGACGGATCGTACAACAAGCAGCTATTGCTCATTGAAAGCGCGCAATGTCCCATCAAGTCTCCCTGAAATTTGAAATACGCAGTTAATTGTTACTGCAAATGAAGGAATATAAGTTACTGTGATATTAGGATTGCAAGAAAAGCAGCTGGTGGTACTCGGAACGGAGATCGAAGGCTCTGGACATGATGGAAAGCAAGTTCCATTATTAGACCAATAACTCGAATTGCAGGTAAAACAATACGAAGAGACTGTCCCAATTGACAAAAGGCAATTCGATTCTATGTATTGAGATAAGGAGGCTAAATGCAACCTCTAACAATTAATTATTACCTTGGCTAGAGGTTATATTAACATATCCAAGATTCAGGCTCCAACTTCTAATGGTTCCGGTGAAGAGATCTGCTGGAGTACCTGCTGTTTGGTAGCCTGCACAGAACGTCAGAGAGAAAACTTCCGAGTTTAAATCAATGTCATCCATCCCTCCTAGCTCGTAAACGTTCGTCTGGTTGATGATGAGGATGCCACGGACTGCTGGCATTCCGAAGCGGAGAGGGTAGCCAACGATTATTTCGTTCCAAGCGCCTGACGTTATTATTTTATATGACTTCTTCTCCAAAAAGATTATCTCTTACCGATAGTGATGCTGTTTGGTGGGCTTTCGAAGGTACTCCAAGATGTAGTGTATCTCTTGATGGCCAATTGGCCCGTTGCGGAGTTCACACTGACAGCAAACACATCGGTGCCTCCAGCCTATAGCGCTGATATATCCGAATGAATAATAAGCTTGAATTACATATTGTGCTGACAAAATGGTTCCTGAAGTGGTTGGTTTGACCCAGAACTTCATGAAGAAGCCTTTATGCCATGTTATCGTGTTGAAAGATAGAATTCCGCTGCCCGAGCACTCTATGTCCCCATACTGAATGGATTAAGAGAAGACATAAGTAATAAAGAGTACTGGTTGAGCTATAAGGTCATAAGCGTCTGCGGACGGATTGAGACCTTGAAAAGCGTTGATTCGCATTGTAGTTGAAATGTAAGAGGTTACCGTTTACACCGAAAAAGTATGGAGTGTTTCTGCTCGGATCGTGGACGAGGACTTGATCGTTTAGTCCATTAAATGGCCCGAAATTCACTGTGAGTCTCCTCTCTACGGTAGAAAATGAAAAATATTCACATTTCTATTCATTTAACAAAATGGCAATCAACCTGACATATCGAAAGAGAGAAAATCCCGCATGAATTGCTGGTCTGTCGTTGAGAACTTGGGGTAGAATCTTGCTTGTGCCATTGAACAGTCACAAAGACTTCCAACTTCACCACCAAGTATGATAACTGCAGAAGCAGAAAGCGGAACAGCATCGCTTGATACTGGAAGGGAGTAATAATACGAGTTTTCTTGAAGCGAGACTCCATTCCAGTCATATGACAGAACATAAAAGGACACATATCCAGCCAGATTCACGGAGCATAGGAAAAAAGTCCAGCGGTTTTCGACGTAGTAGCTTAAATCATCCTATTTTTATCGAATCACGAAATAGAATCCAAAAATAATTTACAAAAGTTGAAGGAATAACTCCTGTCACAGGATCGGCGGGAGCGGAAGCACCAATAAACCTGAAGCTGTAGGCATTAGTAACAGTAGGATTGTGAACGACTAGAGGAGAGGCAGACCCGGGTCCTGTATTTGAACTGAAAAAAAGTTAGATACTTGCGTTGGTTGAATTCAAGATACTTTGAAGAGCTGATTATTCTAAAGAGCGTATAATCCGTGTTTGTAAATGCGTTTCTTTTCGCCCACAGTGATATAGTATAATTTGAAGTTCCTGAGAACAGCGTGTCGGGTGTCTGAGCAAATGCCAGATTCATCCTGTAACCTGCTGGTCCTGCATGTAAGACGTTGCTGTCTAAACTAAGTTTATACACTTCCATGGCATCTTTCAGAGAGTTAGTTTAAGTAGAGGAAGAGACGAGTGTCTATACGCATGGTGTACAGCAAAAGAAATGATGCGAGAATTGAGAGCGGCTGTGGCCTCATTTTTACTTCCTGAAAATAATTTAAAATAGAACTGATAAATTCGGATAAATAGTGATCTGCATTGAAACTTCACCAATTCAATAAATTCTCCACGACTTCTTTTTTCAAGGATAAACTGGAAAAGAAACGCGAGGAGAATGCAAAGTGAACGAGTTACCGTTGGTTTCAGCGGTAATTTCTGATGAATCAGACCAATAGAATGCTAAATTGGATTCACCTAGTTATAATAGTAATAGTGATTTTCATCTGTTAATGTAAATTTTCATGAGAGAATTCAAGCTGTTGCGATCTTGCATGCCAATTATTGAGTTCGCTTCTACATTTAAGAGTGATAATTGCAATCACTCCATATGAAAAACTTCAAAAATTAAGTAACTTTTGGTGCTATTTCCTCATCGTAAAATGGCTTTGTGTCTATTAGTAAGCAAGAGATGGAAGAGTGATGCCCCTGACCAGATACCTCCAGAGCTGAATAGGGGCGTCTGAGGGCGAAATACACTCACAATTACCAACAAAATCATAAGAAAAAATTTTTTTGCTGCCGTAAACTGATCCTTGGGTGCCTGAAGGGGAATTTTTTGTGACTTAAACATCATCCTAGTCGAGACAGCAATAAAGCTCATTCTAAGCCTCTTCAAGAAATGATAATTGAGATATACAGAGTAGTTTTGAAATCTACTCACACGCATCTCTAATAATAACTTTTTTAAGAAGGAAGGCTGGCCCCGTTCTTGCTTTCAACAGATAAGAGGGAGTAGTAGGCACAGTTAGCATCTTGCAAACTTTTCGTACAGACAATAAATTAATTTGTTTAACATCTCAGATAAAGCTTATTCCGAATATCTCTATGCTTGGATTGGTAAAGCAAACCGCGAGCGTATTCAATTGCGTGAGACTTACCCAATTGAATGTGTTCTACAAACGGAAAGGTCACGGCCAGCCAAAAATGCGGATGTACAAATTAAATCCAGTGTACCCTCCTCCAGGATATAACCTCGAAATTCCAGGTATTCCCCCATGATACTCCCAGCTTTTGCTTCAATTAAATCACATTGTCAGAATGGTCGGTAGAGGATTTCTTATTGAAAATTGGTGGAGGCTGCTCAGAGCACGCAGAAAAGTTCGAGACGCTCAATGAATTATTTGAAAGTGACACAGTATGGTCCCTTTTTCTAAGCATTTTGTTGACTAATTTGGCATAAATAGTTGAAGATGAAGGGAAAAGGTGTGCCTGTCCAACAGAGGAAGTATATTTTACATATTGTTGAGCTCATGAGACGTGGTGTGATTACTTTTGATTATCTCTCAAGAAGAACTGTCGTAGAAAAGCCCGCAAAATAAATCCATATTGGAGAGATAGTGATGTTTGTATGGTAATTTTTCACGATTTGTTGTACAAAAACCACGAAAACAATGAGTCGATGCTCAACAAACATTCTCTTATTCAATTATGATCGCAATGATGATATTTAGTAATCGTACGATTAAGCATTACTCACGGCAAAACTCCTGATAGATATATATGATTACTAGCTCCTTTTTCCCAGTTATTGTCAGATTCTTCAATAAAGCAAATAGGACCTTGGGTTGATCGATATATTTTGGTGTTGGCAATTTCTCAACATGAAAGAGATTTTATGAAAATACTTTTAAACTCTCAAGGGGAATCAGATTATCCCTCTCAATGGTGTAGTTCGATCACTTTCTCACTAACATTATTGGTTGAAAATATTTTCACAAAGTCATTCTTTAGAGTAATTATTTAAACAAAAAAAAGATCAGCATCTAAGCTCCCAAGATCTTCAGATGTTTCTACTCATTTCATCAAGTTATGCTTTTAAAGTGTTTTCCACTCACTTAAATACTTCCATTGTCCATTTCAAAAATATATTCAAACTGTAAAATTATGTGATTAGTTCGTTTCTCAACCTAACTTATCCAATAACGAAGACAGGTTTTAAAGCCGACAGTATCATGAACCTTAGCCTGTAACATCAGCTCTGCAATCGAGCTGTTATATATCAATATTCAAGCTACTTCTATGAACTACACATTGGTGCGTAAGAATAACGAATGTAACTTCAATGATTATATCAAACGAAGAAAACTTTGAGGGATGAATTCAACTCGAACCTAACTATCTTCATTATTCATTAGAACCAATGATCATTTCATACAGCGCCTCAATAGACGCAGTAAGACCAAGGCAGATACCGGGTACCATGATAAACCAGTTGAAAATCCTCCAGTTTCTCTTTGTCTTGTCCTTCGCGAAGTGAATATTATAGAACAGCACTGGGATCACAAACGACAATATCGAGAAGTTTAATCCTCCGACGAAGCTCAAAAACAGATCGAAACTTGGAATTATCGCTCCGAGCGCACACAACCCAAATACGATAGGCTGTCTGACGAGTTGTCTTCCTATAGCAGACTTCTTCCTCGAGCCGGCATCCACAGTGATCCACCTGAAAATTTTCCAATTCTCAATGATTCTTGTCACTGGGAATAACACTGTCGGCACCACGATCGAGATCGCCAACAGATATCCGAATTCTATGAAAACGATCAATTTATTAGTCTGGTCAAGGTTTAAAAAGATAACGGAATTAGCATTGTCACCAAATGCGAGCGCTCCCATCGTACCAGTCGTTGTGTATCCTGTGGTTGTGATGAGAAACGTCCAGAAAAGCACTTTGCTGAATGCTTCATTGTCATTAATCGCTGAGCGTGCGTCAAGTACAAGCCCAATGCCTTCATAAGCGAAGAGAATCGTGGAAAAGGCCAGCGGCAAATATCGCGGATTGAATGCTGTTAATGCTTCGTAAAAACCTCCGCTGACTCCGCTGTGTGAAAGAGTATCCAAGCACACGATCATGAACATTAAAAAGAATGATATCTGAAAAAAGATTCCGACGGCGTTGGGGATGAAGAGATAGTGGAGATTGGTGATGGCTCCAATTGGAAGGACAATGGCTAGCATCAAAATGAATCTTAATAAAGCCGAATTACACATCGAATCCCATCCAAAAATACAGAAAACTTGATCAAAGTATTGACTGATGAACACGAGTCCTGTGAGAGCCGTTCCGAATTGCATGAAATATAAATTGAGTTCAACGAAATTACTGAACCATTTGCGATTGTAAACTTTTTGGGAGAGCCTCACAAAATCAGCTTTTTTTAACTTCAAGTCGGAAGCAACAGCATGTAACAGATTCATCGTGTGAAGATTTAAAACACCGATGATGAAAAACAAGATCCAAGCTGGGACTAAACCCACGTGATTAACAGCGTGGGGCAGAGCCAGCATACCGCTGCCGACGAGTCCGTTGACAAAGGTCATGAATACTCTTCCGGATGAAGATACCTTCTGGCTGGAGTCCACAGAGTAGATGGTTACTTTTCGAGCCTGAGCATCGTCGTCTTCGTGGCCTCCTTCACTGTTTTCGCCGACAAAGGGAGCGTCTTCGCCTGGTTGCTGAGCAGGTTGGTCAGCAAAATTGTTGTTTATCTCATTGTCAGGGAAGTTGGACATAGGAAGGCGCTAATTAGCTGCTGTTTATCCAAATAACACACCGGATAAGTGTTAATTAAATCGAGGTGATCGTTTGAAATATGTTTTGATTACCGTTTCGAAAACAAATTAACTCATATTTGTCGATAGATCCAATTTTTTCAAATCCTTTAAGAAAAATGAAGTTTTAGCAAGAATTTCCCATGAATTGTCATGAATTGGCAGTATTCTGATAGTGCAGAGTTTGTAATAAAAATTTTGTTTGAAGATTTACAACCTTAACTGTCCCACAGAAATCAAGTTTCCTTGATATTTTTCTATTTGGAGCTAAAATATGATTTCTTGCTACGGTTTCCTCATGAAAATTGTTTTAGTTTCTCTCTCTCTTAGATATTTTTTGTTCATTAATTGAAGTTTTGGATTTGCAGTCATGGATCACGATCCATGAATTTCGAATATCATTCGATTTATTTTTCAAACCATAAATTTGGATTAATTCGAGAAAATATTTTATGTTTGAATATAAGAAAAAGAAGAGTGCAAGAAAAACAAAAAATTGTAGCACTAAGAAAGCAAACTTGAGAGTCAATGCCATTTTGAGTGAAAGGTGTTGTTTTTATTGATGGATCTCGAGCAAGAAATTTTGGCTAATTAATAAGCAATTCCTTGCTTCAATACTTTGAAAAGAGAGGTTACAGATCTATAAATTGAATAGAAACAACACTGTAATCGAAAACAGTTACGTTACCATGAAATATTTCGACCCAATAAGAACACCTCTCAATCGGTCTCCTTCCTAATTTCATCTCATGAATCGGATTCAGATCAGAAGCTGATTTTGCTCAGAGCGTCACTTTAACTTCCAGAAATTCCGATATCATTGGTAACATTAGATAAAATTGTTTCAGTGAATGAAAATGAAATCAAATCTTCGAAAATAAATGGTCTTCTTGCCAGAAATTTGCGATCTGTAATTATCCTTATGGTCGCTGCAATGATATGCTTGATGTTGTTATTCTTGGCTTATTCGATAATCAATACCAACACGTTCGCGATACAGATGAAAAACATCAAGAATGTGTATGATTTTACGGTAAAACCACTTTTGACTAGGAGTTATCGACAAACCATGGAGACAAATCGTGATCTGTCACCTCAAACTCTTATTTCAGGAATTGAAAATACCTGATACCCATTTTTGGTAGTTTACAGCAGTGTCTGAAATATTAAATCATTTTAACCAGAAATTTCCAGTTTATTTTAAAGCAAGGGTATTTGAGAGTTTGATACTTCCAATAAAAGTCAGTATAGCTTTATCTTAACTTCAATTAAAGCAATTGTTCACTCACTATAATTTCATCAAAGATGAGAAATATCTTCCGACCTGAAACAGAACTTGAGAGGCAGTTCAGCAACCACCTCGCTCAAAATGCTAGAAAAAACAAGTGGATATTGTCACTATGTATCAGCGCCTTTTTTACTTTCCGTTGCATATCCAACTGGGTTAAAGGTTCTCATCTGATAGTCCCGATTACATGCCTTATACTCGCCATACTTCTCCCATTGCTCTTTGCAACAATCCTCAAACCTCGAATTCGAGACAAACCGATGACGAAAAAGCAAATGATTTGTGAGTTTCTCTTCCAAAGTTTCGTTGCGATACTTTTCACAGCCGCGTTTGACATGACGTATTTCACCAATTATTGGGTTTCTGCAGGGTTTCCTTTATATTTCTTTGTTTCGGGGTTAGACTGGGTATGGATTTTGGAGGTATTTCGAGTGATATTTCCTCGATGGCAGAAATTTCAGCTATTCATGCCCTGCGTTGTTGTTCCGCTGGTTGTTCTGGGATGGACAGTTGATCAGGACGTCTCTGACTATTCTCTCTGGCCAAAGGTCGACTTAGCAGTGAGAGGTATAATCGTGATCGCGTGTACCTCCATTTTGAATTACGTGAACAGTAAGGATATCAGAGATCTTTTCTATGTGGAAGCGACCTTAGAAGACAAAGAAATCTTGTATCGAGAGATTCTCGACCAAACACCAGAGAGCATTATAATTTTGGGCTCAAATCAAGAGCCGAAATATTACAACGATTGTTTCAGACAAACGATTGCTGGAAATGGTTTTTATGATGAAGGAGACTTAATGAAGAAATTTTTTGAGCTTATTACAGATGTGTATGAAATTGAACCAGAAATTAAGAACATCTCAAATGTCGTATCAACCAGAAAAACTACAAGAAAGATCCTTGATGAATTTCATCACTCTAGTTCTATTGCTATTAACCCAAAAATCTGGGCTCATCTAAAAACAACGGAGAGTACATTGGCAGTTGGCAGAGAACATACCACGTACCAAAGCAGTCAAGTATACAGAGGGATTCTCAAGATGGAAGGTGAGCAGTATGAAACAGTGGAAATGAAGCTGACAAAAATACTGTTCAATCATCAACCCGCAACCCTCGTAATTATCCGCCTTGCACCTGAATACGAATTGGTTGAAAAGCTAGAGAAAAGCCACAAATACAAAGATGAAGTGCTTGCTTCGGTCTCTCATGAGCTTCGAACTCCAATCAATTCTTGTATAAACCTTGTTTCTGAAGCAATACATTCACCTATTGTGCCAACTACCATAAAGGAAAACCTGCTAGATCCTGCATATAAGAGTGGGAAGCTTCTCCTCAATATTATTAACGACATCCTTGACTTTTCTCAGATCAAGGAGAACAAACTTCGACTTGTTTCACAGGTCTGTAGTCTTCAAACAATTATAAATGACTGTAGGAATCTTTTCGACCAGCAATGCAAGCAGAAAGGTTTGGTTCTTGAAGCAGATATAGATAAGCTTGTCCCAAGTAAGATCAGGACAGATCCGAATAGACTCACTCAGGTGGTGCTGAATCTCCTCAGTAATTCATACAAGTTTACCTTTGGAGGGAAAATCACCATCAAAGCTGTGCTTGTCTCTGGAGGACTGATCCAGATATCGGTAACAGATACAGGCATCGGTATCAAAGAAGAAGATATGGAGAAACTCATGAAAAAATTTGAGAAAATCGACCTTGGAGAGAAAGCCACTGCGAACTCTACAGGTGCAGGACTCGGCCTATCGATTGCAAACTCGTTGGCGGTGATGCTTGGGCCGAAGAGCTCGAGTAAATCAGGGTTGAAATTCAAATCACAACCAGGTGTGGGGACTTCGGCGTCCTTTTTACTGAAATCAAGAAAGACGTTTAATTTGGATATTTTGACCAAAAAGGGCGAAGACATCAAGCACTTAAACTCCAAAGATGAAGAAAACAGCTCTGAATATATTGATGAAGATAAAGGAGATTTCAATCATCTCTCCGAATCATTTGAAGAAAAGTTTCAGAGTCTCATAAGCAAGAGCGCCACTTTCCGAAAGAAAGGAGACAACAAACGAATTAATTTCGAGAGAACATTAAGGACCGGGCTGACACTAACCGAAGGATTTGAAAAGAAAAAAGAATGTCAATGTCCTCCAGTGCTGATCGTCGATGATGACTGCTTTAATATTCTAACATTGGCAACAATGCTCCGATCGCTGGGGGTATCTCATGGTGCTGCATATTCAGGGATCGAGTGCCTCGAGAAATTCAAGACTGCAACAAAATGTGGACCAAATTGCCAAATGTATCGGCTGGTCCTCATGGATGGCAATATGCCTCTCAAGGACGGTTTCCAGACGACAAGAGAGCTTCTCGATTGGAATAGGCAGTTAGAGAAATCATGGGAGATTTATTGCATTGGATGTACAGCTTATGCGGGAGGAGAAAAATGGCAGCAGTTTAGAGATGCTGGAGCTGTCGAGACTATTACAAAACCCCTCGCTCGAGATGAACTTGTGATGTTAGTCCAAAAATATAATATTCTATAACTTTCTTTTCTTGAGTCTTGTTTTTAAATGTTGGATATAAGTGAAGTAAAAACTGCTTCATGATATTCATGATGGTGGCAGCGCATATCCCCTATCTCAAAAAACTTTAACAGGGATGACCCTTTACAGGGCATATTCAAAGCGGAATATTGAAGCGCACACTCGGATTGGCTTATGAAGAAAGCATCAGTGCTAGTATTTGCTCTCCACTGCTGTTCGTCAACTAGTAGGATTGCTTAACAAATAATTTATTAATTGAAACCAAAATGGCATTAAAATTCATTTCCCTCTCTCGAAGTCCTAGCTAACGTCCTAATGAACTAACAAACTACTAAATGGTTTTCAAAAGCCATGAAACTTAGTGCTTTTGGTATTAAGACTATGTTTGTCCTTTCCTTTTTCGAAAAATTGCGATAATAATTTAAAGTTCTGCCACCACGAAAACAGGAAAGGGAACACAGTGGAAAATTCGAAAATAAACTTCGATTCGGAGAATTTAAATATTTTTATTTGGAATATTCAGATGGAATTCAGTGTTCCAAAAAAGCAAAAAAACTGAGAGTTGAAAAATTGAGTTAAGCCATATGTTGCAACATAGTTTTCTGTCTTGTCTCTCATGCTCATTTAAGACTTGAAGAATTTCAGTAGTAATCATTCTTCATTATTCATTTGAATTGTACATTGAAATTGATGAAAATATATGTATACTCTCTCAGAGAACCTTCTGTAGTTATCGAATCATTTCGTGCAACCATGGCCTGATAGTTAAACAGAGGAGCACTAACGAAAATAGACAAAGGCTTGAAATTTTATAGCATTTCTCAGAAAATTAAAAGTGCTTGATCCATAAATTCCAGTGCGGATTAAAGAACACTGGTCTTTGAAATTCGAAGAATTTCGAGAACATTTGAGCAGTAATTGTTCGAAATAATTAAAATAATCACGTGCCATTCTTTCAAACAAAACCCGTTGATCAAGATGAAGAATATTTTCCCACCTGAGACTGAGCTTGAGAGGCAGTTCAGCAACTACCTCGCTCAAAACACCCGAAAAAACATGTGCGCATTACAATTCTGCATGGCAATTTTCTTCGCTTTCCGTTGCGTTTCTAACTGGGTTAAAGGCGCTTCTTTGGTGATCCCTGTGCTATGCCTAGTGCTTGCTATTCTGCTTCCACTGCTCTTTGGAACGATCCTTAAACCCCGCATCAGAAATAAAAAATTGACTCAGAAGCAAATGATTTATGAATTTCTCTTCCAAAGCGCCGTGGCGATTCTTTTCTCGGCTGCGTTCGATGTGTCTTACCTGCTCAACTACGAATTCGTTTCAGCGTTACCATATCTACTTTTCATATCTGGATTGGACTGGGTATGGATAGTAGAGATTTTCAACGCCATATTCCCACGGTGGCGAAGATTTCAGCTATTTATGCCTTGTGTAGTGATTCCAGTTATAGTTTGCGGCTGGATCCAGGAGAATACCGGGGTTTCCATTAGTGGTGACTATCCGAAGATAGAATTAACCATTCGAGGGCTCATCCTGATACTATGCTCGACGATTTTGAATTGCGTGAATAGCAAAGACATCAGAGATCTGTTCTATGTGAAATCAAACCTTGAAGACAAAGAAATCTTGTATCGAGAGATCCTGGATCAGACGCCAGAGAGTATAATTATTTTAGGCCCCAACCAAGAGCCGAAATACTACAACGATTTTTTCAGGCAAACGATCGTTGGGAATAACTTTTCCGAAGAGGACACCATGCTGAAGGTGTTTTTTGAGAAAATTGTGGAAGTTTACGAGATCGACCCAGAGATCAAGAATATCTCGAATACGACCTCAGTGAAAAAGGGCTTACGAGAGTCACTTGACGAATTTCATCGTACTAGTTCTATAGTGGTGAATTCGAAGACTTGGGTCCGTCAAAAGACTAACGACAGCACTCTGACAGCTGCAGGAGAAGCCAAAAGCAGCCAGGTTTACAGAGGACTCCTCAAGGTAGAAGGCGAAGCCAACGAAACGGTTGAGATCAAGCTGACCAAAATACTGTTCAATCATCAGCCTGCTACGCTCGTTATTATCCGGCTTGCTCCCGAATATGAGCTGGTGGAGGCACTAGAGAAAAGCCACAAATACAAAGATGAAGTGCTTGCTTCGGTGTCTCATGAGCTTCGAACTCCAATCAACTCATGTATTAACCTCGTTTCTGAGGCAATACGGTCGCCTATAGTGCCAGTAATTATCAAAGAAAACTTACTGGACCCTGCTTTCAAGAGTGGGAAGCTCCTCCTAAATATCATTAATGATATCCTTGATTTTTCTCAGATCAAGGAGAACAAACTGAGACTAGTTTCTCAGGTTTGTAGTCTTCAAGCCATTTTACGAGACTGCCACCATCTCTTTGGCCAGCAATGCAAGCAGAAAGGCTTAGTGCTCGAAGCAGAAATAGATAAGCTGATCCCAAGTAAGATTAGGACAGATCCAAATAGACTTACTCAAGTTATCCTCAACCTTCTGAGTAACTCTTATAAGTTCACGTTTGAAGGCAAAATTACCATTAAAGCTGTCCTTGTCACGGGTGGATTGATTGAAATTTCGGTAACAGATACGGGAATCGGAATAAAAGAAGAAGACATGAAGAAACTCATGAAAAAGTTTGAGAAAATCGATCTTGGAGAGAAAGCCACTGCGAACTCCACAGGTGCAGGACTCGGCCTATCGATTGCAAACTCGTTGGCGGTGATGCTTGGACCAAAAAGCTCTAGCAGAGCAGGACTGAAATTCAAGTCCCAACCGGGAGTAGGAACTTCTGCTTCTTTTCTTCTGAGATCAAGGAAGACATTTAATCTGGATCTTCTTGCGAAAAAATACGAGGGGATTAAGCCAATTAACTCTAAAGACGAAGAAAAAAGCTCTGAGTATATTGAGGAGGATAAAGGAGAGCTAAGCCATCTCTCAGATTCATTTGAGATTAGGTTCAAGAGCCTCAGAAGCAAGAGCGTGACTCACAAGAGTCCGAAAAAGAAAGCCGAAAGACGGTTGACAAGTGTCGGGAGGATCTCCTTTGGGTCGGAATTATCGATAATCGAAGCAATTGAAAAGAAAAGGAATTGCCAATGTCCTCAAGTTCTGATCGTTGATGACGATTGTTTTAATGTTCTAACATTGGCGACAATGCTCAAATCGCTGGGAGTGTCTCACGATACCGCCTACTCAGGGATTGAGTGTCTCGAGAAGATAAAGAATGCAGCGAAATGTAGCCCGAGCTGCCAAAGGTTCAAGGCTGTACTCATGGATGGCAATATGCCTTTGAAGGACGGTTTCCAGACGACGAGAGAACTTATCGATTGGAATAAACGGTTAGATGACCCATGGGAGATATATTGTATTGGGTGCACAGCTTACACAGGAGGAGAGAAATGGCAAGAGTTCAAAGACGCTGGGGCTGTCGAAAATATCACAAAGCCTCTTTCGAAGGATGATCTTGTAAGGTTAGTTCAAAAATATAACATCATGTGACATTGTTAATTTTGTAGCTAGATATTTTATTTGGTTGATAGAAAATAATTGTTGCCTGAGATTTATATATTGTCAAGCTATATGTATGTACCTTATTTCAACAATCTTCAATGCTAAGCCTGAAAATATGATATTTATAGTCTTTCATCCTTATTTATATAGAATATTTGATTAGTAATGTGAATCTCGTATGTTCTCTTTCTCATACCCTTCAGCTCCATTATTCAATGAGCAAGTTTTCTAGAAGACTTAACAAACCCTCTGGGAATACGATCCTTGATCCGTGACTAGGTAATAGCAATCTAGTTGTTCTGCGTAATTTTTTTTTAGAGGAGTTTATATCTTTTCCAAATTAAAGTCGCATGAAGACTAAAGGGAAAGTTCATAATTAGCGTTTGTTTGTTTATTTGTTTCTTAATTTGATTTCTTATTAACTGAAAATATTAGTATGTCTAAACATGAGTAACAAAAAAAAAAGGCTTGAGAGGATTTACTAAGATCTGATCCATCTCTCTTCTTATTTTTTTTTTACTCAAATCTACATATGAAACTAAGAGTCATCTCAGATATGAATGTAGTGCTATCCATTCCTATCAATGAATACTTCTGATAGCTTCCTCTGATGATCTCAATCGATGATAAAGCAAGCCTAGGAGGAAATCTCTCATAATTATCAAAAATTGAAATTAAATGAGAAATTATCAGAAAAGAGAACAATACTGGCCCTTTGGGCTAATTACTTCGAAAAAATTAATATTGGTTTATTCTTAAACTCTCAAAAGCAAGTCGTCAATTCCTCACCCAAAAAAAAAATCGAGCAAGATGCCAAATATTTTCCGATCCGAGTCGGAACTCGAGAGACAGCTCAGCAATCACCTTGCGAAAAACACAAGGAAAAATATGCTCATACTTCAACTCTGCATGGCTATATTCTTCACATTCCGCTGTGCATCAAATTGGGCCAAAGGCGCGCCTCTAGTAGTACCTATCACATGCCTTGTAATGGCGATTCTGCTTCCTTTGCTCTTTGGAACGATCCTCAAGCCTCGAATCCGAAGCAAAAGGCTGACTCAAAAGGAAATGATTTGGGAATTCGTATTCCAAAGCACTGTGGCGATCGTTTTCACAGCTGGCTTCGACCTAACTTATCTCACGAACTTTGAGATTGTTTCCGAAATGCCTTATCTGTTTTTCATTTCTGGTTTGGACTGGGTGTGGATTTTAGACATTTTCAACGCGATATTCCCTCGATGGCGAAGATTTCAGTTTTTCGTGCCTTGTGTTGCGATTCCAATCATTGTTATGAGTTGGAATGTGGAGAGCACGACAGGTACCAGTGTCCGTCTCTATTCAAAGATTGAAACAACGATTAGAGGACTCCTCTTAATCTCATTCACAACGATATTGAATTTTGTGAATAGCAGGGATTTTAGGGATCTCTTCTATGTGAAAGCGAACCTGGAAGACAAAGAGATCTTATACAGGGAGATTCTGGACCAAACTCCAGAAAGCATAGCTATTTTAGGCTCCAATCTGGAGATAAAATACATTAATGATTGTTTCAGACAAACCATTGCGGACAACAGCCCTGCTGAAGAAGCAAAATTACTAAAGATCTTATTTCAGAAAGTTGTAGAAGTTCATGAAATTGAACCAGAAATGAGAAAAATCTCGAATGTGACTTCGGTGAAGAGATCATTACCAGAGACACTTGATGAATTTCATCACACGAGTTCAATAGTTCTGAGTACTAAAACCTGGGCACATATCAAAACAGGTGAGAGCGAGAGAACAAGAGGAGATGAGCATCATTCAGGAAGAAGCAGCCAGGTTTATAGAGGAATTCTTCTGAAGGAAGAGGAAGAGAGAGAAACTGTGGAGATTAAACTTACAAAAATATTGTTCAATCACCAGCCCGCAACCCTCGTGATTATTCGTCTGGCTCCTGAATTTGAACTAGTTGAAAAGCTAGAGAAGAGCTCAAAGTATAAAGACGAAGTGCTCGCCTCGGTTTCTCATGAGCTCAGAACTCCAATCAACTCTTGTATAAACCTTGTTTCTGAAGCAATACATTCACCTATTGTGCCAACTACCATAAAGGAAAACCTGCTAGATCCTGCATATAAGAGTGGGAAGCTTCTCCTCAATATTATTAACGACATCCTTGACTTTTCTCAGATCAAGGAGAACAAACTTCGACTTGTTTCACAGGTCTGTAGTCTTCAAACAATTATAAATGACTGTAGGAATCTTTTCGACCAGCAATGCAAGCAGAAAGGTTTGGTTCTTGAAGCAGATATAGATAAGCTTGTCCCAAGTAAGATCAGGACAGATCCGAATAGACTCACTCAGGTGGTGCTGAATCTCCTCAGTAATTCATACAAGTTTACCTTTGGAGGGAAAATCACCATCAAAGCTGTGCTTGTCTCTGGAGGACTGATCCAGATATCGGTAACAGATACAGGCATCGGTATCAAAGAAGAAGATATGGAGAAACTCATGAAAAAATTTGAGAAAATCGACCTTGGAGAGAAAGCCACTGCGAACTCTACAGGTGCAGGACTCGGCCTATCGATTGCAAACTCGTTGGCGGTGATGCTTGGGCCGAAGAGCTCGAGTAAATCAGGGTTGAAATTCAAATCACAACCAGGTGTGGGGACTTCGGCGTCCTTTTTACTGAAATCAAGAAAGACGTTTAATTTGGATATTTTGACCAAAAAGGGCGAAGACATCAAGCACTTAAACTCCAAAGATGAAGAAAACAGCTCTGAATATATTGATGAAGATAAAGGAGATTTCAATCATCTCTCCGAATCATTTGAAGAAAAGTTTCAGAGTCTCATAAGCAAGAGCGCCACTTTCCGAAAGAAAGGAGACAACAAACGAATTAATTTCGAGAGAACATTAAGGACCGGGCTGACACTAACCGAAGGATTTGAAAAGAAAAAAGAATGTCAATGTCCTCCAGTGCTGATCGTCGATGATGACTGCTTTAATATTCTAACATTGGCAACAATGCTCCGATCGCTGGGGGTATCTCATGGTGCTGCATATTCAGGGATCGAGTGCCTCGAGAAATTCAAGACTGCAACAAAATGTGGACCAAATTGCCAAATGTATCGGCTGGTCCTCATGGATGGCAATATGCCTCTCAAGGACGGTTTCCAGACGACAAGAGAGCTTCTCGATTGGAATAGGCAGTTAGAGAAATCATGGGAGATTTATTGCATTGGATGTACAGCTTATGCGGGAGGAGAAAAATGGCAGCAGTTTAGAGATGCTGGAGCTGTCGAGAATATTACAAAGCCTCTCTCAAAAGAGGATCTGGTGACATTAGTTCAAAAGTATAGCATTTTGTAACTTTTCAGGCTAGTTTTTGCTTTAATTGCCGATATTTGAAGTACAGTTGAATTTAGTGTGAGGTAATTATGAGTAGAGTAAAAAATGATAAGCTACAATCATATTGATCAAATACATGTAAAATATTATTCGAACATTCAAACTATATATATGGCATTCGCTATTCAGCTCTAATTAGTTAATTATGTGAGATATGATCGTTCGATTATTACCTATCTCTTCCAAACCACAAACAAATATCATATCTTCCTGGCTACAAACTCATTGCAATCAATAACCGGGATCTCACTAATTAAAATATTCATGGACATTTTAACGTTCACGAAGGTCGATAAAGATGAGCCTCGTCTCTGTAAGAGTTCTTACCGAGATCAATTTCTCTTCTTATCAAGTAGAACACAGCAAGAACAGATGCGAGGAATGATATTTTTTTCAGAGGCAAGTTTGAAATCATTCTTGGAATGCTCAAAGTTTCACAAAAATTGTTTTTCTAACCAAACGAACCCTTAAAAATTGTAAGAAAATTTCAGCACTCTAATTGTGCAGATAAAATTACCAGCAAAATCAGTAAATTCTGAGAGAGTAACAGACTCTCTTCTCAGAACCTACAGCGCTTGGAATTATTTAATTCATTTGACCAGAAATTTTCAGTATAAAATTATGAATATACTGATCCTCAGAAGGACGGAACTTCTAAAAAGCTGGAGATTATTTCAACATATAATCATCAAATCAAATTCGTCATTTTTCAATTCAAAATCAATCGATCAAATGCGAAGCATTTTTCGAGCTGAAACAGAGCTAGAGAGGCAGTTCAGCAATCATCTCGCCCGAAACACCAAGAAAAATATGTTTTTGCTGCAATTTTGCATGTTCATCTTTTTCACTTTCCGCTGCATTTCAAACTGGAAAAAAGGTTCCCATCTAATAGTTCCGATTACATGTCTTGTACTTACTATTCTCCTTCCAGTGTTCTTTGCAACAATCCTCAAACCTCGAATTCGAGACAAACCGATGACAAAAAAGCAAATGATTTGGGAGTTTTTCTTCCAGAGCTTCATCGCAATACTATTCACAGCCGCTTTCGACATGACTTATCTCACGAATTATTATGTCGCCGCTGGATTTCCATATTACTTTTTCGTTTCTGGGCTGGACTGGGTCTGGATCCTAGAGGTATTTCGAGCAATTTTCCCTCGGAGGCAAAAATTCCAATTGTTCATGCCATGCGTGATTATTCCAACAGTAGTAGTGGGATGGCTTCCTCACGAAAACCCACCATTCAGTACTGATATTTGGCCGAAGATCGAACTGACGATTAGAGGGGTCATTTTAATCTTCAATACAACAATTTTAAATTGCGTAAACAACAGGGACATCAGGGATCTGTTCTATGTGAAGGCGAACTTGGAAGACAAGGAGATTTTATACAGGGAAATTCTGGATCAAACTCCTGAAAGTATAATTATTTTGGGTCCGAATCTGGAATCAAAATATTACAACAATTGTTTCAAAGAAACGATTGGTGGGAATAACCTATCTGATGAGACTTTACTACTGAAGTCGTTTTTTGACCGAATTACAGACGTTCATGAACTCGACACAGAAATGAGGAAGAGTTTTTCGAATGTATCATTGAAGAGGAAAACTACACTAGAAACGCTTGATGAATTCCAACACACAAGTTCCATTGTTGTTCATGCAAAGGAGCAAAGAGATACTCCTGAAAGAGGAGGTAGTAGCAGCAGCAGCCAAGTGTACAGAGGAGTTCTGAGGATGGAAGGCGACCGAAGTGAAGCTGTAGAGATGAAGCTTACTAAAATCCTTTTCAATCGTCAACCCGCAACTCTTGTGATTATACGTCTGGCTCCTGAATTTGAACTAGTTGAAAAGCTAGAGAAGAGTTCAAAATACAAAGATGAAGTGCTCGCCTCAGTTTCTCATGAGCTCAGAACCCCAATCAACTCTTGTATTAACCTCGTTTCTGAAGCCTTACGTTCTCAGGATGTACCAACAACTATAAAGGAGAATCTGCTGGACCCCGCTTATAAGAGTGGGAAACTCTTATTGAATATAATAAATGACATCCTTGACTTTTCTCAAATCAAGGAAAACAAACTGAGGCTCGTTTCGCAGGTCTGTAGCCTTCAAACTATTTTATGGGACTGCAAGCACCTGTTTGACCAACAGTGCAAGCAAAAAGGCATAACATTTGAAGTTGAGATCGATAAACTGATTCCAAATAAGATTAGAACGGATCCAAATCGACTTACTCAGGTTATCCTAAACCTTCTCAGTAACTCGTACAAGTTCACTTTTGGAGGGAAAATCACCATCAAAGCTCTCTTAGTGACTTGTGGGTTGATTGAAATCTCAGTCACAGATACAGGGATAGGAATAAAAGAAGAAGACATGAAAAAACTCATGAAAAAATTTGAGAAAATCGATCTGGGAGAGAAGGCAGCTTCGAACTCAACTGGTGCTGGTCTCGGATTATCAATTGCAAATTCTTTGGCGATCATGCTTGGGCCAAAGAGCTCGAGTAAATCAGGGTTGAAATTCAAATCACAACCAGGTGTGGGGACTTCGGCGTCCTTTTTATTGAAATCGAGGAAGACTTTCAATGTGGAAAGATTAAGGAGCAACACTCCATGCAGCTTACAAGACGAAGAGAACAGCTCTGAATATATTGAAGAAGATAAAGGAGAGTTCAACCATCTCACAGATTCATTCGAAATACAATTACAAAATGTCACTGAAAAGACTCCGAAGAGAAAGAGCCCTCGAAGAAGAGGAGACAGAAAGCCTGCTAGAATAGAAAACTTCCAAACCGAATTCTCAATCACGCATACACTAGAGAAGAACGAATGCCAATGTTCTCCTGTGCTGATTGTCGATGATGATTGCTTTAATGTTCTAACATTGGCAACAATGCTCAAATCACTGGGTGTATCGCATGGTACCGCTTACTCAGGGATCGAGTGTCTTGAGAAATTCAAGACTGCAACGAAATGCAGTCCGAACTGCCAAAAGTTCAGACTTGTTCTTATGGATGGCAATATGCCTCTCAAGGATGGCTTTCAGACTACACGAGAGCTCATGGATTGGAATGAACATTTGGATGATCCATGGGAAATCTATTGCATTGGATGCACTGCCTACACAGGAGGAGAGAAATGGCAAGAGTTCAAAGATGCTGGGGCTGTTGAGAATATTACGAAGCCCCTTTCAAAGGATGATCTTGCTAGGTTAGTTGAGAAATATAGTATTTTATAACTTTTTTGCTTGCTTTCATCGCTATCGTTTGTTGAGGCAAATTTTTTCCATTCATGATGTATGTAATATAATGTCTGAGATTTGTATATAAGGGTTGGAGAGTGAAATCTGCACAGTTCCCCAGAATCTCCTTTTAAATTATTAATGGAGGCAGTAATAATTGGCGGTTATCTTATATATCATCATTTGCTATTGAATAGCTCACAATCTCATTTCATTATTCTATTGAAGTGCGAATATATGAGAAATGATGAAAAATTCTGACGAACCTCTCACCTCCACAGCGATATCCATTTTGGAAGGCCGAAATTCAAAAAATAGGAGCCACTTTTCACTACTTTCTTTATTCCTTGTCTCTCTTTCTTCCAAAGATATCATTTCTATTCGAGAGAAAACAAAAAAGAAACTGATTCTCACCGCAATATTCAGTTAGTTTTTAATCAATGACCTACAACACATTGGCATTTCAGAAATAGAAACCCACTTCTAATTTCTCGGGTAGATTTTGCTACTACCAGCCACGTTTCTATCTATATATTTAGTCCTCACTAAATGTTTTATAGAAAGTAGACCTTTTTATCGGATTTTTTGATAAAAAATGGAACCATTAGATAAATACCATCTATCATTCTCAGACTTCTTCTTAGCTTTCATCAATACTAAAAAATTGGAAGCCAAAGGCAAAAACTCCAGGAGCATTTGAGCTCTGGCTTCACTGAAAACACTCTGAATGTTAAGCCTTTCATGGTTTCTGAGAAGTTCTCATCCTCGTATTGGTCTTTAATTTTTTTAAGTCAACTGTTTCTGGAACACGCAAAATAAATTGTTATATAAATTTCTTAAATAAATCCAATGACTCTCCATTGTCAACAAGTCTGAGCAATGCTTGGGAAACCAAACAATTGCTTTTTTCAGAAACAATAGTTAATATCGGTATAGTGGTGTTTAGAAGTTCTCGATACATCCCATTTGAGGCTCACTGAGCCCAATAATGGAACATTTAATTTTTTTCCAGTTCAATTAAAATTGATGTATTCCTTTAACGCTAATGGACTAAGCTCAGGAACCGAGCAGGCATCACATTCGGTGCTAAGATAGAGATGGGTATAACAACGTGGAAATTCTTGTTTAGATCAAAATATTTTAATAATTTGGACGGAAAAAGTTCAAATATTGATCGAACGTTCCTATTTTTTCGAAAAGAAGTTTTTCAATAATAAGGTATTTTGCTTATTTTTAAATCAAACAAACCCCTTTGCAGGTCCCAAGGCATCTAAATCAGGCATTTCTGTATCAAATAATACGCACATGACCAAAATGGGAAAAGTTTTCCGACCCGAAAGTGAACTTGAGAGGCAGTTCAATAACTACCTCGCTGAAAACACGAGAAAGAATATGTTTATCTTGCAACTCTGCATGGCAGTTTTCTTTCTGTTCCGCTCTATTTCAAATTGGGTCAAAGGCTCCCCTCTACTCATCCCGATCACCTGCCTTGTCCTCGCCATAGTGATTCCACTTCTTTTCGGAACCATACTTAAGCCGCGAATTCGGAATAAAATCATGACGAACAGACAAATGTTTTATGATCTCGTCTTCCAAAGCATCGTAGCGATCATGTTTTCAGTCGTTTTTGATATCACCTACCTGCCGAACTACGAAATCGTTGCGGCGTTTCCCTATCTGTTTTTCATTTCTGGACTAGACTGGGTTTGGATATTGGAGATTTTCAACGCGATATTTCCACGGTGGCGAAAATTTCAGCTTTTTATGCCGTGTGTTGCTATCCCGATGGTAGTGATGGGTTGGTTGCAGGAAGGGAACCCGAATCAAGATAGTACTATTTATCAGAAGGTTGAATTAACAATTAGAGGATTAATTGTAATCTTATTCTCGACAATTTTGAACTGCGTGAATAGCAACGACATTAGGAATTTGTTTTATGTGAAGGCCACGTTAGAAGATAAAGAAATCTTGTATCGAGAGATCTTGGATCAGACTCCGGAGAGCATAATAATTTTAGGCACGAATATGGAGCCAAAATACTACAACGACTGCTTCAGACAAACGATTGTTGGGAATAACTATTCAAATGAAGCGGCCTTGTTAAGCTGTTTCTTTGAGCGAATCACAGAAGTTTATGAGATTGACCCGGAGATTCGAATTATCTCGAATGTGCATTCAAGCAAAAAAAGTATGAGAGAGACGCTCGAAGACTTCCAGCGAAGGAGCTCGATAGTAATAAGCATGAAAAGCGGCTCGCATCAAAGAACTGATGATACCACGATGACAGGAGGAGAAGGCAAAAGCAGCCAAGTGTACAGAGGGACGCTCAAGGTAATAGGTGAGCTGAGCGAAACTGTGGAGATCAAGCTTACCAAAATACTGTTTAACCATCATACATCGACGCTGGTTATCATCCGTCTTGCCCCTGAATTTGAACTGGTGGAAAAACTCGAGAAGAGCTCAAAATATAAAGATGAAGTGCTCGCCTCGGTCTCTCATGAGCTCAGAACTCCAATTAACTCATGTATAAATCTTGTTTCTGAAGCAATCCGGTCACCTCTTGTACCAGAGACCATAAAAGAGAATCTGCTGGACCCTGCATATAAGAGTGGGAAGCTTCTTCTTAATATTATTAACGACATCCTTGACTTTTCTCAAATCAAGGAAAACAAACTGAGACTCGTTTCACAGGTCTGTAGTCTTCAAACAATTATAAATGACTGTCGCCATCTCTTTGATCAGCAATGCAAACAAAAAGGCATTGACCTTGAGGTTGAGATTGATAAACTGATTCCAAATAAGATCAGGACAGATCCGAATAGACTCACTCAGGTTATCCTAAACCTTCTGAGTAACTCTTACAAGTTCACATTTCAAGGAAAAATCACCATCAAAGCTGTACTTGTCTCTGGAGGACTGATTCAAATCTCGGTGACAGATACAGGGATAGGAATAAAGGAAGAAGACATGCAGAAACTCATGAAAAAATTTGAAAAGATCGACCTCGGAGACCAGGCTGCTTCTAACTCGACTGGTGCCGGGCTCGGATTATCAATTGCAAATTCGTTGGCGATCATGCTTGGGCCAAAGAGCTCGAGTAAATCAGGATTGAAATTCAAATCGCAGCCAGGTGTCGGGACTTCCGCTTCCTTTTTATTGAAATCGAGGAAGACGTTTAATTTGGATCTTATCTTTAAAAAAATCGAGAACTATATCCCAAAGTCTAAGTCTGAGGAGAACAGCTCTGAATATATTGAAGAAGATAAAGGAGATCTCAGACATCTGTCTGAATCGTTTGAGGCGAAGTTCAAGAGTTTCGCGGGAAAACTTCGTCGCGAGAAGAAAAAGAAGCCCCGAATAGAAGAAGACCCCATATCGAAGACCGAAGTCTCACTAATAGAGCCCAAAGATCGGAAAGAGTGCCAATGTTCACCAGTTATGATCGTTGATGATGACGGCTTCAACGTCTTAACATTGGCGACGATGCTTCAATCGCTAGGTGTATCTCATGATTCCGCTTTCTCAGGTGTTGAATGTCTTGATAAGATCAAAAATGCTATGAAATGCGGGCCTCATTGTAGAAGATTTAGGGTTGTGCTCATGGATGGCAATATGCCTCTTAAGGATGGCTTCCAGACAACCAAAGAGCTTCTAGATTGGAATAACCAATTGGACGACCCATGGGAAATGTATTGCATTGGATGCACAGCATATACTGGAGGAGAAAAATGGCAAGAGTTTAAAGACGCTGGTGCTATGGAAAATATTACGAAGCCCCTCTCTAAAGAAGACCTGATTAGAGTAGTACATAAATATAATATTTTGTGACCTTTTAGAGATTGATTTTGGATTTATCTGTTGCACATCAGGATAACTCTCATGCATAATATGATTAATATCGCTAAATTTATATGTAACTTAACACAAATAATCAGAAATCTTAGTGCCAAAGTAGGAGATCAAAGACAAAACACTCAGCTACGAGGCTCTGCAAGCTTTTTCCGAAATAATTGTGGATTTTAATCTTCTCTCTCTATCGAATAATTTCATATAAATCGAGAATAGTATTCAGAAACTTTGTGCTATACAATCACATTCAAATGAGTAGCTCTCAACTTAGGAAGGATTTTTCGCATGGAGTAGCATCATATAGAATAAAACAGACAGCCGGAAACTAAAAAATTATGTTTGTGCTCAGCAGCATCCACCGTCCTTTTTCTTCTCAGCCTTCTTGTCGAGAGTGATTGCTTTGGTCTGAACTTCTCCACCAACTTTAATACCCAAGTTCTTTGATTTATTTACAGAATGATTAGAAAAATTGTTATTTTCTGAGAGTTACCTCATTAGTCACGTCGATTTCACCTCTTTCAATTTTCTCATGAATCATCTGAGCTGTTCTCATGAACGCCTAAACAAAATAATTCCAGCCTTTATAAACAAACAAACGATCTACCTCCTCGACATTGAAAGCAGTCTTCGCTGAGGTTTCCAAAAAGATCAATCCATTCTCCTTCGCGAATTTCTCGCCTTCTTCGTACGATACCGCTCGTCTAATTACTTCTTAGCAAATTTAACCACGCAACCTCTTACTCTGCTTCCATATCGCATTTATTTCCGATTAGAATAAACGACATGTATGGATTTCCGTTCTGTTTCGCTTCTTCAATCCAACGGCTCAAATGATAGAACGACTCCCTCCTAAAAATCGTTTGAGGAAAGGCTTACGACTCCTCTGATCTAACCTTGTGATATCATAAACCAATAGTGCGCCTGCAGCTGCACGGTAGTAAGAACGGGTAATCGATCTGAAAGATTCTTGTCCAGCCTAATCCAGAGTGAAATGCTAAGACCTTGAGGGGAAAGGAAGGCGTATACTGTGTCCCAAATCTGCAGCTTGATGTTTTTACCGTCAATGTTGATCATTCTGGCTCCGAACTCGACGCCAATGGTCACTTCGTGTTTCTGACGGAATCGACGGTCGATAAACTGCAATAAAAGGCATGATTTTCCGACGCCTGAGAGAGAGAGTTAACTTCCATGCATGAGTCAAACGAAATAGCTACCTGTGTCACCAATGATGATATACTTGAAAAGGTAAGAGTAGGACATTTTTTTGGTTTTCTATTCGAACTGTTTATGAAATTATCGATTATAGGTTAAATATTTTTCTAATATTTATTCGCCTTAATATCGTTTGTCAGAATTGAACGCAAACTCAAATGAAAATAAAAACAGACGTTAAAAATACTCAATTTCAACGATTATCTCCGCTTTAATGGACTTAGTGGGCAAACTGAGGCTATTCGGAGCTTTTGCTCTTTACAAGCTCATTGGCTGCTTGATCTACCACTTCATTCATAAGCTCAGTCGCGATTTCGAGTTTTTTGACAAACTCCACGAATTGTCTGAACAGCGTAAACGACAGAGTGTAGTCTTCGTATTGGTGAAGCACGGCGAGCTCATCAATAAACTTATTTTCCTTCCAGACGATATAATCCTACAATTTCATGTCATTAGCGGTTTGTAACAGTAGTGAGGTTATTACTGGGAATAAGTAGAGGATGATTCCTCCTGTCTCATGGATAAATATCATTTTCTTCTCGCTCTTCTGGTCAACGAGGAAATTGTACTTCGGACTCTTCAAAACTCTCTTCAGTGTCTTAAACACCTTTGAAAACACGAGAGGAGGCCTTGGTTTTATCACTAAATTCGCCTCGAAAGGATCCGTATGCATCTCGTGGTACTGTGAAGGTATGTGCTTGATTGCGAAGTCTTGATTCTTGCCAGCTGCGATTATCACCTTGACGAAGTCGTTGATGACGTAGCCGGAGCAAGAGAACCAATAGATATTCTAAGCAAGACAATTACACTAAGTTAAGCAAGTCTTTGAAGTGGATTTACCAAGTGATAGACAGCTTTCGGGCAGTAATACGCGTCGTATTCTAAATAAAAGTGATTGAAGCCTTTTTGTCTCGTGGAGTCGATTTTTATGATTTTTGTTCGTCCTTCAGTTGGTAGGGCAAGAATATCCTTTCTCTAGAGCGAAGATAGTTTTAGCAAATGGGAGAAACTTCTTTTTACGTTTCTGAGGAATTTGAAATTGAATTTCACGTCGAGTTTCTGGTTGGTCATCGTGCTCAGCTTGTCCTTGACGGATTCAAAGAACACTTCCATGCTTTGTTTTCTTTCATCGATAGTGAAGGTTTTTTTATCGCGGGCTCGACTTTCAGGAATGGGAAGGATAATTAAGGAGACTCCCTTGGTTTTATTGGGGTAGAGGTAGTCTCTTTTAAAGGATTCCGCGTCATCTGGGTTGCGGGTGTAGGTGGACACGAAGTTATCAAATTTGTTCCAATCTAGCGGCTGAAGGGCTTGGAAAAGCGTTGTTTTTTTGACTAAGCAGGTTGCTTTGTGGGAGTACAGAGCGTAATTGTAGTACACCTAATGATCGAACTAAGAAGGCAACAACACCCAAGATATTACAGGGAAAGAGTCCACATCGTAGTAGTTTGCTCCACGTCTGCGAGTTTTGGTTTTTCTGTTGATTTTACAGTGAATCTAGCAATTCAGTTTGAAGGGCTGTGCTCGTTTGAGGAAGTTTTACCATTGCGTCCGCGACGGAGATTTTATGATGAACTCGTCCCAATGATAAATAAACCTTTGCTGTACGTTAAAAGTTTGTTTAATTATTTGCAGCAGTGCGATTAACTACCTGTGGGTCCTTTAGCGTTCAAATCCACCGGCTTGCCTTGAGAATCGTAGCATTCTGTTTCTTCAGCTAATTGGAAATCCTAAGACAGCATAAGGGATTTGTCCCCACAATTGTGAAAAATACTTGAGCTAAACGATTGCTAAGTAATTCATCTAGGAACTCATTAATATTATTCTGCACTTCGTCTGGTGCCGATACAGTATAGGGCTGATTTTGGTAGTTTTGCATTTCCTATAATTTCATAAATAAGAACTCAGCTCAGAGGAAGGACTTTACCGATTCTGAAGGGAAAAAATTCGTTTTGAGTGGAAGGATCGGAGGCAGGCACAAATCTCTCCAGGCCCATTCATAGGAGAAGCTAGTGAAATTTAGCTTCAATCACTCACATTACACCTACCAAGAGTCTTTGCCTTGCTTTTTCGTTGCTTGAATCTCACGTAGGACTGAAGCTTGTTTGTAGATAGCTGCCCAACGCACACGGTAATGAGAGTAAATCTTGTTGTTTTTCCTCAACTCTTCAATAATTTTTTGACTAGAAATCGTTTACAGATCTGAAACCAACCTTTTTCATCTCTTACTTATATTCTTCAAAATAAAACGAGCCACATATTCCGCATACATCAATATGCTGATTCGTTGTAATATTTTTTGTAGTCGATAGCCTTTCGGAAATTGATGGTCGCTCGATAGCTTGATCTTTGGTCGAATATTTCCTCACAGAGCTTAATCCGTCAGCCTTACTCTTATAGCTGCCCTCTTTAAATCGTTCAGATTCAAGGTCCAGAGATCCTAGGCAATTTCAATCACTATATTTCTAACATCCCTATCGCTTACCAGGCCCTTCCATCTTAAACTCAGCAAAATCTCCAGTGAGATTATTAAACACTACGCCATTTAAGAGCGGTTTCTGATCGCTCTTGAAAATCCCAGCGTCATAAGCATTAAGGTTATTTATTATTGATTCCTTCGTCAAACGTTTGTATGACTCATCGCTGTAGAACGACGTGCTTGGAATGAGGAAAGAGTTGATATGCTTATCGATTTCGTTGATATTCGTGTTCGTCAGCTTCAGAGGCTTAACTCGCAATGCTTGCTCGATCGTTGAAACAGGACTGAAGAACTCCGGTGGACAATGGGTCAGCGTCAGGAAAGGGTCGGGATTCGATTTCGGCATTTGATAAATCTCTGAAGGAACTAAACGTTCAGTTAGTGAGGAATGAAAATTAAGGGTGTGTGTACTTTGGAAGGCTGATTGGTTCTGGAAATAAGCAAAGTTTATCCAATAAGGATATTTAAATTTGTCCTTATGCTTTTTCTCAGCTTTTTTTAAATTTAGATTGATGGTTTTTCTCTCACGAGGCGACGGGATGCCTGACAGATTCTGGAGCGCATCATCGCCTATTTCGATGAAAATAATAAATCAAAAGAAAACGAAGTTTGGAGGGTTACCTCTGAGGGATTTTGTCAACATATCTGCGGTATTTTGTGTCTTTTCAGGGAGACTGTAAACCCCCATGTAATTTTTAAAGACCTGACATTCGTTGCTTTGTTGAGTTTCTGGCGCAACGATCTTCTTATTTTCTTCAGAGATATTATTAATGATGAGGCTGTCACAAGCGTCCATTCGTGAGATCGCATTGAAGGTGTCATCATCGTATTTCTTTTTTTCCGCATAAAAATTCGTGTGGTTGTCATGAACGTCGTTCAATTCCAGCATTGGCTGCTTGACTTGAGGAGGATTCGCGCTGACGGAGATAATCATGCTGAATACGTTCGTTCTGAGCAAGTTCTCTTTCGTAATGCGGACGAGTTCCTCATCAACCTTGTATTTTACTATAAGGCATTGATAAAGTAAGAAATGAAGTCATTTCAGTGCTAATTACTGTCACCAGCCGTGATAATCATCACGTTTTGACCTGTAGCATTTAACGACCTTGACGAATAATGCGCTGCGTAGATATTCAACACGAGGTTTATCGCCTCGAGGAAATTTGAGTTCTCCGAAGAAGCGAGCTCGCCTTCAATGCACCTAATTAGATCGCTTGTAAGCCTCAAAATAATAGTTGAATAATCTACAGTCGCTGAGAAGTTATCTCAAACATGTTGTCTCTTAACTCTTGAAGGAAAAGGTGAGCTGGCCATTAACGAATGAGATCGATTACCTTTTCTTTGGGTAGAATCTTCGCTTATTTTTCTCGGTCTAATCGCATCGTTTTCTCTTTTATCTGAGTTAACCTTCAAGATCCTGATCGGCACAATGTCAGAGAACCCGCTGGCCGCATCATTCTGCGATCTGCCACCTGCGATGGGAATTTTTGAAATTTTTTCTTCTCGTGGATTCAATTTTTCATCCTTTGGATTTGCTGTCTCGATGATCTTATCGGCACGGGGCGGGATATTCTTCTTCCAATTAATATACCACAGGAAACTGAAGATATTCTTTCGGACTAGCATATGCACTCGTTCGATATCCCTGCCAACCTCTTTGATATTGATCTTATGATAGACATCCTGGAAGATCTTCCCATTGATATCGATTTGAAATGCGAAATAATTTGCGCTAATGTCCTTCTTCTGATTGCCTTCAATCATTTCTTTCTGGATTTTATTCTATCATGCCATATCAATTAAAACCCTCATATGCTCTGCTAATTTACTGTAGTGCGATAAGCGTCTTCAAGTTTGGTGAATTGAGGGTAATAGATCCTTGCATATAACACAATAGCAATGCGATGATGAGCATGCATAAAGCTTATCCGTTGGAAGAAAGCCTTTATTGTCTTAATCGTCTTTTCGATAAACATTTCTCCGCATAGATCAAACTCGCACATTTGCTTTGATAATTCCACCTGTCCCAAAACATCAGGCCCAAAATTATGAGATTATGAAGTACGAGGATATGGTATTTCGCTGAGAGTGACCTGTAGATAATTTTCGTGTTTTTCGTTATGATTCCAGTGATTGCGGTGGCGTTCTTAATAATCAGAGTCTGGATTCTTAGCGAATGCCCTTCATCCTGCAGCATCCTGCCATTATAGACAGTCGTATTGATAAGACTTCGATTCAATTTCATCATGTCTCTTCTGGAGATAAATTGGTCTTTGAATACGAGCTCTATTAGGTATTTGACGCGAATTAAGCTTCTGCAATGCGTGTTTACCGACAAAATCAAGCTCATAATCACGGATCAGCGTTAATTTTTTCACTTTGACAGGAACTTTGTTAGTATTATCTGGTACCAGGTTGTATTGATCTGCTATGGCTTTTAGAATGCTGAGTTGGAAGGTTTTGTTTTTGAAGTCCTGCTGAGTCGATTCTTTAGTTGCCTGTACAGAAGGTGAGTGAGTTTGAATGGAAAACGAATGGGATTGCTATTGACCTTCACGACGATCTTGTTATCAAGGAAGTCTGTAATCAATATGAAGTCTTTATCCTGAATATTTGTAAAGACATCCCTGTTAAATACGATTTCAGCCTATGAATGTGAATTGCTGAACGATTGTATCAGGATTACGCCATTGTAGATATCACTTGAATGAATATTCAAAGAATATACTGCGTTTTCGTCAAAAACCTGTAGGGTATTCTCGGGCGCTGATTCGCTTGGTTTCTTCTTGAAATTGTCCCAGCGGCTAGGCTTCTTTTCGGTTTCTATGTGAGTTAGAGCTGGTTGCTTAACTTTAAAATTTAGTACTTCTCATTTTTCTGAGGATTTATTTCTATTGCAATCCTTCCTTCAGAAGGCTATTTTATAGACCTGCAATAAAAGTGTTAACAGGCTAGTATGCTTAAAATACGAGTTGATTGCAATGGTAAGATCAAATTAAAGTATGAATAACGATATTTTTGAATATATGAAAGGTTTTCTCATCTCGGAATCAAAGTGTTTATCACAGTTTTTTAGTTTTGTTGTGAAATGTGTTTTTGTTGAGAGCTCGCTTAAGAATTGACAGCTAAGAAAATTATTACTCACTAATACGATGAAGATTGACATGAAAGTATGAAATTAATCTACCCTCAATTCGCGAGATTTCGAATGTGGGGGAGGGATATGTAAATCTTCCTAATTAGATCCGCTCAAATTGAAGAACGCAGCGGTCATGAGCACTAGCATAGTCATTATGCATATTCACTTTCGCCTGACTCCATAGTTGCTTCCAGCCATTCATCCATGTGTTCAGCATAATTTAGAAAATCAATTACATGAGTCCTATCAGAAAAGAACGTGATGCTCGTCATACCGGTGTTCAAATGCTCAAATTTAAACTCTATCAACGAATAAATTGTCACTGCTTTTAAAATCTCAAAAATTTACTTCCATCCTTTTCTCTGTTCACGAGTATTCCAAGCAACAAGTCCAAAAAGGCCCCATGGCTGATGTATAAATTGCAATTCTCCTTCCCAACCTTAAAAATATTTGTTTTGTCCGGATATTTTGCTAATAAACAGCTTTAATTCGCATTCTTATCGTGCTTATAGTTTACTGCCTTCATCCTTTGCGAGATCATAGAAAAAGTCTATCAATTTGGCAGCACGCGTTAGAGCCTCTTCTAATGTTTCTTTAGGTTTCGAGGTCCACCAGCCCTTCTCATCAAGCTCCTTGGGTAGTACCATCGAAGGGAATTCTTTTTCGTACTACCGGTAAATAGTCTGATTATGCCATTAAACCTTATTTTACAAATGAACGAGAGTTTCCGTCGAAAACAGAATCCCCTTCATAGCAGCCACCCCTTTCATGAATATTCAAATCCATCTGCGTTGTAATTATGGGTTATCTTTCGTAAATTAGATCTTTCGTTACCTCATATGGAACTTCTAAGCATTTCGAAATGACTTCCGCTGTCCTCACCGCTCTGAGCATGGGAGAGCAAACGACTTTGAAAACTAAAGTCAATTCCTTGCAAAATGAATGAAGACTCACCTTTTTGGATCTTCCAATGCTTTTTGTTCGACAAGAATTTCCCAACGCAGAGACACTTTGCAATTGTTACGAAAATGAAGGGAAGAGCGCTGTACCTGCTTGACTCCGAGCTCAGTAAGGTCAGGATCCGACTTCCGAACTTTTAGGTACTCCTCTCTTGGCAAATTTAGGAGAGGATTGTTTGCACTCTCTGCATGTCTCACGAATATAATTCGCATATTTTAATCAAATTATTTTAAAATGAAAAGCAGAGCCAGGAGCTTATAAGTGAGCGAGAGATAGTCTTTTCAAACAATATTATGGCTATGAGGTCTTAAACGAGAGAAATTTTCTCGATTGGCTTGCAGTGCGATTTTCGGCTCTTTTTTTTATTAGGAGTTAAATGAATAAAGCAAAGATCGTTAGAACGATTCCCTCGGTATCTTGGCTTAATAATAGTTTAAATTTTAGAAGGTTCAGAGACATGTTGCTAAGATCAGGACCTCAGAAGAGAAAGAAGAAGAGTAAGTCTCTCTTTGGATGGGACGATGTTGACGACGAGGAGGAGAGAACGTATGTGACGATTACTCTTACTTCAAACGAGAACAGCCAAAAAACCGAGCCATCGAGGAAAGATAGCGATCTTCTAACTCCGATGGCGACTCCGAAGAAGGCGGCCAGAAAAAATGAAGACAAAGACGTTGGTGAGTCTAACAAAACCAACAAAAGTAGCCTCGAAAGTGCCTTTGTTCCTGTACTCATAGTTTTGTAGAAGGCAGTAAGAAAGAAAGTAAGAAGCCCAGTCAGGACAAGGAACCAAAGAAAAGCAAAGATAAAGAAACGAAATCGAAAAAAAGTAGCAAGAATACGCAGGACTCACCGAAGAAGACTCCAGCAAAGTCGAAAAAGAGCACTCAGATCGTGGAAGAGGAGGAAGAGGAAGATAATGAAGATGAGAGTGAGGAAGAAAAACCTAATTATCAGAAAGATGAAGGAGCGAATGAGAACGGTGAAGAAACATTCAATTTACCAAAAATCCATCGTCGCGGATTTGTCGTAATATCATCATATCATATTGGATGAGATGATTTGAGCATTACCTTACATCTTAGTTCGGCAAAGATTTCAAGGATATCAAGGTAACTCAATCCAAGAGACGTCGTAAAGGGCCGTTTTCTCAAATAAATCCATCAGAAGAGCCTGAAGGTGAGGAAAAAGACAACAAAGATTCTACATCGAAGGAAAGAGACCTCATTATGGAGCATGAAGAAGGTTTTAACGTCGAAGCGGCTTATATTCCTTGGTGGACGAAAGAAAATCACATCAAAGACAACCAAGGACGAAGGCCTTCTGATCCGCAGTATGACCCGACTACCATATTCGTCCCGCCTGAAGAATACAAAAATCTCTCGCCTTTTATGAAGCAGTACTGGAACATCAAGTCGAAGTACTACAATAAGCTCGTTGGGATCCAAATGGGCCGGTTTTACGTTTTTCATTTCCAAGATGCAATCATAATGCACAAGCTGCTTGATTTTAGAATTACTATCGCTCCGGATTCTACGGCCTTTTGGATCGGAGAGAAAACTTTAACAAAGTATAGCGAAAAGATCTTTAGTCAAGGATACGTCTTCGTACTCGCAGATCAACTCGACGAATCCAAATCTGGCTCAGAAACGGTAGCTAAGCGTGAAGTGACTCATATTATCACTAAAGGCACATATACGGAGCATAAATCGATTGGATACGCCTCACAATTCGTCGCTTGCGTTTACGAGGATCTGGGCACAGCGGCATTCGGCGTGGTGCTATTTGATACGACAACTCATGAGCTTTATGTTGGAGAGTTTGAAGACGATTCTCAACAGACGAAGCTACGTACGCAAATCATTGGATTTAAGCCTTTGGAGGTCATCTACATGAAAGATTACCTCTCTGATTATTCTCAAGAGCTTGTAAAAAACTCGAGTCATAAACCAACTCTGGTGAGACTCTTCGAGCGGAATGAACCTCAGTCTGTGACTAGAATCGTGAAAAGGATCGAGAAATACGTCTTGGAGCTCGATAGTGAGCTCCCAGCTGTCCTAAAGAAGATGAAATCACAGTTTTTCGATTCGAAAAGCAAGAACGTAGCAGAAGAGATGAAAGATGAACTTGATGAGCAGCGCGAAAGACCACATTTCCTTGCATTTCAAGCGTTAGCTTTGGCTATTGATTACTTGGAAAATATTCTTTTAGCGCAAACTGTGTTGCCAACGTCGAAGTTTTTAGATCTTATTGGCTTAGAAGCTACCGAGAAAAGCATGTATCTTGACGATCGAGCTATCAACACGTTAGAACTATTTGAAGTTGATTTGGGAACAAGAATCACGGAGGAAAACACACTCTTTTCGTACATGGATCATACTAGTTCTGATTTCGGAAGGAGAATGTTTCGGCGATGGATGACCACTCCTTCGAGAGATGTTGAACTGCTTCGAGATCGACAACTCGCTATAGAAGATCTCGGGAACGCTGGAGACGCTGCTGATCGGTTTCAAGCCGATTTAAAGAGGTTAAATGATATCGAAAGGCTGCTGGGAAGGATCTATAACTTGCGAAACCCGCAGAGATTCAAAGCTTATGTCATGGAAGATCTAGTCGTGGAGAAACTCCACGATTTGTTGGGCTTCCTCAAAGAAATGAAAAAAATTGAACCTTTGCTGAAGCACTTCGTTTACTGTTCTAGGAATTTCAAGAGCAAACGACTCTATGAGCTCACGAATTTCAAAGAGGCGACATCGAAAAAGAAAGGCAGTGATGAGGATGAAGGTGATAAGAAGAAGAAGCTTAAGGGAGAATTCCCTCGGATCCAAGCAATGCTTGATTCACTTGAAAAAATGGTTGTAATAGAAGACAAGATTCCCTACCCTGCGCCTGGTATAGACCGACGCTGCGATGAGCTGAGGTTAGAAATCACCCAGCTCAAGGAGAAACTCGAGGAGATTCTCGACGAGCAGAAAAAAAGATTTAAAAACAGCTCAATTAAGTACTACCACGCGAAATTGAGGTACCAAATCGAGATTCCTGAGCACCTTGTTGAGGGAAAGAAACCATCAGATTTTATTATAACTTCGAAAAAGAAGGGATTCCAGCGGTTTCAAACAGAGGCTATTGAGAAATATGTATGGAGGATTGAGGCGCTTGAAAAGGAACTGCGGAAAAACCTCCTGCCGTTCTTATTCGATTACGTTAAGGCGTTCTATGAGAGAAGAAACACATGGAATCAAGTGATAGCTTACCTAGCAGAGTTAGATTGCTTATGCAGTCTGGCGAAACTCGCGCTCAAGATGGACGTACGTTGCAAGCCAGTATTCTTAGATGACGCTTCTAAGCCAGTTTATAAGTTAAAAGGGATGGTGCATCCCTGTTTGCTTGGCAGAGTGAAAGATTTTGTGAGGAATGATATTGCATTTGAAAAGGAGATTATGCTCATTACGGGTCCGAATATGGGTGGTAAATCCACAACGCTAAGACAGGCGAGTATTGCTATCATAATGGCTCAAATGGGCAGCTATGTGCCTGCGACGGAGTTCACATTGACGCCGTTTGACCGAATATTTACACGTATAGGTGCTAGCGATCAATTGATTCTGAAGAAGAGCACGTTTTTCATCGAGTTGGAAGAGACGCTGCAAATAGTCAAAGAAGCAACAGCGCAATCTTTTGTCATCATCGATGAGTTAGGACGAGGAACGTCTACGTATGATGGAATTGCGATAGCGTATGCGGTGCTGGTTTATTTGGCTAATCATAAGAAATGTCTGACTATGTTCACAACGCATTATCATACGATTGTTGATACATTCAAGTCATTTAAGAATGTTGAGAATTACCATATGGGATATGAGTTGGATGAGAAAACGGATTCTGTGCGCTTCCTGTACAAGTTCCAGAAGGGCACTGCTCTGAGCTTCGGACTCAATGTTGCGAAGCTGGCAGATCTGCCTAATGAAGTTCTGGAAATTGCGAAAGAAAAAGCTGAGATGATGAGAAGTGAGACAGGAAATATGTTTAGCGAGAAATTTTTGAGCCAACAATTGCAGAAGTCTCTCAAAAACCTGAAGGAAATTACAAATGAAACATGTAAGTAATTCTGACTCGTGGTTCGATTAATTTTTGTCAATACAATGTTAACCCCATTCAAATTTTGTCATTTTGAAGGCTAAGCTGAGAAGATATCTAGTTAGCTTGTAAATAAGTAAGAATTTCAACTCTTCTTGAGCATATAATGGATATTTCTAATAATTTATAGCCCCACTGTGCTGTGCCAGCACACTCTTGAGCAGCACTTAGACTTAGTTTAGGATGGTTTCGAAGAATAATATCATGTTCTTTAAACAATAGCAAATAGACTCATGCAGCATAGAATGCTAGATAGCTCATAAATCTAATACATTAGCTTAAAAATAAATATTGACAATATATTTAAATGTCTCTCTCATCTCTCTACTCTTTTGAAAATCACTCAGATATCCTAATCTAAGTATTTGTGTGCAAAATTCTAGACTAATATTTTATTTTCGTCAAGCAACCTTGGCTAAAGTCCAAACCGATTTAGCTGCTCAAAAACTCAAGAATTGAGTTTAACTCTTGGATCGTTTGCTCGTTCTTGAGTTTCAAGACCTCGACTTTTAGTTTTTTCTTCTTTGCAATCCATTTCCAATGATCTCTTTCGTCCTCTTCATTGACATCCTTTTCATTTTCTGGACCTCTATTGTCTTCACTTTGTATTTCTGAGTCTGTTGGTTTTCTTGGTAGAATCTCAAGACCTTCCTCTTGAGTGTTAGTACTTTGCTGAGTGAAGACAGTCATGTTTAGCTCGCTCATCTCAGACTCGTTCTCTTCTGAATCCTCTTTTTTAAATCCACCAGTGCCAGCGTCATCGAAGTATTGAGTAGCTGACTTCAAGATTTCTTTCTCTTCGCACTTGGTTGCTTTTTGTGTTTTTTCGGATGTTTCAAGAAGTTTCTTCTGTAGAAGGTCATTATTCTTTGAAACTCGGTTCAATTTAGCCCGAATCTTGGATATTGCTGCGTCTTTCTCTTGAATTGTGTTTTGCAGAGACAACAACTTAGCTTGATGACTCTTCTCTTGGCTAATTTTTTCATTTAAAGCAGTTTTCAGCTGCTTATGAAGTTCAAGGTTTTCAACTCTGAAATTGTCGTGTTCGAGTTGCCAATTATGCACCTCTTCAATTTTAGTCTTTAGTCTCTCTTTCAGTTTTTGATTTTCAGTCATCAAGACGTTTTTGCTGTTTTCTAACTCTGCAATCATTTTGGTATAGCTTTCTTGCTGTCCTTTAAGCAGCTCAAGTTCTTTCTCAAGCGCTGCAACTCTTTGAGTTAATTCAAACTCATTGGAATTCTCGATTAAAAATTCCTCTCTATTGCTTGCATCCATAGGCTCCTCCGGCTCTTCTGGACGGCTTTCGCCATCTAAATTAACCGGGGCAATCTGAACTTCTTCTTTTAAACGAGCAAGCTGCTCTTGGAGCTCCGCGACCTTCTTCTCAAAGGTAGATTTTTCTGCCTCAAGGGCATTGCATGATTTATTTAACGCTTCAAGCAACCCAGCATTTTTCTTAAGACTTTCCTCTATAACCATATTATCAGCTACCAGTTTCTCAATCTGCTGCTTTAACTCCTTTATCACACTGTCCTGCATTGTCACTTGACCTATGAAACTCTCAATCTCTATCTTCATACTCGCATTTTCATGTTCCAAGCTCGTCAAACTCGCTTGCAGTTGCTCATTTTTGAATTTGGTTTCATTATGCAAGTTAGTGATAGCTTCCTTCTCAGCATTAATAACGCCCATTTCTTTTAACAGCTCCTTGTTTATACCTGTCAGCGCGTAAATTTCCTCCTGCAATGCCTGAATTTTAATCGTTTGCTCCTTTTGCAACGCTAAGAGATCCTTCTGTAGCTGATCTCGAGCGTCCTCGAACAGCTTTTTCAGCTGTACAGTTTTGGTGACCTCCGCCCTCAAATCCTCGATTGTTTTATTCAATCTCTTTTCGGTTGCTGTATTCAATGATCTCAGGAAACACTCTATCTTCTTGGCTGTTTCCTGCAGCTCTGCGTGTATTTTCTGATAGGATTGAACTAATCGCTGTTTCTCAGCCTCATATTTCGCAGCTCTCTCCAGACGCGATTTTTCCGCTGCTCCAGGAGTGCTCTTGCTCTTTTGATCCTTTCCTTTTAACGTGGATTCTTCATATTTCAAACAAAGATACTCTTCTTGACGCAGCCCTTCAATCTCAATGATCTTTCTTTCCTTTTCTCTGAGTTCTTCGGCCAGCATTTGAACTTTATTCTGCATGGCTTTGATATTTTTTTGGCATTCAAGCTCGAGCTTTTTCCTCATATTTTCGCTATTTGCAAGTTTCATTTGCCTTGCTTTAGTCTCTTCAAGCTTCTTTTTCAACTCCCTTTCATGTTCGTTCGGACAGAAGTCAAACAGTTCTTTCTCAATGGTCAAATTAGCGTCTGTGAGATTCACAATATCGTCTTTGATCTCAGAGTTCATTTTAGTCAGCAGCGAGTTTTCACGCTCTGCATCTGCGATTTGGATCTGAGTTGTTTCCATTTTTATCTTCATCGTATGGATCTGACCGAGAACCTCTACATTTTCATTCAAAATCTGTTCTCTGTTTCTTTCCAGCCCTTTCTGCTCAGAGAACATCTTATTTATCGTCTTTAGTAACGAGACCTCCTTCTGCTTTGCCTTATCAAGCTGCTCTTCAACAGCTTCTTTGCTTTTCTTCATTTCTCCCATGTTTTTCTCTGACTCGGCTAAATAACCCTTCATGCTCTCAAGTTCCATTTTCATCGCTGAGATTTTTGTGTTTAATTGCTGTATTTGGTTCTCGTAATCCAAATTTTTCTTTGAAAGTCCTTGATTTTCAAGTGTCAACTTAAGATTTTCTGTTTTGTAGCCGTGACATTCTTTTTGAAGTGCCTTCGTCATGTTTTTATTCTGTGTATTTTCTCGAACGGCCTTCTCCAGCGAAGAGTAAATCTCTTCAAATAGTTGCTTTGCTGTTCTTTCATCCTCGTGTGAATGATTCCAAAGCTCTTCGAGTTGTTTAAGCTGCTTCTCTAGGACCAAATGACATGACTCAGAGACATCAAATAAACTTCCGATAAATGATCCGTCACAATCTAGCTGTGAAAGACTTTCAAAGATCGTGCTTTTCGGCGAGTATTTCTCCGTCATTGCCTTTTGGGACCTTCGAGTCACAGATTCGAGACGCTCACCAAGCAAATTGTCATAAAATAAGCTTGGATGGCTGATAGAGGCTCTTTCTTTGAAACTATCGAAGGTTCCTTGGCTGGCTGGGTCTGAGGTTAAGAAATGTACGCTGTTTCTCGTGGAATGGTTTGATGCGGCGGTATTTTCATCAGTATCCTCAGAGAGGATGCTCCCGAAGTTTTTGTCAGTTCGACACTTGAGGTTCTTGGCTTGGGGCGTTGGGAGATCAAACTGAGTGGACTTGTGGGGTTCCTGTGTGGTTTCGACAGGAAGTTGGTCAAGCATAATGAGGTTTCTGTCGCTTACTTGTAAAGAAAATTGAAAGTAATTCTGAGCTAAATTAGTTAATTACAGAAAAACGCTTAGAGTCAAACGATTATCTCATAATTTTCCACGTTTTAGAGAGAAAAATTTATGGCTGAATTAGATACCCGCGAGAAAAAAGTGAAAAAATTTCAAAAAGGTCCTTAAGGAAGTTGCTTGAAAAGTAAATTAAGGATCTCCTTCGAATGCAATGAATATAATGAGAATTTATCCATTTTCTTTCTGAACAGCAGTATTAACCTGGTAGGAGGGAATATCTAAGCATTGCTGCTGGTTGTTTCATGCTTTGTGATTCAGGCTGAGGTTAGGAAAAGGGTTGCTTTCAGGATAGAAAAGGGAGGTCTTCTTAATAGAACATCTGAATTTACGTGGTGTAGTTTAAAATCAGTTTAGCAGATCAGTATTAGTCGTTAACGATATTTAAAGGAAATTGAACAAATGAGAAAAATTCAGAAAATGTTTTACTGTCTGAATCGAAAGTTCAGAAATATGAAGAAGCTGGATCTTTTGAATATAACTCACCTAATCTTTAAAATTTCTAAAGTCAGATTGCAATGGAACTGGCCTCCTCAATGCATAATTTCGATACTCCTGTTCATTCACTTTTTCAAGCATCATTCATTTCTGACCAGCTATCACAAAGCATTAATATTGAGATTAATAAGGTACCAAATGAAGTACTATTTCCCATATTGAAAGGCGTGTGCCATTGATTTAAGACTTTTTAGACTAAATACAGCGTATTTATCTATCCGCATAAGCAGCAAACAACAGATTTTCTCTTAAATAACGACCAAACCACATTTTTTACACTTTCCAATCTGAAGATTGGATAACATTTGTTCAACAATGTCAATTAGGCACACTAATATTTACCTGACCTTCTATCTATTATTTCATAGATTTAAATGCGTACATGCCAGCCTATACCACTTCCGAGGTATGATGCCTGCTGAATTTAACACGTTTCTCCTTCCTAGAGGCCAAAGTACTGAAAAATTTCGAGGTTTCCCTCTTCTCGAGCCAATTCTCAATTAAATTTTTATTCTTCAAGTACTACTGAGAAGATGCAAGCCCTAATGGACTCATTACAGGACACTATCATCATTCCTTATTACAAAACTGACCCACTCCTTCTCATCACGCCCACACTTTCCGACATCTCTGCTGTCACCGTCCTTTTTCTCTGTTTTGCCACCAGAGCCTTCCGAGATCCTCTGCAGATAATGGTTATTATGATTAACTTCGTGGATGTATTACTTTACTCAGCCAGAATTAGCGTTGCGCTCATACCACCTGCAAGCACTCTACACTGCAAAATCTTACACACATTCACGACCTTTGGTACTCAATCAACTGTTCTTTGGGGCGCGTTCTTTGGGCACGGTCTGCACATGGTCATCAAAAACGACCTGAAATATTCAATTCGCTACTGCCTGAAATATTACATCCTTTTCGCGACTATCTTCCCACTATTCATGTCGATAGGGGTCACAATGTTCGCAAATTACGTCCAATACTCAGACAATTTTGGGTGCTATCACGAAATTCAACAAGGTTCCCTTGATTATGTCTCTCTGTGTTGCAGGATCTTCCCTATGTCACTTGCAGTTTTTTTGAGTATATATTGGTACTCAAAAACAATATTTAAGGTCCGAGCAGCCATTGAAAGAGAATATGGAGATGCCACTGGAATTAAAATGCTAGCAATATTCCCTGCGATTTTACTTCTATGTTGGGTGCCTTCGGGGGTCACTACGGTTATGCAAGCTCTTGGAATGAAAGTTGCTGATAGCATTCATTTCGCAGTTTGGTCGCTAGCACATTTGCAAGGATTTTTCAATGCGCTGACTTATGGAGGAGGAGTGAAAAATGTTGCGAAGAAATTTTTCATGGTGGTTTGCAGATGTGATTGCAGAGACGTGCAGGCACTGAAGGGTTCAACACTAGGCGAGTCAGTTTATTCGAAGGCGAAAAACTCGAGTGTTTTCATGCCAAGAACGATTTCTGATAACGAAGTGTTGGTATGAACCAAGAGGATGTTAATGATTATATTGAAATAATATTTCTCTGTTACAATGGTGAAAAAAAAATTAAGGTCGTTTGATCAAATTATTTGTATTCCTTGCTTTTCTGGGAGTTACTTTCGAATTAATTCTCTTTCCACAATAAGGAGATCAAAGCTCAGTTAGGGAGTATTATCCTTTGAATTTATGACAAGAAAGCTGCTGTTTCATTACGCAAAGTAAATAATGAATACTTTACTCACTCAAAAACTAGCTTCTAATGTTTTTTGGTGATCGAGAGAGAGAAAAAAAAAAGGGGTATTGTCCATTAACAAACGCGTTGGGCTACTAATCCTAAGATATAAGCGCTGCTGAATCCGTCAGGAACAAACTGTGTCTCCAATTCCAAACAACGTTGGCACTAACAAAAATTTCCATCAATTGTGTTTTTCTCATTTCGATGAGGTATTGCCCAGAATTTTAT